>ERZ761602.336-NODE-336-length-106992-cov-204.044176_pt1 | contig 106992 bp, 69 predicted proteins | sample MGYA00512165_ERZ761602 | MGnify/ENA primary metagenome ERZ761602 (study PRJEB28899, sample SAMN02445085) | bioreactor sludge metagenome | biome: EBPR sludge; isolation source: Thorneside wastewater treatment plant | place: Australia: Brisbane, Thorneside...
GATTGGTAGCGCTGCCGCCACTTACCGTGTATCGTACCGTAATGGTATAGGGCGCTGTGCCGGCAGGGTCTATCGTGTAAACCAACTGGGTACCCGACGGGCTCAACGTAGCTGAGGCTACACCTGTGCTGCTTTGTACGGTGAACACACCACCGGTAGTGGTGGTTGGCAACAACATGGCGCCTACGTTGATAGTGCCGCTGGCGCTTTCGCAGACCGTAATTGCTTCGATGTCGGCGTTGATGGCGGGGTAAACAGTTACTACCACGCTTTCGCTATCCGAACATACGCCGTTGCTCACGCTATACGTCAATACATACGTGCCGGCTATACTCGGGTTGAACGTAGTACCGCTAACTGCTGTGGCATCGGGTCCGCTTGAACTCCAACTGCCGCCACCGGTTGTTCCAAGTGTATAATAGGTAGTAAGGTCGAACGGAAGGTCGGCGCTGCCAAGGCAGAACTCAGAAGGTGTGCCGTTTAACGCTGCACTTACCGGTGCATATACTTGCATGAACTGCGTACTCGGACTGCCACAACCGCCTGCGGCAGGTTGGTAGTCTATTTGTACCAAGCCACTGAAGTTGGCTGCCGGTGTGTAGATGTTGCCCGCTAACGTGCCTGCACCTACCGTTACCAATGTCCATTCGCCACCGCCTAACGCTGTGTAGTTCGCTAAGTTAAATGTGCCTTCGGCGCACCATGCATCGGGTAGGTCAAAGCCCGTTTCCGTGGCGCCCGTAATGGTGATGATGGCTGTACTAGTGGAAGTTGCGCAACCTACCGTGCCACTCAAACTTGTTACGGTATAACTTACCGTTATAGTATATGGCAAGGTTGCTGACGGGTTGATAGCATAGGTAAGTTGGGTAGTAGAGGGGCTTAACGTGGCTGTTAAGCCGGCTGAACTCGTTGAAACTACACCAAATAAACCTCCCAGTGTTGTGGTTGGGGTTAACATTGCCGGTAGGTTAATGGTGCCGCTCGGGCTTTCGCATACCGTAATGGCTGTTATGGTTGTGTTGAGTGCGGGGTAAACGGTAACGGTAATGCTGCCGGTAGCTGCACAAGGTCCGTTTTCAACCGAATAGGTTAGTACATACGTACCAGGTAATGACGGATCGAAGTTAGTTGTTAAGGGATCTACAACTGTTAATGATGCCGGATCAGGACCGGCTACTGTCCATGTTCCACCTGTAGTAGTAAGTGCGTTCCAATAGTTATTTACATTAAAAGGTAGTTGACCACTTCCCATACAAAATTCTGTACCTGGGGTGGGGTCTAAGTTTACGCTAACAGATTCATAAATGGTTATAAAGTGTGTTTCGGTCGTTACTGAGCAGGTAGAACTTGCGGGCAAAGTGTATGATACCTGCATCAAAGCAACCCCTCCAATATAATTGACAGTTGAGAGGTCTAAAATACCAGTAATGCCTGATGAGCCACCATCGATTGAGCCTCCGGTTGTTCCGATGTTTTCGATTGTCCATGTACCACCTAAGAATGCAGTGTAATTGGCTAAGTTGAGAGTGCCTGTGCCACAAACAATACCGGGAGGATTAAAACCGATAACACAAGCATCGCAGGCGGGAACATTTACGGAAACTGTGTTAACCGTAGTACCGCAAGGTCCGCCCGATGAACCGGCTACAGATACAGCTACATTTGTAGCAGGATTGCCGGGATTGGCGGTGTATATTGCCGGATAGACTAAAAATCCGGGGCAGGAAGGAGTCATCGTATAGGTACAAGATAACCCATTGGTATTAAGGATAGGCGTTACAGCTATTAAACTTGGGTCGGGATATACCGTTACTGTGGTCATAGCAACCGGACGGCAGTTGGCAGTCAATCCGGCACCGTTTGCATCGCCATTCGTTACAAATGCATAAACAACATAAGTAATTGGTTCACACTGACCAAGTGTGGGATTAGGTGCCGGTAGCGCTATACCTGATACCTGCGCAACATAATTGCCTGAAAGGAGGGCAGCGGGGTTGATACCGATTATTGTGAGCCCAACGGGAAGATCATTCGGATTACTGATGATGGTTGGTGCTAAAGTGTAACCAAAAGTAATGTCCACACCCACTAATTCTTGTTCAACAATAGCAATGAAATCTGCATTGGCAGCATTGCCACAAATACTATTTACCGATGCTTGTAAGTCATCAATATCGGGGCAGAGTTGGTCGCAGGCAGGAATAAACACTGTATTGTTTGCCACGAAATTAGCACAAGGACTACCTGATCCACCACTCACCGTTACTGTGGTAAAGGTATCAGAGTCGCCGGGTGATGCTACATAAGTGCTGGGTGAAACAATATAATTAGGACAACTACTGGTAAAAGTGGTGGTGCACTCATTGGTTGTAGTTGTAAGTATCGCATTTGCGGGATCTGGCCAAACGGTAACCGTTGTTACCACAAAAGGCGCGCAAGTGGAATCCATACCAATAACTGCTGCCGGATTATCAAGGTAGGCATAAATGGTATATTCTGCCGGATTGCAAATGGGAGTAGCGCCTAAATCGCCGTTATCAATAGTCAGAGAAGCCTGAGCGCTACTAGCCACTACAAACGCACCTGATGAACCCAACGATATAGGAGGAGCAACATCATAGGGATTATTTGCGCCAAGCGAACTTAATGTAGCGCCAAATCTAATTTGTGCACCTGCAAAAACGGGATTGGCAAAAAGTGTAACAGTAGAGGAACCACCGTTTTCACAAATAGCGGTAGCATCAGCCGTTAAAATGTTGAATTGTGGACAGGGGCATTGCTCTATTTCAATAATTTCGGTATGCGATACACCAAAACAAGAGGCAGGGGTATTAATGTACCAAGTAAGTGCGTACAAGCCGGGGGTTTCGTCCAAAACATTCCAAGTACCTGTTGGTGAGCCAATACCTGTAAATGCAGTACCTGTGTAGGGTGTTCCATTTGCATTTTGTATAGACCACAAACCGGTTGTAGTTGTTCCGATAGTGCCAAGTGGTCCGGTGGGCAGGAAGTAATCGTTTAAGTTGATAGAGCCATCTACAGTGCAGAATGAAGAAGGCGCGTCCCAAAGCGGATTGGACATGCGAATAGTAATATCGCCTACAAGGCTAACTTCTTCACAACCACCGCCGGCACCGTTAGTTCCAACTGTATATTGGATAACAAAGGCATAATTACCTAGCGCACCGCCATCTAAAATTTGGTAGCTAAGTACATTACCGTTAATAACTCCATTTGCACCCAAGGGAACAGCGCCTAACGACCATGTACCGCCGGGAGTAGTGTTATCTAACAATACATTTAAGTTAAATTGCTGGAAGTCGGAGGGGTTACCGGCTAAATCTGCGGGGGTGATACAGATATCATCGCTGCGTAGTACCCCTGCACTGGTAATAGTGGGCACTACTTGTATAATAGTAGATTGACAAACCTGACAAATGGGTGCGTTTACACAATAAGTAACTGTGTAAGTACCGGTACCGGTAGCAAACAGTAAGTTGCCAAAGACACCCGGACCGCTCCATGTGCCGCCCGGCGTTGAACCGCCTTCTAAAGCGGTGAGGTCAAATGGAATTTGGTCAATACATACATTGGTTTGGGTAGCAGTGAGGTTTACTGTACCGCCACCTTCAACAACCTGAATGGTTTCAGTAATGCTGTTGGTGCAAGTACCTACGGTTTCAGTATAAGTAACCGTATAAATACCGGGACCCGTAGCGGTTAGGTCAAGCTCGGTATCACCGCCGGTTAGAATAGCGGTAGAAGAGAATGTACCTGTAGCGCCGGCTATGGGCTGGAGGTAGTCTGCCAAAATAAGGTTGAGCCCACCTGAGCAAACCACATCGGGCAAGTCGAAGTTGCGGGTATCAGGAGTACGGTCGAGGGTGATGTTTACGTCAAACTCGCCGTAGCAGTCGCCATCAGCCGGGTCGGGCGTTCCATTAGCGATATTGCCCACTGCATAGCGAATGGTAATAAGAGAAGATGGGTCTATTACAGTTACATCATAACTCAATACATCGCCACTTACTTGTGTACCGGTTGGCGCTGCGCCAACTACTGACCAAGTACCGCCGGGGGTAGTGATATTAGGTATGAATAATTGGGTAAGATTAAACTGCTGGCTGGGATTAGAGCAGATGGTAATATCGCCGCTTAAGGTTGCATTAACTGCCTCTACTACATTTACCGCTCTTATGGCTTCATACACACAGTCTTCGTACCCTACTTCCACCCTGATAATGTTTACCCCAGCATTGGTAGGCACAAAATCGGCGCTTCCATCGGGGTTGGTTGCAAGCGGATTGCCATTCACCGACCACTGTACATACTCCTCTACATCTGGTATGGGGTTGGTATTGTTGGGGTCAAAGAAAGGAGCATAGGTGTTAAAGGTGTTAGTTACATTAGCAATGTCATCAAGCACCAGATTGATAGGAGTTGCAGGTGTGCCACAGATCACCGCAGGTACGTTTGTTTCAAACGATGGGTCAAATTCGGGATAAACATACACTATTTTTTCTTCGCACACTATACACTGACCGAGGGCTGCACTGTAATCGGGGCATTGCGAAAAGTCTATGCAATAGCGGATAACGTGCATACCGGGTCCGGCATTTTGAGGTATAAATACTGCCTGACCGGGGTTGGTTAGGTCATCATCTAAGCCGTTGGCATCGGTACCATTTACAAAGCCGGAATTATTAGTGTTGATTTCCCAAGTATAAAGTTCCAATAAATTGAAACCGTTACAAAGTTGCGGGGGTTCATTACCTGCCACCAAGTCATAGAATCGTTGGTCGTACAAAGTAGTTGGGGGGTCATTAAAGCAATAGTTGCCATTAAGCCCGAGGTAATCAACTTGGGCGTTATTGCCGCAGGTGCCGGTAACAAAGTATTCGCAGCCTACTCCGTCCCATACTCTAATAATATAAGGCTGACCACCTACAACGGTTACGGTGAAAGTACCGCCATTTTGAATAGTGGTAGGCGGAGTGGCAGGCGAGGTTACACCTAAAAGGAAGTCTATGTTATAGAACGACTCTGGACCGCTACCGCCACCAAACTGGGCAGGTAATCCTCCATTGAGGGTGATATCTAAGGTAAAGTCGGAACCTCCTGTACAGTTACAAACTCGGGTGTGGGTAATGGGTTCTAAAATCTGAATAATATCGCACTTGGTATCGGTACAAAGTACGCCGTTGAGTGTATAAGAACTGGTTACACATACTTCTACCGGTCCGTAGTATCCGAGTGTGGGTTGGAAGTTTTGTCCATCGGGGTCAATGGTAGCATTGCCCAAAGAAGCGGTGGCAATGGTGAATTGCGGATCGCCGGGCAAGATGGAAACGGCGCCGGGCGGAGTTGCTAAGGCATAGTATTGACGGAGGTCGCGTGGGTAATCATCGGCACTGAGGCAAAGTCCGTCTATTACATCAAAGGTGATGGAAGGTTGGGGAATGATGTAGAGTACTGCTGTAGATTCATCTTCACAGTTGTTATCCAAACCACTGCTGTTTCCATCATTGGAAATATAATAACGAATGGTGTAGATACCCGCAACCGGATAAAATAAAGTACCGCCTGCCGAAATAGAGGTAAGCGCCGATACATCAGCGCCAAGGTGATCTACAGCGCTCACCAATTCAAAAGTACCACCGGGGGTGGTAGCGCCTTGAATCTCTTGACCGGGTAAACCGGGGGCTACAATACCCAGAGCCGGGTTGGCAAACATATCAGTGAGGTCGTATTGCAAGTCGGTATCAAAACAGATGGTCTGGTCTTGCAAGTCAGCATCTACCGGTGGGTCAACGGTGAGCGTATGGGTTTCCGTAATAGCACAACCAAAGCGGTCGGTAGCTACAATAGTGATTTCATAAATTCGGGTTACGTTGTTGGTAAACGTAAGCGTGGGATTAGCAATGGCTGGGTTAGAGATAGCTACATCAAGATTGGGCGACACCGACCAACTGTATTGTACGGTAGATTGTAAGAAAGCAGGAATGAGCGACACATTACCTGTGTAGGAGCCACCTGCAAAACAAAGGTTATCTGTATTTACCAATACACCCGTACCTGCATTATAGGTAGTGGCATCAACGGCTGCAATGGCTGCATTTAGCCCGATGGTATTATCGCCTGCCAAACATATACGCTGCGCTTCAACTACCACCACTGCATCGGGTACCGGCACGGGGGCGTAGGTATTAGAACCGGCAGGGGAGAATATTTGTATAGCGTGGGTCATGGTAGGCTGTGTAGTAAATTCGGGACGATTACAGTGGATATAGAAGTACACGTTGTAACTGCTTCCGTCTTCATCGGTAATGATAACCCGATAGTAACCATCAGGCAAACCGAAGAAGTTGAGTGCGCCGGCTCTGGTGCCATTAACGGGCCATGTGCCGGGAGTTGCATCTACAAATACCTGAGTAGCGGTGGCATTGGTGGGAACAAAAAGGGCAAAAGTACCACCGGTTTGACGCTCTACTCTGTAATCGTAACCGGCATTGGGTGCATCAAATGGATTACCCCCTATACCACGCGCCTCCACTTGACCACAATCGAGGTAATCGCCGGTTACGCCGTTATAAAGCAAGGCATCACCTTGATAGGCAGGTTGGAAGTTATGGTCTAAATAATCACAAAAAGCCAGCACGGTGGCAGCGCCATCGGGTGGGCAGGTGGCATGGCTAAAGGTATTGGTAACGGGGTTATCAACCGGCTCGTTTCGGATGCCGCCGCCAAAAGTAGCACCCGATATAGGATTAACAGCGCCGGTAAGTTCGCCTTGCCAACACTCGGGAACGGTGAGGGTGGTAGTTGACTCGCAGGCAGGAACTATGCCGCCCCCTACCGATACGGTAACTGTAACTGATATGTTATCTTGTGTGCCGCTGTTGTTCACATCACCAATGTTGGCGGTAAAGCCATCGGGGTTAACCAACCAATTGGGGCAAGTGGGGTAGGTAAAATAAGAGGTGCAGCCATTTGTAGTGGTAATTAAACCGGGTGCAAAGGCGGGGGCTTCGGGGTTAGGCCAAACGGTAACAGGCACTACGGCAACAGGGCGACAGTTAGCAGGTAAGCCGGGCGCCGGTACCGAGCCAAGGTTTACATAGGCATACACAAACCATGTAACCGGATTACATGTGTTGTTTGCGGGCAACGAAGCATTTGCCAGTGTGGCTCTGTTAATGCCGCCCGGTACGGTTGCCACTAAAGATCCGGTAGGCGCTGCGGTAAATATGGTTAAACCGGCAGTGTAGGGGTCAGCAGTGGCAGAACTGCCATAAGCAAAATAAATACGGCTGCCTACCAACTCTTCTTCGGTAGCTACAGTAATGGCAAATGTTTGTGAGTTGGCGTAAGGCGCTACCGAACATATGTTTTGGTTAGAAGCTACCACGTCATAAATATCGGGGCAATCTATGTTACAGGCGGGAATGGGGGCAGTAGTTGCAAAATCGGCACAGGGGCTTCCTACGCCGGCGCTAATGGTTACGTTAATGTTGCCACCTAAATAGTTTTCGGCAGCTACGTAGGTAGCGGGTGAAACGGTGAAACCATTAGCAGCGCCGCTGCAATTAACGGTTATAGTAGAAACGCAATCTTGTGTGGTAACTACCGGTGAGGCTACTGCCGATGGGTTAGGCCAAACGGTAATAGTGGTAGCCGCCACCGGACGACATTCTGCCGATAAGGTAAGATTGGTGATGGTGGTATTTGTTAAATAGGCAAACACGGTATATTGGATAGGGTCGCATGTAGTGTTTGCAGGCAAGTTAAAGTTTGCACTTGCAGCCGGAGTGGTACCCGATACGATTGCCGTGCCAAGCGCTGTGCCCGATGCGTAAGGGTTGGTGTTGGCAGTGGGCGATATGCTGTAGGAGAAAGCAAGGGTTTGATCTAACAAAGCTTCATCGGTAAAGGCTGTGGCAGTGAAGGCTGTACCCGAACAAAGGTTGGTATAGTTGAGACTAAGTGTGCTAATTTCGGGACAGTTGCAATCGGTGGTGATGAGTACAATTTCTTCGTGGGTAAAGGTGCAGCTTGTGCCGGTAACTGTGTAACGAACAATTGCCAAACGAGGATTGACGCCGTTGGCTACCAAGCTATTGTAGGCTGTAAGCGGATCAAAAACACCGGCAGCAGAAATAACTGCATTGTTAAAAGCGCCGCCACCATTGGTACTCATTGTCCACGTGCCGCCGGTAGTAGAAGCCGGCAGCAGGTAATTGGCCATATTTATGCTACCATCTTGCAAGCAGAATGAGCTGGGGGCATCAAAGCGCGGATTGCGATACTGAACGGTAAGCGTACCGGTATCTTGGGCATCGCAGGTATTACTTACGTTATCTTCGGTAGTAACAGTATAAGTAAAAGTAAAGGTGCCTGCCTGAGTAACGGTGAGTACATCGCCGTTTACCGTACCCACCCCTGTGCCGCCGCTAAGCGTCCATGCGCCGCCCGGTGTAGTGGGGTTAATTGCGGTATTGCTAAACATCACGGTTAAGTCCACCGTAGTGGGGTATTCATTGATGCAAACGGTTCTACCTACAATAGTTGGGTTGGGTTGTGGCGTAACCAATATGGTTTGGCATTGGGTTTGTACGCAAGCGCCACCGTATCCTACATCTACGCATATGGTATAGGTGCCTGCAAGTGGGGCGTTGCCGGCATTAAACGAGCCCGATGCGCCTGTATCAGTAACAAGATCGCCGTACCAGGTTATAATATTGGAAGTGTTATATCCCTGAGCAGACAGGAACGCCGGAATGGTGGGGGGGGTAGAGAGCGAAATAGGAGTAATGTCGCTTGGATCGGTTGCTGCGTTCCAAGCAGAGGAGTTTTCGCAAAGTACCTGCGGCACATTAAAGGCAGCGCTGTGTATGGGATATACCTGCACCTGCGTGGTTATGGTTTGGGTACAAAAGTCAGGGGCGGCAGACGTGGGCGTAAAGATAATGGTATGTTGCCCTGCTCCGGCGGTAGTTGGGTTAAAAGTACCTGTACTGCCGGCTCCGTCGGTAACACCTGGACCACTGAATGTGCCGGTTAAAGTGCCGCCGCTATTAGGGTCGGCATTAAGGGCTACCGATGGGTCGCCTGCACAAAATGGTCCATTTGAGCCGGTGATTGCCGTAGGACATTGTGCCCATGTTGTTTCGGCAAAAAAGATACAAACCAAGGTAAGGGTTAGCGCAGTGGCAAACCATGGGCTGCTTGTCAATCGGTTGGTTAAAACTGTTTTCATATTCAGAATAGTTGATTGCTAAGAAATATCCTTGCGTTTAGGGTGATGTAAGTGTGTGTGTTTTATGACGATGTGTAGTAATTACTTTTTCAGTTTTGAGAGGGAGTCAATTTTTGCTTTTGCGTCTTTCATTTTAAATTCAAGTTCTCTTTTAACCTCGGGCGAAATGGTAGCGCCTTGTTCTTTTTCAAACCGCTCCAAGCTTTCTAAGGCTGCTTGGTAGCGTTGTATTTGGCGCTCAGTGGGTAGTGTATCAGTACCGCCGCCCAATGAAATGGGGCGGAGGGTTTGTTCTTTTTTAGCTTCTTGTTTTACCTCTTCCTTATTCTTGGTGTCTGAGGCACAAGAAAACAGCATTAATACCGTACAGAAAACGGTTGCTATGAAAAGGGGTTTTGACGTAAAAACAAACAGTTTAAACATTTTTTAAAAAATTTTAGTTTTCCAGTTTTTTTTGCTGCCTTTTATAAATTTAGGCATATTTTTTGGTAATTCATTTTAGGTCAATAATTAAGATACTAATACCGTTTTTTTGCTCTTACAATGTACTCGTAGTTCCTAAGTCTATTTGTTGTATTTAATTAATATTTGCCCAAAAAATAAGGTTAAAATTACAACTACCTCTCTTCTAACATGCTGATTTACAGCAGTTTAGCAATACAGAAACTAATTTTCGGACGCTTTATTAATGCCCAAAACAGACCTAACTGAGTTTATTTATGCAAGCACAAGAGCCCAATTTGGGGCAAAACTAAGACTTATTCCTTGAAATTAAAGCCTTTTTGCAAAAAAAAGTTAAAAATTTTTAGCGGCAATTTTAATTTTCAGTTTTAGTGATATTTAAGACACATTCTATTTCTATTTATACGGGCTGATTGGACACAGAAAAACAATGCTTGTTTTTACGCTATTCATTATCCTCTTTTAACAAAATGTAATTGACCACAAAAATAGGGTGAGCTGGGTTGTAATAAGGGGGGGTAATTGTTCATAATTTTTCGGCAGGCGTTTTGTTATGCCGCAAAATCAACCCAACTAAACAAAGCTATGCAAGGCTGTTTGTTAGGCTTTATTTGGCACGGTTTTTTCTTCTTTGCATAATTGGGCGTATATTGCCACAAAATTGTCATAAAAGCAGCAGATAGTCGTATAAGCGGCTGTTTGACAGTTTTTATTTAGTGCATCGGGAGAAACCAACAAAGCATATGCGTTTAATTGCCTGTATAGTCGTCTTTTTTTTTCATTGTTTTCGGGTTGATGGAAATGAGAGGGCAGTAATAACAGTAACCAACCCCAATACCCCCTTAAACATTGGCAATAAGGTTTGGTTGTATGAAGACCGCTATCATACCTTAATTATAAACAACCTACTTACCCACATTGAGCTGCAACAGGATTTTAAGCAAAGCAGCCAATTGATGCCTAATTTTTCTATGACTTCATCGGCTGTGTGGTGTAGCTTTACCCTGCACAATGAAACTACCGAAGACCTGTACCTTAAACTCAATAACCCACGTTTAGATACCATTGATTTTTATGCAGTATCTGATAGCAGCATGGGCGCTTACACACATGTAAAAACCGGCATGATGCTGCCCTACGAAAAAAGAACCTTTGAAACGCCGGCTTATTTATTTGCGTTGAACATTGCTCCTAACCAAAGTAAAACCTTTTACCTTAAAGTAAGAAGCAGTTCGCCCATACAATTACCCCTTACAGTGGGCAGTCTGGCTACTTTTTGGCGACAGAGCCATAGGGCAGATTTAATACAGGGTATTTACATGGGTTTTATTATAGTAGTCATGGTTTACCAGTTATATTTATGGTTTACCACTCGCGAAAAATTATTTCTGTATTACGCTTTTTATTCCTTTTTATCGGGGGTTAATAATATAGACCACAAAGGTTATGCCATGGAATTGCTGTGGCGCAATGTGTACTGGGTAAATAATTTTCAGGCTACCATGGCTGCCCTGATTGGTTTTTTTGCCGTACAACTTACCATGTCACTACTCCACACTAAAAAAAATGCGCCGCTGATGCACCGCGGGTTGCAATTATTTTTGGTGTGTGTAGTTGCTGTTGTAATATGCAACCTTTTGGGTTGGTACTTAATTAGCGGCATCATGTCGCAGGCGCTTATCACATCGGGTGCGGCTTTCATAATCATTGGGTCGTTCATATTATGGGGCAGAGGTTTAACAAGGGTGCGCTTTTTTCTGCTGGGCTGGTTGGTTTATATGGTGGTAGCTATTTTGTTTGTATTAAGAGATGCCAACATATTGCCCTACAATATCCTCACTGCTAATATGTTGCAGATAGGCTCTGCATTTCAGCTCATCTTTTTTATGCTGGCGCTTGCCGATAAAACTGCTGAGTATAAGCGCGAAAAAGAAAAATCACAACAAGAAAATGAACTGATGCAGCAGCAAATTATAGCTGTTTATAAGGAAAAAGAGCGGCTTGTGCGAGAACAAAACGCTATGCTGGAAATAGCAGTAAACGAGCGCACTGAAAAACTGCAAAAAGCGCTTGAAGATGAAAAAATTGCCGAAGAGCGCATCAATAAACAACGGCTATTTTTTGAAAGTGTTCTGAACAATTTACCACTTGAAATTACCGTTCTCAATAAAGACAAACAAGTGGCATTTAGCAATACACTTGCCCATAAAAACAGTAGCCTACCGCGGTTTCACCTGCCATCTTCTGTTTCTTTGGCAACTATTGCCTCTGTTCCGCCCCACCATTTGCAAGCAAGTGGGTTAATAGCAGAAACCAGCCTAAACCAAGCCCTGCAACTGCAAAAACAAACCCAAACCGAAGCCGTTGTGGTTCAACCTAACGGCAGAATAAAAGTATGGTCTGTGTCTTACCTCCCGATGTATCAATTGACAACCACAGCACAAACAACCGGTAAAGAACTGGCTATGGTTATTTGTTACGGCATTGACATTACCCAGCGCAAACTGAGTGAAGAAGTTGAAAAACTTAAAAATGAACAGATAATACTATTTAAAAATGAACAACTCCAGCTCTCTAAAACCGTAGCCGAAGATTTTGACCAAAGCCTGCACACTATTTTGGAATCGGGCGCACGAGTTCTTAACTGCGAGCGCGTTAGTTTCTGGCAAGCCGAAAACAACGGTACAAACCTTGTTTGCACAGGACAGTACCTGCTAAGCCTCAAAACAGCAGCCAATGAATGTGCAGGAATGGAGCTTACCCAAACCAAATGCCCACTCTTATTTGAGGCGCTTAGCACAGAGAGCGCCCCCTTAGCCATAGGCAATGCCGCACAACACCAACTATCTATACAATTATATGATGCCAATATCTTGCCTCCGTTACCTATTGGTGCGTTATTGTATGTGCCTATATGGAAAGAAGGTGTTTTGCAGGGGGTAATTACCATTGAACACACCGGCAATAGTAGGCAATGGACTGCCGAGGAGATTCAGTTTTGCAGCTCGCTGGCAGAATATGTTTCGCTGGCAAAAGAAACATACAAACGAAAACAAACCGAAAAAGCGCTCAACAGACAACGCCTGTTTTACGAAAACATTATTAACAGCCTTCCTATAAGTATAGAAGTATATTCGCCCCATAAACTGCTCACCTTTGCCAACAAAACTGCCATGCCCAATGAGGTATTGCGCCAATCAGCCTTAGGTAAGCCCATTTTAACCTATTACCAACTGCGCAACCAAACCGAAGCTGATGCCCATGCAAAAGCCCGCCAATTGCAAAATGCCATTGATATGCGCCGCTTAATAGAAGTGGAGGAGAGCGACTGCGAAGCGGAAGAATCTAAACATTGCAATTTAGTGGTGTATATCCCCATTTTTGACGAAAATGGCAAACTACACATGATTATTAATTACACAATAGATATTACCGAACTCAAAAAAAGAGAGCACCAGCTTAAAACCTATTCTATTGAGCTGGAACGAAGCAACAAAGACCTCCAGCAATTTGCCTACATAGCCTCGCACGACCTTAAATCGCCCCTGCGTACTATTGTAAGTTTTGTTCAACTATTAGAATATAGGTACGACAAACTCTTTGACAAAACCGCCAAAGAATACCTTGCCTACGTAGTAGATGGCGGTAAGCGGATGGTTCACCTTATTGACGACCTTTTGCTCTACTCCCGAATAAACCAAAACTTAGATAAACCCGATGCCGTAAACCTGCAAACCATTATGGACATGGTTAAAGCCGATTTACGAGCCTTAATTACAGAAAAAAAGGTAGTTCTCAGTTATGTTAATTTGCCGGTTATACCACGCACACACCAATCGCTCCTATTGCACCTGCTAAGCAATTTAGTGAGCAACGGCATAAAGTTTAACCAAAACGAACAGCCCCACATTTCCGTATCGGCTACCGATAATGCTTCGGAATTTATTATCAGCGTTACCGATAATGGCATAGGTATAGAGCCCGAATATGCCAATAAAATCTTTACTATGTTTAAGCGCCTCCACAGCCACGAGGAGTACGAGGGCACAGGCATAGGGCTGGCTATTTGCAAAAAAATAGTGGAGTTTTATGGTGGTAAAATCTGGTTAGAATCGGAGCCCGGCAAAGGAAGCCGTTTTTATTTTAGTTTACCCAAATAACCCCTACCATGAAACAAGACTTTAACCACCTCGAATCGTTATACTGGGTATTTACCCAACTTTGCAATGACCAATGCAGCCATTGCTATAACTTATCAGGACCTAAGGGAGAGCGCATTACCCAATCGGAATGTTTGGCCATTATAAGCAATTTACCCCCGCTTATAGACCGCATCATTTTATCGGGCGGCGAGCCGTTGGCAGAGCGCCAAAAACTCTACTTTATTTTAGACCACCTGAAACAAAAATACGGCTCCGCCTCACAAATAATGCTACAAACTAATGGCGATTTACTCACTGCCGCTATTTTAGATAATCTGATAGAAAAAGGCGTAACCCGATTTGACATTGCCAGTATAGACCGCTACCATAAAAAAGCCGGCGCACACCTGCAAAGATTAGCCAACTTGTTTGCCTCGCGCGGGGTAAACGGCGATGACAAAGACCCCCTTATAAACAAAGATAACTACTTGCACAAAACAGCCCTCAGTTGGGGCTACTGGGGCGCTACCGATGACATGTGGCTGGGGGGAAACTGGGCAAGGGGGCGCGCGCTGCAAACCAGCATTTGGAAACGCAGCGCTACCCATAACTTTTGCACCATACTATCGGGCGCACGCAACTTTTTGGGCGGGTATTCCGATATACCGCAAGAAATAAGTATTCAACTCTGGAAAATAAACCCCTGCTGCCCGGGCACTAAATACCCTATGGGCGATGCCCGAACGGAAAAAATAGCCGATGTGCTTCAAAAAGTAGCAAAAATGGAGGTTTTTAAGCAGCTTAACCAAGGCAACCCATGGAAAATGGGTACACACCTGGGTATTACCGAACAACAAGCCAAACAACGCACCCAAGAGCTGCAAAACATTTGCCTTTATTGCGATGATTTTTTTACCCGGCACATGGCAGCCTTTAACCCAGATACTTTTATGCCTTTGCCGGTAATAAACACTACCCCATAAACCCGGAATGTGGGTGCAGCCCCGATTTGATGTATAAATTGAGCTATTCACCCCTGTTTTCAGCAAAAAGGACACTCAGATAACGCAGATTAAACGGATAAACTCGGGTATAAGTGAATCATTTACCCAATTGAGCCTTTATTTTTTAAAAATCGGCGTTCATCAGCTCCATCCGTGTTATCCGTGTGCTAATTTTTGCCGGTTTTGCGCTCATACCTTTCTGTACCTTTTTACATCAAACTCGGGTCACACCCCCAGAATGTTAAGACTTTCATAAAGGGGTGTACCCAAATGCCACGTTTTTTTACACCACTGCCCAATACATAACATTCCTAACCCATTCAAGCCAATAAGCACAAAAAAACCCCTGCACGTGTTGTATGCGGGGGTTGTTGGCTTTTTTATAGTAAGAAAAGCGCCCTTAGCCTGTTTTGTGTGCCGCTTTTGTTTTTCCTTCAAATTACTCCCTCTTAAAGCAGCAAGGTGGCACAAAGCTAACAGAGATTACTCCGCAAACCAAGTAAAATTTACAAAACAATGACAATTTGGGCAAACTTGACTATTATGCGTACATTTCTTCAAATTTTTGCATTACCTCTACCAGCGTTTTAACCCCCTCTACGGGCATGGCATTGTATATAGATGCCCTAAAACCACCTACCAATCGGTGCCCTTTTATACCCACACAGTTGTTTTCTTGTGCAAATTGCAAGAAATTTTTCTCTAAATCGGGCTTATTAATGGTAAAGGTAACATTCATTTGTGAGCGGTCTTGTGGGCGGGCGGTGGCGGTAAACAAGCTGTTTCGGTCTATTTCATCGTATAACAACGTTGCTTTAAGGCTGTTTTGGTTGCCTATGGCGGTTAAACCCTGCTTTTTAATCCACTGCAAAGTAAGATAACAGCCATATACCGAAAAAACGGGGGGCGTATTAAACATAGACCCCTTTTTAATGTGGATACGATAATCCAGCATAGTAGGAATAGGGCGGTCTGTTTTACCCAAAATATCGGTATTAACCACCACCAACGTAACGCCGGCCGGACCTAAGTTTTTTTGCGCTCCGGCATAAAAAAGGTCAAATCGGGTGGCATCAATGGGTTTTGAAAAAATATCCGATGACATATCAGCCACCAACGGGCAATCGCATTGGGGCAATTGGTGGTACTGTGTGCCAAAAATGGTGTTATTGGTAGTAATGTGCAGGTAATCGTACTCGCTACCCACATAAGGCACATCGGGAATATAAGAAAAATTTCCGTCTTCAGAGGAAGCAATTACTTCGGTTAGCCCAAATAATCGGGCTTCGTGAATGGCATTTTTAGACCACACGCCGGTGTTGATATAAGCTGCCTTACCGTTTGGGCGCAGTAAGTTGTAGGGCACCTGGCAAAACTGCATACTGGTGCCACCGCCTAAAAACAACACCTCATAATGGGGCGGCAAATTGAGTAGCTCTTTTACCAATTGGCGCGCCTCTTCAATTACCTCCTCAAAAGCCGCACTCCGGTGCGAAATTTCCAGAACAGACAAACCGGTATCTTTAAAATTGAGCACCGCCGCCGATGCCTGCTCAAATACCTCCTGCGGCAATATGGCAGGTCCGGCATAAAAGTTGATTTTTTTCATTAGCTTTGTAACCTTAAATCCTGTACAATTGTTTTTTGGGTTGCAAAAGTACGCCTTAACCCGATTTTTTGTACTTATTTACCATTTGTTAACCCATTTATACCGTTTATGACTGAGGTTTTTGCCCCCTACTTAGCTGCCACCCCCTTTATCAACAGCCATCATCCTGCGGTAATAGCTTTTGCCCAAAAAACAACCCAACACTGCCATACCGATACCGAAAAAGCCGTTGCCATTTATTATGCCGTTAGAGACGGTATTTTATACGACCCTTACCATATAGACCTTAACCCCGATGCCATAAGCGCTTCGCTCACCTTAGCGCGCGGGCGGGGGTATTGTATAGAAAAAGCCCTGCTCATGGCAGCAGCAGCCCGTGCAGTAGGCATACCCAATAAACTCGGCTTTGCCAATGTGCGCAATCACCTTGCCACCGAAAAATTTATACGCGCCCTGCGCACCAATGTTTTTGTGTTTCATGGTTATGTATCGCTGTACCTAAACGGAACATGGGTAAAAGCCACCCCCGCTTTTAACCAATCGCTCTGCCAAAAATTTGGCGTACAGCCCCTGCCCTTTAACGGCATAACCGATGCTGTTTTTCAGGAGTTTGACCACCATGGTAAACAATACATGGAATACCTGCACTACCACGGCGAGTTTGCCGATTTTCCTTTTGAGCAATTTGTAACCGAGCTGCAAACCTACTACCCGCATTTTTTTGAAAACAATACACCCAAAAACAACCACGACCTGATTGATATGCAAGCGGAAGTTTGGTAAAACTGCTCACAAGTAGCCGAAAAAGGTACAAACGGTTTTTATTTATAGTGTCGGGCAAGCCAAATTGGTTGCCGCCGGTTGCAGGGGCATATATACCCCATCCGGTATATAACCTGCCATTTGCAAAAGCCGCCAAAATCGGCTACCTTTGTGCTTTGGTAAACAGGCGGGCAACCCACTATCGGGCAGTAGCGTTTTTTACCCCTTTTGCACTTTAACCCGCCAAAATACCTGATTGCTGTTTTGGATTTGCCCTACAACAGCCCACTATTGCAAAAAATCAACTCTTTATGACCACCTTAGACCGAAGCCTTGCCCCCTCACTTCAGCCCGTTACCCAATTGCATTTACAACCGCCGCAAGCAGTAAAGTTAAACAATGGCTTACAAACCTACCTATTTAATACAGAAACCCAAGACATAATACTTATTAAACTAATTTTTAACGCAGGCAAGTGGCAAGAGCCCCAGCCCTTAGTGGCAAAATTTACCAACTCGCTTATAGAAGAAGGCACCGCCCATTTTACCTCGCGTCAGTTGGCAGAAAAAATAGAATTTTACGGCGCTAACCTCATTACCCGCACCGGCGCTAACCATGCAGAAGTAAACCTATCGTGCCTTACTCGGCATTTGCCCCACCTGCTGCCCATTTTGCAGGAATTGGTTACACAAGCTACTTTTCCGGAGCAGGAACTCCAAACCGAAAAACAAAAAGCCCGGCAAAGATTAGCTGTTGCACAACAAAAAAACGATTACCTTGCCGAACAAAGGTTTAAAGCACTCCTCTATGGCAGCAGCCACCCTTACGGCTACCCAACTACGCCCGATGCCATTAATGCTATACAAACTTCCATGCTGCACGCTTTTTACCATACCCACTATACGCCGGCAAACTGCACCGCCTATATTGGAGGTAAATTTACTAACCAACACCTACAACTCATTAACCGGTACCTTGGCGCTACCACTTGGAATAGCCCACCTCCGCCGCAGCATACCATAGCCCCTGCCCCACCCTACCAACCGGCAAAAGAATACATCAGCAAACCCGGCTCTTTGCAGGCTGCCCTCTTTATAGGTAAACCCATGTTTAGCAAAAACCACCCGCATTATATGCCCCTGTTGTTTGTAAACACCCTTTTGGGCGGGTTTTTCGGGTCAAGGCTCATGCGCAATATACGCGAAGACAAAGGTTATACCTATGGCATTTACTCAGCGTTGGTATCCATGCTCCAGAGTGGTTATTTTTATATAGCTGCCGAGGTAGGTCAAAACGTATGGCAGGCGGCAGTAGAAGAAATTTACAAAGAAATTCACCGCCTCCAAACTCAACCCGTAGCGCCCAATGAGCTGCTCACCGCAAAAAACTATACACTGGGCAAATTGCTGGGGCAAATAGACGGCACCATTAACACCCTTGCCACAGTACAAGGTTTATACATGTACGGCTTAACCGAAACCCACTACACCCAATTAGTGCAAATGGTACAAAATATGACCTCCGAAGAGGTAAACCACTATGCCCAACTTTACCTTAACCCCAATAGCCTAACCCAAGTGGTAGCCGGCGCATAAACCTAAAAATATAATTGGGTGCAACACTTTTACCCCATATTGCGTCTTGCATTTGCCATTTGGTAAACCAAAAAGCGCGCATCATGCGTTATTAAACCCGATACCTATAAAACTCCTTTACCCACAGCAATACATAAAAAAATACCCATGTTTTCTATCAAATTAATTGCACATAACACCTCCTTTTTTCTGCTTTTTGCCCTCCTCCTGTTTGGCGGAGCAAGTTTACTGCCATATACCGCCACCCTGCAAGCCCAACCCGCCGCACCCAATTTGCAATGCGTAAACATACTGCTCAGTGGTAATGTGCAGCTCAACTGGGCACCCGGAACCGGCGGCACCAACTGCGGCGCTACCTTTACCGCCTACAATATATATGTTGCCAATAACCCGGCAGGACCTTTTACCCTGCTTACCACCATTCCCGATGCACTCCAAACCACCTTTGTTGATGCAACCTCCAACCCCACCACCACCCTGTATTACTATATGGAAACCCAGTGTGGCGGCGCGGTTTCTGCCCCCTCCCAAACCTTAGACACACAACCACCCGTAGCGCCCGTTATAACCACCGCCAGCGTTTTAAACAACAACACTGTACAACTCAACTGGCTGCCCAGCTCCTCGCCCGAAACCGCCGGTTACATTATTTACCGCGCCGACATAAACGGCAATTACATACCCATAGATACCCTGTTAAACCCCGCTGCTACTTTTTACCAAGATGCCGCCGCACAACCAGGCACACAACCCGAAGCCTACAAAATAGCCTCCTTTGACGGCTGTACCAATGTAACCCCGGGTCCAGATAACGGTATTCCACACCAAACCGTTCACCTCACCGCAGGCACTACCGATTGCCTGAGCGAAATTACCCTCAATTGGACTAAATACCGCGGCTGGGGCACAGGCATATCGGGCTACTCCCTCATTTTAACCGATGCCAACAATGTAGCCATTTCTACCATTGCCGATTTAGATACCGCTACCACTTCCTTTACCTATCCTATTCCCGATGGCGAAACCAACGCCTGCTTCCGCATTGTTGCCCGAAGAGATAATAATATCGATATTTCCAATTCCAATTTTGTGTGCGCCTCCATTTTTATTCCCGAAGCACCCGATTTTATCTGCCTCACCAATATTACCGTAGGACAGAACGACTCCATTTTTCTCACCTGGAACATAGATACCTCCGTGCCGCTTAATGGCATACGCATACGCCGCAGCCAAACCGACAGTACTGCCCTTACCAATTATGCCGATTATACCCTGCCAAGCCCCATTTCCGCTACCATGAACTTTACCGATACCAATACCGAAACCCGCCGATTTGCCTATACCTACCAAATTCAGCACTTTAACGTTTGTAACCAAAATACCTACTCCGGCATTGCACAAACCATTCGCCTGCGCGCACGCGACCAGTTTAACCTTACCAATGGCTTAGATTGGACTCCCTTTTACCTCACCAATGCCACCTTGCTTAACTATAACATTTACCGAAGCATTATTAATGATAACAATTATGCGCTCCTTGCCACCCTGCCACCCAATGTGCTGGAATATGAAGACCCCTTAGGCCAAGATACCGGCGTGCCCGGCTACTGCTACCGCATAGAAGCCATTTATCAAATAGCCTGCCCCGACGGGTTTAACGATATGCTGAGCAGTTTTTCTAATACCGTTTGCATTAACCAAGCCCCGCGCATTTTTGTGCCAAATGCCTTTGCCCCCAACGGAATAAACAACATATTTAAACCAATCATACTATACCCTAATGCCGATGGCTACCTTATGCAGGTAATGAACCGCTGGGGCGAAGTGCTCTTTACCACCACTAACCCCGATGACGGCTGGGACGGTAATTTTAAAGGACAACTTGCCCCACAAGGCGTGTATGCCTACTACATTACCATGAAAACCCCCATAGGCATTACCCTTGAACGAAAAGGAACCGTAATGCTGGTGAGGTAACAAGAGGCACAATTGCGGTGAAAAAGAATTTCACCTATCCATCTCTGCAAAAATTGGCGGTTAATATGCGTGTTCAACTACTTTTTAGTAGAACAGCAATATGTTGTTGACAAGTAACTACTTTGGTACAGCTCACCCTGCAAGTTCATGACGTATTTGCAGGCTAATTGGTTAGATTTCACGCAATACTTTATTTCACGCAAAGACGCAAAGGCGCAAAGAAAAAAGAGAGGGTATTTGTATATACTTGGCTACCGGCTAATTCAAATTGATGGCGTGTTTGCAGGCTAATTGGTAACATTTTACACAAAGAACACAAAGTCTTTGTGACCTTTGTGCTAACCTTTGTGTTCTTTGTGGTTAAAATAAAGAGTTTAGTTAAGACCAAGTCAAATGGTACGTACTTACATTGACAAAGCGCTAAACTACCCCAAAATATACAAACAAACTTTTACTTATTAACCAATTGCCCTGCCCCAAGTCAAATATACGGTTTGCAAGGGTAAGCCATAACACTGTAAATCCAAACAAACATTACCTTTACACCCAAAACAATAAAATACAACCAATGAAACATCGCACCTTCCTTTATGCCTTTATTTTATTAGTAAGTGTAACTTACCTTGCCTCGTGCGGCTCAAAAACTGCCAAAGAAACACAGCAAACCACCCAACCGGCAACAGAAAATAAAGAGAAACCCAATGTACAGTTAGACGCTGATGCCCAAATAGATGTCGAAACCGGTAAATGGGGACCCGATAGCCTGGAAACAGTGAAAAACTACTCCCTTTACAGAGAGTATTTCAAACACAATTTATATCCCGATGCTTTGCCCTTCTGGAAATACGTTTACAACAATGCACCGGCTGCCCGAAAAACTACCTATCTAAACGGCGTTAAAATGTATGAAACCTTTGCCCAGCAAGCCACCGACTCGCTCAAAAAACAGGCATACATTGATACCATGCTCATGATTTTTGACCGCCGCACACAGTACTTTGGCGAGGAAGGCGAAGTAGCTACCTGGAAAGCTGTTAAACTAAAAGAGCTTCGCCCCTGGGATACAAAAACTTATATGGAGTTGGTGTATCAGGCAGTAGGTATTCAACAGGAAGAAACGGCGTATTACCTGCTTATACCTTATTTTAACGACTGGCTTACCAAGTACAACCAAAAAAAGGTATCAAGAGAGCAAACGCTGGAACAGTACAATAAAATTGCCGATATAATAGACTATAACCTTGCCAATAATGCCGAAGAAGCCGATTTATACCGACAAGTGCAGGAACTAATCAGCGGTATAGCTGAAAAATTACAATCCACCACCACCACCACTACCACCGTTGCCGCCACTGCTTCTTGTGCCGAAATAAAAAGCGCTTACGAAGCCCAATACAGAGCTAACCCCAATGACCTGGCAGTGGTAAACAACTTTTACGCCCGATTGAGCAGAGCTAACTGCAAATCAGACGCACTTTACAACGAGGTAATGATAAAGCTCTATCAATTAGAGCCCAATGCCCAGCGCGCTAAAGTAATAGCCCAAATGTATGCCGATAAAGGCGACAACAACAACGCTCAAAAATACGTTATGGACGCTATTAAATTAGAGCCCAACGCCGCTAAACAAGCCTCGCTCTACATGTTAATGGCAAGCCTTGAACGCCGCAAAGGCGATGGCTTAACCGCCAACACCGCCTCACAAGCCCGAAAATACGCCAAAAAAGCTGCCGAACTGCGCCCCGGCTGGGGTAAACCCTACATGTTTATAGGCGATTTGTATGCTTCAAGCGGTAAACTCTGCGGACCCGGCACCGGCTGGGATAGCCAAATTGTAACATGGGTAGCTACCGATATGTGGGATAAAGCCCGAGATGTGGACCCCGATTTTACCGCCGAAGCTACACAAGCCATTAACCGCTACCGACAATACTACCCTAAAACCAGCGAAGGATTTATGCGCGGATATAAAAACGGCGACTCTTTTAGCGTAGGCTGCTGGATTGGAGCAAGCACTACCGTAAGACTCATAAACGAGTAAATACCCGGCTCTTCATAGAGGCGTAACAATTGCTGACTACCCAATTACGCCATACCTACCAACTACTTCAATACCTATTGTGCTACCCCAAAACGGGTGCAGAAAATGGAAACCCCCTACAACGGTTTACCATATAGCGAAGCTATTACTTCGCCTGTAACGGCTATTGGGCAGCAAAATGCACAACACAGGTTGGCATTTACCCTACCATAAATACACAAAACTCCTCAGGCAAAAATTATTTGTTGCCAAAGTAGCAAACAATTTAAAAGCATAATGGTATTTTTGCCGCTCTAACAAAAACCCAACCCCACATTTTTACACCCGTAACCTACCATTATGCAGCCCAAATTTACCCTTGGCATAGAAGAAGAGTACATGGTAATAGACCCCGATACGCGGGAACTAAAATCGCACGACCAAAAAATTGTTGAATTAGCCGCAAAAACACTCGAAGACAAAGTAAAAGCCGAAATGCACCAAGCAGTGGTTGAAGTAGGCACTACCATTTGCCAAGACGTAGAGCAAGCCCGTCGGGAAATTAAAAACCTTCGCCGCGCCGTGTCTGATATTGCCGAGGGGCTTGGCTTGCGCATCGGGGCATCAGGAACCCACCCGTTTTCGCATTGGTCCACTCAACTCATTACCCCCAACCCACGCTACGAAGACATTATAAATGAAATGCAGGAAGCCGCCCGCTCCAATCTTATTTTTGGGCTGCACGTACACGTGGGTATGGAAGACAAAAATTTAGCCATTCATATAGCCAATACCGTGCGCTATTTTCTGCCACACGTATATGCCCTTTCAACCAACTCCCCGTTTTGGGAAGGCAGAAATACCGGTTTCAGGTCATTTAGAACCAAAGTGTTTGACAAATTTCCCCGCACCGGTATCCCCGATTTTTTTAACAGCTATGCCGAGTTTATCAGCTATGTAAACCTGTTGGTTAAAACAGGTTGTATAGACAACGCCAAAAAAATATGGTGGGATATTAGAGTACACCCGTTTTTTGATACCATTGAGTTTCGCATTTGCGATATCCCGATGCTGGTAGATGAAACCATAGCAATTGCCGCTATTTTTCAGGCTTTGGTGGCTAAAATATACAAATTGCGCCGCCAAAACCTCAATTTCATGATTTACAGCCGCGCCCTTATTAACGAAAATAAATGGCGTGCAAGCAGGTACGGCATTGACGGCAAACTTATTGATTTTGGTAAAGAAACCGAAGTGCGCACCCGTTCACTTATTTTAGAGTTGCTTGATTTTATTGATGATGTGGTTGACGAACTGGGCAGCCGCGAAGCTATTAACTACGTACACACCATGCTGGAAAACGGTACCGGCGCTGACCGCCAACTTGCTGTTTTTGAAGAAACCGGCAGCCTCATTAAAGTGGTTGATTTTATTTTGGAACAAACTTTGCAAGGCACTTAATCTGTACATCTGTCGGGCACTCAACCTGCCACTTAGTTGAACTTATTTTGTATGTAACTTGTTTTAAACCGAACGTCTTAAACACAACTACACCTTTCCATTTTTACCACAATCCTCTATTCCTCCATTCTACAAGTTTTTTCTACCATGTATTCTCCTTACGCTCGTATTGCTATCTTAGATATGTACGACGGTCATGCCAACCAAGGCATGAGAAGTATCCAAGAAATCATTGACAATTTTGCCCACTACAAAGATGCCGATATTGAGGTAGATGTGTTTGATACCCGAGGTGGTGCAGAAGTACCGGGTTTAGAGTACGATGCCTATATTTCTACCGGTGGTCCGGGCAGTCCTATTGATAGCGAAGGCAGCTTATGGGAAGAGCGCTACTTTGGGTTGTTAGACAGCATTATGCACCACAACCTCATTTGCCCCAATGACAAAAAAAGCGTTTTTCTTATTTGCCACTCTTTCCAGCTATTTTGCCGCTACTATGGTTTAGCACATGTATCGCTTCGCAAATCCACTTCTTTTGGGGTGATGCCCATACATAAAACCGATGAAGGGCTACACGAACCTCTTTTTGCCAATCTTGATAACCCTTTTTGGGCTGTGGACTCCCGTGACTGGCAGGTTACCCAGCCCAATTTAAAGCGTATTGAAGAAATGGGTGGCGCCCTGCTTTGCATTGAAAAATACCGCCCTCACGTACCCTTAGAAAGAGCGGTAATGGCTATCAGGTTTAATGACGCCATCATTGGCACCCAATTTCACCCCGAAGCAGACCCCGAAGGTTTTCGCTATTACCTCAAAATTGAGGAAAAAAGAAACCTTCTCATTGCACAACACGGCGAAAAAAAATACATCGATACCATTACACACCTTGAAGACCCCGATAAAATAGTACTTACCCATAATACTATTTTGCCTACTTTCTTAGAAATGGCAATTGGGGCAAGCAGTCAAGTATTGTTATTTTAGTACGCCCATTGGCAGCATAGGCAAAAATGGGCAAATAAAAGGTAAAATCAATACAAACCCTGTAAAGAGCGCTGCAAATGCTTGTTTGTTGCCAACAGCTTACTTTAAAATATCCTTTTCTATGCCGAAATTTACTCCGCTCTTACTCCTGTTTACCCTGCTGCTGGGAATAGGTTGCGAAATGGAAGAAATCAACACCAACCCCAACAACCCTACACAGGTACCCTTAAACACTTTGCTACCTCCCGCACAAGGTAGATTAGCAAACACACTGGGTGGCGCAGTGTTTAGATACACCAACATTTTTAGCAACCACACGCGCGGCGCTTTTGGGCAAGATTTGGATATAAATAATTACAATGTAAACAAAACCTTTGTTGGTTACATGTGGAGTGACCTTTATGGTGTGCCGATGATGAACCTAAACACCATCATTAACCAAGCCGAGGCTACCCAATCGCCCCATTACGGCGGAGTAGCAAAGGTAATGATGGCTGTTGCACTGGGCACTGTAACCGAAATTTGGGGCGATGCTCCCTACTCCGAAGCCTTTGATAAAAACAACCTCAATCCTGCTTTTGACCCGCAAGAGCAAATTTACCAAACCATTCAAAACCTGCTCGATGAGGCAATTACCGATTTATCGGCAAGTCAAAGTGTGTATAAACCGGGTAATGATGACCTTATTTACAAGGGCAACCTAACCGCATGGAAACGTGCCGCCTATGCCCTTAAAGCCCGATACCGGCTTCACCTTAGCAACCGTTTTCCGCAATTAGCCGAACAAATACTGCCACTTACAGAGCAGGGGTTTACCTCCTCAGCACAAGATATGCAATACGTTTATCCCAATACCAGTTCAGAGCCCAACCCCATTTACCAGTACTACAAAGAAACGCCCAATATGCTCATTGACAGCCATTTGCGCAATCTGCTACTTGGCGACCCGCGCAGTTCCTACCTCATTAAGCGCAAACCTTTTTCGGCAGATACCATAGTGGGCGATTTTTACGCCTCACTGGCATCACCCATTCCTATTATTACCTACACCGAGCAAAAATTTATTGAAGCCGAGTGTTTGCTCCGAACCGGCGCTAATGCCCAAGATGCCCTTGCAGAAGCGGTGCGCAGCTCTGTAACAAAAATATCGGGCAATGCCGTTTCTGATGAAATCATCAATACCTATATAACTGACCGCGCCACACTAACCGGCAATTTTGACCAAGACCTTAACACCATTTTAACCCAAAAATACATTGCCCTCTTTACCCAATCTCAACCATGGACAGACTATCGCCGCACCGAACTGCCACCCATGCAGCCTAACCCTAACGGCATTACCAATCAAAATCCTAACGGGCAAATTCCGCGCCGCTTACTATATCCCGAACAAGAGGAGCTGCTGAACGCCAATTTCCCTAAACCGGCTCCCGATATGCAAACCCCCCTTTGGTGGGATACCAACTAACCCCCTTATTTGGTGTAAAACAAACTAAACGAAATATTTTTTCCACCAGTACTGAAAAACCAACAACGCCCAAATGGTAGCAGGCACATCGGCAGGGTTGTTGCTTGTTAGGCGGGTAAGCAAGTGAGTTATGGTTTGGGGGTTAAAAATGGCTTGTTGGTGCAAAAAATCGGGGTGAAGTAGGTTTTGTGTAAGCATCGGGTACAGCCCCGTTTTTAACCAGCGCAGCATTGGCACTTCAAACCCTTGTTTGGGTCGGTTATATAACTGTGGTGGCAGCATGTGTTTAAAAGCGTCTTGCACTATCCGCTTTTTCATTTGGGCGTTTATCTTATAAGATGCCGGCAACGCAAAAGCAAAATTAACTACTCTGTAATCTAAAAACGGTGTGCGCACCTCTAACCCATGCGCCATGCTCATGCTGTCCACTTTTTTAAGCATATCAGAAGGCAGCACCATTTGCATATCGGCAAGGAGTAGTTGGTTAAAATCGGTACCGGCAATAGGGGGCGCGGGTATAGCAGGTTCAGCTACCGGATTTAGCAGTAAAGCAGCAGCCATATCGGGGGTTAAAATGCTTGCCCAGCGCAGGTAGCGGTTGGCAGGGCTCAGCGCTACGCCATCGGCAAAGCGGTTTACCTGCCTAAAAAAATTGCCCCAAAAGGTATTCCGAGATTGCGGCAGATGCTGCAACAGAGGTAACGCCGCCTTAAACAAACCCAATGCCCACTGCCATTTGCGGGCGCGCAGTTCGGCAGCATGTTTTCGGTAGCCGGCAAAAAGCTCATCTGCCCCATCGCCCGATAAAGCTACGGTTACATGCCGGCGGGCATAGCGACTAAGTATGTTTACTGCCAGGGCAGATGAATCAGCAAAAGGCTCATCTATATAATCTAAGGCAGCAAACAAATTTTGGTACAGGTCATCGGTATGCAGCAAAAACTCGGTATGATTGGTTTGGTATCGGTTAGCTACCAATTGGGCATATCGGGTTTCGTTAAACAGGGGCTCATCTTTAAACCCTATAGAAAAAGTGCGCAAATGCGGTGTTTGTTGGGCAGCCAAAGCCACCATTACTGATGAATCAATGCCACCGCTCAAAAAAGCGCCCAGTGGCACATCGGCTACCAGCCTAAGGCGCACGGCATCTTCCATTAGGGTTACCAATTGGCGCTGTGCTTGCTCATAAGTGTAGGGTGCCGGTGTTTCATGCGTGCCGGCATAAGGTATTTGGTAGTATTGGTGCGTGGCAAATGCGCCGGTTTGGGTGTTCATTTCCATGTAAGTACCCGGTGGCAGGTAGCTCACATTTTGGAGCATACTATATGGCTGCGGCACATAGTTTAGTTGAAAATAAGCCTGCAAAGCAGCAGCATTAATTTGTCGGGGTATTTGGGCGGCAATTAGCGCTTTCATTTCTGAGGCAAAAATAAACCTTTGCGCATCGGCATAATACAGTAAGGGTTTTACCCCAAACCTATCGCGCGCCAAAAAAAGATTTTGCGATGGCAGGTGGTAAACAGCAAAGGCAAAAAAACCGTTCAGCCTGTTCAGTACATTTGCCCCCCAGTGAATGTATCCGTATAAAAGCGCTTCGGTATCGCTTTGGGTAACAAAATTTACTCCCAAAGCAGATAGTTCCTGCCTTAAAGAAAGGTAGTTAAAAATTTCGCCATTAAAGATGATAACGTAGTTTCCCGATGCGTCAAACATGGGTTGGTGTGCAGCCGGAGCGGTATCTATTACTGATAATCGGGTATGCCCCAGCCCTACTCTACCCTGCCGGTAGGTAGCCTGGTTATCGGGTCCTCTTTGTTTGAGCGCCTGCGTTGCCTGTTCCAGCGGCTCTAAAAAATGGGTTGCCTGTTCTGCAAAAACTGCAATACCTACTATACCGCACAAAATATAAAAATGGTTATTAATATTAAAAAAATGGGGGGCAAATTGCTATACAAGTGTAATACCCGCGCGCTACTTTGCTATGCGCTGTGTAACAACTCCTTTTTGAGGGTGAACAGCCTGCAATAAGTATAAACCAGCCGGCAATTGGTGGGCGGGTAGCGAGTAAGTGTCGGTTAGCGGCGCAGCGTGGTGTATTAAAACACCGGCGGCATTGTATAAATAAAGGCTGCAACCTTGTATGCCGGTTATGTGCAACACATCGGTAAAGGGGTTGGGATAAACTTGTACGGGTAAAACATCGGGCAAATAGGGCAAACCGGTATTAAGGGTAAGGGTGATATTATCAACCGATATGCAGCCAAAGGCGTTGGTTACGGTAACCGAATAAGCGCCAAAATTATTAACAGTAATGGTAGGAGTGGTTTCGCCGGTTGACCATTGGTAGGTAAGCCACTCATCGCCTTGGGGAGTAAGGGTAAACGGGAAATCATCGGGAAGCAGGTATTGCACCGCCGGACCCAAATCGGCAATACAGTAGGGGCGCATATCGGCAAGTACATAAGCCGTGTTGTTAAATTCGCAATCTTCGGTTAGCTCTTCGCTGCCGTCTATGGTAAAGGTAAAAGTATTAAACCCGCTGTACTGTGGCAGGTCGTTGGGCAGGTAAACGGTAATCGTATCGGTATAAACCGGCGCCGGTAAGCGCTGAGTAAGCAGCGTCAAAAATTCACCTGTAGGCGTTAACCGCAGCGCTACAAGGTCAATAGAATCGGGCACCGCCTGCCCCAGATTTTTCATTACCATTTTTACATTAAAACCGGGCATTTGAGAGGAAATAAGCGGCGGGTTACTAAAAATAGGAAATCCGGTAACTGGGTTGCTAAAACTCAGTTCATCAACAGGTATCACCTGCTCCGGCCGGTTGCGTGGCAGTGGGCTGAGGGCTGGGTCGCCGGCAAGGGTTATGGTTTGCAGGGTAAAACGCATAAGCTGGTCATCGGGCAAAGCTGCTATTAGGGTTTGTGCGGCGTTTTTCATACTCAAAGCCATAGATTGTCCATAGTTGAGCGTATTAAACTGTTGGATAACCTCTTGGGTAAAACTATTGGTAGCTGTGGTAAATTTTGCATCGGCATTTCCCATATAGGCAGCGCTGCCCCGCTGTGGGGTAAGGGTGTAGTTTTCTATCATGGTATTAGAAACGGCGGTGGTAAAATCAAACATATTACCGGTTCGGGCAGCATTTGCCAGCATTACGGGGTATTTACCTTCATTGGCAAGTGAGGAGGGCGGGTTTATGGTAGTGAGCCAGTAGCCATTGTTATTGGCATTGCCTGCAAAATGCACCAAGCCCATGCCTTGGTTAATTAAATCGGTAATTTGCGGAAAACTGATGGTGCCAAATTTGTTGTTTACAAAGCTGCCCTTTACCTTGCCCCCATAACCCGATGAGCTTTCCAGTGTTTGTTTGTTATTTTCTAAAAATGCTACATTTACCTCTACCTCACCGGTATCGCCCTGTGCAAGGAAAAGCATACCCTTTCGCCAAAAGTGGGTTTTATCACAAAAAAGGTCTTTTTGTGTGTTTTCGTAAGTTATCAGTTTTTCTAAGTAGTTGGCGGCTTCGGTGGCATTGGTAGCGGGCACCCTGCTTATGGCAACCTGCGGCACATGTTGGTTGGGGTTTCGGGCAGCCAAAAGTGCATCAGAGGCGGGCACACCGTAAGTAGGCACTAAGCACGCATTATAGGCATTGGCATTAAAAGTGGCTTGGTTGTAGGTAATGCCCTTGCCCAGCAGCAGCACATATTGTGGCGGAGTTGCCCACATATCGACAGCGTAGTTAATAAAATTGCGAATAGCCAGCGGGTGTTTGGCTATGCCATAGGCAAATTGGTGATAGAGCTGCTCTATGGTAACCACTTGCACACTATGGGAGCCACCGGGTACAGCGCGGCGGTAGTTGGCATACTGCTCGGCTATATTGGCAGATTGAGTAAAAGCTGCCGGCGTTATGATGATAAAATTACCCTGATTGGCAGTGTTGGCAAAATTGGTAAATTGCACCATACCGGTAAAATTTGCTGCATTTACCACCCCTGCATCGGTATTAACAAGGCAGATATTACGGGTTCCGGTGGCGGTACCTTGCGGCAGTTTGTATTTGAGCAGTCCGCCGTCTTGTATAGCTTGCAGCCGCAGATGGTTGGTCAGGTCATACAGTACAGGCAAAGAGCCCCCGTTAAAATTAGCTATTTCTAAGTATTTTTCGGCGTTATCGGGCAAGGTGAGTGCAAAAAAAGAAGCGCCGTTAAAACTGTAAGAATGAGGGTAGATGAGCCGGTAATAAGCCACTGCGTTTACATCTATGGCAGTAGCGCCGCCCAGCGAGCTTATATTGAGCGTGGCAGCGCCACTCTCCAAAACGTTTAACGGCAGGTTAACCAAAACTTCTATACAGGCAAAACCATCATAGGCTACCTCAGTATAAGGCACATTGTTTACCGATACCTGCACTAAGTGGTCGTTTGGAAAAGCCTGCTCGTCTGACCGCCCTACTAATTTTACTTGCAGTTGTGCCGGTTCGGCAGCGGCGGTAAAAATTTGGGCGGCGTTTAGGTTATAGTTTTGAATAGCTCCTGCTCCTATGTTTACCCCCACAAAACCCTCGCAGGCATCAAAGCCCGAAAACCTAACCGGCGTTGTACCGGTGTAGGTAAACGGCATACCCGGGTTAAACTGGTTGTTTACCGTATTTTGTACGGTGTGCCAAAAGAAAGTTTCTGCCGGCGGCGCGGCGCCTATATCATTGGGCACAGTAGTAAACCGGCTGTTTTGTGCCGGAAACGTATTGTTCCAGGTAAGGTAGTACATAGCTGTATCGGTAAACAGGCTTCGGGCAGTGGTGAGCTGGTCTGCGGCATTGGCAAAAAGGAGCGAATCAAAAACGCCATCGTTGCCCCGACCTACAAATTCGAGGTAATCTTCTGGGGTAAAATTGCCCGATGTGGTGGCGTATAGCGGCACTTGCTGCCCGTTTCTATACAGCTGGAAGCCACTGCCTATGGGAGGTAAACCGGTGGCTATAATGGTACTGTGTGGTATGCGATAAACCCCCGATGTGGTTACGGCAAATCGGGCATGTGGTAAATCGGGTTGTATCCACTCATTGTGGTAAGGTTGGGCTTGTATTATACCGCTAAGGGCAGTTATGAGCAAACAAAAACAGAAGATACTTAAACGAATCATTAGCGTAGTTAGAACAGATGATGATAAAAACACAGAAAATACTCCCGAAGAAGCGTTTTCCCCCAATCTGAAAAAATCAGTTATTTTGGGCTCAACAACTATCCAACTGTTATTTTTCGGGCTTCAAAGGCATAATCAACGCTTTGCTACTGTTTTCCCAACTTGGCAACAATCGGATAAGATAAGTCCAAAATAATAAAACGCAAAATTAGCGTTTTTTGGATAAGCAAACCCGATGTTTTTTCGTCAAAACCACATAAACCGATTTCTGCCCGTACCCCAGAGCCGATTTGTTCTCCCCCCCAGCCCCCCCTCAAAGAAGGGGGGAGTTTAGATTGTCCGTTTTTTGTGGTTTTGGAGTGTATTTTTAGGGTGTTAATGGCTGTTTTTTTTCAGAAAAATAGCGTGTAAGATAGGACAAATGGGCTCTGCCCGTACCAAGGTGGCAGAGTTACCAGGCATTTTTACCCACCTACTAACCCATAAAATGGGAGTTACTGCTCTTAGGCATAAAGGTAAGGCTCATTATTGTATGCCAATTGCCGTACATTTTTGAGTACCCTTTTCATGTAAATCCGCCAAAAGGTTTTGGTAAATAACCAGTTTAAAGGGTAGAGCCAAAAAATATCGGAATGTAGCGTGTAAGTATATTCTACCAAAATTTCATTTTCTTTTAGCCGGGTGGTTTTCCACTCGCCTACAAATTTTGAAAACCCCAACAGCCATGATTTAAAATTGCTTACCTCAATTTTCCAGTAGGCATTTTCTATGCGCTCAATCACTTTATCCAATGATGATTCGCCCCCGGCAAAAGTGGGCGATTTAGCCACAAAAATCTTTTTGGTACTGCCCGGCTTGCCCCAGTTTTCATCTTCGGTGCAATGGGTAACACGGGGCATAAGCCCAAACCCTGTATGCACCTTAGCCACATCGCAAAGCATGGGCGTTTTAAAGGCTCTCTCTAATGAACAGTGGTAAATGGTAGTAATGGAAATTTTTGTAGTCATTAATTGGCAGATATTTGGGAGGAGGTTAGAAACAGCAGATTATTGCTTATGATACGCCCGGCTCCTAACGTCCAAAATGAAAATCGGCACCTATGGCAAAAATAAGGGCATTTTTGCTGTATTGGTTGGTAAATTCAGAAGGGGCTACACTGGGAAAAGGCTGTGGTGCAGGTACCGGTGTATGTGTGTAGGTAATGCTCTCCTTAGAAAATATAGAGCGCAAAACGCCTATGCTTACCTCCACTTTTTCCGAAAACACGTACTGTCCGCCCAAGGCAAAACTATGGCTATTTGTCCAGAAGTCCACATCGGTTTGGTACTGCGGACTCACGCCCCAGTTGCCAAATGTATAACCGCCACTGATGGTTAAATCGGGATTTAAATGAAAGGCAATGCCGGTTTCAATTTCGTAGTAGTTGTTATCTATGAGTTTTTCTCTTCCGCCGTAATTGGCATTTTTAGAGAAGAAATAGCGCCCGCCGGCAGCAAGGGTTAGTTTTTGGTTCAGAAAACGGTACGAAACACCCCCTGCCAAGTGTGCGGGCAGGTCGGAGCGCACCGATGAGCCGTCAATAAACAAAGGTTCGCTGTTGGGATTACTGAGTACGCGCCCGTCTTTACCATCAATTACCTTAGTAGTAATTTCTACATCGGTGTTCATTTCATATTTAATCCCGATGTTCAGATTTTCGATAGGCTGTAAATGCACCCCAAAAATGGGGGTAAAGCCGGTACCTGTTTGTACCACGTCTATTTCGCGGTTGCCGGTATTGGCATCAAGTTGGTCGGCGGCTACATTTAGTATTACCGCGCTCAGCGGGCTAACCGTACTTTTAAGGAAGTCACAGTAACCACCTGGGGTTATCCATGTGCCGGTTTGGGTAGGCAGGATATTGAGGTTTCGGGTGTGCCCTTGCGAGCTGATGCGCGAAAACACATAACGCACACCTGCTGCAAACGACACTTTTTGGTTAAGTTTGTAAGCTACGCCTAATTGTGCGCCGGCAAAAAAAGCCACACCGGTAGAGCGAAAGTCCACCCTATAAGCATCAATGCTTCTGTATGCGCTATCTACCTGTGCAAGGGAGAATATGTTTTGCAAATTAGGAATAATATCTGCTATATTGCGCTCTGTAACGGGCAGCCCGTTAAACTCTGCCCCACCGCCACCGGCAATGGGGTTTACCCCTGCCGAAAAGGCTAATCTGCCTGTTCTATACACCCCATACAAGGTAGGAAAAACGGGCGTACTTACCAACCCTTCAAAATTGGTAGGTACTTGGTTCATGTATTGGTAGTTGCTTTCTATATTGGTTTGTTGTCGCAAAGCCTGATTACTGATAGAAAAGTGCAACCCCTCGGGCAAATAGGCGGTGCCGGCGGGGTTAAAAAAAACAGCATCCACATCGGTACTGGCACCGCGCGAGGGCATTCTTATGAAATCAGCGCTCTGGGTGGGTATGGCAAAAAAGTTGTACCGCTGCGAGGCAGCCAATTGTTGTTCAATAGTGAGTTCGGTGGGCGCTTGGGCAGCAGCAGTTTTACAGATAAGTAAAATTACCAGTGGCAGAACAAGAGTAAGCAGTTTTTGCATAAAATTAGGAGAGATTGGGTGATTTTGTAAAAAGCGAGTGAAGAGTTTACAGTGCTGATTTATTTTTAAGATAATAGTTGAGCAGCTCGTAAATGGGTTTTTGTATGATGCGCCCCATAATGAGTTGCTTATCGGTTACTGCCGATTGGAGAATTTCATCAAAATAATGGGCTACGGAGCCTGCAAAATGCACGGGTGCATAACTGCTTTGTGGGTAAATACATACATGGTAGGTTAAAAACTCAGCAAAACAGTCATATACCAATTTTCGCATAAAGGGGTGTTGTTCATGTTTTCCGGCAAATCGGGCAAAGGAGGCTAAGTAGCGTTTGGGGTTCATTTCTTTGTAAACCTTTTGCAGCACAATTTCTTTGTTTACCTCGTAGGTGGCGGCAAAATCGGCATGTAAATCTGCCGGCAGGCGCTTATAAAGGTAAAGGCGCACTATCATTTTACCCAAGTGGGTGCCGCTGCCCTCATCGCCTAAAATGAAATCGAGGGCAGGTGTTTCTTCATACAGGTTTTTACCATCGTAAAAAACCGAATTAGAGCCTGTGCCCAAAATACAGGCTATACCCGGGTTATTATGGCACAGGGCTATGGCAGCGCCCAGCATATCGTGGTCAACCAAGATGTTGGCACGGGTAAAAAACTTGGTAAAAATGTTGCGCATTTTAGCGCAGCGCTCCTCGCTGGAGCAGCCGGCACCAAAAAAATACAGGTTATCAATAATATGGGCATAAGCCGCCAGCGCTTGGTTGTTTCGGAGCGCTTCCAGCACCTGCTCTTCGGTACAAAATAAAGGGCTAAACCCAATGGTTTCGTACTCTCCCACTATATTTTGAGTATCCGTATTGGCTAAAATCCAGTTGGTTTTTGTAGCGCCGCTATCAGCTATCAGTAACATTGGGTGAACTTAAAAAGTGAAGCGCAAAGTTAGCAGTAATACGGTAAATAGGGCATTTTTACCCCCAAGTTGTTTTAGTTTACCTGCATACACTGTATTTGGAAGAGCAAGTATATTTCACCTGTTACTCATGGGTATCTGTATTAGGCAGGTGGTGGTTCATTTTATTGATGGGGTGTGCGCCTATTTGCTGTAAGGTTTATTTTAGCCGGCATGGTAATAAGGCAGTTGAAGCATAACGACTGCAAAAAAAGTTGGGCAGTTTAAAAAAGGTAGGGCAACTTTGTACAGAAGATAAAATGGAAGGTAAAAAGAGTAGGTGTGTTTTGCAACCTAAAATGCCCCCTCACTACCTTGGGTGTAACCCAACTATTGGAAAAATGGCAAAAATGGATGCCCAATTATGCATTGGTGCGGCACAATTTTGAAAAAACAGCTACATTTATGCCCCATACAACCCAAATAAGAGCTAAACTACTGTTTCCGCCGTAATAACTATAAAAAACCAAAACCCAACCAACAGCAACCGCCCGATTTGTACCACCAAAATTGCCGGTTTTTTCACCGTCTGCCGTTATGCCCGATGCTAAAACGACAGTACCAACAACATCAGACCGACAGAAAAAACTATCTTAGAACTGAAATAAATTGATAAGTACACATATGACCATAAGCCACTATATTGACAACATAAATAAACGCTTTAAACTCGGTAACGCAACCGAACATACCTTTCGGGGCGACTTACAACAACTTTTAGAAAGTTTAGTGCCGACAATCAGAGCAACCAACGAACCCAAAAGACAAAGTTGCGGAGCACCTGACTACATTTTGACAAAAAAAGATGTTCCAGTTGGTTTTATTGAAGCAAAGGACATAGGAGACAAAGACCTTGAAGGAGCAAAGAAAACAGGTAACAAAGAACAGTTTGACCGTTACAAAGCATCGCTAAACAACATCATATTTACAGACTATCTCGACTTTCATTTATACCGTGACGGACAGTTTGTAATGAAAATTGCCATTGGAGAAATTACCGACAAGGGCATAAAACCACTGACCGAGAACTTTTCAAGTTTTGAAAACTTCATCAAAGACTTTTGTACCCACATTGGACAGACCATAAAGAGTTCAAAAAGACTGGCAGAAATGATGGCGGGCAAAGCCCGCCTTCTTTCTGAAGTGATTGAAAAGGCGTTGACAAGTGATGAAACCAATCACGAAGACAGCACACTGAAAGACCAAATGAAGGCTTTCAAACAAATTCTTATTCACGACATTACGCCTAAAGGTTTTGCAGACGTTTACGCCCAAACCATTGCTTACGGAATGTTTGCAGCTCGTTTACATGATGCAACCTTGCCTACTTTCAGCAGACAAGAAGCAGCCGAACTAATTCCGAAATCCAATCCATTTTTACGAAAATTGTTTGGCTACATCGCAGGACCCGATATTGACGACCGTATAAAATGGATAGTTGACAGCTTGGTAGAAATTTTTCTGCATTGCAACGTTGAAGAAATTTTAAAGAATTACGGAAAGTCAACAAAAATGGAAGACCCAATCATCCATTTTTACGAAACGTTTCTAAGTGAATACGACCCGAAACTACGCAAGGCAAGGGGCGTTTGGTACACTCCGCAACCCGTTGTAAATTTTATAGTTCGTGCCGTTGACGATATTCTAAAAACTGAATTTGATTTACCGCAAGGACTTGCAGACAACAGCAAGACACGAATTATAATTGAACAACAAGGCAAAAAAGTTGAGCAAGACGTTCACAAAGTGCAAATTCTTGACCCAGCAACAGGAACAGGGACTTTCCTTGCCGAAGTGGTAAAACACATTCACAAAAAGTTTGAAGGACAACAAGGCATTTGGAGTAATTATGTTGAAACACATTTATTGCCACGTTTGAATGGTTTTGAGTTGCTAATGGCAAGTTATGCAATGGCACACTTGAAATTAGATTTGCTTTTAACCGAAACAGGCTACAAACCAACCACCAACCAACGTTTTAGAGTTTATCTAACCAACAGCCTTGAAGAAAGCCATCCCGATACAGGAACTTTATTTGCTAATTGGTTAAGCACCGAAGCCAACGAAGCCAATCACATAAAACGTGATACACCTGTTATGTGTGTAATTGGAAATCCACCGTATAGTGGTATATCTGCTAATCAAGGAAATTGGATAAAAGAATTAATTGAAGATTATAAGTATATAGATGGCGTTCATTTCGGTGAAAGGAAGCATTGGTTAAATGATGACTACGTAAAGTTTATTCGTTACGGTCAACATTTTATAGAAAAAAACGGAAGTGGAATTTTAGCATATATTAATCCACACGGTTTCTTGGACAATCCTACATTCAGGGGAATGCGATGGAACTTGTTAAAAACATTTGATAAGGTTTACACAATAGATTTACACGGCAATAGCAATAAAATAGAAAAATCCCCTGATGGAAGTGCAGATGTTAACGTTTTTGATATTCAACAAGGCGTTTCCATTAATATCTTTTTAAAAACTGGAAAAAAGAAGAAGAATGAACTTGGTACAGTTTATTCAACAGATGTTTACGGCAAAAGAGAAACGAAGTACAACTATTTACTTGAAAACAATTTAGCTAATATTTCATTTAACAAAATCCAGCCTGAAAGTCCCTACTTCTTTTTTGTAAATTCAAACAATAACCTTTTTGAAACATACGACAAAGGATTTAGTGTTTCTGAATTAATTATGCATTATACGGTAGGTTGTGTAACTGCTAATGATGAATTAAATATTTCATTCACAAAAGAAGAGCAACAATTTAAGATTCAGGATTTGCTTGTGATGGAAGAAGCTGATTGGCGTATAAAATATAATCGCAAAAAGGATTCAAGAGATTGGACTTATAGAACTGCTAAGAAGGATGCAATAGATAACAATAAAGACATTAACTATACTCAAGTTTCTTATCGCCCTTTTGATAGTAGATGGACTCTATATACTGGTAATTCACGTGGATTGTATTCTAGTCCTCAGCCCAAAATAATGAAGGAATTTATTCAGCGAGAAAACATAGGTTTAGTTACAGCAAGAAGTAATAAATCAGAAACTTGTGACCATTTCTATATCTCAAAATATATGATGGAAACTAAATGCGGAGAACGAACTACTCAATCTGCAATTTTTCCTATCTACAAATATTCAGAAAATTATGGGCAACAAACGCTTAATGATTCGGGTGAAAGACAACCCAACTTAAATACAGAAATTGTTAAGCAAATAGCAGATAAGTTAGGTTTAACTTTCACAAACGAAAAAGAAACGACCAAAGACACTTTTGCACCAATTGATATTTTGGACTACATCTATGCGGTTTTGCACTCTCCTACTTACCGTGAGAAATACAAAGAGTTTTTAAAAATTGATTTTCCGAGAGTGCCTTATCCAAAAGACAAAGAAACATTTTGGCAATTGGTAAACCTTGGCTCACAAATCAGGCAAATTCATTTATTGGAAAGCCCAACAGTTGAAAGATATATCACGCAATATCCAATAGACGGTAACAACATGGTAACTAAACCACGCTTTGTGCCCTCCCTTTCGGGCAGGGTTGGGGTGGGGTCGGTTTACATAAACGACACGCAGTATTTCAACAACGTTCCGCAAACAGCTTGGGAATTTTACATTGGCGGCTACCAACCTGCCCAAAAATGGCTCAAAGACCGTAAAGACCGCAAATTGGAGTTTGACGACATTTTACATTATCAAAAAATTATTGTAGCCTTGACAGAAACGGACAGACTAATGAAAGAAATAACCAAAATAGACATCGAATGACAGAATCATCGGGCACAACATCGGTTTTGCAAAAGTGGCGGTGCGGCGCTTCGTATCCCCCTTTCCTTTCCGCATAGCCGATTTATTCTGTCCTACACGCTATTTTTCTGAAAAAAAACAGGCATTATCACCCTAAAAACAATACAAACTCCCCCCTTCTTTGAGAGGGGGCTGGGCAGGAGAACAAATCGGCTCTACTCTTTCTGCACCTAAAAACTTTAAGTTTGGTTATCAGGGGCTTATAGGTATATGCAAATTTTTATCTAATTTGCATCTATCTTTAATGTTCAAAAAAACAGCACGATAAACATAATTATCTGTTTGGGTGCGAAAAGTGAGATAAATGACCACACACCATAACAGCAAACGCCATAAATAAAAACGCCCCGATGGCTTGTAGGCATCATCGGGGCGTTTTTATTCAGTTGGTATCTGCTAAGCAGTAAGAGCGGGTTACTCTTTTACAATTTTAGCATTTACTACTTCGGCGCCGTTGTTGAGCATTAGCACATACATGCCGGCAGCCAAGTTGGTTACAGATACCTCTATATTGTTAATACCGGCAGTAGCATTTACGGTTTGTTCGCTAACCAATTTACCGGCAATATCAAACAAAGATACTTTAACATCAGCAGCCGTAGCAGCCGTATAAGTTACGTTTACAGTATTTGATGCCGGCACGGGAGCTACTTGTACTACGTTTAAGGCGGTGATATCGCGGCGCAGAACAATGGTACTAAGGGTAGCAGCAGTACCGTCAAAATTGGTTTGAGTTAATTGGTAGTAAGCCAAACCATTGGGTGCATTTACATCAAAGAAACTGTAAGCCGAAGCTACTGAGGTAGTACCTTTACCTTCTACCTGAGCAATTTTTTGGTAGTTAATACCATCGGCAGAGCGGTAAAGGGTGTAGTAGGCGTTGTTGGTTTCTGAAGCGGCAGTCCACTCAAGCAGGTTACCGCGGGTTTCTACGGTACCGGTAAAGTTGAGCAGGCTAACCGGCAAAGTAACACCTGAAACAGCTACAACAAAATCATTGGTGCAGCCCAAGTCGTCAGAAATAGTAACCGTTACAGTAGAAGTATCGGTGCTGAAAGCAGGCACTTCATAAATACCGCTGCCGGGTACATCGTTAGCAGAGTAAAGTACTACGCCGGGGCTTTCAAAAATGTTGATGGTATAGTTGCTACCGTTAAATTCGGGCAAACCGCCGCTTACATTGATGAAGGCGGTGCTGTTGCCGGTATTGGGGTTGGTAACAATAGCTATTACGCCCAAGCTAATGGGGTTTAGCAACTCGCACGACAACTGAATAGTAATGGTCATGGTTGCATCAACGGTAAAGAAGCCATCGGTAACTGAGAAAGGAATAACTACAGTACCTACAAAACCGGCATCGGGGAAGAAGGTAAGTACACCCGATGCAGCATCATAAGAAGCAACACCATCGGCAGGCTGCTCAATGGTAACGGTGAGTTCATCTCCATTGGGGTCAAAGATATAAGCAAACAAGGGTATTTCAAAGTTAGCCGTTCCGGGACCGATGAAGAAGAAATCGCTGTTGGCAATAGGAGGCAACTGGCAAGCCTCATCGCCAGTGGGTAATACAGTAAATACTACGCCGGTAACGTCTAAATCGGCACAAATAGCGCCCTCGGCAATTAACTGGGCTACCTGACCACCGGTGGTAACAGCGCCGCTTTCTAAGGCTGCTACTATGGCATCAAAATCACCATCAAAGAAGTTGAAAGCATGAATGGTATAATCGCCCGGTTCTAAACCGGTAAAGTCAATGCTACCCTGGCCTACTACACCTACAATATTGAGTTCTTCACCTTGGGTAATCACCAACAGGGTAGTGTAGCCATTAGTATTATCGCCGGTTACAAATACCTCATCGCTGCTGCCACCTTCACAAACGGTAGTGCTGCCAAATGATACCTCGCCATAACCGGCTTCGCAAACAAAAGGTGCACAAATAGGGTCATCGGCAGAAAGTACGGTAAATACTACACCGGCAACATCTAAGGCTGCACAAAGTGTGCCATCGGCAATTAACCCGGCTACCTGACCACCGGTGGTAATTGCGCCGGTTTCTAAAGCGTCAAGGATGGTTTCTAAATCGTTGAGGTCAAAATTAAAGGCGTGAACAGTATAGCTACCGGGCGCAAAACCGGCAAAATCTATGTTGCCTTGGTCTGCTAAACCTACTATGGTGAGGTCATCACCTTGGGTAATTACCAGTGCGGTAGCAAAACCATCGGTATAATCGCCTTCTACAAAAACGGCATCACTGCTACCGCCTTCGCAAACGGTGGTGCTGCCAAATACAACGGTACCAAAATCAGCATCGCAGGTGGGCGGAGGCGTACAAAGCGGGTCATCGGCAGAAAGTACGGTAAATACTACACCGGCAACATCTAAGGCTGCACAAAGTGTGCCATCGGCAATTAACCCGGCTACCTGACCACCGGTGGTAATTGCGCCGGTTTCTAAAGCGTCAAGGATGGTTTCTAAATCGTTGAGGTCAAAATTAAAGGCGTGAACAGTATAGCTACCGGGCGCAAAACCGGCAAAATCTATGTTGCCTTGGTCTGCTAAACCTACTATGGTGAGGTCATCACCTTGGGTAATTACCAGTGCGGTAGCAAAACCATCGGTATAATCGCCTTCTACAAAAACGGCATCACTGCTACCGCCTTCGCAAACGGTGGTGCTGCCAAATACAACGGTACCAAAATCAGCATCGCAGGTGGGCGGAGGCGTACAAAGCGGGTCATCGGCAGAAAGTACGGTAACAACAATACCGGTTACATCTAATTGGGCACAAATAACACCGTCAGCTATTAATTCAGCAACCTGACCGCCGGTGGTTACAGCGCCACTTTCTAAAGCGCCAACAATGGTTTCTAAATCATCTAAGTCAAAATTGAAGGCATGAATGGTGTAATCGCCGGGCGCATAATCTACAAAGCAAAGCGGACCTTGTTCAGCTACTTCTAAAATAGTGAGTTCTTCACCTTGGGTAATCACCAATACAGTGGCATAACCCAATGTATTATCGCCGGTAACAAAAATGGGGTCGGTACAACTGCCTTCGCAGATAACCGTATTACCAAATACTACTTCACCATAGTTAGCTTCGCACGTTGTGCCTGAGCAAGCGGGGTCAGTAGAAGGAAGAACGGTAACGGTAACACCGGTTACATCTAAATCGGCACAGATAACACCGGTAGCAATGAGGTTAGCTACATCTACGCCGGTAGCGCCACCGGCAACAGCATTGTCAACGGTTTCTACGTCGGCAACGGCAACGTTAAAGGCGTGGTAGGTGTATTGTCCGGGAGGAAGACCGGTAAAATCAGTAGCGCTGCCTTCCTGAATATAACCCAAGATGGTAAGGTTAGCGCCGGAGGTAACTACAAAGATGGAGAAGTAATCGGCGCTGGTATTGTCACCGTCAATGGTAAAAGCGCCCAAAATACCGTCTTGGCAAATGGTAGTTTGTGCAGGGGGTGTAACTGTGCCAAAGTTGGCTTCGCAATCATCTCCGCCACCCTCGGTGGTTACATTGATGAAGAAGTCGCCGGCATCAGGACCACTGCTGTAATAATACCCGTCAATAACTACATAGTAGGTTTCGCCGGGGAAAGTTTCAATAGTAACCGAAGACAAGTAGTTTTCTCCTTCTAAATCTATATCGTCGTTACAAGCAATTTCTATCAATTCGGTACAAGCGCCAATGTAAACACCCATTTGCGTATCGGCATTGGGCATGGGGCTGGGTGCGCCTGCTACACTGGTTGTGAGGGTAACGGTGCTGCCATCGCCTACAAAGTAGAACCAAACTTCGTTATCATAGATATTTTCACCGGTTGCAGGGTCAATATCATCACCAAAACACTCGGGGGGAGTTAATGTATCAGCGCCGGTAGCAGCTATGTTAGAGTAAGGACCGTTAATGGTGCCATTGGCAATGTTTAAGAGCAAAGCGTCAGCGCAAACATCGGCACCGGGCGTACTACCGCCACCGCCGCCGGTACAAACATCAGCTACACTCAAACCGGGGAAATCGGTAGCCCAGTTAATGGTAAGTGAAGCGGCGCAGGGAACACCGCTTGCAGTAGCGCCGTTAAACTGAATGGTAGTGGTAGCGCCGGCTGCTGCAATGAGCTCATCGGTAATTTGCATAAACCCGATGAAGCCGGGGGCAAATTCAGTAGTGGGTACAAAACCCTCGGCAGTTGAACTGAAAAAGGGGAAACCATCTTCATTAGAAAAGGTGTAAGAAACACCATCGCCCGGAAAAACAGCTACGGCAATATATGCCACCGGAGCATCAACGCCGGTAAAGAAACTCTCACAGAAAGCAACGGGTGTGGGTGAAACAGAAGGTTGTCCGGTGGCTGAAAAAGTAGCCCAAACAGAAGTGGTATTACATTCTGTGCTACATTCTACGCCTGAGTTGGTAGTAATAGAGGGTGTACCGTTATCTTCCTCTAAAATTGCGCCGCCACAAGAAGAGGCTGTGCTAAGAACAAAGAATACCGTACCATCTTCGGGCGCATCAAAGGTAAAAGAACAGCCTGTAGCAGTACCCAGTAGGGTGCCGCCATCAATGGTGCCCGGAGGAGCGCCGCTGGGTGTACCGTTTAAAATGGCGGTAATGGTAGCTTCGCCACCCCATGTAGCTGCACTGTAACCATCGCAAAAGCTAAAAGTATAATTACCGCCTGCTACTACATCGGTATAATATACTTCGTTTAACCATGCTGCGTAGGGAGCGCTTAATGTTACGCCATTACAACCTGCCACATCAATGCCCTGGTCGCTGTAAGGACCGCCGGCATAAGAGGTGCACTGCGCCTGTGCTGTGCCTGTTACACCTAAGTATAACCATGCAAGCAGCGCAAAAAGTAGTGTTTTTTTCATAAAAAAGGATATTTTGATTAGATTAAATAATTCCCGAACAATCAAAAAAACGCAGGTGTGCTACCTCAAAAATGGGCACACTACATAAAACGAAAATAAAAACGAATAAGCAAAATATAGAAAAATAATTGCTTTCATTTAAAATTTGTGCGAAAGATAGGCATTTTGCAAACTATAACCAAACAGCAGGATAAAAGTTTGTGCCGGAATGGTTTGTTTAACTAATTTAGCCGAAAATTTGACGCAAAATATCAAACTTAGGCGTTTATAGCGCTTAGGTAAACCGATTCTCTCCCCTTTTTAAACACTTGTAACCCTTTATACAATCCTTTGCGTTTTTGCTTCTGCTCGGTGGTGGGCAGGTGTATGGTTTGCATACAAATAGTAGAGCAGCAGCCCTCGTATTGTTGAGCGCACTCGGCACATTGAATAAACAAGAGATGGCAACCGTCATTGGCACAATTTACATGGGTATCTGCCGGTTTGCCACACTGATGACATTTGCTGATGATGTCGGTAGAAATATGTTCGCCCATTCGGCTGTCAAAAACAAAGTTGGTACCTATAAATTTATTGGGCAACCCTTGTTGTTTAGCTTGTCGGGCATATTCAATGATGCCGCCTTCTAACTGATATACATTTTTAAACCCGATGTGCTTAAAGTATGCGCTGGCTTTTTCGCACCTGATGCCGCCGGTGCAGTACATTACTATGGGTTTATCTTCGTTGCCTTTTAAGATATTGGCTACTACGGGCAGGGCTTCTCTGAACGTATCAACATCGGGACAAATAGCGCCCGTAAAATGCCCCACTTCGCTCTCATAATGGTTGCGCATGTCCACCACTATCGTATCGGGGTTATCTGTTATTTGGTTAAAATCCTTAGCGTTTAAGTGTGTACCTTTGTTGGTTACATCAAAGGTGGCATCGTTTAACCCATCGGCTACTATTTTGTGGCGTACCTTTACCATTAGTTTAAAGAACGATTTACCATCGTCTTCTATGGCGTAATTTAAACGCACACCATTTAAAAAAGGTATCCGATACAGCGAGTCAATAAACTGTTGAAGGTGGTCGGTAGGCAAGCTCAGTTGGGCGTTTATGCCTTCATGTGCCACATAAATCCTACCCAATACGTGCAGGTGGTTAAACAATTGGTACAATTCGTCTCTAAACTGTTGGGGGTTGGGTATGTGGGCGTATTGGTAAAACGACAGTGTGGTGCGCGGGGTTGGGTCTTCTTGTATGCGCTGCTTTAAAACTTTACCATTTACCCTGTTGTGTAGGAGAGGCATAGTATTTCAGTTATGGTTTAGGTTGCTTTCATCGGGTTTATGCTCGGTTTTGGCAGGGCTGCTTTTAGGGTTAAAAGCCCATATATTAACCTCTACATAACCTATTTATGTTCTTTTTTACGGGCAAAGTTAGTTATTTTACCTCGTTTGGGCATAATAAAATCCAATTTTTACTTGCTTTGGCAGCACCAAGTTTGCCCTATTTGTACTTTTACTCAATTTTTTTGCCCTTAGTTGGAACTTTGGGGCTTATTATCGGGTTAATAGTGTAAAAAAAACACTAACCATCAAAATATCCTTTCCCATGCTTACAAATATCTATGGCACTTCGCTCAGTTTACTTACCGATTTATACCAGCTTACCATGGCGCAGGGGTATTTTAAAGCCGGAGTTGCCCACAGGCAGGCAGTGTTTCACTTGTTTTACCGCAAGCAGCCTTTTAAAGGCAAGTATGCCATAGCTTGTGGTTTGGAATATGCTATAGATTACATCAAAAACCTCCGGTTTGACAGTTCCGATATTGACTATTTGGCAACCTTAACCGGCGCTGATAAAAAGCCTCTTTTTGAGGCTGATTTTCTGAATTATTTAGCCCATTTTGAACCCACCTGCCATATAGATGCCATTCCCGAAGGCACGGTGGTGTTTGCCCATGAGCCATTGGTGCGGGTGCAAGCAAACCTGTTAGAAGCGCAGTTATTAGAAACTCCTTTGCTCAACATTATCAATTTTCAGACCCTTATAGCCACCAAAGCGGCAAGGGTATGCGAGGCTGCCGGCGCAGATGCTGTGCTTGAATTTGGTTTGCGCCGCGCCCAAGGTATAGATGGCGGGTTGGCTGCCAGCCGGGCGGCTTATGTAGGAGGCTGTGCGGCTACCTCTAATGTGCTGGCAGGCAAGCTGTTTGGTATTCCGGTAAAAGGCACTCATGCCCATAGCTGGGTAATGTGTTTTGATACCGAGCTGGAAGCGTTTGAAACTTATGCCCGCGCCCTGCCCAATAACTGCATTTTTTTAGTAGATACTTATGACACCGTAGAAGGCGTACATAACGCTGTAAAAGTAGGTAAAATGCTCCGCCAAATGGGGCATGAGCTGCTGGGTATCCGATTAGACTCGGGCAACCTTGCCGATTTGAGCATTAAAGCCCGACAAATTTTAGACCAGGGCGGTTTTCCCGATGCCGTTATTGCCGCCAGTAACGATTTAGACGAGTACCGAATTGCCGAGCTGAAAGCACAAGGCGCTACCATTGGTATGTGGGGAGTGGGCACTAACTTAGTTACCGCACAAGACCAACCTGCCTTAGGCGGCGTTTATAAAGTAGGAGCTATTCAGAACGACAGAGGCGATTGGGTGTATCGCATTAAGTTATCGGAAGAGGCGGTGAAAACTTCAAATCCGGGCATTTTGCAGGTGAAACGCTTTTTTGACCCTAAAACCGGCATACCCCTTGCCGATATGCTGATAGATGAGCTAAGTTATGCCGATACAGAAAATGAATTGGTGGGTTTTGACGGCATCAACCGCCTCATTTATCCCGATGCTCAAAGCGAAACCCTGCTGCACCCGATTTTCAGAAACGGCAAACCGGTTTACCAAAATCCTACTCTTGCCCAAATAAGAAGCCGCACCCGGCAACAACTTGCTTTATTTGGCTCTGTGCAGCACTCCTACCCTACCGGTTTGGCTGCCGGCTTACACCGCATTAAGCAAGAGCTCATGCAGGGTTATTTAACTTAGCTGATACTCTTCTAACTGTAGCAAATACCTAAACATACCGGCAAGGCGCGAAAAAATCAATAGATAAGCGCCCTCATCGGTGGGGTTATCCTGAAAGAAGTTCCACGCCACCGTCCAGTAATAGTCTAATGTTTGCCCCGATAACAAGATGGCTTTGAGCTGATTTTTTACCTCCTGCGTAATAGGATACGAGAGGAACTGGTAGCAGACATCGTCAATAAGGGCGTTTATATCGGCAGGGTTGGGCAGCAAGGCTGCGTAGGCTATGGGGTCTATTTTAACCACGCCGGTATCATTATAATTAAAACCGGCAAACATCATGTAATCTGTATAAAGCAGCCGGCGCGGGTAGGAGTCGGTAGTAATCCACAATTTATTATACTGGGGTGTTTGGTAGTATGCCGGCCAGCCGGCTACATCGGGCGGGTCGCCGGGAGCTTGTTTAAAATCGAGGAGCAACCCTTCTAAGGCTTGTGCAAAAACCCAGTTTTCATTGTAGAGGGTATCGGGCGGAAAAGGCATATCAAACTCGCGTGCCTGCCCTATAAGGTAGTCCACCGGACTTTTTATGACAGCGCCCATGTTGAGTGGGTCAAAAAAGTGAGCGCTGTTAAATAAAGCACGCAAAACGGGCACAATATCATAGTTGTTATCTCTGAAAATTTGTGCCAGCGGGTCAATAACGTTTATTTCGGTATCCTCGTCTATGAGGTGATATACAAAAAACCGATACAGTTCGCGACAAATAAAACGGGCGCACTCGTCGGTATTGAGCAGCATATTCAGGAGTTCGTCTAATTCATTAGCTCCGTTTCCGCCGGCTTGCCCTGCAATAAGGGTATTGTTGTAAAAAGGCGAAAACTGTTTGTTGCCGGTATCGTGATTGGGCGGCCAAAACACCGTACTGAGGTCAAATGGGTTAATAGTCCAGCCGGTAAGCACCCTTGCGGCGGCTTGCACATCAGACTCGGTGTAAAAAGAGCCGGGTCCGGTGCCTATGCAAAAAAGCTCTTGCAGCTCACGGGCATAGTTTTCATCGGGAGCAGAGGCTACATTAAAAGCGCCGTTTAGGTAAATGAGCATTTGGGGGTCGAGGGTAACAGCCCGCACCATTTGCCTAAAATTGCCCATAGCGTGCTGCCTAAGTGTTTGCAAATGCCGGTAGGTAATGCGAGGTTCAAATATCTCGGCAGCTTGGGTGGCAAAGTGATTGTGCCAAAAAAGCAGCAGTTTTTCTATGATGTGGAGTGATTGGTAACGCATATTCCTATGCCACCAGCCTTTTAGCGATATAAATCTGGCAAAAATGATATTGGGGTCATTAGTAAAAGGGGCATTTATCCAGGTTTGTCCTAATGATACATCGGGATCGTTTAAATCGGGATTGTTGTAATTATTAACCGGCGGCGGTGGTGGGGTAATATCGGTACTTAGCAGCATTTCTATTGCATTTTGCCGGTTAGTAGCAAGCAGTGTATTGATGTGTGCGCGCGAAGCGCCAAAGGTAGTGCGCTTTAGCAAATGGACAACGGCTGCTATATTCCATGCGCCGGTATAGGGTTCTAAACCGGTTTGCAACTGCCTTGGTGTGGCGGTTTGATGCGGCACTCGCTTGGGCGGGGTTATAGTGCGGCGCTCAAAGTTAAATTTGCGATCTTTAAATGGAAAAGGGGCGGCATTGGGGGTGAGCATAACAAGAAATTGGAGAGTGATGACAAACCGATGACTATTTTTAGACAATTTATATTAACTAAGCCGGTACAATTGCTTTTTAAAACAAAATGCGCTGTAAAAATCGGTTAAAGTTAGTAAATAGTGGCGTTTTGTGCTACACTTTTCTCAAAATAGTTATGGTATTAGGAAAGCATCTATTTTAGAGCGGTCATATTGAGCAAGGTATAAATGCTGTTTTTAATTGCCAAACAACATTGTAACGGGTGCAGCCCTGATTTGATGTATAAATAGAGATATTCACCCCTATTTTCAGCAAAAAAGCACACAGATAACGCGGATTAAACGGATAAACGCGGGTAAAAGTGTGGGTAGTGAGTAGTTTTGGTAGATAACGTGAAGTTGGAATTAAAATGAACGCCCGATAGGGGTAAAACCTGGATAAGGTTAGTTGCACACGTTAAAATGGGCAGTGCGCTGCACCTCTAAATAACATGGTTTGTAGGTGTTTTACCAAAATTACGGGGCGCTGCCCCTTGCGCGCTACTCACCGGCAGCTATAAAATGGCGCGTTTGGATTTGGAAAGGTGCAGCGCACCGAAATAAATCACACCACCTGTCTGAAATCCTTTTGCGGTAAGCCTTTGCGCAAGCTCATAACTCCAACCTCACGTTATTATATGCTCACTTATACCCAAAATTTGAGCAGGCTCTTTTTATTTGGGCAGGAAAACCCTATTTTTGCACAAAAAATTGCCTAATTCTTTGGTGCAAGCAAAGCAAGCGGCAAATGAGCAGCAAAGTTATTCACCTCACATAGACAATAATCATGAATTTACACGAATATCAGGCAAAAGAACTGATGGCAAGTTTTGGCGTACCCATTCAGCGGGGCATGGTAGCCTACACTACCGAAGAAGCCGTAGCCGTAACCCGACAGTTGCAAGAAAATACCGGCACCGGCTGGGTGGTGGTAAAGGCACAGGTACATGCCGGCGGACGCGGTAAAGCAGGCGGGGTTAAATTAGCCAAAAACCTTGATGAAGTGCGCGAAAAAGCAGGCGCTATATTAGGAATGCGCCTCATAACCAAACAAACCGGCGAAGAAGGTAAATTAGTGCGCAAGGTATTGATAGCCGAAGATGTTTATGCCCCCGGCGAATCGGAAATTAAAGAATACTACATCAGCATGTTGGTTGATAGAGAAACAGGTAAAAATGTTATCATCTACTCTACCGAAGGCGGCATGGATATAGAAGAAGTGGCAGAACATACCCCACATTTAGTTTATAAGGAATGGGTAGAACCCGGCTTGCCGCTTATGCCCTATCAGGTGCGGCGCATTGCCTTTAAACTGGGGCTTGGATCGGGCAGGGCATACAAAGAGTTTATGCACTTTTTACCTAAACTCTATACCTGTTTTACCCAGTCAGACGCTTCTATGGTAGAAATTAACCCCATGCTCAAAACCTCCGACAACCGCATACTTGCCGTGGACGGTAAAATTAGCATAGACGATAACGCCCTTTTCCGCCAACCCCTTTTAGCCGAAATGCGCGACTTGCAAGAGGAAGACCCCACCGAAGTGGAAGCCGGCAAATTTAACCTCAATTTTGTGAAATTAGATGGCAATGTGGGTTGTATGGTAAACGGAGCAGGTTTGGCTATGGCTACCATGGATATTATTAAACTTGCCGGCGGAGCGCCTGCCAACTTTTTAGATGTGGGCGGCACTGCCAACCCCGAAACCGTAGAAGCCGGTTTCAGAATTATTCTTAAAGACCCCAATGTAAAAGCCATTTTGGTAAACATTTTTGGCGGTATTGTACGCTGCGACCGAGTAGCAAATGGTATTGTACAAGCCTACAAAAACTTAGGCAATGTATCCGTACCTATTATAGTAAGATTACAAGGCACTAATGCCGAGTTAGCCAAAGAAATCATTGACCAATCGGGCTTAAAGGTGGTTTCGGCTATCTTGCTAAGAGAAGCTGCCGAAAAAGTGCAGGCTATACTTGCCCAAGCATAACCCCTTTATGCCTACTGCCGGCAAACTATGGCTGCACCAATTTGTTCTATAATCGGGCATTTTACTGTTAGTGGGTAAAATGTCCGATTTTTGTTTCATATTATCCTTGCTACCCACCGTTTTTATGGCATCTTTTAAAAACTACCTTTCCCTCATAAAATTCAGCCATACCATATTTGCCATGCCCTTTGCGGTAGTAGGCTTTTTTTTGGCAACCCAACACTACCAATACCCATTTGAATGGCATAAACTATTGCTGGTAGTGCTGTGTATGGTTTTTGCCCGAAGCGCAGCCATGGCGTTTAACCGCTATACCGACCGTTATTTTGATGCCCAAAACCCCCGCACTGCCCTGCGCGAAATTCCCGATGGTACTATAACCGCCCGCAATGCACTCATTTTTGTAGTGGTAAACTGCCTGCTTTTTATTACCTGCACATGGTTTATAAACCCGCTTTGTTTTATGCTATCGCCAGTAGCACTGACAGTGGTATTGGGTTACAGTTATACCAAAAGATTTACGGCATTATGCCATTTTGTACTGGGTGTAGGATTAGGGTTAGCCCCCGTTGGAGCTTTTTTGGCGGTGAGCAGCCGGTTTGAGTGGTTGCCGGTTATGTATGGCTTTGCAGTGTTATGTTGGGTGAGCGGTTTTGACATTATTTATGCCCTGCAAGACGAAGAATTTGACAAATCGCATCGGTTAAATTCTGTTCCGGCATGGTTAGGCAAACAAAAAGCCCTTTGGCTGTCTAATCTGCTGCATTTTTTTAGCGCCCTACTCATTTTAAGCGCCGGCTGGTATGCAGGGTTTGGCATTTGGTACTGGATAGCATCGGCAGTATTTTTAACCTTGCTCCTGTATCAGCATACCCTTGTATCAGCAACCAACCTGAGCCGCGTAAACCTTGCTTTTTTTACCACTAATGGCATTGCCAGCGTAGTTTTTGCAGTTTTGGTTCTGGTAGAGTTGTTTTGTGGGAGTTGATACATGTGCGGCAGTTGGCTCAGAAAAGCAATAATTACCCCATAATTCTGTTTCCCAATACCATGAAACCACTCTTGCTTTTCCTGCTTTTTTTACCCCTTATGCTGCCGGCACAAAACACCGGTTACCGAAAAACCTATAAACAGCCCTATAAAAACCCGCCCGATACCCTGTGTGCGGTTCACCCCCGTTTTGCCAATGCCCCTGCCGTAGAGCTACAACATTTTACCAATATAAAGGTAAACAACCGCTTTTTTACCACCCTACTATCGGGCAGTGTGCGCACCCATATCCTTACCCAACAAGGAGCGCAAATGTGCAGCGTTTTTAGCCTGCCCGAATCTTTTGACCCGCTGTATGAAAGAAGCGACCTGCCGGCTACGGGCACAAACCAAATTCACCGCCCCAAGTTTTTTGATTTAGATATTCTTTATTTTCATGCCCGCATCATTAAACCCAATGGCAAAACGGTTACCCTACAACCCCAAGACAGTATTCAGGCAGAAGTGATGCACTATGACGGGCTTGCCCGAACAGCCTACTCCTATCACTTTATATTTAATGACTTGCAGCCCGGCGATGTGCTGGAGGTAGAGTATGCCTGCTACCTGCCCTTTATGATTGATTACCGCCGTATTTTTATGCACAGCCTATTACCCATACAAGAGCGCATTTTTGAACTTACCCTACCCCTTAACGAACAGGTTTATACTTACCTTTTTAACGGACTTGCCCCGCCCGATACCCTCCACAAACCCGCCGAGCGGCAATACCATACCCTCCGTTGGCAAATGTGTAACCTTGCGCCTGCCCTTGCAGAGTTACAGGCTAACGCCGCCCTTAATCTACCTCATCTATTTTTCTATTTTCATAACAAAGCCTTTGGCGATTATGAAAACGACCAAATTGTGCGCTTCCAGCCATACACATGGAGCTATTATGCGTATGACATGGTGGGGTTTAGAAGTATTAATTTGCAAAAAACACAGCGGTTAATGAGCTATAAAGAAATTGCCCTCAATATATTTTACCAAAAACAAACACAAACTTTTACCCATAAACAAGCGCCCCAAAAACTAAACCGGTTAATAGAAACACTCAACACCCGGTTTGACTACCGCACCGAGCCCGATGCCCTCATTACTGCCGATGAGCGCGTGGCTAAACTGGGTGCCTTTTACAGAGAACGCCTCTTAAAAGAACTAAACCACCGCTTGTTTTACCATAGTATGTTTGACCGAATTTCAACCGTTCCTTTTACCGACGTAGTTACCGAAGGGTATATAGGTCTTACCGATGCCAAACGCGAAAAAGTAGCTATGAGTATAGCCAACAACTACCTTATAAATACTAACCGATACGAGATTTACGAAGGACTGCTTACCAGATTAGAACAGGATTATTACAAAGTAATAGCGCCCGATGCCCGTATCAGTCGCCTCTTGCCCGATACTTGTTTGCCTGTTTTGGGCGCCGAAATTTTATATGCTATGGAACATAACGATAGCCTGTATTATGTTTTCCCTAAAAACAATAAATTTGGCTATCATGTAAACGAACTGCCCTTTTACCTGCAAGGCATACCGGCATTACATATTTGGCAAATGGCAGATAACCGGTTCAGCCCTAAAGTTACTTTTGTTGCCCCAACACCACTTACCGGTGACACCCAAACCAACCGGCGTTTCACCCAGGTTAATGCCGCTGTTAACCTCAGCCAAAACACAACCGATTTTTATGCTATAATTACCCTATCGGGGCAATACGCTACCTTGTTAAGAGGTTTTTATGCACATAAAACCACCGATTTTACCATAAACCCCCTCTACTACCGGCATCCTGCGCTGCTTACACCCTATACAGTACTGCACAGCCAAAAAATTGAAGAAACGCAGCCGCATTTTCCCTACACTACCCAAATACACCTTACCTACTCCGATAACTCCCTGATAACCCCACTTACCCACACTACCTACCGGCTCAATCTGCACCACTTTGCACAGCATGTTTTTACCCATAATTTTGAAGCCGAAGGACGAAACCAACCTTTTTATCCCGATTTTGCCGGTACTGATGAATTTCAATACACCCTACAGTTTGAGCAGCCCGTATTTTTGCCCGATGATATAAACCAAAACATAACCCTGCATAACGAGCTGGGGCAGTATGCACTTTCCATAACCCAAACCACACCCACTACTATCTTATTTACTTCGGCATTTACCACTACTGCCACCCGTGTTTTGCCCACCAAAACAGCCTACGTTGCCGCCATATATCAACAACTGCAAGCAACAGAGCAGGCAACACTCACAATCCATACCACACCGGTAAACAAAAAATAACGCTATCTACACAAAAAACCCCGCACCTTTGTGTGGGGTGCGGGGTTTTAACAAAAAGGTGATTTGAGCAAATACTTATCGGCTTGATACGCCTAAGGCACGAAGTGTTTCAACGTTAAGGTTACCGGTAGGCAAGCCATTGTCTTTCTGGAACTGAACTAAGGCAGCTTTGGTGCGCGGACCCATTACGTTATCAGCCGGTCCGGGGTCATAACCACGGGTTTTTAAGGCTTCTTGTACTTCTCTTACTTTAGCGGCAGTAACTTTAGCTTCACAGAGAACTTCAACCCAATCAGTAAAACCACCGGTTTTAACCAATTTTTGGCTGGTAATGGTGCTGTATTCAGCCGGAACTTCTACTTCGCGGGTGGTAGCGGGTGAGCGGAGTACTTGCTTGGTTACGGTTTTGTACTCGGCGGCTACTTCGCGTTCGCGGGTAGAGGCAGGTGTTTGTACTACGGCTTTGGTAATGGTTTTGTACTCAGCCGGAATAGGCGTTTCGCGGGTGGTAGCGGGTGTTTTAAGTACTTGCTTAGTTACGGTTTTGTACTGAGCGGGCACTTCGGTTAAACACCAAACTTTACATTTTTCGGGGTCTTCGTTTAAGCAGTTGCGGTCGGCTTTACCTTGTACCCACTTGGTAGTAGCGGGCGAAACCAATACTTGTTCGGTTACAGTTTCGTAAACGGGGGGTACATAGTCTAAACGGCTACCGGCTTCTTTAACCAAAATTTGCTCATCAACGGTGGTAAAGGTAGCGGGTACAATTTCTAATACCTTGTAACCTTCTTTTACTAAAAGTTGCTCAGATACTGTTTCATAAACAGCCGGAACAACTTCAATGCGTGATGAGGCTTCCTTGAGCAGGATTTGCTCGGTTACGGTTTCGTACTGATCGGGGATCAGACACTTTGCATAGCACTTACCGGCTACTGCATTGGGGGGTAAATCCCCATCGGCTTGTGCATAAACGTTTTTCGCAGACAATAAAGCCACGGCAACGAGAAGCAACAATGTTAGTCTTTTACTCATAAAATGCTTTTTAGGTTGTAAAGTTATGTATCAAGAACATTTTTGACAAAATTATGACACAAAGCTACGGCTTTTTCTTTTACTGCACCTTTTTTTAGCAGATTTTTTACACAAAAATATACTTACCTGTAAGTAATTAGCGGGGTAAAATCATGGGCAAAGGGTTAAGGGTTTTGTTTTTTTGCCCATGCTTCCAGTTTAATAATCATCAATAATACTATGTAATACGCTGGTAGTCAGATATTTGCTGTATTTTATTTTCAGAAAGCAATTACTACGAAACTGAATTATTTTTGTTTCAAAATGCCTGCGGTTTATTGAAATCTGGCTACCTGCTTGATTATTTTGAAATTTGCTTTTTTTACTGATTAGCTGTGTATAACTCAACCCGCTACCCCTCTTTTTGTTATGACCACTTATTAGAAGCGGTGATAACTGTTTACCTTGTAGGTTTTTATTAATAAAAATCGCAACTACTTAGGTACAGCTCACCCTGAAAGTTCATGACGTATTTGCAGGCTAACCGGTAAGATTTCAGGCAATACTTTATTTCACGCAAAGGCGCAATGAAAAAAGAGAGGGTATTTGTATGTACTTGGCTAACGGCTATCATTCAAATTTATGGCGTGTTTGCAGGCTAACCGGTAAGATTTTACATAAAGAACGCAAAGTTGTTGCAACCTGTGGGCTAACCTTAGTGTTCTTTGCTGCAAATGAAGCACATTAACGCCCCCCCTAAAAACCCACCTTACTGTTAGGGCATGAATAGATATAGCGCTTTTTTGCGTGTTGGCAAGAGCCAAATGTAAACATACTGAGTAAATAAAGTTGCATACTATTATCTAAACAAATACGAGTAGTGGCATAAAAAAAGCGCCTGCCGGGTTAATTCGGCAGGCGCTTTGTCATTTAAAACAGCATTAGCGTTAGATAAGCGTAGTCTTACCTTGGGGCTGCATAAACTGGTTTATTTTTTTCGAGTGGAGATTGGTAAATTTGGCTAAACAAACCCCAATCTACTTCTTTATAGTAATTTTCACCAAAGTATTTGAGGAGTTTATCCATGCGAACCGGATTTTGGAAACCGGCTACCGGCTGCGGGTTAGAAACTGCCTCATCAAGGAAAATTACAGACGGGTAATTCAGTCTGCCGCGGGTAAGGTAAATTGCTATTTCGTGTACGCCACGTCCGCTGGCGCCATCTTCGGGGCGAAAAACGTAAGGCTGGTCTCTAAAAACAATGGTACGCTGAGCCTCCGCATCTAACTTCACCGGGTAAAAGTTTTCGTTTATGTAGGTAGCAATGTTAGGATGCTCAAAAGTGGCTTTTTCCATTTTCAGACACCACGTACACCAATCGGTGTAAAGATCCACAAAGAGTTTTCGGGGTTGCTCCTGGTTTCTTTTTACGGCTTCTTCAAACGACATCCATTGGATTTTTACTTTTTCTTCCTTGGGGGTTACGTCATTAGCTCCATTGTTTGTTAGCATGGAGAAAGACATGAACAGTAGGCAGGAAAAAACCGTTAAAGTAATCAGTACTCTGCTCATAGCGTAATGCTTTTAAATGAGTGATGAAGGCATTTTTTGATTTTCAGAATAGATGTACTTCAAATCAGGCGCAAGGTACGACTTTTTTTTGCTTTTTTCCCAAAAGGGCTATTTTTTGACAAAACTAATACAAAATGAAGAAAAAATTGGTGGTAGGCATAACCGGAGCCAGTGGTTCGGTGTATGCAAAGGTACTGTTTGACCGCTTGTTACAATTGCAGCAACAGTGGCTGGAGGTGGGTGTGGTTATGTCTGATAATGCGGTGGTAGTGTGGGAGTATGAGTTAGGCAACAGGAGTTTTGCAGAATATCCGTTTACCTTTTATGAGAAAAACAATTTCTTTGCTCCTTTTGCATCGGGCTCTGCCAAGTATGACACCATGATTGTTTGCCCTTGTTCTATGGGTACTATGAGCCGTATTGCTCATGGTTTTTCTGACGACCTCCTTACGCGTGCTGCCGATGTTGTACTGAAGGAGCGGCGGCGGCTTATTTTAGTGGTGCGCGATGCTCCCTACGGACTTATTCAGCTTCAGAACATGACAACCATTACCCAGTGTGGCGGCATCATTTGCCCGGCTTCTCCTTCATTTTACAGTCGTCCGGCTTCTTTTGAGGACTTGGCTGCCACTATTGTGGACCGTGTGCTTGACCTTGCCGGATTTGATTTAAAAGGCTACCGGTGGGGCGAAACAACACAATAATAGCGCTTTAAAAAAACGGAAACTTTTGGCAAGTGGTTAGTAGGCTATTGCCGGAGTTTCCGTTTTTTATGTTGTTGTTTATTAGTATTACTGTGCGGTTTCGGTTTCTTGCTGAAGCAGGTGTACGCTGCGCTGTATAAATCGGGTAAGGTCGGGTCCTTTGAGCAGGTTTTGTTGAAGCAGGGCTAAATCGTACAGTTGCTGCACCATGTCTGCCTGGCGCTCCTCGGCAAGGGGGTGGTTTATGAGGTTTAGCAGCGCCGGGTGGTTGGTATTCAGCACCACGTTAAACATATCGCCAAACATATCATCGCGCTTGCCGCCGCTTATGTTAGACATATCTTTCCAGCGCCTGATAAACTCGGGGCGGGTAATCAGTACCGGAGCATCATCGGGCGCTAGTGGGCGCATCATCACCATTGCCGAATTGGGGTTAACCACCTTGTTGAACAGGTTTTGGAGGGTTTCCTCTTGTTCGGCAGACATAACCGACTGGTTAGCGTCTTCTTTTTCAATGAGGTGGCTTAGCGTATCGGCATCTACACGCTTAAAAGTGAGGTCTTTTAATTTACCCTCTATATGCCCTATAAAGTGGGGGTCTAAAAGGGCATCAAATTTAAGCACATCAAAACCGGCGTTTTTAGCGGCGGTTTCATAGCTGTGCTGTTCGCCGGCGCCGTTAGAGTATAGGCATACTATTTTGTTATGCTTATCGGTTTGGAGGGTTTTTACCTTTTCGGTGTATTCATCGGGCGTAAAAAACTGTCCGTCAATGTTTTCAAATAGGCAAAATTTAGCGGCTCGCTCGCTAAATTTTTCATCGCTGAGCATACCATATTTTATAAGTACGCCTACGTCATTCCATTTTTGCTCAAACTCGGGGCGGTTGTTTTTAAACATTTCCTCCAATTTGTCGGCAACTTTTTTGGAAATGTGTTTGTTAATGGCGCGCACTTCGGGGTCGGTTTGTAGGTAGCTGCGCGATACATTGAGCGGAATATCGGGCGAGTCAATTACGCCATGTAAGAGCATCAGGTAATCGGGTACTATATTTTCTACATGGTCAGTAACAAAAACCTGATTGCAGTAGAGGTGAATGCGGTCTTTTCGTATTTCGTAGTTATTGAGCAAACGCGGAAAATAGAGTATGCCAGTGAGTTTAAATGGGTAATCTACGTTTAAGTGAATCCAAAACAGGGGGTCTTCTGCCGTGGGGTAGAGTGCATGGTAAAAGTCTTTGTACTGTTCTGGGGTAATATCGGCAGGTTTGCGCGTCCAGAGCGGGTTAGGGTCGTTAATGATATTATCCACCTCTATGGTTTGCGGCTCTTGGGTTTCGGCGTTTTCGGGTTGTTCGGCATCGGGTTCTTGGGTAGGCAGTTGTTCGGTGCGGGTGCCAAATTTTATAGGAACAGGTAAAAACCGGCAGTATTTGCGCAGCATATCGGCAATGCGGCTGTTTTGGAGGTATTCTGCATAGTCTTTACCTAAGTGCAGCACTATATCGGTTCCGCGGTCGGTTTTCTGGTCGGTTTCGCCTATTTCGTAGTCGGTACTTCCCTCGCACACCCAGTGAACGGCTGTGGCATTGGGCTTATAGGATTTGGTAAAAATTTCCACCTTATCAGCCACCATAAAAGCAGAGTAAAAGCCCAAACCAAAGTTGCCTATTATGGCATTGGCATCGGTATGTTTGCTCAAAAACTCCTTAGCGCTTGAAAAAGCAATTTGGGTAATATAGCGCTCTACCTCATCAAGGGTCATGCCTATGCCGCGGTCAGAAATGGTAAGCGTACCGGCATCTTCATCAATTTTCACCTCTACGGTAAGGCTGCCTAACTCGCCGGTGGCTTCGCCCTTAGCGGCAAGCGTTTTTAGTTTTTGGGTAGCATCAACGGCATTAGATACCAACTCGCGAAGAAAAATCTCCTGTTCCGAGTACAGAAACTTTTTAATAATGGGAAAAATATTCTCGGTCTGAACACTGATAGTACCTTTTTGCATAAGTACAAGGTATGGTTATGTAGTGAATAAATTGTTGAACATGGAAGTATTGCCAAAACTATGCCAAGGCTAAAAACCCGACTTTTTGTCAGTCAGATACACTTTTCTGTCCCCCAACCGGTTGCATATTGTCAGTTTTTTTTGCCGGTTATGCCCATCAATGTAAACCGTAGAGCAAACACACCATCGGGTAAAACTATTACTAAGCTAACTTGTTTATACATAAGAGGCTAAACTATGTAACCCGATATTCGTTGTACGCCAAAAAAGTTGTAATTTAGCCCGATTTTTGTGCTTTGGCTACTGAAAGGTTAATTATGCGTACTGCGCTCATTGGTTTTAGGAGTTTAAACCGGCTCTGCCATTGCAAAATACAAAAATACCGAAAATGTTTGTTTGTAGTATTTTCTCCCCAACCATAATGCATAATTTATTTTATCACTTTTTAAATGCTAAACCAAACCATTTTGCCAACAAAAAGCGCTAAACATGCAAGATAGAATTAAAGCAAAGTTTGCCGAAAAAGCCCTGCCCTTTGCTAAAGAGGTGCGAGAGTATGTAAAAGAACACGGCAACGTAATTATTGACACAGTTTCCATATCGCAATTATACGGCGGTATGCGCGATGTGCTGAGCCTCCTTACCGAAACCTCTTTATTAGATGCTCACAAAGGTATTAGTTTTAGGGGTTACTCTATACCTGAGCTGAAGGAGTTGCTGCCCAAAGCGCCCGGCTGCACAGAGCCGCTGCCCGAAGGCATTTTTTACCTCATGCTTACCGGCGACCTGCCCACCCCCGAAGACGTAGCGCTGGTAACTGCCGAGTGGCAAAAGCGCAGCCCTGTGCCTGCCGAAGTTTTTGCTGCCTTAGATGCCTTGCCCACTGATACCCACCCTATGACCCAGTTTAGCATAGGTATTATGGCTCTCCAAAACCAATCGGTTTTTGCCAAAGCCTATGAGGTGGGCATTAACAAATCTGACTACTGGGATCCTACCTATGAGGATACCATGAACCTCATAGCAAAATTGCCCCGCATAGCTGCCTATATTTTTAGAAGGGTTTACCACAATGGCAGCCATATAGAGCCCGATGCTACGCTGGATTGGGCAGGTAATTTTGCCCACATGCTGGGTATTGAAGACCCGCAGTTTAAGAGCCTTATGCGCCTGTACCTTACTATACACGTAGATCATGAGGGCGGTAATGCATCGGCACATACTACCCACTTAGTAGGCTCTACCCTTAGCGATGCCTACCTTTCTTTTTCGGCAGCCATGAACGCCCTTGCCGGTCCGCTACACGGCTTGGCTAATCAGGAGGTAATACGCTGGATTTTTGACATGTGCGAAGAACTGGGTACTAACCGCCCCACCAAAGAGCAAATTGAGCAATATATTAGAGATACCCTTGCCGGTGGTAAGGTGGTGCCGGGCTACGGACACGCCGTGCTTCGCTCGCCCGACCCCCGTTTTATTGCCCAAATGGAGTTTTGCAAACAACATTTTCCCGATGACCCTATTGTAAACGTGGTGTGGGACATTTTTGACGTAGCCCCCAAAGTACTGGGTAGTTTAGGTAAAATTAAAAACCCATGGCCTAATGTAGATGCCCACTCCGGCGCTACCTTAGTGCACTACGGGCTTAATCAGTACAATTTTTATACCGTGTTGTTTGGGGTATCGCGTGCGTTGGGCGTACTTGCCTCCTTATGCTGGGACCGTGCCATGGGGCTGCCTCTTGAGCGTCCTAAGTCAATTACTTTTGAGTGGATGAAAAATTTTGTTGAACAACAAAAAGCCCAACAAACTGCTAATAACTAACCCTCTTAGTTCAAACCATTTTAAAAAGCCTGCAACGTTTGCCGCGTTGCCGGCTTTTTGTATCTGTGTATCCATAATGGTACTTAGCAGATGGTAAAAAGTACTACCCACGCATCACTAACAACTCATCTCTCCTTATTCACCTCTAATCACTCCTAACATCTTAGTAAGGTTATGTCTAAAATAAGCGACCAAGATATATTAGATAAGTTCAGAAACCCCGCCACCAAGGAAGCAGGGTTTTCATTGCTGATGAAAAAGTATCAAGAAAAAATATACTGGCTCATCAGGCGTATTGTAATTGACCACGAAGATGCCAACGACGTGTGCCAAAACGTATTTATAAAGGTATGGCGCAACTTAGATAATTTTAAAGAAAACTCACAGCTATATACCTGGCTTTACCGAATAGCCACCAATGAATCGCTCACCTTTATAAACCAAAAAAACAAGAGAGCCTCCATTCAGATTAGTACCGAAGACTATGACCTTACCAAACAATTAGAAGCCGACCCTTATTTTGAAGGCGATAAACTGCAAATACAATTGCAAAACGCCATAGCTTCTTTGCCCGAAAAACAACGCGCCGTTTTTTTGCTGCGCTACTATGACGAAATGAAATACGAAGATATGTCGGAAGTATTAGAAACATCAGTAGGAGCATTAAAGGCATCGTATCACCATGCGGTAAAGAAAATAGAAAAATATCTCACCGGGCTTTAAACCGCCTGCCCCATTAAGCATCTAAACGAGGTATTTACGCAAAAAGACACCATGAAACCGCAAAATGCCATATCATCTGAACTGCTTGCCTTAGCGCCGTTTTTGGCTACGGTAAAAAGGGATAACACCTTTGGTGTTCCTCAAGGTTACTTTGCACAATTAGAGCAAAACACGCTCAGCAAAGTACTGGAAGCCAATGAGCTGAATGCCCAAGCCCCCGTAACCATGCTACTGCGCCAAAAGCAAGATATGACCGTTCCAAAAGATTACTTTGAGGAACTGTATCATACAGTAATGGCAATTAATACAGCAGAAAAAACCGCAGCAACCCTTGAAACCATACCCCCCGCAGCCCAAACACCATTTACCACCCCCAACGGTTACTTTGACCAACTACACCAAACCATACTGCAACAAGTAACCGACCTTGCCCAAGATGAACAAGCCGATGAAGCCCTTATCTTAGCTGCCGCTAACGAAGGTCTTACTACCCCTGCCGGCTTTTTTGCCGAAATGCAAACCAATATATGGGAACGTATTACTAACCTTGCCAACGAAGAAGCTAACCTTAACACCCATACCATAGACCAAGCAGCCGCCAATGATGGTTTTACCACCCCAGAGGGTTACTTTGCCGAAAGCGCCGAAGCAGTGCTGTATGCAGTAACCGACCAAGAGTATTTGCCCGATACCCTGCAACAACTTAAAACTGCCCCCGCATTTGGTACGCCCCAAGGTTATTTTGACCAACTGCCACAAACCATTCTGCAAAAAACAGCCCAACAACCCCAAAGCGCAAAAGAGATTAGCCTGCCCGCACAGCAACCGGCGCTGCGCTACGCCCTAAGGGTGGCTGCCGTAGTAGCCATGTTGTTTGTTGGCTGGCAACTGCTCAACCGTTCGGCTGACACGGGCAATAATGGTGAGTTAGCCCTGCTTACCCCCAACCCCGCGCTGCTTGCAAAAATGGAAACAGCTATGATAGAAGCCGGCATTACCCAAAAAGACCTGCAATACTACATTAGCAACAATGCCGATGAGTTTGCCAATTTTGACCTTGAAGAACTCAACATAACCGCTTCTGACCTCAGTATAAAAAATACAACCTCCAAAAGCATTCAACTAACGCCCGAAGCAATGGATATGTTGGATATATCTGCCGACGACATTGACCAATTTTTAAGTGAATAACGCTAACCCATTCCACAGTATGAAAACCTTACTCAAAAATACCGCCTTTGCCCTGTTTTTGCTGTTTGCACTATTAGGCGCAACTACCGGCGGTTTTGCACAAGAAAACTCCGAAAATCAGGAGAAAATTAAATCAATGCAGGTAATGTATTTTACCGAGCAACTTCAACTCACGCCCGATGAAGCCAAAGGTTTCTGGCCCCTCTACAACGAGTATAGAGACGAAGTAAAAAAGGTGAACCAGCAAATACGCGGTTTAGAAAACGACAGCTCATTGAGCGCCGAACAAAAACTTGCCCGAAAAAACCAATTGGAAGAGCAAAAACTTACCCTCTCTAAAAGGTATCAAGACCAGTTTAAAAAAGTGCTGCCCATAAACAAGGTGGCTATGATAGACAAAGTAGAACGCGATTTTAAAATGTGGCTTCTAAATCAGGTAAAACAACGCCCATAACAAGCCACAAAACTACACGCCGTTTTCAGTAAGGTTTTCTCAAAAATAAAGTGTTCATAGTTTCGTATATAGCACAGTTTAGAGTGGTGAACTCCCCGGGGCTTAATCGGTTCCGGGGTTTTTTACTTTTAAGTAGTTTTATTTCTCGCAAAGGCGTAAATTAGTTGTTAGTACTGATTACCAGCCCGATTTTGTTTCTCGCAAAGACGCAAATTAGTTGTTATTTCTTAGTACCCACCACTGAATACCAACTACCCGATACTATCTATTATCTACCAAAACTAACCACTAACCACTACCTAATTAAAGCCACTCGCTCTCATTTTCGGCATTAGCCATAATGGCTTTAAAATAGTTGTACGTTTTTTGCATACCCTCTTGTCGGCTTACGGTGGGTGCCCAGTTTAGCAAGGTTTGGGCTTTGGTAATATCGGGCTGGCGCTGCTTGGGGTCATCGGTAGGCAGGGGTTCGTAAATAATTTTAGAGGCAGTACCGGTAAAATCTACCACTTCGTGTGCAAGCTGAAGAATGGGTATTTCTTCGGGATTACCTATGTTTACCGGCAAATGATAATCGCTCAGCAATAAGCGGTAAATCCCTTCCACCAAATCAGATACATAACAAAAAGAACGTGTTTGCGTGCCATCGCCAAACACAGTAATAGGCTCTCCTTTTATTGCCTGACGGAAAAAAGTGGGCAGCGCCCTGCCGTCATTGAGGCGCATACGGGGTCCGTAGGTGTTAAAAATGCGCACAATTCGGGTTTGTAAACCATGAAAATTGTGGTAAGCCATGGTCATAGCCTCTAAAAATCGTTTAGCCTCGTCATACACGCCACGAGGTCCTATGGGGTTTACATTGCCCCAGTACTCCTCGGTTTGTGGGTGAATGGTAGGGTCGCCATAAATTTCGGAGGTAGAAGCCACCAAAATGCGCGCTTTTTTTGCCAAAGCCAACCCCAGCAGGTTATGAGTGCCCAGCGAACCTACCTTCATGGTTTGAATGGGCATTTTAAGGTAGTCAATAGGACTGGCAGGTGAGGCAAAATGCAAAATATAATCCAACTTACCGGGCACATGCACAAATTTAGTTACATCGTGGTGGTAAAATTCAAATTCGGAAAGCGGAAACAAATGTGCTATGTTTCGGAGTTTACCGGTGAGCAGGTTATCCATTCCTATTACCCGATAACCTTGGGCTATAAACTTGTCGCACAAATGCGAGCCTAAAAAGCCGGCTGCGCCGGTAATGAGTATGCGTGGCATAATTTGGCAGAAGTAAAGTTAATAAATACCTGTAAGGCAGAAGTACTGCGCAAAGATAAGGGCTATTTGTGTGTGGTGTATGGGTAAAACAAACAGAAAAACCGGCATTGGGTAACAGCACAAAGGCATTACATCGGGCTATTGATACAAACTAACGCCAGGCACTTGCCTGTTGAGAGGATTGTCTTAAAGATTATTTTCCCAAAAAAATTGAAACCTACAGCCGTTTTGTACAACCAACCGGTATGTTTACTTTGTTTAGTTGTGTTGGAAGCATCAAATTTAATGGGGCACAATTTGTTTATGTTCAACCAATTAAGGGTAGTAGAATTGGCAAGCGTACTTGCCGGACCCGCCGTAGGCATGTTTTTTGCCGAGTTGGGCGCAAAGGTAATTAAAATAGAAAATCCGCACTGTGGCGGCGATGTAACCCGAAGCTGGAAACTGCCGGCAGAAGACCCTAATCCCGATGTATGGTCGGCGTATTACAGTAGTGTAAATTGGCAGAAAGAAACCATTTTTGCCGATTTTACCAACCCCCAACAACGGCAGCAGTTATACGATTTGCTCAAAACAGCCGATATAGTCATCACCAATTTTAAACACGGCGATGACCTGAAATTTGGCATGGACTATGCCACCTTATCCCACATGAACAACAAGCTCATTTACGGACAAATTACCGCCTTCGGACCCCAATCGGACAGAGTGGGTTTTGATGTGGTATTGCAGGCAGAATCGGGATTTATGTATATGACCGGTTATGAGGGTTTTGCACCGGTAAAAATGCCCGTTGCCCTCATAGATTTGCTGGCTGCCCACCAGCTAAAAGAGGGTATCTTATGCGCCTTACTACAACGCCAACAATTGGGCAAGGGCTGCTTGGTAAGCGTTTCGCTCTTTGATGCTGCCTTAGCTTCGTTAGCCAACCAAGCAACCAACTGGCTCATGGCAGAACATGTGCCAATGCCTATGGGCTCACTGCACCCCAATATAGCTCCCTATGGCGAAGTGTTTACCACTGCCGATGGCTTAGGTATAGCCCTGGCAATAGGCAATAACAAACAGTTTGAAGCGCTCTGCCAAACCCTAAACCTGCCGCACCTACCCCATGATGCCCGTTTTACCAACAACCAAAACAGGGTAAAGAACCGAAACGACCTACAACAATTGCTGGCCGAAGCCTTTAAGGTTTTTGACAACCGGCATGAACTGCTTCAATTGTTTATCCAAAACGGTGTGCCGGCAGGCGCTATAAGGTCAATGCCACAGGTTTTTGAATTGCCCCAAGCTAACAATCTCATTTTAGAACAAATTACCCCAAACGGGCAACTTACTAAGCGGTTAAAATCTACTGTTTTTACCATAACCCCCTACCAATAACAAAATTAATTTTTTCTTACCGTTTACCTTAATTAAAAAGCAGTATCTTAACGTAATTTTGTGAAGGTTTATACGTTAGTTTATACGTTATTTGAACGTGTAAGCATCAAAAATTTAAATTGACCCATTTTTTTACAAAAAACGAAACAAAAAATTGCCTTAAACAGCTTAATAATGGCAAAAAAAGCTACATTTGTGAGGCAAACCCTTGTACCATAACATAAGTAAATCAAGAACCCATGTTTTTAACAATTCACATTCGCAAATTTACTGCCTTAGCAGTTGTATTTTTTTGTTTAGCTGCTACATATACGGCAACCGCCCAGGAGCAGCCCGCAAGCGCCACTACCGATGCAGCAAAAACCGTTTACCGCATTCAGGTTGGCGCTTACAAGGTTATTCCACCGGGCAAGTTTGATAATTTAGCAAGTATAGGACCGGTATCTTTAGATGACACCGGTAAGGGCTTGCGCCGTATATGGGTAGGCGAATATGCCGACAGAGAAAAAGCCGAAAAAGCCTTAAACAAGGTGAAAAATTTGGGCTACCCCAATGCTTTCATAGTAAGCCAAGCCGTACAACCCATAAAATCTTCTGCTACTGCCACCCAAGCTCCGGCAAACAACAATGCATCGGTTGCAAAACAGGAAACCGTACAAAAACCGGAGTACCAAAGCATACCTACTACTCCCGCACAGCCCACAGTAGCGGAGCCGGTTTACCTTATTCAGTTGGGTGCTTATACAAAATATGACCCCCAAGAAATAAAAAAATATAGCAACATTCTTGACCTTGGGCAACTGCTCATGGAAACAGAAAACGATAAGACCCGACTCTATTTAGCCCGATTTGCCGGTAAAGCAGCAGCCGAAAAAGCCCTTGCCACCGTAAAACAAAGAGGTTACTCCGAAGCCTTTATTAAAGAAGAAAAATAAATCTGCCAAAACAAATTGCCATTTTTGGGTCATTATACACGCTACAAACAAGTGTATGGTTAATTACAACCAATAAACCCCGCACCCAATTTCTCTTTGCCCTAAACCCAAACAACAGTAAGTATTTTTTACCAAACCAACACAACAACATGAATCGTTTTTATACTACACTTGTCGTCATGTTTATTGTTTTGGGGCAACTGTTTTTTGTGGCTATGCAGGCACAAACTACCGCTCCTACACCCACAGCCATTGAGCCGGTTTACCTTAAAATTCAGGTGGCTGCCTATAAAAACCTTCAGTATGCACGGCTCGACAGCCTCTTTGCCATTGGCAATGTGTATGACGAAGATGCAGGCGGCGGCATTCATCGCATTGTGCTGGGTTATTATACCGATGCCCCTACTGCCAACAGAGACTTAGAAAGGGTAAAAAAAGTCGGTTTCCCAAAAGCATTTATCACTACCTATAAAGGCAATTTAGACCCTGCTATCTGCCGTCCGTTAAATCCCCAAAACGTACAACCCGGCAATCCTGCTACTACTCAGCCCGCCAACCCGGCAGCCGTTAATCAACTGCCCCCTGCCGGTTTGCCGGCGCCGCCTGTAGCAAGTGCAAGCAACCAAACATTGAAAAAAACGGGGTATATAATAGAACTGGGAAGTTTTACCAATATAGCTGAGGTAAATTTGGGTAAAGTAACACATTTGGGTGAACTAAATGTGGAAGAAAACGCCGGACCCGCTAAAATTATACTGGGACCTTTTGCAGAAAGAGATGTAGCAGAATCTACCTTAAACATTGTAAAAGCAAACGGATTTCCAAATGCTACTATAAAAACAATTGTTTCCGACAAGGCTAACAACGATAAAAACAGGTTTCAAGCGCAAATAGTACCCAATACCGACCAACAAACAACCTACCATTCCAATGATCAAACCTCGTCTGGTGAGCAATTGCGTATCGGCGCACCTATCGGTACTGCCTTATCCACTGATGATGTGGTACAACTAAGCCATTTTTTTACTGAGGTAAAATTTGCTTCCGTTAAAATCCCTACATATGACCCTACTTATGAACCTGCCCCACCAACAACCAACACAAATATCCCATCCGAAGCAGTTCAAATACAAAGCCTTTATGGAGGCAAACTTCCAAAAAGATTCATATATTTATTCAATAACAACCAGCCTACCAACCTTACTTACTTTGCACTTTACCGGTATGCCATTAACCCACAGTACGATGGCTATGTAATAAGAAGCGGCAAAGGTAAATATGACCAAGATAACGAAATTAACCTGTTTATCTTTGACAAAGCAACCCGTTCTTTTATTGACAAACGATTAATCAGTACTGCACAAGGACTACCCGATGGGTTTAAAACAGTAGAATCATGGCTAATGGACCTGAATGCAGATGATGTGCCCGATTTGCTTAACTATACCATCATAGAGCAAGTAAACCCGCAGAACAACCAAATTACCAAACAAAGCCGGTTTACAGCTTTTGTTTGGGTTAACAACCATTTCCTAAAAGCTGATGTGATAGACGAGCCGCTGCTGCGTCAAAAATTAGAAATAACAGAATAATTTCAAAAAAACTATTGCCCGGCAATTGTCCACATCAAAGCCGCAAAAAACGCTACAAATTGTTTTTTGCGGCTAAATACTTACCTTAATCACCCTAAACCTACCTAAAATAGCCCCCATGTATGCCGTAGTGGATTTAGAAACCACCGGAGGAAGCGCCAAAATTAACCGCATTACCGAAATTGCCATTTATATTACCGATGGCTCCCAAGTTTTAAACAGTTTTACCTCCCTTGTAAACCCGGGCGTAAAAATACCCTCGTTTATTACCAAACTTACCGGTATTACCAATGAAATGGTAGCCACAGCGCCCCCTTTTGAAGAAATTGCCCAACAAGTGGCACAAATTACCCAAGATGCCGTGTTTGTAGCCCATAACGTAGATTTTGATTACGCCTTTATAAAACAGGAGTTCAAGCGATTGGGTTACGTATTTGAACGCCGCAAACTATGTACGGTAAACCTATCCCGAAAAATCTACCCCGGTCAGCCCAGTTACAGCCTTGGCGCTATTGCCACCCATTTTGGTATCGGTATTCCAAACAGGCACCGCGCCCCCGATGATGCCCTTGCCACCACTTACCTTTTTCACAAACTCATTCAGTTAGATACGCAAAATTATATCCAACAATCCTTGGATAATATGAATATCTATCAAATGCTGCCACCCGGCCTGCCGCCCGATGTAGTGAAAAATCTGCCCGAAGAAACCGGCATATTTTACTTTCACGATGTAAGTGGCAAGGTTATTTTTATAGACAAAAGCTCCGATATTAAAACCCGTATCCTGCACTACCTCCAGCCCACTAACAGCCATAAAGGAAAACCGGCTAAGATATTCCTTAAAACACACCATATCTCTTATGAAGAAACAGGCTCCGAACTGATAGCCTCCCTACTCATGCAAGCCGAAATAGCCCGACTTAAGCCCGCACATAACCGCATGGCTGCTGCCCGAAAAGACCGGTTTGGCATTTTTACCAACACAAATGAGCTGGGATACCAATGCCTGCAAGTAAAATCTATTACCACCGGTACTAACAACGCCCCTCCCCTTATTGGTTTTGCAAGGCAAGATTATGCGTTAAAAGCACTCCAAAAACATGCAGCAGATGCCCAACTATGCGCCCATTTCTGCCATATTGACCCACCTGATAATAAAACTAACCAACAAACCCAACCTTGCTCTTATTACCACACGCATACCTGCTTGGGAGCTTGTTTAGGGCTCGAAACGCCCGCCCAATATAATGCCCGTGTGCAAAAAGCTACCGTACAATGGCAACTGCCTACCCCTAATTTTTTTTTGATTGGAGAAGGTAGAACCAATTCCGAAAAATCTGCTATTCAGGTTAAAAACGGACGCTTAGTGGGTTATGGTTTTTATGAGCCCGATTTTGTTACCAACTTAACCGACCTTGAAAACTGTATTAAACCCATTACACCTGCTGCTGCACAGGAAGCGCTAAAATTACTGAAAGCACACCTCAAAAAAAACAAGGTGGATAAATTAATAAAATATTGACACGTTTTTGCCTGCTTTGTGTAACATGGCTCCAAATTACTTTAATAGGCAACTGGTTAAAAACAAGCCCACTATCAATAACAGTTATTTGCCAACCTCTATCTCTGGTTTGGTGTAAAAAAACGATAGTTGCCCGATATACAGACCCTAATATCATTTCCTTTAAGAGCTTTCCTTATGTTTTTGTAAGCGCTAATGCATAATTCGGGATATAATGACTCACCCTCTTAAAGCAAACTGACCCACCCTGAAGGCTGTAAATTTGATGTAACCAATTTTCATATTTGTAGTTCACCCAAGACAAACAAATATAATAACATATTTTATTATTTTAATTTCTTGGTCAAGCATTTACGCAACATCAACCGGTTGAGCGGGGCATCTATTGCCCACCACCTTTAAGCGCTGCTTAGGCAAAGTAAACTATGACAAACAAACGATAACATTGTTCTTAGCGGGTAGATATTTATGAAAACCAAATGAACAATGTAGCCGTTACCCCCCGAAACACCCGTCTCTATATCTACACCACATGCGCAGAACACATGCCGCTTTAACACCAGCACATAAATACATCAACTCCTAACGCCCAACTTTGAACAACAAGCACAGCAAATTGGCAATACCCACCTTATACCCCCAACCCATACCGCACCCAACAAACAGAGCATAGGCGGGTGTTACCTGATGATGGCAATTTTTTGGATTTGCGGGGCTTGCCCGTTTACCTGTATATGGCAGTAGTAGATGCCCGAAGGCAGGGTGTCGGTAGCTAATTGTAGGGTAGCGCCGCCGGGGGCAGTATGCTGCTTGGCTAATTGCCCTTGGGGGGTGTAGAGGCTTATGGTTAGCACATGGGCGGCGGTGAGGTGGGTGGCGTTTATGAATAATGTATTGCCGGCAGGGTTGGGATATACAACCACCTGCTCCCCCGCTTGCCCTACCTCAAAGCGGGGGGGAGTTTGTGTGCCCACCGTGCCACTGCCGCTATGGGTGTGTACCAATGCCTGCACCATGCTGGTATCTTGGCAAACTATGGCATAGAGGGTTACCGGATAAGCGCCGGCTGAAGGGTAGTAATGATATACCTCTGTAAAGGCTTCGGTGCCAAAAACGGAGGGAATGCTGCCATCGCCCCAATCCCAAATGTACTTGCCGCCGTCTATGCTATCGGCATATACGTATTGGCTGAGGTTGGTAAAACTGACCAAATTGTTGAAACCGCCTTGTGCCTCGTAGCTAAATGCCGCTTGTGGCTGGGTGAGTAACCCCATGCAGTTTGTTTTAACTATATAAACGGCTGCGCTGCTGCTCATGTCGTTTCTGCCGCCTAATATGATGCTGCCATCGGGCAGTATCTGGTGGGTGTAAAAGTAATCATGTCCGGCATCGCCGTATATCCGCTTCCATTTTATACTGCCCGATGGACTTATTTTTTTGATGTAACCATCGGTACCACTCTGTACAGATACTCCAGAAATCAATAAATTTCCATCGGGAGTTGTTGAGATAAAAGAGGGTTGTCCTGTATTTTCTCCCGATAACAAACAAGCCGTTATGTCATAACTTTCATTTAGTGTAATAAACATTTCTTCATAGATATTTTTGGCTCCGGCAATATATAGGGTATTATCTTGCGCTTGGCAAAAAGCAATAGGCGACTCCTCATCTCCTTCTTCAAAATAGATTCTTTGCCATTCTACGTTGCCCAAGTCGTCTAATTTGTAGAGGAGAATATCGCCTATGTATTGTGAGGTTAGAGGGAATGTGCTTGAGTATTCTACCCACCGCCTTATGGAGGCTATGGCATAGTATCCGCCGCCGGGGGCATGAAGAATACCCCTGAAACTATTGTGGTACGGAAAATAATCATACACTTTTTCCCACTCTGTGCCGCTGTCTGCTTTTAGTTTTACCACGTATAGTTTGTTGGTAATACCTGTTCCCGGAATAATCAGACCAGCCATTATGTATCCGTTATCGGAAGTTTGCAGTATAGACCTTCCCCATGATTGATAAATGGTATCATTGCCTGCAAGATTTAAACTTATTAAATCTCCTGAATGTGTGAGGCGCATAAGAAATGCCCGACAACCTACAGAAGTTTCGGTTTGGGGTTGGCAAATTGCTAAGGCATATCCATATTGGGTTTCAATAGCATCCCATATTGTTGTATTTTTATTTGCATACAGGTACTGTTTCAAAGCTAATGTATCTCCATATTCATTTATGTGCAAATAAAATGGTGCGCCAATCAAATTAGGAAAAGACATCGTGTTTCCAATAATGACATAAGTGCCATCTTGTTTCGGGAATATGTTCCTTGCTTCGCTAATACCTTGTACCATATATGTCCGTTCAAAGTATTTGTTTTGGGCTTGCAATATGGCGTAGTTTGCCAATAGGGTAAGGGCTATGAATAGAAATTGATTTTTCATGCTTATTGTATTTACATGGTGAGCTAAAAATGCTCTGTTTGCTGTGCAGGTATGGTGTTGATAATACAATGCATTATGTGGCAACATACCGCTATCATATATAGCCTATACCTAACAAAGCAAACAGAGCATACGCGGGTGTTACCTGATGATGGCAATTTTTTGGGTTTGCGGGGCTTGCCCGTTTACCTGTATATGGCAGTAGTAGATGCCCGAAGGCAGGGTGTCGGTAGCTAATTGTAGGGTAGCGCCGCCGGGGGCAGTATGCTGCTTGGCTAATTGCCCTTGGGGGGTGTAGAGGCTTATGGTTAGCACATGGGCGGCGGTGAGGTGGGTGGCGTTGTACAGTAGGGTTTGGTTGGCAGGGTTGGGGTATAATTGCCCCGTGGCAGCGCCGGGTTTGCCCGATTTAAAAGCTATTACTGCCTGAGCAAGGGTGTCTAAATTGGGCAGCGGTATGGCGTATTCTTCTCCGTAGAGCAGCAGGAGCAGGTTACGGGCGGCAAACGAGGTTTTGGTGTAACTTTGGGCTATTTGCCTTACGTTAGCCTCGTCTTGAGGGCTAAGCCATAAGGGGTTTTGCTCGGCTTGCGCCATATTTTTATACATTTGGCACATTTGTTTGTGGTAAACCTCTTCCTGTTCAGTGTCAGGCAGAGCATCTATGAGTGCCTGAGCTTGGCTGTATAGTTGGTCTTGAATGTAATGCGGAATGAGCAGTTGCCTGCCCATATTGGTATTAATGGCTGCAAGCAGGTTTAGGGCGGCTTCTTTGTTGTTTTCTTCTTGCAGGTAGTAATCGGCAGTTATTTTGGCTTCGCGGTTGCGGCTATCTTCATCGGGCAGGGCTATTATTTCGGCATCGCTGCGCTCGCTGCGCCCTTGCCTACAAATCGGATTTTCTTCTATTGATACAGCACCAGGGCAAGGTATGGTTGTTACCGTTACATTTTCAGTAAAAGCATCGGTAGGAATATAGGGTGCGGCGGGTCGGTAGAAGTAGTTAAAGTTTGCAGCGGTGAAAGATAAAATTTCCCAAAGTGGCGGCGTAAGCCCTGCAAACGTGTTGTCGGCTGGGTAGGGAGATAGCACAGTACATTCTCCCTGGTCATTCATGAGTCCGAGTTGTGCAGGGTAGTTGGGGTCTGTGGCAATGTAGGGTCCGGCATATAAAGCTCCGGCTTGATACTGTTCAAAATCGTTGCACACCACTTGGGTACCGGTATTATTGCCGTATAAGCCTACACAAAGGCGGTTGTTGGTAAATTCATTTAACCTCACCAAGTTGGGGGTTTCATCGTTAGAAACCAATAGTGCGCCAAACTGCACGGCATTAATGGGTTTGTTGTTTTCTACCCTAAAATTGCTGCCCATTAAAAAAATGCCTACATCGCCGGGGGTGGCGGGCGTTGTTTCATTAATTTTGTTGTGGTGTATATTTGCATGTACAAAACCGCATTGTATGGCTATTCTACATGCCGAAAATTGGTTTTGGGCAATTATGTTGCCCAATGCCCAAGGATTGAGTATGCCGTTACCTATGGAAATGCCTGCCGAGCAGTTTTGTACGTTATTGCCCGATATGTGTAAGCCATCGGATTGTATAGCTCTTATGGCATAGCGGTTGTTGTTAAAAAAATTGAGGTTGGCGCTATAAGAGTTATCGCCTATGGTAAGGTTTTGGTACATCACTAACTCCACACCGGCTTCGGTAGTAGGCACAAATGAGGGGAATGTATTAAACGGAAAAACGAGGGCGGTACTTGTAAAATCGGCGGTAGCAATCAGGCTTATATCGCAGGGGAGCATATCGGGGTCGGTATCGGGGTATAAGCATTTTTGGTTATTAAACCAACTAAGGTTTATACCCACCAAACAATTATCAAAAATGGGTCTTTTGAGTATTACTACTACACCGCCTGCGGTAGCTAAAGACAGGTTGGAATTGGTGAAATTATTGAGCAATACCATTCGCAAAGTAGGCATCCAGTTATTGTTGTTGGGCATAAAAAGGCTGTTGATAGTGGTGATGGAAGTAGCCAAAGAGTTAATATCCATAAGCGGAATTTCCATACCTGCTATGCCGATAATAGCATTTTGTATGGTGGGGTATTGACCGGCAGTAAGGCAGATGCCGTAGTTTTTGATGCCGCCGTTGTTTTGTCGGGGTTGGTTGTAGCCGGGTCCTTGTACTTGTATGCCTTGCCAAACGGTATTGCACAAACCTGTTAGGAGGGTTTGGTTGCCAACCAATCGGAGTTCGGCATTGGCTTGTACTAATAAACGCCTGTTGGGTGCAAAGCGTATGGTTATATCTTCACCAAGCACGAGCGTAACGCCACTCGGCACTACCAAATCCACGTCGAGCAAAATGTCGTCGCCTTGGTTGATAAGCCCCAATGATACAAAGGGGTTGGCATTGGCTGTCCAAGTGCCGGAGGCAGCTATAAAACCGATGCGGTTGGGCTGTACGGGGTCGTAGGGGGTGGCAAAGGGGCTATCTGTGGAGAGGGTGAAAGGGGTTTCTAACAAGCAGCAGTACATTTCTTCGAGGGTGTTGATATCGCCACCGGGTTCGGCAGGAGATACTTCTACGGTGATATCTATACACTCATCTGCACAATCCTGTCCAATCAATTGATAGGCATTATTGGCAGGCGGCGCAAATGTTCTGCAAAGACGGTAAATGGTAGTTTGTGCAGGCGAAACAGAAATTTGGGGTGTTTCATTAGGTAATGGGTTCCATGTAGATCCGTTATTAGTAGAGAACTGCCAACTAAAAACCATATCTGTCATTGGTTCGCAGTCCCAGCCTATACAAACACCGGCATTTAATTCAAGGCAAGAGGGTTTTATACTTGTAGTGATGTCCATAAATGTGTCTTCAATAAGTTCAACTTGTTCAAACTGTACTGCAACTGGTCCGTTAGAGCAGTTGTTTTGTTGTGGGTAAAGATAAAGTGTGTTCCAATCTTGGGAAGCGGTGAAACATCTAACAACTCTTCTCCAATTTGTATTGGGCCATACTACATTTGTTTCTGAAGGGGCAGGAGTAGTAGGAGATACTACTTGATAGTTGCTTGGTTCAGGAAGTAAAGTGTGTAAATTTGTAGGCCAAGTAATTTCTGATGCATTGGTTAGGCGTAGGTGTAAATTTTCTAAACTCGTTGCCTGATTGTTGTTAAAAAATGAAGCATTAGTACATTGGTCGCCACCCAAAGGCGCCACACCACCATTACCGCCGGGACTACAGCCATTTAATCTTACACGCCGCAGATAAGATGCTATGTACTTTTTGTTCTGTTGTATAGTTACATTTGTCATAATTCCTTCGCCTTTTGGGCAGCATTCTTGAGTTGCGGTGATATAACTTGCTACTGCCCAACATCTAATGCTAAAATTGTCAGCAGGCGGGTCGGGAGTTGGTAACGTGTAAGAAAAATCGGGCGTTCCGTAGATATTATCCCAACAACCAAAATTTAGGCACGGTGTTATGTTGAACACATTTATTATATAGTGTTCGTTGGGGCAATTAACAAAAACTGGATCTTCTTGCTGGTAATCTACGTTACAACTTTCAGATGGCACAAAATCAGGATTGCATATAAGCATGCAATTGTTAAGAGGCGGGCAAGCAGCACCTTGTGCATAAAGGGCGTTTACCCCCCCCCCATTAAAAATAAAAATAATATATAGCACAAAGGCTACCAGATGAGAAAGTGGAAGTTTTTTCATACAAAATCGTTTTTGTGGTGATGAAAAAGTGAGTTTATGGGTTTGCTAAGTAGAGAAAAATTGGTTGTGCCCCGAATACATTTTTTAAACCTTATAGGTTTTTAGAAACCTATAAGGTTTAGCTGCCATGCAACTTGGGTTTATCTGTGTATCTGAACGCAATTTTACGCAAAATAGTCAATAGTTTTACCGTTTTTTTTATCGGGATAGATACATTTTTTTTGTTTTAAAATGATATATGAAATTTTTTTCAGCATTTTTCCGGAAATTTTTTGTCATCAGAATTGTGTTGTTATTGCCTCAGCCCTTTACTCATAAGGGAACCGGCTGTGGCGGGGCAGCATTTTTTCAGCAATTTTTGTGGCTTACCATTCTACGCCCAAACATCGGGAATCGGGAAAACAAGCGCCTTTTGCGTTTTTGAATTGCTACTATATTTATCCCGATACTAAACATTCACCGCTCTTCACTACCTACTACCAGCCCGATTTTGTTTCTCGCAAAAACGAAAAGATGCAAGTTAGTTGTTATTTCTTAGCGCCAACTACTATCTACCATTTACGAATTGTGAATTACCAGGTACTCGCTAACCACTTACACTCCGGCTGTTTGTTTTAAATCGGGCAGCCAGTAAACATGGGCAAGCATACCATTTTGGTATTCAAAACAAGCCCAAAACTCCACCTGTTCGCCTGTTGATTTTTGGGCGCTAACGGTGCGGTAGGTGTAAATGCCCTTGCCCTGCAAGATAGCGCCGGGCAAGCCTGAAGGAATGGCTTGGGTTTGGGTTTGAGACCTTAGGTAGGTAAGCCCGTGCAATTTTAGCAGTGCATACAGCCTGTCTTCTTCTTCGCTTACACCGGTATTACCTATTACATAATACTTGTAAACCAAGTAGCCTAAAAAAGTAGCTATGGCTACCATTATCCAAAAAAACGGGTCGCTAAAAATGGTAAGGTATTTTCCAATCATGGTGAGGCGGTCTTTTTACCTATGAAATTACACAGCTTGTATTCAAAACTACAAGACATTAAATAACCCTTAAACAATGCAAAATATAATTTTGTTGATTTAGCAGCCCGCCTAAAATGCTGATGCAAGCGGCGTTTTTGCCATAAGCGGAACAAAAGTTAGCAGCGTTTGCCCTAAAATGCCTAAATTTGGCGGTTTTTTTCGGGCTACAACAATATAGCGCCCCTTAACGGCTTTTTAGGCTTTACCTTCACCTTTCAGCATATTTCTAAAACCATGCAATCTATTATAGACGACATTAAAAACCAGTTTACCTACGGCAACATGATTATCCGGCTTATACTGGTTATTGTATTTGTATTTGTGTTTGAGAAACTCTTAGGCGTATTGTTCTTTTTTGCAGGCGCTCCCCAAACTCATGAAAACATTTTGGAGTGGTTTATGGTAACCGCTTCGCTCCAAAAACTGATATGGAAGCCGTGGTCGGTAGTAAGTTATATGTTTTTACATTCGGGTCTTTGGCACTTGGCGTTTAACATGCTTACGTTTTACATTTTTGGCAATATAGTGTATGATTTCTTAGGCAATAAGAAAATTTTACCTATTTTTATTATGGGCGGCATTGCCGGGGCATTGTTGTGTACGGTTATGTTTAACCTCATTCCGGCGCTGCACAAGTTTTTAGAGGTGCCTATGTTGGGCGCTTCGGCGGGGGTAATGGCAATTATGCTGGCGGCTGCCACCTTAGCCCCCGACAGAGAAATCAATTTGATGTTCTTAGGTCCGGTGAAGATAAAATATATAGCCATGTTTTTTATTTTGTTTGACCTTATTACCATTCCCAAAGAAAATCCGGGCGGACATATAGCACACTTGGGCGGCGCTGTTTTTGGGTATTTTTTCATTCGCCGGTTGCAAAATGGAACGGATTACTCCCTACATTTTAACCGGTTTACCGATAATGTGCGCCATTTTATTGGCGGATTGTTGAAGCAAAAACCGATGATGCGGGCAGAACGCAGCCAAACTACCTATACCAAAACCACTTATACGGGCGCTTATACTGCTAACGCCGCCGGTGCAGCATCGGGCAAACCGGGCAGCGCTACCCCGCCTTCGGAACAGGAAAAATTAGATGCTATTTTGGATAAAATTGCCCAATCGGGTTACGACAGATTGAGCAAAGAAGAAATGGACTTTCTGCACAACTGGGGCAAAAAATAGCCATCGGGAGAAAAAACACATTAAACATATTTATTGCATCACCCATTACCCACCTCTTTTTTTATGTACCAACACATTTTATCTGCCGTAACCGATGGCGTAGCCCTTATTACCCTTAATCGCCCCGATAATTTTAATGCGTTTGTGGAAACCATGAACGGCGAACTTGCCGATGCGGTAAAAAAAGCAGGTAAAGACCCGCAGGTAAAGGTAATAGTGCTAACGGGAGCGGGCAAGGCTTTTTGTTCGGGGCAAGATTTAAAAGACATAAAAGATAAAATAGGAGAACGCAATTTAGGCGAATCAGTAGAAAACCGCTATAACCCGATGATTAAAGCCATTTGCAACTGCCCCAAGCCGGTTATATGCCGCCTAAACGGTGTGGCTGCCGGCGCCGGTTGCTCACTGGCTCTTGCCTGCGATATGGTTATTGCCTCTGATAAAGCATGGCTCATAGAAGCCTTTGTGCATGTAGGATTGGTGCTGGATAGCGGCTCGTCTTACTTTTTACCCCGTATGGTGGGCTCTAAAAAAGCGTTTGAAATAGCGGCTATGGGCACTAAACTCAGTGCAGCCGAAGCCGTACAATTAGGCTTGGTAAACAAAGTGGTGCCACATGAAGAATTAGATGCCGCCACCAAACAAGTTACCGATTATTTTGTAAAAGCGCCTGCCAAAGCAGTAAGCTACATAAAAAAAATGCTCAACCAATCATTGCAGGCCGATTTAGATACCATGCTCCAACAAGAAGCCTACTACCAGCAACTTGCCGGCTTTTCGGCAGATTACAAAGAGGGCATTACCGCTTTTATTGAAAAACGCCCGCCTAATTTTACCGGCAACTAACCACCTGCATTTTTTGTGAACGGCTGCCATAGAGCCGGCACAACTTATACTCCTGTTTTTTGTTCTTTTACTACCCAAAACCATATTTTGCGGGTAAACCTCTCAAAACACATGAAAATAGGCATTGTTTGTTATCCTACCTATGGCGGCAGTGGCGTAGTGGCTACCGAACTGGGTAAAGCCCTTGCCAAAAACGGGCACGAAGTGCATTTTATAGCCTACAATCAACCGGCAAGACTTTACCATTTTTTTGACAACGTTTACTACCACGAAGTAAGTGTTTTAGACTATCCGCTGTTTGAATACCCGCCCTACGAAACTGCCCTTGCCAGTAAATTGGTAGATGTAATACAGTTTTACCGGTTAGATATTTTGCATGTGCATTATGCCATTCCTCATGCTTCTGCCGCTTTTTTGGCGCGCACTATTTTGCAGGAAAAAGGCATTTACACCCCCATAGTTACTACCCTGCACGGAACCGATATTACCCTTGTAGGTAAAGATGCCACCTTTGCGCCCGTAGTTTCTTTTTCTATTAACCAATCAGACGGCGTAACCGCAGTATCTGACAGCCTCCGAAAGCAAACCTTTGACTTTTTTGAAGTGCGAAACCAAATTGAGGTGATACCTAATTTTATAGATTTAGAAGAGTTTAAAAAATATAACAAAGACCATTTTAAAAAAGCCATTGCCCCAAACGGCGAGTTTGTGCTCATGCACACGTCTAATTTCAGAAAGGTAAAACGAATAGAAGATGTGGTGCAAATTTTTTACCACGTTCAGCAAAAACTGTCTGCCAAACTGCTGCTGGTAGGCGATGGACCCGAACGTATGAAAGCCGAGCAAATGTGCCGCGACCTTAACATAGCCCACGAAGTGCGCTTTTTGGGCAAACAAGATGCCGTAGGCGAGCTGCTGGCTGTTACCGATTTGTTTTTAATGCCCTCCGAAAGTGAGAGTTTTGGTTTGGCAGCGCTGGAAGCTATGGCTTGCGAGGTGCCGGTTATTTCATCAGACACCGGCGGTATTCCCGAAATTAATATCAATGGCGTTACCGGTTTTATGAGCGCCGTGGGCAATGTAGAAGAAATGGCTGCCAATGCCGTTTACATACTCTCTAACAAAGAACGGCTGCAAACTTTTAGAGATAACGCCCTAAAACAAGCCCAGCGTTTTGATATAAATAACATAGTGCCTATGTATGAGCGCTACTACGAAACCGTATTGGAGCGTTGTGTGCTTTGTAAACAGAACCCGAGTAAACGACTGCCCGGGTAAAAACGGCGTTTCTCTCAATTGCTGAAAACTTCGGAAAACTTTTGAAATGGTAATTATTTTGAGCTATACACCCCTGTTTTCAGCAAAAAAAGCACACAGATAACGCGGATTAAACGGATAAATACGGGTAAAAGTGTAGTTTGTGGGTATTTGGCAGTTAGTAGTCGGTAATTCTTAATTTTTAATTTTTCACTCTTCACTTTTTGCGCCTTTGCAAGAAACAAAATCGGGATTGTAGTGGGTATTTGATAGTCAGTAGTGGGTACTTGGTAAACTAAACAACGGCAAACCCGATAATAGTTTAACCGGAAAATTAAAAAATCCCGATATTTTAAAAATCTGTGTAAATCAGCCTCATCTGTGTTATCCGTGTGCTAATTGCTGCCGCAAATCTTACCAATCAGCCTGCACATACGCCATGAACCTGCATGATGGGAAGTATCTAAGTAGTTACAAAAGGTTAATAATACAGCCATGAACTAAGTTTTTAGTTGAAATGCCCGAAAATGCGTTAATTTTGCCCAAAATTGTAAAACCACCTGTTTAAATTGGAAACCAACACCCACCACCAAGTAGCGCAGGTACTGCAACAGTGCAAGCAGGTTTTTATGCAAAAAACCGCCGATTATGGCACTGCCTGGCGCATACTGAGGCTGAGTTCGCTTACCGACCAAATTTTTATTAAAGCCCAGCGCATACGCACCATAGAAGAAAAAGGCAGCCAAAAAGTACAAGATGATGTGGCGGCAGAGTTTACCGGCATTGTAAATTACTGCATTATGGCTCTGATGCAAACTGCCCTTACCCACGAAACCCGATTGGAACTGCCCCTTACCCAAACCGAACTATTATATGACCAGCAAGTAACCCATATTTTAACCCTGTTGCAAGCCAAAAATCACGATTACGGCGATGCCTGGCGCTCTATGCGCATCAGCTCTTTTACCGATTTAATTTTGATGAAACTGCTGCGCATTAAACAAATTGAAGACAACGGCGGTAATACACAAGTATCGGAAGGCGTAGAAGCCGGTTATACCGATATAATTAACTATGCCGCTTTTGCCCTCATAAAATTAGGTAAAACTGCTGCCTAACACCACTAAAACAACAACTCCTTAGCAAATAACCACATTTTTAAAACATACCAAACACGCACACACATGACTATATACAAAGTTTTTGGCATTACTGCCCTCATTTCGCTGGCTATTACCTTAGTAATGGCGCTCATAAAACGCCCATCGGGTGCGGCAGAAGTACTGGCTTCGTTTATTCGGTATTTTTTGGGTGTATTTTTCATCTTTTCGGGCGTGGTAAAAGCCGTTGACCCGCTGGGCACTGCTTTTAAAATGGAAGATTATTTTGCCGTTTTTGGCGAGTACCTGCCCGCCCTCAACGCATTTTGGGCATTTTGGGCAAAATTGGCTTTGCCGGTGGCGGTTTTTATGATTGTATTAGAGTTGGTACTGGGGTTTGCCCTTATTTTGGGAGCTTATCCTACCTTTAACCTGCTCTTATATGCCGCCATTATTGCCTTTTTTACCTTCCTTACCGGGTTTTCTGCCATTACCGATAAGGTTACCGATTGCGGCTGCTTTGGCGATTTTCTGAAACTAAAACCCATTATCTCTTTTTACAAAGATATAGTTCTTGCTGCCCTCATTTTAGTGCTGTTTCCGCTCCGCAAACACATCGGGCTTATTTTTAACAAATCTATTTCCATTATAGCCCTTGTTGTCATAACGCTTGCCTCCTTAGGCTTTACCATGAGCAACTATTATGATTTGCCCATTGTTAATTTCCGCGCCTACAAAGTGGGTACCGATTTAATGAAAGGTAAATCAAACGAAGGTTTAGACCCGGGCATTATTAAAACCTACTACACCCTTGCCAAAACCGGCACCAACGAAACCAAAGAAATAGAAAGCAAAGAATATACTGCAAGCGGCATTTGGCGCGATTCTACCTGGGTAATAGACAAAAGTAAAACCCGACAAGTGGTGATTAAAGAGCCCGAAATGCCCAAAATTAAAGACTTTATAGTGCTTGACCGAAACGAAACCGATATTGCCGACTCGCTGCTTTCTATACAGGGCTTCCATTTTATAGTAACGTCTTACAAAATAGACAAAGCCAGTTCCAATGGTTTTACCAAAATAAACCAACTGCTTGCCGCCGCCGCCAAAAACGGCATACCTGCCACCGGTATCTGCTCAGGCAATTTAGACAAAGCCGATGCCCTTGCCGGCGGGCTGTACCGCTTTAATACCTTAGATGCCACGCCCATAAAAACATGGATGCGCTCAAACCCGGGGCTTACGCTTATGGAGGGCTCTACCATACGCGGCTTGTATCATTACAACCACCTGCCCACTTACGAAGAAATTAAAAAGCTAACCGCAAAGTAATAGCTTCTTCATTTTGTAGTTTTTGTTCAAACCAAAAGCCCCGATGCCCCTTACTGCACGGGGCTTTTTGATGGCTGAACAAACCAACTTAGCGCCCAAAAAACCATTACAGCAAAGCTATTCCGCCGTTTAGGTGCAGGGTAGCGCCGGTAATCCAGCTACTGGCATCGCTCAGCAAAAAAGCGGCAGCCTGTGCCACATCATTAGGCACCCCGGGGCGCAAGGGGTATTGGTTTAGGTGGTGTTGCATGGCAGCCTCCGTTACTGTGGTCTGTGCTTGTATGAGTATAGGGCTTTGCACCATAGCGGGCGCAATACAGTTTGAGCGCATACCGGCATGGGCAGTTTCAAGGGCAAGGGTTTTGGCAAAAGCTTCTAAGGCGGCTTTTGAGGCGGCATAAGCAGCTCCGCCCTTGTATGGCTGATGTGCGGCAATAGAACTTACAAACACCACCGATGCGCCGGACAGCATTTTTTTTTGTTGCAGCAGTTGGCTTACCAGCATTACGGCAGCCATATAATTTACCTCCATAATAAGCCGTGCGGTTTGCGGCTGCAAAAACTTAATGGGCTGGGGTTTCCATATACCGGCACAGTGCAGCAGCCCGTTTAGGGGTGGTAATTTGTTTACCAATTCAGCCACCGCATCGGGCTGCGTAAGGTTAGCTGCCAATAGGCGGTGGTTGCCCAATGAAAGGGATTGCAGCGTTTGCTGTAAACGCTCTTCGTTTTTGCCCGATATAACCAACTCCGCGCCCATGCCCGATAACACAATGGCACACTCCCGCCCAATGCCCGATGAAGCGCCGGTAACAAGTATGGTTTTGTTTTGCAGGTTTTGTTGAAACATGTAAACGGGTTTAGCGCTTGCACAAAGAGTAAAACATTGAGCAAAGGTAAGCCAACGCCTTACAATTTCGGGATTTTTTTTGTGATGTTGGGGGGTGGGGGTTTATCAATCAGCCAAATTTCGGGCAGCATAAAAGCATCACCTCCAGTTCTATTTCTCGCAAAGGCGCAAATTAATTGTTATTTCTTAGTACTCACTACCATCTACCAAAACTACCCATTAATTACTTTTCACTATCCACTACCATTTACCTAACCACCCTTCCTTTCCAAGTATATTTACCCACATTGCCCCACAAACCTATTACCACAATGTAAAACAAGTGCAGCAGTTGGGCAGGTAAAAACCACCACAGCAAACTGCCTCTGCCCCAAAACCGAGCGCCTACATACAAATAAACCCAATCGGCAATAAACTTAAACAACAGTTGTACCAACAGCAGGGGTAAAAAGGCAGTTTTGCCCACCGCCAATAACACCGCATTTACCATGATAGACAAGTTAAACAAAAAAACAATGGCTAAAAACAGGGTAGTTTGTTTATGCTGGTACTGTGCCGATTTAGAAGCCCACCGCACACGTTGGTTTACAAAAGCGCTCAGTGTAGGCTGGGCAGTGGTATAAACCGTAGCCTCCGCGTTTTTAAGGAATTTTACTGCATTAGGATAGTGCCGCATAATTTTTGCCATCAGCAGCATATCATCGCCCGATGCCAGGTGGTCTATGCCCTTAAAACCCTGTACAGCATTAAAAGCCTGCCGCGTATATGCCAAGTTAGCGCCGTTGCACATAGCGCCCAAGCGCCAGTGTAGGGTAGCGCCGGCGCTAACCATCATGCCAAAAAAATCGAGGGTTTGGAAACGCTCAAAAAAAGACTGCTCCTGCGCAAAACAAACCGGTGCGGCTATCATCTGCAAACGGTGTGTTTCAAAAAAAGCCGCAATGGTGTGCAGCCACCGGGGGTGGGTAAAACAATCGGCATCGGTGGTTACAATCAGTTTACCCGATGTTTGCCCTATGCCAATTTCAATTGCCTTTTTTTTATAGGCATTTAGCTGCTCCGCTTGGGGTAAAATATCTTGCAACCGTATGAGCTTAATATGCGGATACTGCTGCGCCCATGTTTGCACAATTTGAGCTGTTTGGTCGGTTGAGTGGTCGTCTATTACCACCACTTCCAGCAGGTTGGCGGGGTATTGTTGGCTCACTACCGATTGCAGGCAGGCGGCTATTTTGTTTTCTTCGTTTCGGGCAGGAATAAGTAAAGATATAGTAGTGGCAGGTTCATAATTAGCCGGAGGTTTCCACTGCGGCAAACTTAACCAACCTGCCACATACATACCCAATAACAGGGCATATAGTACAGTAAGTACAAGGCACAAAGTACAATAAACACCTAACCCCAACAGTAGCATACCGGCTTTTAAGAGGAATAAAAAGAATATACCCCTTCTTTTAAGGATTGTTTAACAAGTGGGCAGCAATTCTTCCAGCCGCTTGTTATAGTCCATAATAATGCGAACCGATGACTTATTGGGCGATGTTTGTTTAAATAAACTAAGCAGCGCTTGGGTTTGCACAATGGTTTTATACTCTTCCTGCAAATCCCAGTTGTTATCTAATGCTTGTTGAATGGAACAGTCCTCATCAAACGAAGTTTCGTTGTAGGCATATCTGATAAGGTCGTTTTGGGTAATGATTTTGCTCATAGGCAAAGTTTAGGGGGGTGGTTAAATTTGTCGGATAGACGAACAAATAACGCCTTTGGGTTGCATGGTATTTTGCAGGGAGGTAAAATTTATTTCTGAGGCGCCCATTAGCGTACTACCACCATATAACAAAACAGCATGGGTCTTGTTTGGGCAGAGGTTGCTTGTGAGCAAAAGTAAATGGGGAGCATGTATAAAAGGCACAAAGCGCGCCATTTTATGCGTTTTTTTAAGCGGCGGGGGTGGTTGGGTAACCGCTCAAACTTACCCTATACTTCCGGGTTCGGCTGGTTGGCGCAGCACCGATAGTTCATTTTGGAGGGCTTCGCGCACCTGCACATTAGGCGGCACTAAGGGCAGACGCAGGTGATAGCCGCAAATACCCAACAGGTGAAGGGCATATTTTACCCCGCCCGGACTGCCATCGGCAAAAAGGAGCTCCATTATGGTAAGCAGGCGGTAGTGCATGTTTCGGGCGGTTTTAAAATCGTCTGCCATGGCAGCGCGTACCAGTGTGCTAAATTCTTCGGGAAAAGCATTACCCACCACCGAAATTACGCCGTCCATGCCGCAGGCTATGCCGGGCAGGGTAATAAAATCATCGCCCGCCAGCACCAAGAAATCTTTTCGGGCTTTATACTTAATAATTTGCGCCACCTGTGCCAAGTTGCCCGATGCCTCTTTGATACCCACTATATTGGGGCAGTCTTTAGATAACCTAACAGTAGTGTTTGCCTCCATATTGCAGGCGGTTCTACCGGGCACATTGTAAACAATTACCGGGCGCGGGGCATGTTTGGCTATGGTTTTAAAGTGCCGGTAAATGCCTTCCTGATTGGGTCTGTTATAATACGGACAAACCGATAAAATGGCATCTATGCCGTTAAAATGATACGCATCCATTTGGTGCAGCACTTTTTGGGTATCATTACCGCCAAAACCTGCCACCACCGGTACGCGTTTGTTTACGGTTTGTACGGTAAAATCCAGTATTTCGTGTTTTTCTTCTTCGGTAAGGGTAACAGATTCTCCGGTAGTGCCCAAAGAAACCACATAATTTACCCTATTGTTGATAACATAATCTATCAGGCGTTTAAGCCCGGCAAAGTCAATGTCATTATTGGGCAGAAAAGGGGTAGCCAGAGCTACACCCAAGCCTTTAAGCTGATTTTTTGCGCTCATGCTGGTTAATAATTTGGAGGTAATGAAGGGCTTTTTTAAGAAAATCGGGTAGTTGGTCGGTTTCTTTTAGTTGAATGAACAAATCGTAGCAGGGTGTTTGTTGTTGGGTATAACACCCCACTCTAAACCGGGCTTTAGAAAAGGCAGTCATATATTCAAGCGTTTCTACCGGTTGCAAATAAGCGCCAATGAGTATGTCAAAGGGGCGCTCCATAAAATCGGCAGGTATGTAGTGGTTGGGTTGTAAGTACCAGTTGGTTTGTTTTTTTGAAAAAGTAGGATAGGCAGTTTGCTCTGTTGCATTGCTGCTGTTTATGAATCCCAGCAAGCTTACTCTCTTTTTTTGTTTTTCTAACTCATCGGCAAACCGGCGTATCCAAACGGCATTTTGCTCATTAGTGGCATCAAACAAAATGCCTATTTCTTTGGCTTGTGCAAGGTTTACCACCTCGTGCATAAAATGGTACTCTTTCAGTTTATTTTGAAAGTAGTAACGGAAAAAAAATTGTTGAACGGACTGCCACATAAGCGGTCATTTAATTGTTTAGGGTGTAGGGTAGGAAAAAGATGAAAGTAAAAAGCAGGCTTTATCGGGTGAATTGGGCAGGGGTTACACTTCTTCGTATCTGCCCATAGCAGTAAATTTAGCAATTCGTTGTGCAATACGTCCGGCGGGGCTAAGTTGGTTTAAATCGGCAAGATTTTTTAAGATGCGCTCTTTTAGGGTTTGCGCCATTTTTTGTGGGTCTCTGTGTGCGCCGCCAAGGGGTTCTTCCACAATTTCGTCAACCAATTTAAAGTAGTACATATCGGCGGCGGTAAGGTGGAGTTGTTCGGCGGCGGTTTCTTTGTGTTCCCAACTTCGCCACAAGATAGAGGAGCAGGATTCGGGCGAGATAACCGAGTACCAGGTATTTTCCAGCATAAGGATACGGTCGCCCACACCTATGCCCAAGGCACCGCCCGATGCGCCCTCACCAATGATTACACAAATAACGGGCACTTTTAGTTTGCTCATTTCGTACAGGTTTCGGGCTATGGCTTCTGCCTGACCGCGCTCTTCGGCTTCTATGCCCGGATAAGCGCCGGGTGTATCTATGAGGCACACAATGGGTTTGTTAAATTTTTCGGCAAGTTTCATCAGTCGCAGCGCTTTGCGGTAACCCTCCGGGTTAGCCATGCCAAAATTTCGGTACTGACGGCTTTTGGTATCAGCGCCTTTTTGATGCCCGATAAACATTACCGGGTGTTCGTTTAGTTTGGCAAACCCACCCACAATAGCCTTATCATCGCCCACCAGCCTATCGCCATGCAGCTCGGTAAAACCGGTACACATTTCGTTTATGTAGTAAAGGGTATAAGGTCGCTCAGGGTGGCGCGATAGCTGAACACGCTGCCAAGGGGTTAAATTTTGGTAAACCTGCTGTTTTACCTCAGCAAGTTTCATGTTCAGGTCTTCCAGCGTTTTGCTTATATCTACGCCTTCGGTGCCGCCTATTTCTTTAACCTTCTCTATGCGTTCATGGAGTTCGGCTATTTGTTTTTCAAAATCTAAAAATTGCATGTGAACGAGGGGGGAAAGTGAAAAGTGAAAAACGAAAAGTTATGAGTATTGAGTATTCGGTATTCAATAGTGGGTAGTGAGCAGTTTTGGTAGATAGTAGCGGTTACTCACCATTATCCATTATCCATGAAATTTGGTGTAAATTTAGTGGATTTACCTACAACAATTGCCTAATTGGTGTATTTTTGAGCGGCAGTGGTTATCAATAGCCATAAAAACTGCTGTTAGGGGCATGTAAAAGGGTATTAGTGGGGTTTTAAAGCCCTCAGAGTCTTTTACCGGGTTAGAGCAATTCGCTTTTTTTTGTTTGACACAGTCATCGGTTGTTTATTCCTCACATTTTAACAAACGTTTTTCATGTATGTTTTTTTCAGGAATTGGCTGACAGGAATTTTGGCGGTTTGTTTTTTTAGCGCTAATGCTGTGTATGCCCAAAAAGAGGTGATACATCAAAATTTAGTTTGATACGGATATTTCATCAATGTGCGGTTAAGCCCGAAATGGTTTTGGGAGAGTGAGGTGCAGGAGCGGCATTATATAAACCCTGTAGCACAACACCAGTTGGTTTTTAGGTCGCACTTGCACAGAGAGTTGCCGGCGGGTTGGGAGGTATCGGGCGGCATGTGTTTGTTTTTACAAAGTCCGCACAACCCAAGGGCTGCGGTAAAACTGATGGTGCCCGAGTTAAGACCACATGTAGAACTGGCATACAGGCAGCGGTTAAAACGTATTAACATTGACCAACGATACCGCATGGAAGCCCGTTTTTTTCACCAAACCAATGCCGCCCGCACGGAGCTGGAAGATGGGTATGCTTTTAACAATTTCAGGTTCAGGTGGCGCATACAAGGCGCTGTGCCTTTGTGGAAAATAGACAATAAACGCTCATTAAGGGTTAGGGTAAGTAATGAGCTGCATGTAAACTTGGGGCGAAAAATACAGATAAATGTATTTGACCAAAACCGAATTTACGGAGGTTTTAGCGTGGATTTTTTACCCAATCTTTCTTTTGATGTGGGTTATATGAACTGGTTTCAACAAAAACCCGATGGGAATTTTTTAACCGAAACATACTTCGGTTTACCACCGTTCACCGGATTTAGGTTAGCCTTTGGTTTGGGCAGGGGGCAATAGGGTTTGTGGCAGCACATTTTGCAGATGAATAAACTTGGTTTTGGGGTTAGGCTACTGTTTTGCACCACTTGATACTTTACCAACCGGTAACCAATAAATTTTTAGCTGCTTTTTGGCTGCATCTCTGATATTTTGAATAGGCTAAAGCGGCTCTTGTTCTAATGCTTTCGTTTTGTTCATTATTTACATAACCGGTAATCGCATCGTGAAGTGTGTATGCCTCCGGTGCCATAAGACCTGTTGTCCAAACTAACGGATTTACATTTGCTTGTTGCAAATGAGGTTTAAAGAAATTTTTGCTTATACAGGCTAAAATGATTACCGCTCTTTTTTTGTTATCTTGGTTAACAAATGTTTCGGTTAGCCGAAAGTCCATCAAACCATCATGCCCTATGTAAGACAATAGTTGGGCATTTCCGGCTATGCCAATGACTCTGCTGTCTATCATTACCGTATCTTTCAACTGCCCGCAACTGCTTTGCAAAAAATCTATGGTGCATTGCTTAATGTACTTTCCATTATAGGCATCGGCTACTAAGTAAATTTTCTTTGTACTATGTTTAAAAACAAGTCGTTCAAGTTTGATAGAATCTAATTTTGAGGTTCTTAGCAGCTTCCATTCATTACTTTTTTTAAAGTATGTCCTAACTCCGTAACCACAACCCCAGTACAAATTATTATCGGGGTCTTGCCCATTGCCTATTTTTTCCGGCACCGGCACAATTCCCTGATATTTGTTGTCGCAAAGAGCTACAAAAATATGAATGGTATTGTAAGTGGTATCAAAAGGGATAGCAGTAGTTGTGTGGTTTTCAGTGTTCTGCTCCTGCACTTGAGTTTGTTTTTGGTTCTTTTCCGATGTAACTTTTTCGGAGGTTGTTTCTGTTGGTTGGGTACAACTAAAAAAAATTGGGAGCAGCAGTAAAAGTATCAGGTTGTAATTTATCATGGTGGTACTGTTTTAGGTTTATTTTTAGCATACTGGGGCTTTGTGTGGGTGCGTATATGCAGGTGTTGTATTGAGATTTTTTTTGGTTACATGTTGGCTACACTTGTTGTTTAATTGGAGGGTGAAGCCCCGGTTTAATGTACAAATGGAGGTGATTACCCCTGTTTTCAGCAAAAAAGCACACAAACAACGCGGATTAAACGGATGTTAGTAGTGGTTAGGGGTTAGTGATTAGTGGTTAATTGGTAGTGAGTGCTAAACCCATTTGTAATTCGTAATCAAAGCAATCCCAAAATCGGATTTTTATTTTTCAAAAATCTGTGCAAATCAGCTACCTCTGTGTTATCGGTGTGCTAATGGCTGCCGGTTTTTAGCTTATGCCTGTAGCACGGACTTTGTGTGCCGCGTTTTACATCAAACCGGGGTTACACCCTTTATTGGGTTACACTACAGAGTGCTTTGCTGTTATCCACTCTCAAAAAATCAAACATTGGGGGGGCTTAATGGTGTCTGTTTTTTAGCAGCCCTGTTTTTTTAACCTAAACTTAACAGTGCAATAATTAGCAGTTCACAATGGGGCAGTTACTTTGCAGCGTATTTGTAAGGCATAGTTTCACTACTATACAATACACCCATTTTTGCGCTGTCAGACTTCCGGCATGAGGTAATACCTACACCGGAAGTCTTTTATTTTGTGGGTTATGCCACCCCAAAAACAGATGATTAGCAAATATCAAACAGGCTGTTTACGGCAATAATGCGGGTAGTTTCAAAACCCTCGGCGTAGGTAAAAGGGGTTTGGCGAGCCATTTCGAGGTTTCGGGCGTAAATGCGGTCTAAGAATGATTTTTCCGATATATAGGTAGCAGCTTCGCCGGTTTGTTCTTGGTACTTAGGGTTGTAAAACTGCGAGCCATACGCCATAATGGCAGCAATTTTTTTATCCATAAAATCAGAAATGTCCACTACAAAATGTGGATTTCGTGGGCTGTCTTGCAGGTAATGGTACAGGTTTTGGGGTCGCCAGGGCGTTTGTTCCTGTCCGTTATGAGGGTTATGGGTAACAATTTTGCTCAACCCCGCTAAGAAGCAAGTTTCAGCCACCAATCGGGCGGCTCTGCCGTGGTCGGGGTGTCGGTCGTGCAGGGCAGGGGCTAAAACCACATCGGGCTGATAGGCTCTGAGCATGGCAATCAGGGCAAGTTTATGGTGTTTATCGTTGGTAAAAAAACCATCGGCAAACCCCAGGTTAAGGCGTAGTGTAGCGCCCAATATGTGGGCGGCTTCTTTGGCTTCTTGTTGCCGGAGGGCTTCGCTGCCGCGGGTGCCCAGTTCACCTTTGGTTAAATCTAACAATCCTACGGTTTTACCGGCTGCAATGTGTGCCGCCACCGTTCCGCCACAGGAAAGCTCTATATCATCGGGGTGAACGCCTATGGCTAATATGTCTAATTTCATGATTCGGGTTAGCAACTTAGGGGGTTAAAAATGTTTTGGCAGTGAAAAAAACCAAAAGGGCATATTACATAGCCCTTGCTTTTGCTATAAATACCACTACAAACAAAAACAAAAACGGTACGGCAACCGTAAGGCTGATTTTGTCAAAAAACACTAAGGTACTAATACTGAGCAACCCCACCAGCATTAAAATGCGCAGGAGTTGGTTGTTTTGGTTGTAGCGGTAGCGCTCAAAGGTTTGCACTTCTTTGTTGCCGGTAAATGCACCTACTAAACGACTTCTGTTTTTTTGTTTAAAAAAAGCGCCACGCTCTAATTTGAGCTCGTTTTCTTCGCTATCGGGATTAAGTTTGTCCTTTTCGGGGTCGTAGTATCGTGGAATGTAGTTAAACTGTTTATGTTGGGGCAGTTTAAAAAAGTTGGAACGCCAAAGGTTTTTGTTCATGGCAAACGGAGTAAATGTTTGGAGGTAAAATACAGTTAAGTATTTGTGGCGGGTAAGTAACCTCAATAAGATTGATAAAAGTATTTAAACGCTGCAACTACGGCAAAGTTTTGGGTAAAGATACAAGTAAATGCGCTAAATAAGGATAACCTGTGTAAAAAGCTATTTTTTATCAAGTAGCGTCCACTTTTTTCTCCCAAAACCGTTATATTGGTTTAAATTGTAGTTATTTTGTGCCGCAAAATTGTATAGGCAGCGCCAAGTTTAGCTGCTATTCATTTGCCGTTTATGCTTCACCCCCTTGTAACCCAAAATAGCATGAAGAACCTCTTTATATTGTGTTTTCGATTTGTTTTTATAGTGTTGTTGTTTTTTGGCAATTCGGGCGGCTTACAAAATACGCTCTCAGGCAGTGTTTTCAATTTTGAGGGTTTGTGGCGGCAAAACGATTGGGTAGAGCAGCAAATGCAAAAACTTACCCCATCGGAGCGCATAGGGCAGTTGTTTATGGTGGCAGCATACTCTAATAAAGATGCAGCACACGAAACCGCCATACAGGATTTGGTAGAAAAACAACACATAGGCGGCATTATATTTTTTCAGGGCACGCCGGCAAAACAATTGGTTTTAACCAACCGCTATCAGGCAGTAGCCAAAGTGCCTTTGCTGATAGCCATTGATGGGGAGTGGGGGCTGAGTATGCGGTTAGAGAATACGCCCCGATTTCCGAAACAACTTACACTGGGCGCTATTCAAGAAAACCGATGGCTTACCGATATGGGTAAAGATATTGCCCGTCAATGCCTGCGCATAGGCGTAACCATGAACATGGCACCGGTTATAGATGTGAATAACAATGCCAATAATCCGGTTATAAACGACCGTTCTTTTGGAGAAGATAGGGTAAATGTAGCCCAAAAAGGACTGGCTTATATGCGCGGTATGCAAAACAACGGCATACTTGCTTGTGCCAAACATTTTCCGGGACATGGCGATACCAATGAAGACTCGCACTATACCCTGCCGGTAGTAACCCACCCGCTTAGTCGCCTGCAAGAAGTAGAGTTATACCCGTTTAAAGAACTCATAGCCGGCGGAGTAGGCGGGGTTATGGTAGCACATTTATCGGTGCCGGCGTTAGATAATGCTGCCATTAGCGCCACAGCCGGTCAAACTATGCCCACTACCCTATCCAAAAAAGTGGTAACCGCTTTGCTCAAAGAACAAATGCAGTACGAAGGATTGGTTATTACCGATGCCCTTAATATGAAAGGCGTAAGCAACTTTTTTGCCCCCGGTATAGCCGATGTAAAAGCCCTGCTGGCAGGTAACGATATTTTGCTGTTTCCCGAAAACGTAAACAAAGCCATAACAGAAATTAACAAAGCCATAGAGCGCGGCGAAATTACCCAAGCCGAAATAGACAAACGGGTACGAAAAATACTAAAAGCCAAATACAAAGTGGGGTTGGATAAGTATGAACCCCTTAAACCCGATAATCTTTATGCCGATTTAAACACCGCCAATACCGAAAGCCTTATCAGAAACCTCTATAAACAAGCCCTTACCCTTGCCCGAAACGACCGACAACTCATACCCTTTAAACAATTAGAAACCAAAACATTTGCCTCGCTCAGCATTAATGCAGGGGCTAAAACCGAGTTTCAGCACGCTTTGGGTAAATATGCCCCATTTGAACACCACACACTTAAAGTTACCGATACAGAGGTAACATTTAATAAAAAAGCCGAAGAACTTAAAATGTTCTCCCATGTAATCATCGGGTTGCACAAACTCAGCAATAAAGCATCGGCAAATTATGGTATTCCGGCTGCCGCCATAAACCTCATAAAAAAACTCAGCTCCTACACGCAGGTAACATTGGTGGTATTTGGCAGTCCTTACAGCCTCAAAAACTTTGGCTTTTCTGAAACACTGCTGGTAGCCTACGAAGACAATAATTTTACCCAGAGCTACGCCGCACAAGCCCTGTTTGGAGGCATTCCGCTATCGGGCAAATTGCCGGTGAGTGCGTCGGGCGTATTCCCCTCCGGAACCGGGGTGAATACCATCGGAGCTATCCGTTTTGAATACACCATTCCCGAAGATGTGGGCATTAACTCCTCTTTCCTCCAACGCATAGACAGCATTGCCCTAAAAGCCATAAAAGACCAGGCTACACCCGGCTGCCAGGTTTTTATAGCTAAAAACGGAAAAGTTATTTTTGAAAAATCTTATGGCTACCATACCTACGGAAAAGACGTGCCGGTGCAAAATACCGATTTGTATGACCTGGCTTCTATAACCAAAATAGCAGCATCTGCCATAGGAATTATGGAAATGTATGAACGCGGCAAACTAAACCTATCCGATACGCTGGGTAAATTTTTGCCCCAACTTGCCGGCAGCAATAAAGCTAAACTGCGCATCAAAGATATGCTTATTCACGAAGCAGGATTGGAAGCCTTTATCCCTTTTTATGAATACACCCTAAGCCCCCAAATGAGGGCGCAAACTTACCGCTCTATTCCCGATAGTATTTTTTCTGTTCCGGTTGCAAGCAGCATGTATATGCGCAAAGACTATATAAACGTAATCTACGAAACCATTAAAAACTCACCTCTACCAAATAAAGAATACAAATACAGCGACCTTGGCTATTTTTACTTTAAACAAATTATTGAAAACTACGCCAATGCACCCCTAAACGAGTACCTTGCCAATAAATACTACACACACTTAGGCGCTGCAACCCTTTGCTACAACCCTTATACCAAATTTAGCAAACGCCGCATTACCCCCTCCGAAAACGATACCAAATGGCGACATCAGCGCGTACACGGTTATGTGCATGATATGGGCAGCGCTATGCTGGGTGGGGTGGGTGGTCATGCCGGTTTGTTTAGCGATGCCAATGATTTAGGCATACTCATGCAAATGATTCTTAATAAAGGATACTACGGCGGCGAACGCTTTTTTAACCAAAGTACCATAGACCTGTTTACCGCCTACCAAAAAGAAGGAAGCCGCCGCGCCCTTGCCTTTGATAAGCCCGAAACAAACCCTAAATGGGCTAATCCTGCCGGCAAAATGGCTTCGTTTAAAACCTTTGGGCATACCGGTTTTACAGGCACCTGCGCCTGGGCAGACCCCGAGCATAACTTGGTTTACGTATTTTTGAGCAACCGCACTTACCCCAAAATGAACAACAATAAACTGCTAAGCTCTGGCGTAAGAACCAAAATTCATGATGCCATTTACCAAGCCATCAACAAAAGCCGCGGCTTTGTGAGCGGGTAAAACGCTATTAAAGTGAAAAACGAAAAGTGAAAAGTGTAGCAACGCACGGTCGTGCGTTGCTACACTTTTCACTACCAAATCTGCCCTTTTAGGGCAACCCAAACCGGTTTTTACACAAACTCCACAATAAATGCAGGCATATTGCCGATTTTTGCTTATACTTGCACCCAAATAGCCGGCAGTAAGCCGGCACACACAGCGGTAGGCTTGCGCCCGTAGTGCTTGCTTGCTTCATCATATCCTATCACATCTAAACTATTTTGACATTATGGGTTGTAGTTCGTGTGCATCTGGCACACAAGCAAACGGTAAACCATCTGGTTGCCGCAGCAATGGAGGCTGCTCTACCGGTGGGTGTAACCGCATGAATGTGTATGACTGGCTGTCGGATTTGCCTTTTTCGGCACAGCAAGACAGTTTTAAAATTGTAGAAGTCAGCTTTAAAAACGGTAGCCGAAAAGGTTATTTCAGAAATACCAACAATATAGACTGCCATACAGGAGATTTAGTAGTAGTAGAAGTGCCCACCGGCGGGCATGATATAGGGCAAATTAGTCTGAGCGGTGAGTTGGTGCGCCTTCAAATGCGCAAAAAAAATATCTCTGAAAAGTCCGACATTAAACGGCTGCTTAGGCTGCCCACCGAAAAAGACTTAGAAATATGGGAGGAAGCCCGAAAACAGGAGTTTTCTTCCATGCTGCTGGCAAGGGTTATCTCAAGGCAACTGGGGCTCAACATGAAAATTGGCGATGTGGAGTACCAAGGAGACGGCAGAAAAGCTACCTTTTACTACACTGCCGATGAACGCATTGATTTTAGAGAACTCATAAAGCAATACGCCAAAGAGTTTAAAATAAAAATTGAAATGCGCCAAATTGGAGCAAGGCAGGAAGCCAGCAGAATAGGCGGCATAGGCACTTGTGGCAGAGAGCTTTGCTGCTCTACATGGCTTGCCGATTTTAAGTCGGTTTCTACCGCCGCTGCCCGTTACCAAAACTTAGCCATTAACCAAACCAAACTATCGGGTCAGTGCGGCAGACTTAAATGCTGCCTCAATTACGAGTTAGATACCTACCTCGATGCCCTTAAAGATTTTCCTAAAGATGCAGAAACGCTTATTACCCAAGCCGGTAAATGCTACCTTTTTAAAACCGACATCTTTAAACGACTGATGTGGTACTCAGTGCCCGGACCCAATCCGCCCGTTATGCTTAGGGTAGAAGAGGTAAAACAAATTTTGCAGGCTATTAAAAAAGGTGAAATACCCGAAAACCTTGACAAATTTGCCAACAAAAAAACCGAAGCCCCAAAAGTTCAGTTTGAAGACGTGGTAGGGCAAGCTACATTGGAAGATATTGACAAGTTTAAAAAGAAAAAACGCAAAAAAAAGAAAAACAAACCCGATGAAACGCCGCCCGCCACCGGTGGCAATGTTGCCAAAGAAAACAAACCGCCCATAACCATTACCAAACGCATTAACCCCAACCCCGATAATATAAACCCGAAACAGTAAAGTAAATAGGGTAGCTTTAACTCCTACCCTATTTTTAGGTATTTATCTGCTAATTTCCTACACAATACCTTATATGCGCTTCCCTTTTTACCTTGCTACTACGGCAATACTGCTACTGTGGTTATCTGCGGGCTGCAATACCAACATGGTATTTGAAAAAAATACCGAAATCCCCAACAGTTTGTGGGATTACAACAACCTGTTGCCATTTGAAACCGAAATAACCGATACCACCTCCCGATACCACCTGTTTGTAAACGTAAGGCATACCAATAACTATGCTTACAGCAATTTATGGGTAAAAATTTACACCACCCTTCCATCGGGCAAAAAAATGGAACAACGCGTAGAACTGCCGCTTTCCGACAAACAAGGCAAATGGTACGGCAAAGATTCGGGCAGTATCATACAGCAGCAGGTATCTATCCAATCAACCGCTATTATGCCCGAAGTGGGTAAATACGGGTTTCAGATTGAGCAAAACATGCGCCTAAACCCTTTGCCCGAAGTGTTGAGCATAGGATTGAGCATTGAAAAAGCCACGCCGCCACAAACCGATAAAAAATAATACACACCTACCAATACTCCAATTCATTACATCATGGCAAATAATCTCTTACAAGGAAAACGAGGCATTATTTTTGGCGCTTTAGACGAAAAATCTATAGCATGGAAAGTAGCCCTCCGCGCCAAAGAAGAAGGCGCAGCATTTACCCTTACCAATGCGCCGGTAGCTATGCGGCTGGGGCAAATAAAAGAATTAGCAGGTATCTGCCAGGCAGAGGTAATAGCCGCCGATGCCACCCAAGAAACTGACTTAGAAAACCTCTTCCGGCAAAGTATGGAAATACTGGGCGGCGGGCTCGATTTTGTATTGCACTCCATAGGCATGTCGCCCAATGTGCGCAAAAAACGCCCTTATACCGATTTGAACTACCAATTCTATGCCCAAACTGTTGATGTTTCGGCAATGTCATTGCATAAAACGCTGCAAACCGCCTATAAACTCAATGCCCTCAATGAGTGGGCATCGGTAGTGGGGCTTACCTACATTGCTGCCCAACGCACTTTTCCTGATTACAACGATATGGCAGATGCCAAAGCCATGCTTGAATCTATAGCCCGAACCTTTGGTTACTATTACGGCACACATAAAAAAGTGCGGGTAAATACCATATCACAATCGCCCACCATAACCACTGCCGGCACCGGTATAAAAGGCTTTGATGCTTTTTTTGATTATGCCGATAAAATGTCGCCCTTAGGTAATGCCCCTGCCGAAGCCTGTGCCGATTACTGTATTACCTTATTTTCAGACCTTACCCGATATGTAACCATGCAAAACCTGTTTCACGACGGGGGGTTTTCGAGCATGGGCATGAGCCCTGCCTTTATGGAACTGCTGCAAAAAAATCAGGAAGAATAGGTTATTTGTTTTTTGCCCGTAGCCCCGCGCTGCGTTTACCCCAGAATTTTTATTTGCATAATTTCGGCTATATTGGAAGCGCGCAGTTTAATGGCTTCGGCATTAACGCCCTCAAACAGGTCATCGGTGGTTTGCTTAAACAATGCTACCCAGCGGTTAAACGCTTGTGCACTGATGGGCATGAGCAAATGAATATGTTTGTGTACGTTCATGGGGTTACCCTCGTAATTACCGGTGAAAAAAACGGCATTTTGCCAAAACCCGTACATTTTTTGCAAGTGTTTTTCCCATTTTTCGTCCGACATATAGGAAAAATAAGCCCCTATTACAGCATCGGTTTTCACCCTGCCGTAAAATTCATTTACCAATTGCTCAATGTCTTTGCGGGTTAAAATATCGGGTTTCATAAACTTGTATGCGATGTAGGCAGATGGGTAAATGGTGGTAAGTTGGTCAAATGGATATGGGTAGCATTTAAAACATAAGAGAAGCAACACGTGTGGCTGCATCAAATTAACCCTGCATTAACAAACACAAGCTATCGGTTACAGCAAAAACGGCATGAACCGTGTTTACCGGAATAGCCATGTACGAACAGGCTGATAGGGTGTACTCCTGATTTTCTTGTTTATATATTACCTCTCCACGGGCTACAAACAAAGTAGCGGCAACATTAGTTTGGTGATCCTTTAAGGTCATACCTGCCTTAAACCCAATGGCTAAGGTTTTGCAGTGGCTGCCGTGGTGCAGTACACGGGCTACCGGATGCGCAGCATTGTTGAGCTGCTCCATGATGATTTGTATAATGTTCATAAGTCTTTGTGTTGAAAGCGGTAAAGCGACAAGGCAAAAGGAATGGCTGTCCACAAGCATAATAACAGCACAGAAATACTAAAACCCAAAGCGGTGCCAAAAAACTGCTTAAATATAGCGCCGGTATAACCCATCATTGCCGATATATCGAGCTGTAGCAAAATAAGTATGCGCGCTAAGTCAATAGGACTTAGGGCAGTAATAAACACCATAGCGTTTTCAATAGGGTAATCGGCAAACTGAAAGAGTAAAAACAGCACCAACCCGTCAAAAAGGAGGGCAAAATACAACCACAATAATACCGATATGCCTATGCCCTTGGCTTTATCGCGGGTAAAAATAGCGCTAAAAAACGCAATAGCGGTAAACGCAACCGATACCAATACTCCCATGCCGGCAACCAAACCAAACATGCCAATTGAAGCATACAGCAAAAGAGGTACGCCGGCGCCCAGCAAAAAAGCCAGCGCTAAACTAATGCTTAACCCTGTAAAAATACTAAACCATATTTTACCCCTTTTTATGGGTTGGCTTACTAATAGTTCAATAAACTCTGAGCTGTTGTAAATGTATATGGTAGAAAACAATACCGATACCAATGGCACTGTTAGCAAAATGATATTGAGCAGGGTGAGCAATCCCTTTTGGCTGTTGTTTTCAAGGGTAAAGGCACTCCACGAAAAAACAGCCAACAGCGCCGTGTAGGCTATCATTATTTTGTTTCTAAAAATGTCGGTCAGTACAAATTGGGTAATGCGGTTCATGACATTTGTTTTTTGAGCATATTGGTAATGGTTTTAGAAATTTTAGCTTCACCGGTTTCGTTGCGCAAATCATCGGTTTTTTTATGGAACAGCACTTCGCCGTCTTGCATAAAAATAAGTTCGGTTATCAGTTCATCTAATTCATTAAGCAAATGAGACGATATGAGAATGAGCTTGCCTTTTGCTTTTTCTTCCATGATTTTGTCTTTCAGAATTTCGGCAGCTATGGGGTCTAATCCTGCCGTAGGTTCGTCTAAAATATACACATCGGGGTTAAACAAAAAAGCCAGCACGGCGCTCACTTTTTGGGTAGTACCGCCGCTTAGGGTACTCATTCGTTTATGGGCAAGGTCATTAATTTGGTATCGGGTTATAAGGTCTTTATCGGTTTGGTTTTCGGGATAGTGGCGCAGGTGTTTAATCATATCAATCACCTGTTTTATGGTCATATTATCGGGATACCTGCCTATTTGGGGCATATAACCTATTCTGCTCCTATAGGCAAACTCGTTTTTAATATCTTTTCCGTCAAACAAAATGGTTCCTTTATCGGGCAGCGCCATACCCAATATGCTTTTCATAAGCGTAGTTTTGCCGCAGCCGTTGGGTCCTACCAGCGCTATACAAGCGCCGGCGCTAAGGGTAAGATTTACGTTTTTAAGCGCTTGCAGTTTGCCAAATTGCTTGCATAAGTTTTCAATTACAATCATAACGGAAGGGGGCGCATAAGGGGTTGGTTGTCCACAAAATTATCGGGCGTAAGGCTGGGCAGTATTTTTTCGGATTTGTCTAAAAGCGTTACCATAAAACTGCGGTAAAGCAGCATAGCCGGCGGGTTTTTTTCTACTATTACCGAAAATAAGCTAAGCGGGTGGTATGGCACATCGCCGGTTTTATCTTTGTTGAGGTCGTACCCTTCGTACTTATCCCAGTAGTTACCGGCAAAAGTGTTCAGCACTAAACTGCCGTTGGTGCTTACATCAAAGGTGTTTTGGGTAAAATTGTTTGCATCAATGGCATTATCCATGCAACTTGCCTGAATTTTCATGCCCCAGCCGTTTGAGCCAAAAATGTTGTTTTTGATGCTGATGCGGTTACTGCCCTCCATGTAAATGCCCGATGTATTTTGGATAAACCGGTTGTTTTCTATGTGGCTGTCCGATATGTCTTTGAGCAATAATCCGTAGGCGGCATCGCCCCAGTTTTTCTCAAACACATTGTTATACATTTTCACATTTTTGGTGTACATCACCGCTACGCCGGCGCCGTTGTTTCTGAAAACGTTGGTTATGTAGGCATCGTTATTAGAAAACATAAAATGCAAACCATAACGCACATTACCAAAACTGATGTTTCGCCAGATGACCGAGTTGGTAACAAACTCAAAGTAAATGCCGTCCCGATGTCCCGATACGTTGTTGCCAATGATGAGTATGCTGTCGCTTTTCCAACAGTGAATACCGTTTCCTATTTGCAGCTCGTCGGTGGTACCGTTTGATATAAGGGTATTATTTTTAACCAAACAGTGTTTGCCGTATTGAATGTAAATGCCAAAAAAGTTGTCGTACAGGGTGTTGTTGGTAATCACCACATGGTTGCTGTCATAAACTTTTATGCCGCCGGGGTCGTCTAAGGAGGCGCTGCCCGAATTTTGAACCACAAACCCCTTTATGGTTACGCTATCGGCTTTTACCGATAGTATTTCGTATTGTTTGTTGCCGTCTAAAACGGGGTTATTTTCGCCTATTAAGGTTAGCGGCTTATCAACAATGAGGTTGCCCTCCTGATAAAAGCCCGATTTGACCAAGATGGTATCTTTGGGCTGTGCCAAAGCTAAGGCAGTTTTAATTGCTGTTGGGTTACTGCCGGCACCCACTGTATGCACAGTAGCCTGTAGCCTACTCGTAAGCAAGCAAAAACAAAACAGTAATAACAGCAGCCGTACATTCATGGTGTTTTTCAGTAGTTAACTTCGTTCCAGTTTTTAACGGTGGTGTTTTGTTGTTGGGCGTATCGTTCTGCGCTTTCTTTATCACCAAAGGCAGCTACATTACCCGCCATCGGGCTCTTTAAAGCAGCCGCTTCTACATAAAAAGCGGTTTCGGCGTTAATCAGTACGTTGTTTTGGGTGTAATCGTGTACAAAAAACGCCTCAAACGCTGTTTGGGTATTGGCTTGCCGGTAAGCAAACAGGCATTTAAGGTCATCAAATTTGTAACACCTGCCCTTGGGGTTAAACATTTCGCAGCCAAATTTGCCATCGGCAATAGTCATTTTGCAGTGGACGCAGTTGTCGTAATTCAGTTTTATGGGTTGTGGTTTTTCGGGGGTGCAGGCAACCAGCGCAAAACCGGTGGCAAGAGCTATAAAAGCAACCCCGGTAGGCGCGCGCCTATTAAGCAAACGTTTCAGGTAACCGGCTTCAAACAGCGCAGCAACCAACATAAGCAAGCCCGATACAATAAATAACCACCCACCCAAAGCAGGCATAGAATACACCCCAAAATTGAGCAACTGCTTGTACCCTATCAGCGGGGGCTGGTACGACATACCCGGCACCTGAATGGCAGCCGTGGGGTCAAGATTGTGCCCATAGTCATACTCCCATCGCCAAAAATCTATCATAGAAAGTATGCCAAAAAGGAAAAAAGCAATAAGCAGGGCATAAAGCCATTTCTTTTTACCAATGATAGCAGCCGCCAGCGAAAACAAGGCAAAAAACCCGATGAGGTAGGGTAAAACGGTAAACTCAATAAAGTTTTCGGCATGTAGGGTTTGCATTCCGATGTAGTGATTTAAGCCGTTAATAATGTCCACTTCGCCGCCTATTTTATAGGAATAAATAAATAACTTTAAGCCCTCAGGGTACTGCGGGGCATCAAAATCTATATACCAAATAGGAACAAAAATAGCAATTACCAGCATAACGGCTGCAAAAATCAACAGTATTTTAGATAAATCGCTAATGTTTGAGGTAGGCATAACCTAATTTTTAGAAATCAAGGGGTAAAATAAGGAGCAGGCACGTAAACCATACCTGCTCCAAACAAAAAAGCTACTATCCATTCTACTTGTTTGCCGGCAGGTTAGTGCCAACACTAAAAGTAAGCGGTACATTGCTGCCCGCAGGCGAAACCCTTACGTAACCCTGCATTTCTTGGTGCAGGGCGCTGCAAAAGTCGGTGCAGTACATCGGGAAAATGCCCACTCTATCGGGCACCCATTTAAGGGTAGTGGTTTCGCCGGGCATAATGAGCAATTCTGCATTGGCAGCGCCTTTAACGGCAAAGCCGTGCGGCACGTCCCAGTCTTGCTCAAGGTTGGTAATGTGAAAGTAAACCTCATCGCCCATTCTAACACCTTCTATATTATCGGGGGCAAAGTGCGAGCGTATAGAGGTCATGTAAACGTGTACTTTATTACCCTCGCGCACCACCTTGGCATCGGCTTCGGCTTTGGTGGCGTGTGGGTGTTTGTTTTCGTCAATTTTGTAAATTTTGAGCTGTCCGTTGTTTCTGATAAGGTCTGCGGGTGCGGCTTGTGCATAGTGCGGCTCGCCAATGGTGGGAAAGTCTAAAATCATCTGCATTTTATCGCCGCTGATGTCAAAAAGCTGAGCGCTTTGGGTAAGTTCGGGTCCGGTGGGCAGGTATCGGTCTTTGGTAATTTTGTTGTAAGCAATGAGGTATTTACCAAAGGGTTTTTTGGTATCGCCACCGGGCACACAAAGGTGACCTACAGAGTAAAAAGTGGGAGCGCGGTCAAGCACTTGCAAATCTTTTAAGCTCCATTTCACTATTTCTGATGAAACAAAGAAACTGGTATAAGCATTACCATTGGCGTCAAACTCGGTATGGAGCGGTCCTAAGCCGGGTTTTTTAACCTCGCCATGCAGTACCGATTCATATTTGAGTACCGGTATGCCTTCATAATCGCCATCGTAATCTTTGCCGGCAATGGCTTTTTGTATTTTGTCAAAAGAAAAAACCGGAATAAGGGCTGCCAGTTTACCACTGCCTACAATGTACTCGCCGGTGGGGTTCACATCACAGCCGTGGGGCGATTTGGGGCAGGGCATCATATACACCAAATCGGGATATTCTTTTACGTCAAGCACCAAAACTTCTTTTTTAATTTCCGATGTGCCGGTGTGGGTAGCTTCGTCCCAGCGGTTAATGGCGTATTTTACCGGCACTTTTGTTCCTTTGCCTGCTTTTACGTATTCTTCGGCTTTTTTCCAGTTTACCGCCATAATAAAGTCTTTATCCTTTTGCGAGGCATTTACTTCCAGCAGCGTATTGGCTTGTTCTGTATTGTAGCAAGAAAAGAAGAACCAACCGTGGCTTACGCCTTTGCCGGCGCGGCTAAGGTCAAAGTTTACGCCCGGGCATTTAATTTGGAAAGCAATATCCATATGTCCGGTCGTTTTGTCCACGCCTATAAAACTGATGTGTCCTTTAAAGTTTTCTTTGTAGGTGTTAATAGGCACATCGCCATTAACATTATCGGGCGGAACGCTAAATCGGGTGCCGGCTACTACGTACTCCGTATTTTCGGTAAGGAAGGGCGATGAGTGGTTACCGCCGCTGTTGGGCAATTCAATAATTTCGGCAGTTTTAAACGTTTTAAGGTCAATTCGGGCTACGCGGGGCGTGTTATTGGCATTGCCAAAAGCCCATCTGCCATCGGTTTCGCCGTTGGTTTGTGAGAGTGTGGGGTGGTGCAGGTCGTCCCAAGGCACAAAACCGTGCGAGGTATTGAGCATAGGTTTGGTTTCTTCGCTATAACCCCACCCTTTTTCGGGGTCAACAGAAAAAACGGGAATAACCCTAAACAAGCGACCGCTGGGCAAACCATAAACTGCCAACTGCCCGCTAAAACCGCCCGATACAAAGTTGTAAAACTCGTCATACTGTCCGGGAGGCACGTATGCTTTTGCGCCGCCATCACCGCTTACTGCCGTTGCTGTACCCTTGGGCTTGCATGAACCAAGCAACAAGGCAAAACTTAAAATTGCAAAAAGAATAAAATAAACTGTGCGTTTCATATACACTGATGTTTAAGTTGGTTGTTGAAATTTATTTTACGCCGTCGTTTTTGCGCATAAACTCTACCACATGTCGGGCATCGTCATCGGTAAGGTTTTGGTTGGGCATACGCACCAAGCAAAGTTCTAACTGAGCTTGCACTTCGGGGTCTTTGTCAATCATGGGGTCGGGGTTGGTAATAAAGTTCATTAACCAAGCCGGCTGCCGGCGCTGTGTAACGCCTTTCCAGCCCGGACCAACCAACCTTTCTTCGGTTAATTTGTGGCACGATAAACACTTGGTTCCCGATATTTTTTCGCCCGATGTTGCCATAGCCTCGTCTAATTTTTCGGCTAATACCACGTTTTCGGGGTTAAACTTACCTTCCCCTCGTTTGGGGTCGTATGCTGCTACATCTTTTACCATACTTTGCGGAGCAGGTTTAGCGCCATCGGTTGTATTACCGGTATTGTTGCCGCCTCCGCCACATGCTACAGCCATGCCAATAAGGGCAGCAATTAAAAGGAATGATGCAATTTTTTTCATGTTGCAATAGAATTTGATTTCGGGTACAAAGATGCAACCCGCCCCAAAGCATAATTTATGACCACAATCACAAAATAGCGCTTATTCTATTAAAATAACCTGAGGTTGGCGTTGTGAGCTTGCGCAAAGGCTTACCGCAAAAGAATTTCAGACAGGTGGGGTGATTTATTTCGGTGCGCTGCACCTTCTTAATCGGGCATTTAACATGTTCTACCGGCTTTTGGGTAGTTTTGGTAGATAGTATTAACAACTAATAACTAACCACTAACCACTAATTTGCGTCTTTGCGTGAAACAAAAAATCGGGCAGGTAAATCGCCATTATTCCAAAAATCCGTGCAAATCAGCCGCCACCGTGTTATCCGTGTGCTAATTATTGCCTGATGTGGGTAGTGAGTACTAAGCAATAATAACAAATTTGCGCCTTTGCGTCTTTGCGTGAAACAAAATCGGGCAGGTAAATCGCCATTATTCCAAAAATCCGTGCAAATCAGCCGCCACCGTGTTATCCGTGTGCTAATTATTGCCTGATGTGGGTAGTGAGTACTAAGCAATAATAACAAATTTGCGCCTTTGCGTGAAAAAAATTGAGTTGGTAAATCGCCATTATTCCAAAAATCCGTGCAAATCAGCCGCAACCGTGGTATCCGTGTGCTAATTGCTGCCGGATGTGGGTAGTTTTGATAGATAGTTCTAAAAACTAACCACTAACCACTAATTAGCGTCTTTGCGTGAAAAAAATTGAGTTGGTAAATCGCCATTATTCCAAAAATCCGTGCAAATCAGCCGCAACCGTGGTATCCGTGTGCTAATTGCTGCCGGATGTGGGTAGTTTTGATAGATAGTTCTAAAAACTAACCACTAACCACTAATTAGCGTCTTTGCGTGAAAAAAATTGAGTTGGTAAATCGCCATTATTCCCTCTTCACCCCCCCACAAAAAATAAAAAATATTTTTCCCGATGAGTTGCAAAATTGAAAAAAGATGCT
>ERZ761602.337-NODE-337-length-106643-cov-375.732615_pt1 | contig 106643 bp, 88 predicted proteins | sample MGYA00512165_ERZ761602 | MGnify/ENA primary metagenome ERZ761602 (study PRJEB28899, sample SAMN02445085) | bioreactor sludge metagenome | biome: EBPR sludge; isolation source: Thorneside wastewater treatment plant | place: Australia: Brisbane, Thorneside...
ACGAGCGCGGCCAGCGCTGCCGGCCGATCAGCAGCGGCGAGTCGGCTCGCGGCAGTCCGGCCCGCCGCGATTCCTCGAGGAGCAGCAGCAGATTGGAGAGATGCCTGTCCTGAAGGACGTAGCAGACCGGCTTCGCCGGATCGAGCTGCAGCTCCGGCGCGCTCGCCGGGAAGACCGTCGTGCGCACCCAGGCATACAGCACGCGGCGCGCCAGCGGCAGGAACCAGTTCGAGAGCTTGAAGGCCTTGTCCACGGACCCGCGCCGCTGTCGTCCGCCGCTCCTAATCCTCCTCGACGACCTTGTGCTGCGCCGCGAGTTGCTGCTGCGTTGCCGGAGGCACCTGCGCGTAGTGGGAAAACGCGATGCTGTACGACCCCTGCCCGGCCGTCAGCGACTTGAGGCGCGACTGATAGCCTTCAAGTTCCGCCAGCGGCACCTCGCCGCTGATCGCCATGACCCCCACGCCACGCGGTTGTGTGCCGGTCAGATGGCCGCGCTTGCTGGAGAGGTCACCGGTGACATCGCCGGTCATCGAATCCGGCGCCAGGATCTCGATATCGACGACCGGCTCGAGAATGATTGGCTTGGCCGCACGGATCGCCTCGACGGCTGCCTTGCGGCCAGCGGTGAAGAAGGCGATGTCCTTGCCGTCGACCGGGTGCGACTTGCCGTCGTGGACGACCACCCGCAGATCCTCGACCGGAAAGCCGGCGACGACACCGTCGGCGAGCGCCTGCCGGACGCCCTTCTCGACCGCAGCCATGAACACTCCGGGAATCACGCCACCCTTGACGCTGTCCACGAACTCGAAACCGGCACCACGCTCAAGCGGTTCAACGCGCAGCATCACTTCGCCAAACTGCCCCGCCCCACCACTCTGCTTCTTGTGCCGACAGTGTCCCTCGGCGCTGGCGGTGATGGCTTCGCGATAGGCGATCTGCGGCGGCTTGGTGTCGAGTTCCAGTTTGTACTGCTGTGCCAGACGGCTGAGCTTGGCGCGCAGGTGCATCTCGCCGATGCCGCGGATGACCGTCTCGTTGGTTGTCGGATGACGCTCGACCTTGAAGCAGGGATCCTCGACCTCGAGCTTGTGCAGAATCTCGAACAGCCGCTGTTCGTCAGCCTTGCGCCGCGCATGCACCGCCAGGCCCTGCATCGGTTGCGGGAACTCGAGCGGCACCAGATGGATGTGATCCTCGTCGTGCGAGTCATGCAGAACGCAATCGAACTCTATCTCCTCGACCTTGGCAATCGCCCCCAGATCGCCGGGGACGAGGCTGTCCACCTCGACATACTCCTTGCCCTGCAGGCGATAGATGTGGCCGACCTTGAACGGCCGCTTGCCGTCGCCGACGAAAAGTTGCGAGTCCTTGCGGATCGTCCCCTGATGAACGCGGAAGACACCCACCTTGCCAATGAACGGATCGCTGACGACCTTGAAGACGTGCGCCAGGACGTGTTTCTGCGGGTCCGGCTCTGCCTGGAAGGCCTCGCTCGGACCGCCCGGCTCGCCACGGTAGAACGGCGGCGGGTTGCCTTCACTCGGATTGGGCGCCAGCCGGGCGAGGACATCGAGCAGTTGCGGGATGCCGGCGCCGGTCCGCGCCGAGACGAAGAGGATCGGCACCAGATGGCCGGCACGCAGTGCCCGCTCGAAAGGCGCATGCAGTTCTTCCAGGGACGGATCAACACCCTCCTCGAGGTAGCGCGCCAGCAGATCCTCGTCCTCCTCGACGATCTGGTCGATCAGCGCGCGGTGTGCCGCCGCCACCGACTCGAAATCGCTGTCGCCATCGTCATGGCCGAGAACCTCGACGACCTCGCTGCCCTGCTTGGCCGGCAGGTCGAGCAGCATGCATTCGCGGCCGAAGCGCTCGCGGATGCTGGCGACCAGCGCCGGCAGGTTGACGTTCTCGGCGTCGATCTTGTTGATCACGATCATCCGGCAGACGCCACGCGCGGCAGCCATGCGCATCATTCGTTCGCTGCTCAGTTCGATGCCGTTCTGTGCGTTGATCACGACCAACGCGGTGTCCACCGCCGCCAGCGCACCGATCGCCTGCCCTGCGAAGTCCGGGAAACCCGGCGTGTCGACCATGTGGACCTGCACGCCTTGCCAGGAGAAGCTCGCCAGGGCCGAATTCAGGGAGTGGCCGAGTTCCTTCTCCTGCGGATCGAAGTCACAGACTGTGCTGCCCTTCTCGACGCTTCCCCGGCTGCTGATGGCTCCGGCTGCGACGAGCAGGCTCTCGGCAAGCGAGGTCTTGCCGGCAGCGCCATGGCCGACGAGAGCGACAGTGCGAAGGTTATTGGTGGCGGTCTGGCCCATTCATCATCTCCCATTGGTAGTCGAACGCTTCTCGCAACTCCGAGAAAAGCCCCATGGCATCGCGGTTGCGGGTTTTCCGGACATTCTACCGCGGCCGCGTTCACAGCGCGCGGTCCTCGTCGATGCGCAGCGCTGCGCGGGCGCTACCGCGCGCCGCCGCGATCGCGCTCGTGGTCGCGCAACACGTTCCGTGGAACCGACGCCGGCGGTCGGCGAGTCGCCGACCGCCGGCGGCACTACCCATGACAACGGAAGATCTGTCGTGTTTTTGCTGCAATCGACGTGGCGCAGGCGCTTGCGCCAGGCAATGAGGCGATATCCCTTTGCTGAAACCACCGTGGCTCGGCTACATTTGCAGCCCCAGGCAACGACAGACACAGCGTCAGGAGGCACGATGGAAAACGATCAGCGGCAGGCCGATCTTCGCGAGGCAGCCCTCGAGTATCACCGTTACCCGACTCCGGGCAAGATCGCGGTTCAGCCGACCAAGGGGCTGAGCAATCAACTCGACCTGGCTCTCGCCTACTCGCCTGGTGTCGCACACGCCTGTCACGCGATCGTCGACGATCCCGACACGTCGAGCCTCTACACCTCGCGCGCCAATCTCGTCGGCGTGATCACCAACGGCACGGCCGTTCTGGGTCTGGGAAACATCGGCCCGCTGGCGGCAAAGCCGGTGATGGAGGGCAAGGGCTGCCTGTTCAAGAAGTTTGCCGGCATCGATGTCTTCGACATCGAACTTGCCGAAAGTGACCCCGACCGCCTGATCGACATGATCGCCGCCATGGAGCCGACCCTCGGCGGCATCAACCTGGAAGACATCAAGGCCCCGGAGTGCTTCTACATCGAGGCCAGACTCAAGGAGCGCATGTCGATCCCGGTCTTCCACGACGACCAGCACGGCACCGCCATCATCTCGGCAGCGGCGATTCTCAACGCACTCAAGGTCACCGGGAAGAAAGCGGCCGCAGTGAAGGTCGTCTGCTCGGGAGCCGGCGCGGCGGCGATCTCCTGCCTCAACCTGTGGTGTGATCTGGGCGTGCTGCGTGAGAACATCCTCGTCTGTGACTCGAAAGGCGTGATCTACGGCGGCCGCGAGGCGGACATGGAGCCGACCAAGGCACGCTACGCCCGCGACACCGACGCAAGAACCCTCGCCGATGCGATCGAGGGCGCCGACGTCTTTCTCGGGCTTTCCGCTGCCGGACTCCTGAAGCCGGAGATGCTGACGCGAATGGCAGCGCAGCCGATCGTCTTTGCGCTGGCCAACCCGATTCCGGAGATCATGCCCGAGCTGGCACGCGAGGTGCGGCCCGACGTGATCATCGCCACCGGTCGTTCCGACTACCCAAACCAGGTCAACAACGTCCTCTGTTTCCCCTTCATCTTCCGTGGCGCCCTCGATGTCGGGGCCAGAGGCATCAACGAGCAGATGAAGATGGCCTGTGTCAAGGCACTCGCGGGGATGGCCCAGCAGGAAGTCAGCGATGAAGTCGCGATGGCGTATCCGGGCGAGCTGCTCACCTTCGGCCCCGACTATCTGATTCCCAAGCCCTTCGATCCGCGACTGATCACCACCATCGCACCGGCGGTGGCACAGGCGGCGATGAGCACCGGCATGGCCAGCCGCCCGATCGCAGACTTTACTGCCTATCGCGAAAAGCTGCGCGAGTTCGTGTACCAGACCGGCGTCGGCATGCGCGCCATCTTCTCCGCGGCCAGACGCGGGCGCAAGACCCGCATCGTCTATCCTGATGGCGAGGACGAGCGGATGCTGCGTGCTGCGCAGACGATTCTCAACGAGGGACTCACCAAACCGATCCTGATCGGCCGCCCCGACGTCATTGCGACCCGCCTGCAGCGCATCGGATCCAGGCTGCACATCGGCAGCCAGCTCGAGGTGGTCGATCCCAACAGCGACACTCGCTACCGGGACTGCTGGACAGCCTACCACGAGTTGCGCAAGCGGCACGGGGTGACCATCGATATCGCGAAGTCTCGCCTGCGCAATGACAATACGATCATCGGTGCCATGCTGGTACGGCTGGGCCACGCCGACGGGATGATCTGCGGACTGTCCGGGCGTTTTGCGCACCACCTGCGGCAGGTCGACGAGATCATCGGCAGGGCCCCGGGGTGCACGACCATGGCTGCGATGACGCATGTACTGCTGCCCGGTCGCGCACTCTTCCTCTGCGACACGCATGTGAATGAAGACCCGGATGCGCAGCAGCTTGCCGAGATCACGCTGATGGCGGTGGACGCGGTGCGACGCTTCAAGATCAGACCGAAAGTGGCGCTGTTGTCGCATTCGAACTTCGGTTCGGCGCAGACGGCTGCAGCCCGCAAGGTCGCCGAAGCGCTCGCGCTGGTTCGTGCCCGCGCGCCCGAGCTGGAGATCGACGGCGAGATGCACGGCGAAAGTGCGCTCAGCGAAGCGATACGCAAGCAGTCCGACCCACAGTCTCCACTGAGCGGCGAAGCGAACGTCCTCGTCATGCCCAACCTCGACTCGGCCAACATCTCCTACAATCTGCTCAAGATGACCGGCGGTGACGGCATGTCGGTTGGCCCAATCCTGCTTGGCGCCGCCCGCCCGGTACACGTGCTGGCCCCGACCTCGAGCGTGCGTCGGGTGGTTGACATGACCGCACTGGTGGTCGTGGACGCGGCGAGCAAGTAGGACGATCGATCGCACGGCCGTCATCCGCTGCCGCCGGCGTGCTGACCGTTGCACCCATGATCCGGCCCGCTGGCTGCCAGGCAGGCGAGGCGCGGCGCCACGACCCCACCCTGACCGCACTTCAGTCTTCTTTACAAAAGCCTCCAGCCAATGCATCATCGGTCGAGGCTCTCGCTGGAGTCGGGATGTGATGGTCGACAACGCGTTGCAGGGTCCGATCGCAAACAACAATGGCAGCCAATCCGCAACAATCACCACTTAGCGGCTTCGCCCGTGCGCTGGTACAAGCTGGCCGACTCAAGGAATCCGAGGCGGCATCGTTGCTTGCCCAGGCGGCATCACGGAAGACGACGCTGATCGAGGAGGTGGTTGCCGCCAGAAAGGCGAGCTTCATCGAGTTGGCGCGCTTTGCCGCCGACAAGTTCGGCTACCCGCTGCTCGACCTGGCCGCCTTCGACGACGCAAACATCCAGAAGAACGCGATCGATCGCAAACTGATCGCAACGCATCGCGTCGTTCCGCTGCACAAGCGCGGCAATCGCCTGGCGGTCGCCATTGCGGACCCGACCAACCTGCGTGCGCTTGACGAGATCCGCTTTCAGACCGGTTTGGCAGTGGATCCCGTCATCGTCGAGGAGAACAAGCTCGCGCCCCTCGTCACCCGGCTCTCCGAGTCGACCGAGGAAACCCTGCGCAGTCTGGCGAGCGAGGACATCAACCTCGAGTTCACCGACGAGCATGCTGCCGAAAAGGTGGACGAGGCGGCCGCGCTCGAGGTCGACGACGCGCCGGTCGTTCGCTTCATTCAGAAGATGCTGCTCGACGCGATCAGCGAAGGCGCTTCGGACATCCATTTCGAACCCTACGAGAAGAGCTACCGCATCCGCTTCCGGACCGACGGGGTGCTGCGCGAGGTGGCTGCGCCGCCGTTGGTGATCAAGGAGAAGATCGCTTCGCGAATCAAGGTGATTTCGCGTCTCAACATTGCCGAGAAGCGGGTTCCGCAGGACGGGCGGATGCGCTTGGTGCTGTCGAAGAGTCGGGCAATTGATTTTCGCGTCAGCACGCTGCCGACGATGTACGGTGAGAAGATCGTCCTCAGGATCCTCGACCCGGCAACGGCGACCCTCGGTATCGAGGCCCTCGGCTACGAGGAACACCAGAAAGCGATTCTGATGGACGCCATCCATCGGCCCTATGGCATGATCCTGGTCACCGGCCCGACAGGTTCCGGCAAGACGGTTTCGCTGTACACCTGCCTCAACATTCTGAATCGACCCGGGGTCAATATCGCGACGGCGGAGGATCCCGCCGAGATCCCGTTGCCCGGGATCAACCAGGTCAATGTCGACGACAAGGCCGGGCTCACCTTCCCTGTTGCACTGAAGGCCTTTCTCCGCCAGGATCCGGACATCATCATGGTCGGCGAAATCCGCGACATCGAAACTGCCGAGATCGCCATCAAGGCAGCCCAGACAGGCCACATGGTGCTGTCGACCCTGCACACCAACGATGCTCCGGCAACCCTGACGCGCCTTATGAACATGGGGATTCCCACCTTCAATCTGGCCTCGAGCATTCTGCTGATCACCGCGCAGCGACTCGTCCGTCGCCTCTGTACCTGCAAGAAGGTGCTTGACACGCCCATCGAGACATTGCTCAACGCCGGCTTCGAAGAGAGCGATCTCGATGGAACATGGGCCCTCTATGGTCCGGGCGAGTGTGACCGATGCAAGGGAAGCGGCTACAAGGGACGGGTCGGCCTCTACGAAGTGATGCCGGTCACCGATGCGATCCAGCGAATCATCATGGCCAACGGCACCGAGCGCGACATCGCAGCGCAGGCGCGTGAAGAGGGGGTCATCGATCTTCGCCGTGCCGGCTTGCTGAAAGTGAAGCAAGGGCTGACCTCTCTCGACGAGGTTCTCGGCAGCACCAACGCTTGAAGACGAGGGAAGAATGGCGACTGCAGCAAAACCTGCGAAGAAGATCGCACCGGAAGTCAAGGAGTTCGTTTTCCTCTGGGAAGGGAAAAACAAGGCCGGCAAGGTCGTACGCGGCGAGCAGCGCGCTTCCAGCCAGACGGTCGTGCAGGCCACCTTGCGACGGCAGGGAATTCTCGTCAGCAAGATTACCCGGCAGCGCTTCCGGGGTGGGCGCAAGATCACCGAAAAGGACATCACGCTGTTCACCCGCCAGCTGGCGACGATGATGAAAGCGGGGGTACCGCTGCTGCAGACTTTCGAGATCGTCGGCCGCGGCCACGACAACCCGGCAGTCGGCAAGCTGCTGCTCGACATCAAGGCCGACGTCGAGACCGGAAGTTCGCTGTCGCAGGCCTTCCGCAAGTACCCCCTGCAGTTCGACGCCCTGTACTGCAATCTGGTGGCGGCCGGTGAGCAGGCTGGCATCCTGGAAACCCTCCTCGATCGCCTTGCCAGCTACAAGGAAAAGATGGTCGCCATCAAGTCCAAGATCAAGGCAGCCCTGTTCTACCCGGTGGCCATCATCGTCGTTGCCTTCATCATTACGGCGGTGATCATGATTTTCGTGATTCCGGCGTTCAAGGAGGTGTTCCGGAGTTTCGGCGCCGACCTGCCGACCCCGACGCTGCTGGTCATCGCCATGTCGGACTTCGTCGTCGAGTACTGGTGGCTGCTGTTTGGCGGCATCGGCTTGTCGATCTACACCTTCTTCTACACCTGGAAGCGCTCGGAGAAGATGCAGATCGCCTTCGACCGTCTGTTTCTCCGACTGCCGGTATTTGGCGACATCATCCGCAAGTCGGTGATCGCCCGCTGGACGCGGACGCTGGCGACCATGTTCGCTGCCGGCGTTCCCCTGGTCGAGTCTCTCGAGTCGGTCGGTGGCGCTGCCGGCAACTACGTTTACAAGGCGGCCACGCGCCAGATCCAGAATGAAGTGAGCACCGGCACCAGTCTCACGTCAGCGATGCAGAATACCCAGCTGTTCCCCAACATGGTGAATCAGATGGTGGCGATCGGCGAGGAGTCCGGTGCTCTCGACTCGATGCTCGGCAAGGTGGCCGACTTCTTCGAGCAGGAGGTCGACGATGCGGTCGAGGCACTGGCGAGCCTGATGGAACCCATGATCATGGTCGTATTGGGAGTCCTGATCGGTGGCATGGTGATCGCCATGTACCTGCCGATCTTCAAGCTGGGTGCTGTGGTCGGCTGATGCCGGGAATTCTCGCCGGCGAGGTCGATCCCGCGCTTTTCACTTTCCTCAGCGGCCTGATCGGACTGCTCGTCGGCAGTTTTCTCAATGTCGTCATCCACCGCTTGCCACGGATGATCGATCGCGACTGGCGCGCGCATTGCGCCGAGCTTCGCGGCGAGGAACCGTCGTCGACAGCGGAGCCGTTCTCGCTGCTCAGGCCACGCTCGCGCTGTCCGGTCTGTGCCCACCCGATCAGCGCCGCCGAGAACATACCGGTGCTCAGCTGGATCCTGCTGCGCGGTCGCTGCTCCGCCTGCAGCGCTCGTATCTCGCTGCGCTACCCGCTGGTCGAGATCGTCAGCGCCCTCCTCTGCGCGTTCGCAGCGCATCATTTCGGGCCCGGGTGGAGTGCGCTCGGTGCCATGCTGCTGAGCTGGTGTCTGCTGGCGCTGACGTGCATCGACTTCGACACGCAATTGCTGCCCGACTCGATCACCCTGCCCCTGCTCTGGGCCGGACTGCTGTTCAACCTGGCAGCCACCTTCGCCGATCTCCAGTCGGCCGTCATCGGTGCGGCCGCCGGCTATCTCTTCCTGTGGCTGGTCTACTGGGCCTTCAAGCTCGTCACCGGCAAGGAGGGAATGGGTTACGGCGATTTCAAGCTGCTCGCTGCCCTCGGTGCCTGGCTGGGCTGGCAGCTTCTGCCCCTCACCGTCCTGCTCTCGTCCTTTCTTGGTGCCGTGGTCGGCATCGGTCTGATCGTCCTCGCCAGGCGTGGGCGTAGCGTGCCGATCCCTTTCGGGCCCTATCTGGCGGTTGCCGGAATGCTGGCGCTGTACTGGGGCAAACCGCTGACGCGCGCCTACGTCGGTCTCCTCTGACCCGCCACCGCGGCGGGCGAGCGCGTCGCCGCTGCAGCACCGGTGGACCGCAACGCCGGTGCGCCCGGCACCACCACGACAAGCGTGGCGGCGAGGCGCATTGCTGCAGTGCCCGGTCAGTCGCACGGATCTTGACCGGCAATCGGCTTTTCGCGGAAAGTTCAGGGTTACCGTTCTTCGGCGGCAACGCGACAGGCAATGGCCCGCCTGCGCGGCACGGGCAGGGCACACATGCCGCGCAGGCGGCCGGGTGTATCATCGGCGGCCTGGCAAGGTAGCCACCAACGGCCGACCGCGGGCTGGTTGCCCGGCCGAGCTGAACAACAAAAGGAATCAACAGGATGAAACGAGATCCATGCTTCCACATCGCCGTTCTTCCGGGCGACGGCATTGGCCCCGAGGTGGTCGGCGCCTGCCTGCAGGTCCTCGACGTCCTGCGTGAGCGACTCGGAGGCCTGTCGTTCGACTTCCGTCACCTCGAAGGCGGCGCGGCACACTACCAGAAGACCGGCGTCGCGTTCTCGCAGCAGAGCATGGACGAATGCAAGCGCGCAGACGCCGTTCTCTTCGGCGCCATCGGTCTCCCCGACGTGCGCTATCCCGACGGCACCGAGATAGCGACCCATTTCGACCTGCGGGCATCCATGGACCTCTACGCCGGTCTACGGCCGATTCGCAGTTACCCCGGCCTGCCGCGGATCCTGATCGACAAGCGGGCGGCGCGGATTGACCTGGTCCTCGTTCGAGAGCAGAGCGAGGGCCTGTTGCAGCCACGCCTGCGGGGTGCCGTTGAAGGCGACAGCATGGCCAGCGAGACGATGACGATCTCGCGCGATGGCAGTCGCCGGATCGCCGAGTTCGCGTTCCTGGTCGCTGCCCGCCGCGCCAGGAACCGCCGACGGCCCGGCCGGGTGACCTGCGTCGACAAGGCCAATGCGCTGGTATCGATGGCTTTCTTTCGCCGGGTCTTCTGTGAAGTGGCGGCGCTCCACCCGGAGATGCAAGCGGACCACGCCTATGTCGACGCCACCGCCATGAACCTGGTACGGGCGCCATGGGATTTCGACGTCCTGGTCACCGAGAACGCCTTCGGCGGCATCCTGTCCGATCTCGCCGCCGGCCTCGTCGGCAGCCTCGGTCTGGTTCCCTCGGCCGACATCGGCGACCACCATGCTGTCTTCCAGCCCGCCCACGGCAGCGCGCCCGACATCGCAGGCCAGGGTATCGCCAACCCAGTGGCGCAGATCCTCTCGGCGGCGCTGATGCTCGACTGGCTCGCCGACCGTCATGGCGAACCACGGCTGGCACACGGCGCGCGCATCGTCGAACACGCGGTCGAGAAGGCGCTGGCGGTCGTCCGCCCGATCGAGTTCGGCGGTCAGGACGGTACGGCGGCGATCACGCGGGCGGTGATGGCACAGATCCGCAAGTCCTGAAGCGTCGCCGCAAACCTCGAGGGAACTCGCGACGATGCTAGAATGCCGGCCGACGACAACCACCCGGAGCCTTGTGCGATGATCGACGGTCAGCCAACTGCAGCGACCGCAGCTACCTTTCTGCCAACGGTCGAGCGGACGACGGGCGAGTCCCCGAAGTGCGCCATCATCTGGCTGCACGGCCTTGGAGCCGACGGGCACGACTTCGAGCCGATTGTCGACGAATTCGACTTCGATCAGCTGCCCGCCTTGCGCTTCGTCTTCCCGCACGCCCCCATGCGGCCGGTCACGATCAATGGCGGCTTCGTGATGCGCGCCTGGTACGACATCGTCTCGCCCGATTTTGCGCCAGGACGCGAAGAAGGCGAGCACGTTCGGGAATCGGCACGACAGATCGAGGCCCTGCTCGCGCGCGAGAATTCACGCGGCATTCCGGACGGGCGAATCGTGCTTGCCGGCTTCTCCCAGGGTGGCGTCATTGCCTTGCACACCGGTCTGCGCCACTCGCGGCGGCTGGCCGGGATCCTGGCGCTTTCCTGCTATCTGCCGCAAGCGGACACCCTGACCAACGAAGCGCACCCGGCCAACAGTGACGTACCGATCTTCATGGCACATGGCCGCGCAGACCCGGTCATCCCCTACGATTTCGGCAAGCGCTCCGGCAAGCTCCTGCAGGCGCACGGCTACAAACTGCAGTGGCATGGCTACGCGACCGCGCACTCGGTCTGCCTCGAGGAACTCGAAGACGTCGGCAACTGGCTGAATCAGGTGCTCGCCGGGGCGCTCTGAGGCCGGCACCACCGGGCAGTGATGCGCTGCGCGGGCGCCGCGGACAAGCGGCAGGTCGACGTTGCTTCGGGACTTGGCTACACTAGCGACAATTCCTTACGATGACCGGGGTGAATGGCGTGCGCAGAGTGATCTTCAACCAGAAGGGCGGGGTGGGCAAATCAACCATCACCTGCAACCTGGCGGCGGTCGCCGCCGAGCGCGGTCGACGCACGCTGCTGGTCGACCTCGACCCGCAGGCCAACGCTTCGCGCTACGTTCTCGGGCAGGCTCTCGACGAGCAGAAGAAGACCCTCGCGAATTTCTTTGACGACATCCTCGGCTACCGACTTTTCCCAGAAGCGCTCGCCGCATATGTCGTCCAGACGCCATACCCCAATCTGGCGGTGCTGCCGTCGGACGGACGCCTGGAGGAAGTCCAGTTCAAGCTGGAGTCACGCTACAAGATGTACAAGCTGCGCGAGGCGCTGGAGAAGCTCGAAGGCTACGACGAGGTCTACATCGACACCCCGCCGGCGCTCAACTTTTTCACCCGCTCGGCGCTGATTGCTGGCGATCGCTGCCTGATCCCTTTCGACTGCGACGATTTCTCGCGGCGCGCGCTCTATTCCCTCCTCGACAGCGTGCGCGAGATCCAGAGTGACCACAACCAGGGCCTGCGCGTCGAGGGGATCGTCGTCAACCAGTACCAGGCCCGCGCCAATCTGCCGTTGCGTCTGGTCGATGAACTGCGTGCCGAGGGGCTGCCGGTTCTCCCCGTATTCCTTTCCGCGTCGATCAAGATCCGGGAATCGCATCACCTGGCCAGACCCATGATCCACCTCGACCCCCGGCACAAGCTCAGCGGCGAGTTCAACGCGCTCTACGACTGCCTCTCGCTGCCGGCGCCTCAACCCTGACTCATCCCGCGGGCAACAGCAGACCGTCGCACCGGCCGGCAAGCGGAGCTCGCCGCCCAGCGAGACCTGAAAGTGAGTGCCGGGTGGCGGCCCAATGGTCGACGCGGCAGCGGTCGGGTGTCGCCGAGGGTGGCGAAGAGGCAAGGGAGGGGGATCGTGCCGGACAGCGATGCCACGTCTTGCCCGCACGCGGCGCGACACCGACGGCGAACTTTCCTCCCCACGCAGCCGAGGCCTGATGCCCATCGCCGCGCTACCGCCCGCCGCTCCACAGGATGCCAACATCGCCGCGCTCAGCGACGCGTTGATCAATCCAGCCGCTCGACAAGCCGCTTGATGGCCTCGGTGACGGCCTCTGGCTGATCGCGCAGCGGCGAATGCCCGCAGTTCGTGAGCTTGAGCAGCGTGACGTCGGGCGCCGCCTCGGCGATACAGTCGATCTGGCACATCGTCGCGTACTCGAACGGGTCGGGGACGCGCAGCCCTCCTCATCCGGGCAAGGCGAGCGCCCGAAGGTCTTCGCCAACATGCCCGATCAGCGCCGCCCGGATGCTGCCGGCGGCAAGGTGACATGCTGATGTTGCCAGCCACGACGCGCAAGCGCAGTTCGCCGTCGGCGGCGCGCCCGAAGACCGGCGGGCAGGCGACGTACGCCGTTCGGCGCGGAATTGCTGCCGATTTTGCTCTGCGCGCCCCCGATTCGTCGGAAAATGTCGCGCGTGAGCCCGGCACACGAAGCCGTAAGAGAGAGAAAGGACATGGACGAATCGACGCAAGACGCCGCCACCACGGGCGAGCCATCCGCCGAGCGGATCGGCGACAGGGAGTTCTGCGGCCTGGCCCGCAAGCGCGGCCGGGTTCTGCTCGAACTTGCCAGCACCCTGTCCGCCATGCGGACGGATGAGACGCTTCTGGCGCGACAGCTGATCGGCCGCCTGCTGCTGGAGGCGGAGCAGATGGAAACGCTGCTGGACGAGTACGGCGCCCGCCAGAATCATCACTGGAGCCGGTTCCGTGCCTTGGTGGCGTGCCTGAAGAACTTTGCCCGCATCGGCCAGGTGCTCGCCTACCTGCAGCGCCGCCTGCCCACCTACCGGCTGCTGCCGGTCGAAGCCGATTTCCCGGCGGCGACCTGTGACCGGCTGCGACTGCTCGGTGGCGTCGTCGCCGCGGTCGCCGGCGCTCTGCTCGAGGAAGCACAGGCGGTCGGCATCGACGTCTCGCTCATTGCTCCGGTGCCCGTCGACAACGGTGAACCGTTGCCGGCGGGCCGCCTCGCCCGTGACCGCGGCGACCGGATCACCGGCGACGCCGCCACCACCGTCACCCACCTGGCGACCGAGTTCCTCAACCTGGCAGCCGAGGGCGAAGTGCTGCGCACAGCGGCCCGCGTCGCGCCCGCGGAGTATGCCGCCTGCTTCCCTGACCCGGTCAGCGAGGAGCGCCTGCGCCAGCTCACCTTTCGCTTCCACAACCTGCAGTCCCTCTACGACACCCATGTCGCCGGCACCTCGATGGAAAGCTCCGACGGCGACCTGCCGATCCTGCGCGGACACGCCAGCATCATTTACCATCTGCTCGAGATCGCCACCGACCTGGCGCATTACTACGAGCGGCACGCCAGCCCGCACACGGCCGACGCCGTTCTCCGCGAACGGCCGGTAGTCGATGCCGACGCCACCATGGCGACGCTTTTCGGCTACGCGATGGCCTTCTCGAGCGACTACCTGGCAGGTGGCCAGCGCCTGAGTCAGGCTCTCGTGCACCGCTACGCCGAGTCGGGGCGCCTCGAGGTACCGGTACCCAGTTATCGGGGCTTCCACGTCCGCCCCGCCAACCTCGTCGCGCGCGTCGTCGCCTACTACGGCAGTTCGGTACTGATGCAACTCGACGACCAGCTCTTCGATGCCGCCTCGCCGTTCGAACTGTTTCGCGCCAACGAGACGATCAACGCCCGCAAGCGGCGCTGGCTCGCGTCGGAGATCGCCCGTGTCCGTCCCCTCTGTGCCGACGCCGGCACACCGGAAAGCGTTACCGCCGCCGTGCGGGCGATCGTGCATTGCCTTGCCGACGAGGGCAGGATCATGCTCTACCGCCAGCCCCTCCAGTTCTCCGACCAGTTCGGCCACCGAGAGGGCAGCGTCCTCGAGAACAGCGTCGCCGAGATTGCCCAGTTGCAGGCGACGGGCCAGTTGGACATCCGCACCGATCTGACGGTGACTTTCACTGGCGACAGGCGCGTCCTCGCCGATCTCGATGTCCTGGCCCGCCACGGCTACGGCGAAGATGCCTTCGGCAACAATGTCGTACTGCCGAAGGCGCTCTCCTACCTGCGGCGGTAGTCGAGGCAGGTGGACAGCGGCGTTCATCGCCGTTCTTCGCCCCTCCGGCATCAATCCTGCAGGAGGAACTGTGTCAGAACTGCCGTCAGAGAGCGCGTCAGTCACCACTTTGTTGCCGAACCGAGCGGAATGAAGCCCATCGCGCCGGCATCGATCGATCGGCGTATCGTCACTGCGTCATCGGCACACGAGACGACCACGACCGGGACGCCCGGATAGCCTTCCCGAAGCACGGACAGACCATCCAGCCCACGCATCCCGGCAAGACGGTCGTCACTCCCAGCTACCAGGACCAGACACTCGTGGCGAACCAGGGGACAAATCGTCCACTCGACGCAACCTGCCCACTCTGTGCAATCGGTTCGGAGAACTGGCTGACCGACACGCAGGACTTCAACACCTTCAATGCAAAATCGCACGCAGACCTACGATTTCACGTTCACCTTCCCAACGCCTCCTCCGCCCACGGTTGCTCTCGTTGCCAGCGGCGGCCGGCGACCGGCGGCTAGGGAACTGGCCGGCTCGCGAGCAGGCGGTCGAGCCGATTGGCGAAGGCCTGCCGGTCGCCCGCCGAGAAGGCAGCCGGTCCGCCGGTGTCCACGCCGCTGCTGCGCAGCCCTTCCAGGAAATTGCGCAGGCCCAGTCGCTCGTCGATGTTGCCCGCGTCGAGCAAATCGCCACGCGGCTCGAGCACGCTGGCGCCCTTGGCTATCACCTGCGCCGCCAGCGGCACGTCGGCGGTGACGACCAGATCGCCTGCGACCACCTCATCGACGATGCGGCGATCAGCAACATCGAATCCCGCCGGCACCTGCAGCGCGCGAATCCAGGGCGACGGCGGCGGCCGCAACATCTGGTTGGCAATCAGCGTCAGCGGAATCTGCACCCGGTTTGCCGCGCGATAGAGGATGTCCTTGATTGCGGCCGGACAGGCGTCGGCATCGACCCAGATCTTCATGGCGGGAGGCTCTCCTGTTGAAGCGCAACAATAGCACCTCATCACGCCCGGTCGACGTCGGCGCGCCCCGGGCAGCGAGCACAACTGGCCGACGCCGTGCGCATGTTCCCTGCGTGACGCAGGATCCGGGTCGCGTCCAGCAGCGGAACAGCAAAGGCAGCGCCGACACCGCCAGCGCACGCGATCACTGTCCGTGCCAGTACCGCCGGTACTCGCTGCGGGACGCCGACACGGACATTCCTGCCGCCGCCAGCGTGATGCGAATCGCGCCATCGCGATCGGTCCGCCACAGCCGGCTGCCGGCATAGCGGTCAACGACATCCGCCCGCGGATGCTGGAAGCGGTTGCGGTAGCCAACCGGGATGATCGCCTCGCGCGCGCCGACGGCGGCAATGAACGGCGGCGTCGAAGAGGTTCCACTACCGTGATGCGGCACCAGCAGGACATCGCTCGGCAGTCTGGCGGCGGCGCGCGCGAGCAGCGCCTGTTCGTCGCGCGCCTCGATGTCGGCGGTGAGCAGGACGCTGCCCCAGGCGCTGCTGACCTGCAGCACGCAGCTCATGTTGTTGCTGCGCGCGGCCTTGCGCTCGTAGTCGGGGGCAACTGGATGAAGGATGCTGAACCGCACCCCGTCCCATTCCCACGACTGGCCGTCGACGCAGGGTTCGGGCTGGAGTTCGGGCACCGACGAGAGCCGGCGTACGATCGGCAGCGCTTCCTCGACGGCAACGACGCCGCCGGAATGATCCTTGTCGCGGTGGGTGACGATCAGCGTGTCGATTCGTCGCACCCCGTGCGCCCGCAGGTAGGGAACGATGATGCGCTGGCCGGCATCCGACTCGGCGCTGTACAGCGGGCCGGTGTCGTAGAGCAGGCTGTGGCCGGCGGTCCGCACGACGACCGCCAGTCCCTGGCCGACGTCGAGCACCTCGACCCAGGCCTCGCCGGCTGCCGGCCGCGCGGCCGGCCACACGAGAGCCGGCAGCAGCAGGCAGACGCCGAGCCAGCGGGCCGGAAAGCCGCGCGGCAGCAACAGCCAGACGACACCGACCACCGCCAGCACCGTCGCCGGCAGCGGCGGCGCCGGCTGCTCCCACAGCGGCCAGCCCGCCAACCACTCCAGACAGGCCATCAGGACCGCCAGCAGTTCATGCGCCAGCGACAGCAGCGGTGGCCAGGGGAGGACGACGAAGAGCAGCGCCAGCGGCGTGATGACAAAGCTGACCAGCGGGATCGCCACGGCGTTGGCCAGCGGCGAGACGAGCGAGAATTGCTGGAAGAGGAGCAGCAGCAATGGCAGCGTACCCAGCGTCACCGCCCATTGCGTCGCTCCCCAGTTGGCCAGCGCCGCGCGCCAGCCGCGTTGACTGCCGAGTCGCGCCGTGCCGATGAAGAAGAGGACGGCGACGGCGGCGAACGAGAGCCAGAAGCCTGGCGCCAACACCGCCCATGGATCGAGCAGCAGCACGGCCAGCAGCGCCAGCAGCAGGCTGCGGCTGGCGCCGAGGTTGCGCCCGGACCACAGCGCCAGCGCGACCACCGTCAGCATGTACAGCGTCCGCTGCGCCGGCACGGCGAAGCCGGCGAGCAGGGCGTAGCCGAAGGCCGCCAGCCAGCCGGCAGCGATCGCCACCTTCTGTGCCGGCAGGGCGAGCAGGAGCCGCTCGCTGCGCCGCCACAGCCAGCCGACGAGGCTACCGCAGAGGGCTGCCACCATCGTCACGTGCAGACCGGAAATCGACATCAGGTGGGTGACACCGGTCTGCCGGAAGAGTCGCCACTGCTCGCCGGGGATCGCCTGCTGGTCGCCAACCGCGAGTGCAACGAGTACACCGGCGTAGGGGGCGTCGCCGAGCACCTCGTCGAAGGACTGGCGCAGCCGGTCGCGCAGGCGCTCGATGAGGTAGGAGGGTCGGACGACGAAATCGTCGAGGCGCTGCGTCGCCGCCTGCGGGCGAACGTAACCGGTCGCCCGCAGGTTGCGCTCGAAGAGCCAGGCCTCGTAGTCGAATGCCAGCGGATTGGCGTTGCCGTGCGGCCGCTTGAGGCGAACGGTGAAGCGCCAGCGCTCACCGGGGCGAATCTTCAGGCCTTCGCGCCACTCGTCCTCGAGCCAGCCGTGATACCAGGAGAGCATGATCCGCTGCGGCACGACGGCAGCGGCCGTCTCGACCGACTCGACGTCGAAGGCGAAGCGTTCGCCGCGCTCGAAGGCATGCGGCAGGGCGGCGATGACCCCGACCAACTGCACGTCGCGCCCCTCCCAGGCTACCGGCAGCTGATCACGCAGTCGCTGTTCGGCGAGCAGCGCCGCCCAGGCGAAACCGAGCACCGTGCAACCCAGCAGCACCAGCCCTCGCCGCAGCCGGCCCTGCCGCCAACCCGGCCAGAGCAGCGCCAGGGCGGTCAGCAGTAGGGCCAGGAGCAGTGGCCACGCGGGCACAGCCTCCTGCATCTGCAGGAAGCCGACGCCGCACGCGAAAGCGATGATGTTGCTGCGCATGGGCAATCAGGGCAGACGCCTGCAGCTGCTGCCCGTGTTTCGCCGCGGCTGCAGCCAACGCGTCGGGAGAGCGCCGGAGAAAAACTTGGCGCTCGTGCCTGCATCTGCTGCGCCGCCGCTCTGCGGCCCTGCCCGCTCGCTCACTCGTCGCCCATCCACAGGCAGTGCCTCGTCGTTCGCTGCCACCCGCCGCGCATCCCCGCATGCTCGGAACGATGGCGGCGCAAGCTCTCAGCCGAGCCGGAAGCGACGCACCTCGCTCTCCAGACCGGTCGACAGGTGCTCGAGCTGCTCGGCCGTGCCGGCGTTGCCGGCGACCGCCGTGCTGTTCGCTTCCGCCATCCGCGCGACGCTCTCGACGTTGCGCGCGATGTCGCTGCTGGCCGCGCTCTGCTCGTGCAGGGCCTGCGAGATAGCGGCGACCTTGCTCACCACCTGCGCCGCGTTGCCGCCGATCTCCGTGATCGACTGGCCAGCGCGCGTCGCCAGCGTGACGCCCTCGGCAACCCGGCTGACACCGAGCTTCATGCTCGTCACGGCATTCTGGGTACCGCTCTGGATGGCGGTGATCATCTCCGAGATTTCCTGTGTCGACCGACCGGTGCGTTCGGCGAGTTTGCGCACCTCGTCGGCAACGACGGCGAAGCCGCGTCCCGATTCGCCGGCCCGCGCTGCCTCGATCGCCGCATTGAGCGCCAGCAGGTTGGTCTGGTCGGCGATCTCCTTGATCACGCTGACGACTGCCGAGATGCGCTCGGAACGGCTGCCGAGTTCGCCGACGATCGCCGCCGACTGCTTGACCACTTCGGCAATGCGCTCGATCTCGCGCACGACATCGCCGACCGCCCGGCCGCCTTCGGCCGAGAGCTCGCCAGCCCGACTGGCGATGCGGTCGGCATCGCGGGCATCGGCCGACAGACGCTCGATGCGCGCGCGCATGTCCTCGATCGCCGCCGCCATACTCGCCGCCGCTTGGCTCTGCTGCTCACTGCTGCCCTTGATGTGCGCCGCCGACGTCGCCAGTGTCTTGGTCGCGCCGAGGACTTCCCGGGCACCGTGATGCACGTTCTGCAACAGACCGCGAAAGCCCGCGAGCATGTCATTGAGGCTGTCGCCCACCAGCTTGAGTTCATCGCGCGTGCCGAGATCGACGCGCACTCCGAGATCGCCGGTGGCAATCGTGCGCGCGCTCTCGGCGAGGCGGTCGATGCTGCCACGGATGGCGAAATAGAGTCCGATCGAGACATACGCGTAGAGCAGCAGGATGAGAACCGACAGCGAGATGCTCAGCACGAGGTTGCGCTCGGCGCGATCGATCCGTTCCTGCAGCAGGCGCTCGAGAGTCGGCAGAACCGTATCGAAAATCTCCTTGTAGCCCTTCTCGAGCGAGGCGGTGGTCAGCGCGAAGTAGTCGCCCGGGGCGGTCGCGAAGGTGCCCGAGAGGATGTCCTGGTTGACCAGTGCGGTGACCTTGCCGGCCGCATCGCTGATGTCGGCGACTGAAGCCTGCAGCGACGACTTCAGCGTCGGGTGGTACTGCGCGGTCTTCTCGACGTTGCGCCGCAGGCCGCTCACCGCAACGTTGAGTTCGGCCAGCAGGACGGTGAACTCGACCTGTTGCAACAGCACCAATGGCTGCTTCCGTGTCAGCACGCCGGTACCCAGAGCCCGCAGCTGGCCCATGCGCTCGATCGCCTGCGGCGACCTGTCCACTGCGGTGTCGATCAGATAGCTGACATCGATGTCCGGATCGTTGGTCAATGCATACTCGTCGGCAACCGTCACCTGAAAGGCGAGAAGATCTTCGACGAGCCGGTTGTGGGCGAGGAAGTTCTCGCGCTGGATCAGGTCGAGTCCGTCCTTCTCGATGCTGGCCCAGGCGTCAAGGATGTTCTTCCAGGCCTCGCTTGCCGCCAGCCGTGGCGACAGGGTTGCGCCGGCAGCGTTTAGCGCCGCGCTGACCTCGCCCTGGCGCGCCGCCCGCCGGTCCTTCATCTCCTCACTGCCGCCGAGGACTCCCGAAGACAATCCGCGGTGCACCTGCAGATGCTGCACGACGCGGGTCAGCGGCTTGATGACCTGCACCCCTGCGAGTTCACGCCGTGAACTGTCGATCACCCGGTGCAGGCTGTGATAGAGGTTCCAGACGAGGACGGCGCTGGCCACCAGCGCCAGCAGCCCCATGATGGCGAACTTGCGGCGATAGCCAACCTGGTTGAGGAGGACGATGGCCGGGGCAAACAAGGACTTCATGGTTGTCTCCTTCTCTTGTTCGTCGCTGGTGGGAGCATTGCTTTCTTCCCGCCAGCCGGAGCGACGAATCCCGGAGGCAGCTGGCGGCAGCCTAGCCGCCGTCAGGCTGCAGGCGGCCGTCGCGCAGCGTCAGGATGCGTTCGGCGCGCCCGGCCAGCGCCGGATCGTGGGTGACGATCACGAAACTCGTCCGGCGTGAACGATTGAGCTCGAGCATCAGCTCGAAAACGCTGGCCGCGGTCTGCCGATCAAGGTTGCCGGTCGGCTCGTCGGCCAGCACGCAGGCCGGTTCGGTGACCAGTGCACGGGCGATCGCCGCCCGCTGCCGCTCGCCACCCGAGAGCTCGGCTGGTGTGTGCCGCAGGCGGTGACCGAGTCCGACCTCGCCGAGCACTGCCGCCGCGCGCGCCTCGGCTTCGTCCTTCGTCAGCCGCCGGATGTAAAGCGGCATGGCAACGTTCTCGAGGGCCGTAAACTCGGCCAGCAGATGATGAAACTGATAGACGAAGCCGAGGTGGCGGTTGCGCAACTGCCCGCGCTCGGCGTCGGCGATCGCCTGCAGATCGCAGCCCATCAGCTGTACCTCGCCAGCGCTGGCGGCGTCGAGGCCCCCCAGCAGATGCAGCAGCGTGCTCTTCCCCGAGCCCGATGCGCCGACGATCGCCAGTCGCTCGCCGACGTGAACCTCGAGGTCGACGCCGAGCAGTACCGGCACATCGCTGTCGCCCTGGCGATAGATCTTGCGCAGGCCCTTGCAGGCGAGAACGACCTCACTCATAGCGCAGGGCCGCGGCCGGGTTGACCCGCGCCGCGCGCCAGCTCGGGTAGATCGTTGCCAGCAGCGCGAGGACGAAGGCGACACCGGTGATCGTCGTCACGTCGCTCCACTGCAATTCCGAGGGCAGGCTGGAAATATAGTACACCTCCTTGGCGAGGAACTGCGTGCCGAGCATGCGCTCGATGAACGGGACGACGACATCGACGTTGAGCGCCAGGGCGACGCCGCCGGCAACGCCCATGCCGAGACCGATGAAGCCGATCAGCGCGCCCTGAACGATGAACACCGCCATGATGCTGCCGGGACTGGCGCCGAGCGTGCGCAGGATGGCGATATCCGCCTGCTTGTCGGTCACCGCCATGACCAGCGTCGACACGATGTTGAAGGCAGCGACGGCGACGATCAGCGAGAGAATGATGAACATCATGTTCTTCTCGATCTGCACGGCGCGGAAAAAGTTGGCGTGGCTGCGTGTCCAGTCGCTGACGAAGGCGTTGACATCCAGCTTGCCGGCGAGCGAACGCGCCACGCGCGGCGCGAGAAACAGGTCGTCGAGCTTCAGGCGCACGCCCGACACCTTATCGTCCAGGCGGTACAAGCGCTGCGCGTCGGCGAGATGGACCAGCGCCAGGCCACTGTCGTACTCATACATGCCGACCTCGAAGACGCCCGCGACGTGAAAGCTGCGCAGCCGCGGCACGACCCCGGCGGGGGTGACCACCCCCTGCGGCGCGATCAGCGTCACCCGGTCGCCGACGAAAACGCCAAGCGCGCGCGCGAGTTCGGAACCGAGAACGATGTTGAAGCTGTCCGGTCGCAACGCATCGAGCTGGCCGCCCTTCATGTGCGGGCGAAAATCGGCCACCCGGTCCTCCTGCTCCGGAAAGATGCCGCGCACCAGGACGCCGCGCACCGTTTCGCCGAAGGCCAGCATCCCCTGCCCCTGGACGAAAGGGGCGGCGGCGAGCACGTGCGGCTCGCCGGCAACCAGGTCGACGACCCGCTCCCAGCCGGCCATCTCGCCGCCAGCGCCGGTGATCTGGACATGCGAGACGACGGCGAGGATGCGCGAGCGCAGCTCGGTCTGGAAGCCGTTCATCACCGACAGGACGACGATCAGCGCGGCGACGCCAAGCGCGATGCCCAGCATCGAAATCAGCGAGATGAACGAGATGAAGTGGTTGTGCTTCTTCGCCCGCGTATAGCGCAGGCCGATCAGCAACTCGTAGGGCATGGACATCAGCGAAGGACGCTCATCGTTGCCTGGCGCCTCCGGGCGCCGAAATAAACGCTAAGGGCGCTATGCTACACTCTTCCCATACCAGCCGTCCTGATCCGCGACCGTACGTCGCCGGCCACCAGGCCTTTCTCAACCTGTTTCAGTCACCGCAGCCTCAGCCCCGGCGCATGCAACTCACCCTGGTCGTTCCCGAACTCCTCTGGCCCGAGCCGGATGACCGCGAGACACTCGATGCTCTCCTTCTGCCCGGTCTCGGCGCTCTGCTCGCGCGCAGCCGGATGCACCGCCACGCGCCGCTGTCGCTCGAGGCGACCCTCGGCGACGCCTTCGGCCTCGGCGACACCGCGGCGCATGCCGCCCTGCGCCTGCACGGCGAGGAAGCCGGCCCGGACGCCGGCAATGCGCTCTGGCTGTGCGCCGACCCGGTCCATCTGCGCCTGCACCAGGAGCGCTTGATCCTCGCCGACGCTGCCGGCCTGGAAATCGAAGCGAGCGAAGCCGAGGCCATCGTTGCGGCGCTCAATCAGCATTTCCCCGATGCCGGCCGATTCCACGTCGCCAGCAGCGACCGCTGGTATCTCGAGCTGGCTGCCGACTGGGAGCTCGGACGCTTCGACGTGCTGCCACTGTCGGCGGTGGTCGGCCGCAGTGTCGTCCGGCAGTTGCCGGAGGCGGCGGCGGCACGCCGGCTGCGACGCCTGCTCAACGAGGCGCAGATGGTGCTGCACCAGCACCCGGCCAACCAGCAGCGCGACGACGCCGGCCGCGCGACGATCAACAGTCTCTGGCTGTGGGGCGCCGGCCGCCTGCCGCAGCGATGCCCCGACCAGTTCTCCGATGTCTGGAGCGATCTCGCGCTGGCGCGCGGTTGCGGACGTGCTGCCGGCAGCCAGGTGCATTCGCTGCCTGATGGCGCCGCCGCCCTGCTGACGCAGGCAGAGCACGGCGGCCGGCATCTGCTCGTTGTCGATGCACTGCAGACGGCCGTGCAGTACGAGAATGGCGCGGCCTACCGCGCGGCCCTGCTCGAGCTGGAAAGGAACTGGTTTTCGCCGCTGCAGGCGGCACTCGCCGGCGGCCGGGTGCAGGGGTTGCGCCTGCAGGCGCCGACGGCCTACGGCATGCTGTCCTGGGAAAGCGACCGGCGCGCGCAGTGGAAACTGTGGCGCCGCCCACAGCCGCTGGCTGCGATCGCACAGACACTGGCAGCGGCCGCGCCATGACGCGGCTGCGCCGGCGACCGGTGACCCAGCGCAGCCAGTGGCAGCTCGAGCAGCAGGGCCTGCATCCGCTGCTGGCGCGCATTTACGCCGGCCGCGGCATCCAAACCCGCAGCGAGCTCGACTACCATTTCCGCTCGCTGCTGCCACCGGACAGCCTGAGCCACACGACCGCAGCGGCGGTGCTGCTCGCCGACCACATCGCCAGCCAGCGGAAGATCCTGATCGTCGCCGACTACGACTGCGATGGCGCAACCGCCTGCGCGGTCGGCGTCCGCGCCTTGCGCGCCTTCGGCGCGCGGGTGGACTATCTGGTACCGAACCGCTTCACCTACGGCTACGGCCTGTCGGTGGACATCGTCGAGCTCGCCGCGGCAGCAACCCCGGACCTGCTGCTGACCGTCGATAACGGCATCGCCAGCGTTGACGGCGTCCGGCGCGCCAGCGAGCTGGGAATGGCGACCCTGATCACCGACCACCACCTGCCAGGTGAGGAAATACCGGCGGCGGCCTGCATCGTCAATCCCAGCCTTGCGAATTGCGACTTCCCGAGCAAGGCACTGGCCGGCGTCGGTGTCATCTTCTACGTCATGCTGGCGCTGCGCGCGGAGCTGCGTCGGCGCGGCTGGTTCTCCGACGCCAGCGGACGCCGCGAACCGAACCTGGCTGCCCTGCTCGACCTGGTGGCTCTGGGCACCGTCGCCGATGTCGTCTGCCTCGACCACAACAACCGTGTGCTGGTCAGCCAGGGACTGCGACGCATCCGCGACGGCAAGCTGACGCCGGGCCTGCGCGCGCTTTTCCGTGCCGCCGGGCGGAATCCGGCGCAGGCCTCGAGCGTCGACCTCGGTTTCATGATCGGCCCGCGCCTGAACGCTGCCGGCCGTCTGGCCGACATGTCGCTCGGGATCGAATGCCTGATCACCGACGACGAAGGGCGGGCGATGAACATTGCGCAACAGCTCGACACCCTCAACCGCGAACGCCGCGAGATCGAATCCGGGATGCAGGAGCAGGCACTGCTGCAGCTTGCCGAAAGGAGCGCCGAGATGACCGGTGAAGCGGCTGCGGTTTCGCTCTTCGACTCCTCCTGGCACCAGGGAGTCGTCGGCATCCTCGCCGCCCGGATCAAGGAGAAGCTGCACCGGCCGGCGTTCGCCTTTGCCCGTGCCGGTGACGGTGAAATCAGGGGATCGGGCCGCTCGATCCCTGGGCTGCACCTGCGCGATGCCCTCGACCTGGTGAGCAAGCGATCCCCCGGCCTGCTGCTGCGCTTCGGCGGCCACGCGATGGCAGCCGGTGTCAGCTTGCGCGAGGGCGACTTCACGCTTTTCAGTGAGGCCTTTGCCGGGGTCGTAGACGAGCTGCTCGCCCCCGCCGACCGCACGCATACGCTGGAAACCGATGGCGGTCTCGAAACGGCCTATTTCTCGCTCGACACGGCACGATTGCTGGCAGCCGAGGTCTGGGGCCAGGGCTTTCCTGCACCGTTGTTCGAGGACGAATTCCTCGTCGAAAGCCAGCGCATCCTCAAGGAGAAGCATCTCAAGCTCCGTCTGCGCAAGGGGGGGCACAGCCTCGACGCCATCCAGTTCAACTTCGCACAGGCGCCCGGCCGTCACATCCGCGCCGCCTACCGGCTGGCGATCAACGAGTACAACGGCGTGCAGACGCCACAGTTGATGATCGAGCACATCGAGACCGGCGCCGACTGAAGCGGCAGCCGCGAACAGGAATGTCCGGCACCGCGTACCGCAGGCGGCAGAGACCACGCCCCGGCAGGATCAGCGGCAGCGTCACTCGCCGGAAGGTCTGCCACGGGCTGGCCCAAAGATCGCGTGCAGCCTGAAAGATGCTTTCGTCCATGCCGGCGAGGCGGGCGCGAATGGTGATGGCGACGAAGCCGATCGAAAAGCTGATGTGCGCGACGAGGAGACAGCGCAACGTCGTCCACTGCCTTGAAGTCGCCGAAGCGGCGGGTGAAGTTGCGGATCTCGAGCAGAGCCATGGCACTGCCTCGTCTGGCGAAGGATGCCGGCGACGGCGATACAGTCTCTCGCGGCTGCCGGCGCCGGCAGCCGCAGCGATTTGCCCTCGGACACTCGCCAGGAATAGAATCGGCTCACCGGCAGCCAGCCCTCGCGGCAACGGCTGGTTCGCTGCACACGCGGCACCGGCAAGCAGATCACCAGCGCTGGAGAAACTCATGCAAGCGATGCTTCTCGATGCCCAAGGCTCGCCGTTACGCTTGGCCGAAGTGCCTCGACCAACCGCCGGAGCTGGGCAACTGTTGCTGGCCGTGCGCGCCTGCGGCGTCTGTCGGACCGATCTGCATGTCTTTGACGGCGATCTGCGACACCCCCGGTTGCCGCTCATTCTTGGCCATGAAATCGTCGGCGTCGTGGTGGAGAAAGGCGCGGGTGTCGAGCGCTTTGCCATTGGCCAGAGAGTCGGCGTGCCGTGGCTCGGCCGCACCTGCGGCCATTGCGGGTACTGCACGAGCGGCAGCGAAAACCTCTGCGACGCGGCCGAGTTCACCGGTTACACGCTTGACGGCGGCTACGCCGAGTTCACGCTCGCTGACCAGCGCTACTGCTTTGCCCTGCCCACCGAATACTCGGACGCCGAAGCGGCACCCCTGCTCTGCGCCGGGCTGATCGGCTACCGCTCACTCGTGGCAGCGGGCGACGCCCGCTGCCTCGGAATCTACGGCTTTGGCGCCGCCGCGCACATCATCACGCAGATCGCCCGCTGGCAGGGGCGCGAGGTCTTCGCCTTCACCAAGCCAGGGGATCTCGCCGGACAACAGTTTGCACGGTCCTTGGGCGCGGTCTGGGCAGGCGGTACCGACGAGCCCTCGCCGCGAGCCATGGACGCGGCGATCCTCTTCGCGCCGGCCGGTGAACTGGTGCCGCAGGCGCTGCGCCGCCTGCGCAAGGGTGGTACCGTCGTCTGCGCCGGCATCCACATGAGCAACATCCCGGAATTCCCCTACGACATCCTCTGGGGTGAGCGCTGCGTACGTTCGGTCGCCAACCTGACGCGGCGTGATGGCGAAGAGTTCCTGGCCATCGCGCCGCGCGCCGGCGTCCGCACCGAAGTCGAGAGCTTTCCTCTGGCAGCGGCGAACGAGGCACTCGAGCATCTGCGAAGTGGTCGCCTGCATGGCGCCGCCGTTCTCGTCAATCAGCAGCGGGAGTGAGGATGCCGATCAGAAGCTGTAGCGCAATTCGGTGTACACCCGGTCGCTGTCATCATAGCGACCGAAGAAGCCGAGCGGCGGACCGTTGAAGATGTCGACACCGATCGCCGCGCGCCAGTTCTTCTCGAAATTCCAGCTGATACGCGGCCGCAGCATCCAGTCGCTGCGATTGAAGCTGGATATCCACAGCGCCTGCGCCTCCACCTTGTCACCGAACTTGTGGTTGACGAGCAGGCTGTAGCCGTTCTCGTTGCTCTCCGGAATGATGTCCGGGTTGCGGTCGAAGATGTGTTGCTGGAACAACTGCACATTGATCCGGGTGTCGGCGATCTCGTTGTAGTCGAGGCCGACCACCCAGGCCAGAACGTTCTGCTCGACAACACCGTCAGTATCGCTCAGATTGGCGAAATTGCTGAGTTCGAAGCCGCGACCACGGGTATACACGGCCTCGGCTTTCAGCACGACCGAGCCGAAATCCTTGGCCAGGGTGCTGCCGAACTGGTCGATGCGCTTGTGTCTCGCCTGATACACCACCGTCGGCTGTGGGTTCATGACGATCTGCCGGTAAAAGGTCGGCGCTGCGCTCATGCTGCTGTAGGCAAACGCGGCGACATCCCAGCCGTCGCGCAGGATCGACAACCGGAGGCCATAGTTGGTGTTGGACAGGCTGCTCGACGGAAACCGCTCATTGAGAAAGAACGTCTGGAAGCCCGGCGGCGGCGGCGGCGTGTAGGCAAAGAACTGGGCACCCGGCTTGCCGATGTTGTCGTAGCTGGCCACTGGTATCCAGACGAACTCGGCGTGAAAATCGTCCTTGAAATACTCTGCCCGCGCCGCCCACTGCGGGATGCGGAGAATCTCGAATTCGGGCAGCACGAAGTGACGCACGTCCTTGGCGGAAACGACATCGCCAAAAAAGAGACCAACCATCTCGCCCCAGACGATCTGCTGGCGGCCGAGACGGAAATCCCAGTTGTCGGCACTGATGTCCAGATAGTTCTCGCGCAACAGGAAGTTGAAGCGCTGATCGTTCTCCACCGACTGCGGGTAGAAGTCGGTCAGCGAATAGACCGCATCGTAGTCGACTCGGGCGCCGAGCTTCCACTTGACGTTGCTGCTCAACCTGCCCTGCGCGCTGAGGTCGAAATGGTTCATCATCTCCGACCAGTGTGACGGTTTCGGCCAGGTATAGGCCATCCGGTTCTGCACGAAACCCTTGACGGCCGGTGGCGAAGAAATGGCGAGGGTCCCTGCCGCAGCGACCGCCGATGACTGCAGGTCGTCGCCGCCAAACAATGACTCCCGGCTGACTGGCGCTTCGACAGGCGCCGGCCGGGCGGGCAGATCATCGCCAAACAGTGCTTCGCGACCGCCGGCTTCGGCCGGCGTCGCGGCCGGTTCGTCATCGGCAAACAGCGCCGCGCGGCTCTTCGGCAACGTGTCTGCTGCGCTGGCAGCGGGCACCAACAGGCTTGCCAGGACGAGTGCGCGGCAAAGGATGTGCATACTAGTTCTGATCTGCATGGCTCTGCTCTCCGGCCGCGGCCGCTGGTGGCTCGGTCGGAACTTCCCCGTTGCCCCCGCCCTCTGCCGCGCGATGACGCGCGAACGACCACCTGGCGTCCTTGCGCATCCCGAGCAGGGAAATCTCGCCATCCTCGACACGCACCAGACGATCCGCCTTGGCGATCACCCTCTTGTCGTGCGTCGAGAAGATGAAGGTGGTCTTCAGCTTGCGGTTGATCCGCTTCATCAGAAGCAGAATCTCCTCGCCCGTCTTGTGATCAAGGTTGGCAGTCGGTTCATCGGCGAGGACGATCGCTGGCCGAATCGCCAGCGCCCTGGCAATCGCCACCCGCTGGCGCTGACCGCCACTCAACTGGTTCGGCCGATGGCTGGCATACTTGGACAGACCGACGATGTCGAGGAAGTGCGCGACGCGACGCTGCCGCTCTTCACGCGACAGATCCTTGCGCTGCAGCAGCGGATACTCGACGTTCTCCGCCGCCGAGAGAACCGGCAGGAGATTGAAGGTCTGAAAGATGAAACCGATCGTCCGCGCCCGCAGGTCGGCAAGTTGATCGGGAGTGCGGCCACTGACATCCTGATCGTTGATGTAGATCTTGCCACTCGTCGGCGTGTCGATGCAGCCAATCAGGTTCAGCAGCGTCGTCTTGCCGCTGCCGGACGGCCCGGCGATGGCAAGGAAGACGCCGGGGTCGAACGACAGGGTGATGTCCTTCAGGGCTTGGACTTTCTGTTCGCCGAGCAGATAATCCTTATATACGTGTTCGATGCGGACAACCTTCATTCGGCGGCGCTTCCGGCCAACCGGATCGACGGTCAGCACACAGGAGTGAAAACTATGGAAATCATGACCATCCGTCACAGCGCTGTCAACAGCGTGCGCTTTCTTCTGGCGGTCGCGCTGTTCGCTGCCGTCGCTTCGGCGCAGGCGTCCGAGACGACGGCGCCGGCAGCAAGCGACGACAGCGAGGCCCGGATGATCGTCGAGAAGGCGGACCAGGTCCGTTTCCCGGTCGATGGCTTCCAGGTGGACGTCACGGTCACGACGGTTGACAAGGAGCAGAAGGCGGACATCCGCAAGTACCGGGTCCTCGCCAAGGGTAATACCAACAGCGTCGTGATGGTCGTCGAGCCGGCTTCGGACCGCGGTCAGATCATGCTGATGAAGGGCCGTGATCTCTGGGTGTTCATGCCCGAGGTGTCGCAGCCGATCCGGCTGGCGCTGTCGCAGCGCTTGACCGGGCAGGTTGCCAACGGCGACTTGGCACGCGCCAACTTCAGCGGCGATTACAACCCGAAACTACTGCGCAGCGAAAAGGTGGACGGCGATGAGCACTACGTGCTCGAACTGACAGGAATCGACCGCAGCGTGACATATCAGAAAGTCGTCTACTGGGTCCGCGCCAAGGACTTCTCGCCGCACAAGGCGGAGTTCTATTCGCTTTCCAACCGCCTTCTCAAGACCTGTCGCTACGAGAATTACAGGAGCATGGAGGGAAAGAGGCGACCGGCGCGGCTGGTGATGGAAGATGCCCTGCGTGGCGGCGAGCAGTCGGTTCTTGACTACACCGCGATGAAGTCGCGCGACCTGCCCGACAAGGTCTTCACCAAGGACTATCTGAAAAAGCTCGAGTGACCCCCGGCCTTTCGGCCAGCGGCGCCAAGCGGGCGGCTGCCGCGCCGGCCGGATCGGTTGCCTGCCTGCAGCCGTGAGGGCAAGCGCATCGGCTTCCCGCAACCGGGCTACCGCATCGGCAGGCTCGAGGCGCCGCATGCAGCCCGCACCCGGTCTTCGTAGTGGTATGCTGCATCGTGTGCTGCCCGCCGGGCAGATGCGTGACCCATGAGAGGCAGATGTTTCTTCCCAGCCTGACGGAATTGACAGTTAGCGAGGGCTACCGCCGTTATTTCACGGTCGTTCCCGCGCTCACCGATGCTCTGCGCACGCAAAACTACCGCCTGCGACATCAGGTGTACTGCCGTGAACTCGGTTTCGAGCCCGTCCGCCCTGATGACCTCGAATGCGACGAGTTCGACGAGCGCTCGGTACACTGTCTCGTCGAATCAGCGGCGAACGGACAGTACGTCGGGTGCGCCCGGCTGGTGCTGCTCGACCCGGAACAGCCCGCAGGGTTGCTGCCCCTGGAGATCGCCTGCGCGACGACGATCGAGCGTTCGCTGGTCGATTCCATCGCTCGCCACCGCTGCGAGATCGCCGAGATTTCGCGCCTGGCGGTCATCGGCAGCTACCGCCGTCGGCAGGGCGAGCAGAACACACCGATCTCGATCTCGGAAGCAGATTTCGGCACCAGAGACCGGCCTCGCCAGCCCTACCTGGCGCTGGCGGTCTACCTGAGCCTGATCGCCCTCGCCCGACAGTACGGCATCAGCACCCTGCTGATCCTCACCGAGCAACGACTGGCGATCAACCTCGAACGGCTCGGTGTCAGGCTGCGGCAGATCGGCCAGGCGGTCGACCACCGCGGCACGCGGATTCCCTCGGTGCTTGCGCTGGCCGACGTCATCGGCAGCATGAATGCTCCCCTGCGGGCTCTTTTCGAGCTCATCTCGCACGAGATCGGCAAGGGCGTCCAGGCTGCCGGTGCGAGTGCGATACGCGCGAATCATCAGCCGCTGGTCTAGCCGAGCCGGCAACGATGCGCACACTGCCCGCTCCCCTCGCCGCCGTCGCTGCCAACCACAGCGCTCCCTTGCAGGTCGATGCATAACCTGCCGGAGTCGGTCCGACACGCCATGCAATCGGGGCGAGTACCCTCGCCGCCGCAGATTCTGCTGCGGCTCCTGCAACTGGTCGACGATGACGGCACGACCATGGCCGAACTCGCCAGGCTGGTCGAGCAGGATCCCGGCCTGTGCACCCGCGTCCTGACGGCCGCCAATTCGTCGGCCGTCCGCCGCGGCAAGGAACTGCGCAGCATCGAAAGCTGCCTGATGGCGCTAGGCACCCGTCTGGTACGCTCGATTGCCACCTGCCTCTCGGTCCGCAGTCTTTTTGAAGAGCGTGGCTCCGGACCGGAGGTCGATCTCTCGGATTTCTGGACGCATTCGCTGCTGGTCGCCGAGATCTCGCGCGGACTGGCTGTGGCAACCGGCTACCCGCGTGCCGACGAAGCCTACCTGGCCGGACTGCTGCACGACGTCGGCGAACTGATCATGCTCTCGGCACTCGGCGAACCATACGCGCAGCTGCTTGCCGGCTGTCACAGCGAGTCCGCGCTGTCGGCGATGGAGGTCGAACTGCTCGGCGCAGATCACGGCGAGATCGGCACCTGGCTGGCTGACCAGTGGCATCTCGACTCTTCCTTCGCCGACGGCATCCTGTTTCACCACCAGCCTGCGCAGCAGATCGTCGGCGCCGCACAACTGGCGCAGGTCGTCTGGCTGGCACACGCGCTGGCCGACTGCGACGAGATCCCCGAGGCGCTGGGTGGTGCCACCCGTCAGATGTTCGCGGACATCAGCAACAGCCAGCTGGCGGCGATCTGTACCCAGGGCGCGCAGCGCATGTCGATGGTCGCCGACGCCATCGGCATGGCAGCGCCCGCCGCGTCCGACCGCGGCACCGCCCGCGGCCTGCCGCGAGTGCTCGGCAGGCGGGCCCGCGCCGGGAGCGATGCCCAGACCGAGATCGTCAGCCTGATCGGCAACAAGGCACTGCTGCAACCCCTGCAGGATGATCTGCTGGCACTCGACACCGATGCCGAAGTGTTTCTCGCCCTGCGTGAAGCGGCGCGCATCCTGTTCGACCTCAGCCAACTCGCGTTCCTGCTCCACGACACTGCCGAAGACCGGCTGAGCGGCCAGAACGTCGGCGGACAGGCGGCGATCTTCAGCCAGGCAAGGCTCCTCTGCGAAGCGCACCGCAGCCTCGCCGCTGCTGCCGTCGTCAGCAATCAGGTGCAGTGTTCACACGCCGACCGGTCGCTGGCACCAGCGTCGCTGCTCGACGTGCAGTTCGCCCGCGCGCTGGGCAGCAATGGGCTGTTGTGCATCCCGATGACGGTGCACGGCACGACGACGGGAGTGATTCTCGCCGGCCTGGGCCGCGACCAGTACGCCGCGCTGTCGCGCCGCCTGCCCTGCCTGCTCAACTTCGGACGGATCGCCGGCAGCAGTCTCGAAAACTGGCGGCGGGCGCAGCAGGTTCGCGTGCGGACCGAAGAGGACGCGGCCGCGCGCTTCCTTCGGCAGACACGACGACTGGTCCATGAAGCGGGCAACCCGCTGACAATCATCAAGGGATATCTCCGGATCCTTGACGGCAAGCTGCCGCCAGAGGCCGAGGTACACCGTGAACTGAACGTTCTGGCCGAGGAGATCGAGCGCGTCTCGAGCATCGTGCGGCGCATGAGCGAGCTTCCCGCTGCGCCGACCGGCGACGCAGCGTTCGACATCGGCGATCTGCTGCGCGAGCTGTTGCTGCTCTACCGGCAGCCGCTGTTCGATGCACGCGGCATCGCCGTGCAGACGCTTCTGCCGGCGCAGACCCTGAGCGTTGCCTGCGATCGGGACAGTGTCAAGCAGATCATGCTCAACCTCTGGAAAAATGCAGCGGAAGCCCTCGCGAGCGGGCAGCGGATCAGGATGTCGCTGACCGGTAACGTCCTCCATCAGGGACGCCGCTACGTCGAACTGCGCATCGAGGACAACGGGCCAGGAATGAGCGAAGCGGTCATCGACGCGATCTATCGCCCGGTCGAGACGCGCCTTGGTGAACCGCGCGGCGTCGGCCTGTCGATCGTCGGCGCACTGGCACGGCGACAGGCTATTCCCGTCACCTGCCGCAGCCAGCCGGACAGCGGAACAGTGATTTCCTTCCTGTTGCCAAAGGAGACTGGGTCCGATACTGTGCCCGGCCAGGAGAGCAAGGCACATCAGGAGAAGCACGCCTCGCCCGACAGGCGCCAGGAGTAAGGATGAGAGCCACACCCAATGTCGATTTCTCGCCACAGGTTCCCGAGATCGGGGAAAGCAGCAGCCGCATTCTGATCGTCGACGACGAGGACCGGATCCGCGCTGCCTACCGCCACCTGCTGGCCGCCGAGGGACGCACCATCGAGGATTGCGGCACCGCTGTCGAGGCGCAACGCCGTCTCGAACGACGCGACGTCGATGTCCTGATCCTCGATCTCAATCTGCCCGACATCAGTGGCCTCGAAATCATGCAATGGATGGTGCAGCAGCATGTGCCGACGGCGGTCGTGGTCTTCAGCGGCGACGAGTCGATCGACTCGGCGATTCGTGCGCTGCGCCACGGCGCGTGTGAGTTCATCCGCAAGCTCGGTGACCCGCAGGAGCTGATCGACACGGTCGACCGGGTCCTGCGCCGGCGACGGATCGAACGGGAGCACGCGTTGATGACGGTGCGACTCGAGCATTCCGAACGTTTGCACCGATTCCTCGTCGACCACTCGCCGGACTTCATCTACACGCTCGACAGGAATGGCTGCTTCATCTTCGTCAATGGCCGCGTCGAGGCTCTGCTCGGCTATTCCCGAGAGGAGCTCCTTGGCCAGCATTACTCGCTGATCGTTCACCCGGATGATCTGGAGCATGCCCGCTTTGCCTTCAACGAACGCCGCATCGGCGATCGCGCCAGCACCAATGTCGAGATCCGCCTGCAGAGCAGGACGCAAGGGGTTCGCCATTTCGAGAACCGGACGATTGTCGCCATCCTCAGCTCGCAGGGCCTCTACGCCGCCAGCGACGGTCCGGCGAACCTCCACTTCATGGGCACCTCAGGCGTTGCACGCGACATCACCGAGCGCAAGAAGGCCGAGGAGACGATCGCCTTCCAGGCCTTTCACGACATCCTGACCGGGCTGCCCAACCGCAGCCTGTTCAAGGACCGCCTCGGTGTGGCGCTGAAGCAGGCACGCAGAAGGAACCGGCGGGTGGGCGTCATGTTCCTCGACATCGATCGCTTCAAGCTGGTCAACGACACCTACGGTCATCAGGAAGGAGACGAACTGCTGAAGTCCTTCGCGCAGCGCGCTGCCAGTTGTCTGCGCTCGGGAGACACCCTGGCGCGCCAGGGTGGCGACGAGTTCACTGTCATGCTGCCCGAACTGGGCTGCGGCGAGGACGCCGTCGTGATTGCCGCCAAGATGCTGTCCGAGCTCAGGCGGCCATTCAAGATCGCCGGGATCGACTTTCTGGCAACGGTCAGTATCGGCATCGCGCTCTACCCGGACAACGGCGAAACGCCGGAGATTCTGCTGCGCAACGCGGACATCGCCATGTACCAGATCAAGGGGCAGGGCAAGAACGGCTATCTGCAGTACAACCCGAGCATGCATGACGGCCACAGCCGACGGCTGACGCTGGAGTGCGATCTGCGCGCGGCACTCGAACAGGGCGATCAGTTCGAACTCCATTACCAGCCCCGGATCAGGTTCAGCGAGCGACGGACGATCGCCGTCGAGGCCCTGATCCGCTGGCACCATCCGCGACTCGGGCTGATGACGCCGGACTCGTTCGTACCGCTGGCAGAGGAAAGCGGCATGATCACCGCACTGGGCGAATGGGTGCGTGGCGAGGCCCTGCGGCAGCTGGCCGAGTGGCGCCAGCGCGGCCTGAACAGCCTGCGGCTGGCGATCAACCTGTCGCCGAAGGAATTCGAGGATCACGACCTGCCCCAGCGACTCAGCCGGGAGCTCGCAGCGCAGGCCATCGTCCCCGATCTGGTCGATCTCGACATCAGCGAGACGCTGCTGCTGCATGACGCAGAGCGGCATATCGACCTGGTGAAGCAGTTGCGCAATCTTGGTTGCGGCGTCTCCATCGATGATTTCGGCACCCGTTACTCGTCACTAAACCACCTGCGCCGCTTGCCGGTCGACAGCATCAAGATCGACCAGTCCTTCGTGCGTGACCTGAGCCCACAGAATCACAACACGACGACGATCATCCACGCGCTCACCTGCGTCGCGCGCAGCTTCGGCCTGCGCATCGTCGCCGATGGGGTCGAAACCGAGGCACAGCGGCGGCTGCTGAGCGAGCTCGGTGGTGACGACATGCAGGGTCACCTCTTCAGCCGACCGCTGCACGCTGCAGAATTCGACGGTTTTCTGCACGAAGGAGACTTCCCGCTGGCAGACGCGTTGCGGCGCCAATGATTCGGCGCGCGCTCCGGTACCGATGTTCGCGCTGAGGCAGCGAATCGACCACAGGCACCGTGTCGGCGACATCCGCCGACACGGCTTGGCGCTCTGCCTCGGCCTCGCGCTGGTCTTTGCCGGCGGCGGCGCGGCAGCGGAAGAATCGGCCTGGTTTTCCGACGCCGGTCCGACACCGGCCGCCCGCGAGGCGGTCGATCTCCTGACGCAGGCCGCTGGCGAAGGGCTCGATCCTCGGGACTATGAGGCGCACGGGCTGTGGCAGGCGCTCGCCGGCAGCGCGTCGGCAGCAGACCCCGAGGCTTGGAGTTCTGTCGGCCGCCGCCTGAGCCTCGCGATGCGCCGTTATCTGAGCGAACTGCATGCGGGACGAGTCGACCCGCAGCAGTTCGGCATGCGCTACGACGCGGACCTGCGCAGCGGTTTCGATGCCGACTCGCTGCTGCGTTCGGCGCTCGCCGACGAGCGCCTCGCGGAGGCCGCGCGCAGCGCCGCCCCGGCTTGGCCGGAATACGATGCGCTGCGGCGGGTGCTTGCACGCTACCGGCAGCTGGTGGACGATCCAGCGTGGCAGAAGAACCTGCCACCGCTTCCCGGCGGCAAGCTCAGCCCCGGGCAACCGTACGGCGCTCTTGCGCTGCTGCAGCAGCGGCTGCTGTTGCTCGGTGACCTGGCAACCGCCGACAGCAAGCTTCCAGAACGTTACCAGGGCGCCTTGGTCGATGCCGTCAAGGCGTTTCAGGCGCGACACGCGATCGCGCCGGACGGTGTCATCGGCAGGGAGAGCTTCGAGCAACTCAACATCACCCCGGCCGCCAGGGTCCGCCAGATCGGGCTGGCAATGGAGCGGCTGCGGTGGATGCCACCGCCGCAGGGAGCGCGCGCGATCGTCGTCAACGTTCCGGAGTTCATGCTGCACGGCTACGACATGGGCGCCGGCATCGTCGACACGCGAGTCGCCATGAAGGTCATCGTCGGCACTGCTCGCAAGACGCCAACACCGGTCTTCGATGCCGAGATGCGCTTCATCGAGTTCAGCCCCTACTGGAACGTTCCGCCGTCGATCGCCAGGAGCGAGACGCTGCCGCGACTGCGTCGTGACCCGGGCTATTTCGACCGCCAGGGATTCGAACTGGTCGGCAGCGACGGCCGCGTCGTCGGCAGTCTCTCGGAGGCCGGGATCGATGCCGTCCAGGCGGGTCAGATGCGCATCCGGCAGCGACCGGGGGCGGGCAACGCCTTGGGCAGCATCAAGCTCGTCTTCCCCAACAGGGACAACATCTACCTCCACCACACACCGACACCGCAACTCTTCAAGCGACTGCGGCGCGATTACAGCCACGGCTGCATTCGCGTCGAGAAGCCACTGGAACTGGCGAAGTTCGTTCTCACCGGTGCGCCGGAATGGACCGAGACACGCATCGAGCAGGCGATGCGCCGGGGCAAGTCGGCGACGCTCCGCCTCGACGAGCCGCTACCGGTGATCATCGCCTACAGTACGGCGGTCGTCCGTGACGGCCGCGTGCATTTCCTGCCGGACATCTACGGTCTCGACGCACCCCTCGAAGATGCGCTGCAACAGCGCTCGCAGACGCTGCAGGCTTCCCAGACCAAGGAAAATCCTGCAGAATCGCGAGCTTCGCGTTGAGATGGAGAAGAGATGTCGAAGTTGCACAACTCCCGGCGGCGCTTTCTCGGCCACGCAGCACAGCTGCTCGCGGCAGGTGTCGTTCTACCGCTGGCCAGACCCGCTCTGGCATCCCTGCCGAATGCACGCCAGCTCGCTTTCGAGCACACCCATACCGGCGAACGGCTCTCGGTCGTGTTTTCACTTGGCGACCAGTACATCCCGGAGTCGCTCAGGCGCCTGAACCTCTTCCTGCGGGACCATTACTCGGGTGAGGTGGGCAACATCGACCCGCAGTTGTTCGACCTGCTCTACGCCATCAGACAGGAAGTCGACAGTGGGCAGGTCTTCCAGGTGATCTCCGGCTACCGCTGCCCGGCGACCAACAGCAGGTTGCGCAAGGGCCGCAGCAGCGGGGTCGCCAGGCAAAGCCTGCACATGGACGGCAAGGCGATCGACATACGCCTCGCCGGCGTGCCGCTGAGCGACCTGCGCGACGCGGCGATTTCACGGAATCGTGGCGGGGTCGGCTACTACGCCGGTTCGGATTTCGTGCACGTCGATACCGGTCGCGTGCGCTCCTGGTAGTGCCGCCCGGGGCGGCCGTGTCAGGCGAGGGCCCGGGCTGCCCGATTGCGCTCGAAGAGGGCGATCGATTCGACGTGCGACGTGTGCGGGAACATGTTGACCACGCCAGCCCCGCGCAGGCGGTAAGCCTTCTGCGTGACCAGGATCGCGGCGTCGCGAGCCAGCGTCGCCGGGCTGCACGAGACGTAGACGATGCGCTGCGGAGCATCGGCAGCAAGCGCCTTGACCAGTTCGACCGCCCCCTCGCGTGGCGGATCGATCAGCATCCGGTCGAAACGCCCGAGTGCCGCGAGAGACTCCGGCGTGGTTTCGAACAGATTGGCAACGCGGTACTCGGCCAGACCGGCGAGACCGTTCACCGCAGCGTTCTCGGTGGCCCGGCGCACCAGCTCCTGACTCCCTTCGACGCCGACGACATGCGCGCCGGAACGTGCGATCGGCAGGCTGAAGTTGCCCAGACCACAGAACAGGTCGGCGATGCGCTCGCCCGGTCGCGGCGCGAGGAGGGCCAGCGCACGACGCACGAGCGCGCGGTTGATTGCGTGATTGACCTGGGTAAACTCGGTTGGCGAGAACGGATGCTCGACCGCGAAATCAGGCAGGACGTATGACAATGGCTCGCCGACGAGCGGGTGAAAGCGGTGAGCCGTCGCCGGTCCCTGCGGCTGCAGGTAGAAGACCACCCGCCAAAGGTCGGCGAATTCACGCAGGCGGACTTCGTCCGCAGGCGTCGGCGGATCGAGGACGCGAAGAACCAGCGCGGTGATCCGCTCTCCCACCGCGACCTCGATCTGCGGCAGACGCTCGCGGATCGACAGGCTGCCAACCAGCTCGCGCAATGGCAGCAGGAGCGCCGACAGACGCGGTGGCAGGATCTCGCATTGCCGCATGTCGGCAACGTAGCTGCTTCGCCGCTCGTGAAACCCGACCAGGACGCCGCCCTTCTTGGCAACGAAGCGCACCGACAAGCGGGCACGATAGCGATACCCCCAGGACTCGCCGTGGATGGGTGCATACAGCTCTTCCGCCTTGAGCCTGCCAATGTGCCACAGGTTGTCTTCGAGCAGGCGCTGCTTCGCCGCCACCTGTGCCGCCGGGTCGAAATGCTGCATGCTGCAGCCGCCACAGACACCGAAGTGCGGGCAGCGCGGCGGCACACGATTCGCCGACGCGTGCAGCACCTGCACGACGCGCGCCAGCTCGTAGCCGGGCTTCCGGCGATAGCTCGCGTACTCGACCAGTTCGCCCGGCAGGGCGCCCTCGACGAAGACCGTCTTGCCCTCGAGTCGTGTCACGCCGCGCGCCTCATGGTCCAGCGATTCGATGATTCCGGTTGGCATCCGAGAATTCCGCAGAAAAGGGTCTGCGATTCTATCGCGAACAGCCCGGCTGCGACGTTCCGCGCGCGCTTCGAGTGCCGTCGGCGGGCGCTGGCCGAACGACTGCCACCACCGGGCAGCCGGCAGCGTGGGTGCGTCGGGGTTTTCGCTTGACTGCCCGGTTTTTTTGTTACAGCCTTGCGTATCCAAACCGCGGGCAAGGAACGGGCGCGACTGATGAGCAGCAAGCTGATGACGACCTGGAGCGAGTACGACAGCGCGGTGCAGGAGATCCTCGACCTCTCGCCAACGCGACTCGACATCTTCGATGAAGACCTCTCGTCGCTCCGGCTCGAAGGCGCAGATCGGATCGCCGCGCTGCGCTCCGTGCTCACCGCGGCCAGCCACAGCAGGCAGTTGCGGATCGTCGTCCGGAGGCGTGATTTCGTCTGCCAGTGCAGCCCGCACCTGATGAACCTGCTGACGCTTTACGCACCGCTCATCTCGATCATCCACTCGCCGCCTCATCTCGACAAGCTTGGCGATTGCCTGATGATCGCCGACGACAGGCACGCGCTCGTCCGCTTTCATCGCGATCATGCACGCGCCCGACTGATCATCGACGACAGCGGCGAGTGCGCCCCTTACGTCCAGCGTTTCGCCGACGTCGTTGCCGAAGGGGGAGATCCATTGAGTTCGACAACACTCGGACTCTAGCCCGGAAACGAATGCCGAACTGCCGGGCCTTGTCGGTGCGGACTCCCGCAGGCCGCACGCGCAAACACTGACCGGGCGCGGGGAGCCGCCTTTCTATTGGGAACAGCTCAACTTGACTCGCACGCAGGCCAACCTCACCTTGCTCGCCGTGGCCCTGATCTGGGGCTCGGCCTTCATTGCCCAGGCGGAGGGAATGGCAGGGGTGGGGCCCCTGACCTTCACCGGCATCCGCTTCCTGCTCGGAGCGGCGATTGTTCTACCGCTGGCTTGGCGCGAATGGCAGCTGCGCTCGGCAAGCTGCAGGCGCGCCGGAGTTGGGGACGTTCTCGGCATCGGCGCCCTCGGCGTCCTGCTGATGCTTGGTGCGGCGCTGCAGCAGATCGGCATTACCGACACGAGTGTGACCAACGCCGGCTTCCTCACCGCGCTCTACGTGCCGCTGGTGCCGCTGCTCGCCTGGCTTCTTCTGCGCACCCGCCCGCACTGGTCGGTCTGGCCGACCTCACTCGGCTGCCTCTGGGGAACCTGGCTGCTCGCCGGCGGCGGGCCGGGAACCCTCTCTGGCGGCGATCTGTGGGTCATCGCCAGCAGTCTTTTCTGGGCGTTGCACGTTCTCTTCGTCGGTCGTGTCGCCGAACGCATCGCAGCGCCGTTCCTCGTCGCCTGCGGTCAGTTCCTGGTCTGCGGGATGAGCAGCCTGATCTGGGGCACCTTGAGCGAGACGATCACCCTGGCCGGGATCCGCCAGGCCATGCTGCCGATCGGCTACGCCGGGATCATCTCGGTAGCCATCGGCTTCACCGCACAGGTGATCGGACAACGCTATGCGCAGCCTGCCGATGCGGCGATCATCCTCTCCGCCGAAACCGTTTTTGCTGCCCTCTTTGGCTATCTTCTGATGGGCGATCGGCTGCATGCAGGCGGCATCGCTGGCTGCGCGCTGATTCTCGCCTGCATCATCATTGTCCAGATCGCACCGCTGCAGCTCGCTCGGCACCGTGCGCCGGCAGGCGGACGCAGCCACCGACCCCGTTGAAGCGAGAGCACAGCGGCCAGAACCCCTGTTGAAAAGCGCGGCAGGCAGAGTTTGTCAGGCGCCCGCCGGCTTGTGCCGGCAAGGGCCACCGCCACTGCGGGCGGCGGCACGGCGCCTTGCCGAAAAACCCGCCCGTGCCGCGAGGACGGCCAGCAGTTGGGTTCGCGCCGCGGCCCTCACTTGATCCGTTGCAGTCGCGCGCGTCCGCCTGAAGGTGGCGGCTCCGGCGGTCGATCCGACCCGGCCTCCAGCTCCGTCGTGTCCGTGGTCGTGCTCTCTGGTTCGAACGCCATGCCGGCGCCGTTCTCGCGAGCGTAGATCGCCGACACATTGCCCATCGGAACCCATATGTCGCGTGCAACGCCAGCGAACCGCGCCTGGAAACTGATGCCGTCGTTGGCGATATCGAGCTGGCCCGTCGCGTCGTAGCCGACGTTGAGTACGATCTGGCCATCGCGAACATGTTCACGCGGGACGCGCGTGCGAGAGTCGACGAGAACGGCGATATACGGCGTGAAGCCGTTGTCGCAGCACCACTGATGAATGGCGCGCACGAGGTAGGGTTTGGTCGACGGCAGGTTGGCGTTCATTTCCCGGGGATCTCAGTCATCAGCGCGGGCAGAAACCCGGCGCGTATCGGCACGACAGGCGCTTGCACCGCTAGCGGCGCATCGCCTTCTCCGATGGTGTCAGCGCGTCGATGAAGCCCTGTCGGCTGAAGATGCGCTCACCATACTTCATCAGCGGTGCTGCCACTTTCGAGAGCTCGATCCCGTAATGGTCGAGCCGCCAAAGGAGCGGCGCAATGGCGACGTCGAGCATCGAGAACTCCTCGCCAAGCATGTGCTTCTGCTTGACGAAGACCGGCGCCATTTCGGTGAGTCGATCGCGAATCTGGGTACGGGAGCGGTCGGCTGCCTTGCTGTTCTTCTCCAGCGCTTCGATGTAGGAGAACACCTCACGTTCCATGGTGATCAGCAACTGACGCGCACGCGCGCGCATGATCGGATCGGCCGGCATCAACTGCGGGTGCGGGAAGCGCTCGTCAATATACTCGTTGATGATATTGGGCTCATACAGGACGAGGTCCCGTTCGACCAGAACGGGAACGCGCCCGTAGGGATTGATGACCGCGATGTCCTCGGGCTTGGCGAAAAGGTCGACATCGATCACCTGGAAATCCATCCCCTTTTCGTAGAGAACGATGCGGCAACGATGGCTGAACGGGCAGGTGGTCCCGGAATAAAGATTCATCATGATCAATACCTCAAAAACGAATCGGCATCGCAGCGGCGGCGGGCGTCTCTTGCGCCCTCGCCGGCGATGCCGCGGCCCGATGACCCGGCTCTTCTTCTTGGCTTACTTGACGTCTTTCCAGTAAGCTTTCTTCAATGCGTAGGCAAAACCGAAGAACACCACGAGAAAGGCGAGGACGCCAAAACCCAGGTTCTTGCGGAAACCCGCATGCGGTTCGGCAAGCCAGACCATGAAACCCACCAGATCCCCGATGAGCTTGTCGTAATCGGCCGCAGACAGGCTGCCGGGAGCCAACAGCTCGAGCTTGTGATCCTTGTTCAGTACCTGCACGCCCTGTAGCTGCCCGAGTACGTGCGGCATGCCGACGTTCTCGAAGACGACGTTGTTCCAGCCGGTCGGCCGCTTCTCATCGACGTAGAAGGATCGCAGGTAGGTGTACAGCCAGTCCGCACCGCTGCCGTCTGCCGACGACCGGGCGCGAGCGATCAGCGTCAGGTCCGGCGGTGCGGCACCGAACCACCTCTTCTGTTCCTCGGGACGAGCAGCAACGCGCATCGTCTCACCGATCTTCTCGGCGGTGAACATCAGGTTGTCCCGTACCTGCTGCTCGGTCAGACCAAGCTCGGTGAGGCGCGAATAACGAGCGAAACTGGCGCCATGGCAATTCAGGCAGTAATTGACGAATGTGCGGGCTCCGCTCTGCAAGGCAGCATTGTCGCCTTGAACGTTGGGTGCCTTGTCGAGATGGATGGCAGCGCCGGCAGCCAGGGCAAGGGCCGGGGCGAAGAGCAGCGCGGCAAGCAGTTTTTTCATTTTGTCCATTCCTTTACATCGTCACGCGATCAGGTTCCGGCTTGTACTTGTCTATCTTCGACCACCACGGCATGGTCAGGAAGAAAAGGAAGTAGTAAGCGGTGAGAAACTGCGCAACCGGGGCACCAGGGATAACGCCGAAGAAGGCATACGAAGGTGGTTTCGTTCCCAGGAATCCGAGCAGGACGAAGGAAATGACGAACAGGGTCAGAAGCGTCTTGAAGATCGGGCCGCGATAGCGAATCGACTTCACCGGGCTACGGTCGAGCCACGGCAGAAACGCGAGGATCACTACACCGGCACCCATCAGCACAACCCCCCAGAACTTGGCGTCGATGCCGAAGAGCGGCCAGACCATCGCCCGCAGCAGCGAATAGTAGGGCGTGAAGTACCAGACCGGAGCGATGTGTGCCGGGGTCTTCAGCGGATCCGCGGGAAGGAAGTTGTTGTACTCGAGGAAGTAGCCACCGCCCTCGGGCGCGAAGAAGACGATGATCGAGAAGACCATCAGGAAGACGACGACGCCGACGATGTCCTTCACCGTGTAGTACGGGTGGAAGGGGATGCCATCGAGCGGATTGCCATGGACGTCCTTGCGCTTCTTGATCTCGACTCCATCGGGGTTGTTCGAGCCGACTTCGTGCAGTGCCAGGATGTGCGCCGCGATGAGGCCGAGCAGCACGAGCGGAACGGCGATGACGTGGAAGGAGAAGAAGCGGTTGAGCGTCGCGTCGCCGACGACGAAGTCACCGCGAATCCAGAGCGACAGGGGCTCACCGATCAGCGGAATGGCCGAGAAGAGGTTGACGATGACCTGCGCCCCCCAGAAGGACATCTGTCCCCAGGGCAAGAGATAGCCCATGAACGCTTCCGCCATCAGGCAGAGAAAGATCAGCGTGCCGAACACCCAGATCAGTTCGCGCGGCTGCCGATAGGAGCCGTAAAGCATGCCACGGAACATGTGCAGGTAAACAACGACGAAAAACGCCGAGGCACCCGTCGAATGCATGTAGCGGATCAGCCAGCCCCAATTGACGTCGCGCATGATGTATTCGACGCTGGCAAAGGCGACCGGGATACCGTTCTCGTTGAGCGACGCGTCCGGCTTGTAGTGCATGACCAGGAAGATGCCGGTGACGATCTGGATGACCAGCACCAACATCGCCAGCGAACCGAAAAAGTACCAGAAGTTGAAGTTCTTTGGTGCGTAGTATTCGGAGAGGTGTCCGCGCCACATCGAGGTCGCCGGGAAGCGGGCATCGAACCACTCGAGCAGGTTGCCCTGCAGCGAACCATCAGACTTGTACTTCTCGAAATTGGTGTTCGACGCCATGGCTTAAGCCCCCTTCTTGTCTTCACCGATAAGGATCCGCTTATCGGACAGGTACATGTGCTTGGGCACCTCGAGGTTGTCCGGTGCGGGCTTGCTCTTGAAGACACGCCCGGCGAAGTCGAAGGTCGAGCCATGGCACGGGCAGAGGAAGCCGCCCAGCCAGCCACCGTCCATTCCCTCTTCGGTGCCGCTCTTGAACTTCGCCGATGGCGAGCACCCGAGGTGCGTACAGATACCGACGACAACCATGATCTCGGGCTTGATCGAACGCGTTTCGTTCCTGCAGTACTCCGGCTGCATGTTCCTCTCGGACTTCGGGTCGGCCATTTCGCTGTCGAGCTTGGGCAGCGATTCGAGCATGTGCGTCGTACGGTTGATGATCCAGACCGGTCGGCCCCGCCACTCGACGGTGATCATCTGACCGGCCTCAAGACTGCCGATATCGACTTCAACCGGTGCGCCGGCCGCCCTGGCCCGCTCGGACGGCAGCATGCTGGAGACGAAAGGTACGAGCGCAGCGATCGCCCCCACCCCGCCAACCGCAGCGGTGGCGACGATCAGTCGCCGCCTTCCGCCGTCCACCTTGCACTCATTGCTCATAGCGCTGATCCCTAGGACGTAGTGAAAAGTTGCTTCATACCAAACCGCAACATTATACGCCAATCTGCATACGGTTTTGAATCCGGAGGCGGCCGCAAGTCCTTATCCGGCAAGCGGTCGGCGTTCGCGCAGGGCCTGCGCCAGCGTCCCGGCATCGACGTATTCGAGTTCGCCACCAACCGGCACGCCGCGTGCGATTCGCGACACGCTGACGCCGCGACTGCGCAACATCTCGCAAAGGTAGTGTGCCGTCGCTTCCCCCTCGTTGGTGTAGTTGGTGGCGATGATCACTTCGCGCACCACGCCGTCACACGCTCGCGCCAGCAGGCGCTCGAGGTGCAGTTCGGCCGGTCCGATACCGTCCAGCGGTGACACACGCCCCATCAGGACATAGTAGAGGCCGGAGTAGGCGTGCGTCTGCTCGAGCATGTTCATGTCAACCGGCGTCTCGACGACGCACAGCAGGCTCGGGTCACGCTTGGTGGAAAGGCAGCGCGAACAGATGTCCGACTCGGTGAAGGTATTGCAGCGCTGACAATGGCGCAGCGCCGTCAGCGCCAGTTGCAGCGACCCGGCCAAACGGTGCGCGCCTGCCCGGTCGTGCTGCATCAGGTGGTACGCCATGCGCTGTGCCGACTTCGGGCCAACGCCGGGCAGACAGCGCAAAGCCTCGATCAGCGAGTCGAGGCTCGACGGCGTCGTCATCAGAACGGCATCTTGAACCCGGGCGGCAGGTTGAGTCCCGCCGAAAAGCCGGCCATCCGTTCCTGGGAAGCCTGCTCGGCACGCCGCATCGCGTCGTTCAGCGCCGCCGCGACGAGATCCTCGAGCATTTCCCGGTCGTCCATCACCGATGGGTCGATCGTCACCCGGCGCACACTGTGCGCGCAGGTCATCAGCACCTTGACCATGCCGGCGCCCGACTGCCCTTCGACTTCGAGCTGCGCCAACTGCTCCTGGGCCTTCTTCATGTTTTCCTGCATCTGCTGGGCCTGTTTCATCAGGCCGGCGATTCCACCTTTCATCATTTCTCTTGCCTCGATCGGAACTTAAACGGGTTTGATTGACGATTCGATCAGGGTTGCGTCGAACATCTCGATTATCTCGCGCACGAAACCATCCTGCTCGACCGATGCGATCGCGCGGTCCATGCGCTCTTGGCGGTCACGCTGTGCCGCCGCCGCCGGGGTATCCCCCGAACCTTCCTCGACCTCGATGCTCAACTGCATCGGCATCGCGAAATGCTCGGCCAGGGTTTGCTGCAACTTGTCCTGCGCCGCCTTCATCAGCAGATGGCGATGCCGCGGCGCCAGCCGCAGGAGAACGCGCCCGGCCGTCAGCTGACGCAGCTCGCAGTGCTGCCCCAACTCGCGCGCCATGCCGCTAAGCCTGAGGACGCCGAGCAGTTCGTGCCAGTCGCTGGCTGGCAACGCCGGCCCCTCGCTCGTCGCCACCGTCGCCACCGTCGCCACCGTCGCCACCGTCGCCTGCTTCCGTGCCGGCGGTGCTGCGACGGCCGGCGATGCCTGGCGTGCCGGTTCGCCACGCGCCGCGGGCAGTTGCCGCACCGCGCCGGCGAGCGGCAGCGACTTCGTGGATGGCCTGCCGACGCTGCTCGCGGCGGCCAGCGACCGCCCCCCCGGGCTCTCACCGGACTCCGGACGGAAGGCATGCAGCCGCAGCAGGGCCATCACGAAGCCGGCCTGCTCGTCTGGTGCCAGCGGCAGCTCGTGGCGACCATGCACGGCAATCTGGTACGCCAGCTGCACGTACTCGGGGTCGAGTCGGGCAGCGATGTCGAGCAGTTGCACCCGCTCGGGGAAATCATCGGCGATCGCCTGCGGTGCGAGCTGGGCGATCTGCACACGCGTGAACAAGGCGGCCAGTTCCTGCAGGGCGGCGTCGAACGACAGGCTGCGTGCCGCCATGTCGTCGACCACCCGCAGCATGGCTGCGGCGTCTGCAGCGAGCAAGGCATCGAGAATCGAAAACAGGTGATCCAGATCGACCGCGCCGAGCATCTCCCGCACCAGCGCCTCCTCGACCCTGCCCGAACCATGGGCGATCGCCTGGTCGAGGAGAGACAGAGCATCGCGCATGCTGCCAGCCGCCGAGCGCGCCAACAGCTGCAGCGCCGCCGGCTCGGCGCTGATCGCCTCGACTTCGAGAATCTGCCGCAGGTGGTTGGCAATCAGCGGCTGCGTCATCTGCTTGAGATTGAACTGCAGGCAGCGCGAGAGCACAGTAACCGGGATCTTCTGCGGATCGGTCGTGGCAAGAATGAATTTCACGTGCTCAGGCGGCTCCTCGAGGGTCTTCAGCATGGCGTTGAAGGCGGAGTTGGAGAGCATGTGTACTTCGTCGATCACGTAGACCTTGAAGCGGCCTCGTGTCGGCGCATAGACCGAGTTCTCGAGCAGCTGTCGCATCTCGTCGACGCGGGTATTGGTCGCCGCATCGACCTCGAGCAGGTCGACGAAGCGCCCGGCGTCGATTTCCTGGCAGGCAGAGCAGACGCCGCAGGGCGTCGCGCTGACGCCGGTTTCGCAGTTCAGTGCCTTCGCCAGGATGCGCGCCAGCGTCGTCTTGCCGACACCACGGGTACCGGTGAACAGGTAGGCGTGATGCAGGCGTTGCGCCGTCAGCGCGTGCTCCAGTGCACGCACGACGTGCTCCTGCCCGACAAGGCTGGCGAACGTGCGCGGGCGCCACTTGCGCGCCAGGACCTGGTAACTCATGCGCGGATTCTAGCAGATGGCGCCACTCGCCCCGTCAGAGTTTGCTCGCGGCCGGTCGCGCAGCGCCCGCTCGGGATCGTCCTGCGGGGCAGACCGGCGGCGTGCAGCGAGCTTCCCCGCAGAAATGGAAATGGCGAGCCTTACCCCCGGCACTCACATAAGACGGCTGTGGCTGCTTCCTTCCGGACCTGACCAGGTTCACCATCCTGCGATGCGGGGAGACCCGCCGGAGCAAATGCTATCACATCAACCACCACCACGCCCGAAATGACGCAGGAAGTCGGCAAGAAACGCGGCCTCCCGTCCGCGCTGCTCATCGGCGAAGGAGATCGTGACTTCACTGCGGGGCAGTTCGAGCAGACCGGCGCGAACGCTCGGCAGGCCCAGGCAGGAAAGATTCACTGCCTGCCCCGGACGGACGAGCCGCCAGCCCGCCGGCAGCCGATCGACGATCCAGCCGGCCAGCAGCGGCTGCAACTGGCGCTCGAACTCGGCAGGGCTGAGGCCCATGACAAAACGCGGCACCCGTTCAACCGCCAGCAATCGGCGGCCAGATCGCCAGCGCGTCGCCCGGCTTGAGCCGTCGCGCAGAACGGGACTCTGGCGGTACGAACTCGCCGTTGACCAGAACCAAGTGGACGAGGCGCGGCGGCAGCGTCCACGCATCAATGACTTCAGCGACCGTCGAGCCGTCGGCAACGTCGAGCGCCAGAGCGTTGCGGCTACGGGCAGCGGGTGGCAGGCAGTCCGACAGCGAGGCGAAGAGCTTGAAAGTGATCTGCATAAGCGCGCAACGGCGAGGCTGCGGGCCAGATAGGCTTCGCTGAGGAGCATCGGGTTGGCAAGCAGCCGCCCCTTCCATTCGCCGAGACGGACCCGTCCCTGAATCGACCCCCTGGTCCAGACACCAGCGGCGGATCGTTTCGCCAGCCACCTCGTCCATCATGCGTGGCACCATCCTGTTGCCCATCTCGACGACGGTCAGCTTCGCCCCCCGTTCAGCCAGAGCCTCGATGATGATGCAGCCAATGAAGCCGGCGCCCATCTGCAGCACGCGGGTTCCGGTAGCGACCCGGGCAGCGATGGCACGAGCGTCGGCCAGCGTCCAGCAGCTCAGAACCCCGGCCGACCCGATTCCCGGAATCGGCGGCTGCAGCGGCTGCGAGCCGGTGGCAATGAGCAGTTGGTCGTACGGCAGCCGGCTGCCGTCGGCCCGGTGGACTTCGCGCCCGACACTGTCGATGGCTTCGGCGCGGCCGAGCTGCAAACGGATCCGCAGGTCCTCGAAGTGGCGGGCGTCCTTGCGCAGGTAGGTACCGGCTTAGTCGATCCGCGCCATCAGCAGGTACGGAATCGCCATCCGCGAATACGGTGGCTCCGGCTCGTCGCCGATCAATGTGATGTCGGCTTGCGCATCGGCATGGCGCAAGGTCTCTGCGGCAACGACCCCCGCCGGGCCGTTGCCGATGATCACATGCCTCGGCACCTCAGAGACCCAGCCGCGCGCGGGTGTCGACCGTCGGAACGCCGTCGGTGGTCCAGCCGCGCAGGCTGTAGTACTCCGGCAGCATCTTGCCGAGTTCCGCCACCATGCCTTGCGAAGCACCGGTCTTGCAGGGTTCGTTGAGCAGCCGCGGCGGCAGCGTGTCGTCCTTGCCGGTGATGCCGGCCGCCAGGTTGAACTCGCGCTCGAGGTTCCAGATGCGCTCGCCGGTCTGCAGCAGCGCTTCCAGCGACCAGTCGCCACCGCAGGCGGCCTGGACCTGCGGCTGGATGTCGTTCATCGTCCATGCGAAGGTGGTGAACACGCACAGACCACTCGAGTCGACCGCTGCCGTGGCGTCCTGAAAGGCCTTCAGAAGCTCGGGCTTGCCGGCCGTCTCGCGCGGTCATCTCGGCGAACCGGCAAAGGGCCGCGGCCGAACCGAATGGCGCGTCGATGCCGATCTCGTCCTTGCTCAGGACGCCGAGTTCGTACAGTTCCATGACCGCGCCAACCGTCGCCCCGAAGGAGATCGGGTCCATGCCGTCCTCGTTGCACAGCAGGTTCGCGTACTGCAGGGCTTCGAGATCGTCGACCCCGTTCGCGTTGCCGAGCGCCCACGCCGCCTCGTATTCGAGACCACCACTTGCCCACCAGTATTGCGGCTTGTTCGCGACCGAGAAATGGCTTTCGTCGATCCGCGATATGCGGCCGCAGGCGATCGTGCAGCCGCAGCATGCCTGGTTCGTCACCAGATGCGTGCGGCCGTCGGTCGCGCGCTGCTCGTGCATCGCTTCGGCCGAAATGCGGCGTGCTCCCTCGAACTGGACGTCGCGGTGATTGCGCGTCGGCGAGGCGCCCATCTCGTTGATCACATTCATCAACACCTGCGTGCCATAGGTCGGCAGCCCCTGCCCGGTCACCGCATTCTCGGCGAGAACCCTCTTGCCGGCGGTCACGGCAGCCATGAAGGCCTGCGGGTCGGCGATGTTGCCGAGCCCGCGGGTGCCGCGAACAGCGACAGCCTTGAGATTCTTCGATCCCATCACGGCACCGACCCCGGAACGGCCAGCTGCACGATGCAGGTCATTGACGATGGCGGCGAAGAGAACCAGATTCTCGCCGGCACGGCCAATGCTCGATACCCGCAACAACGAATCCTGATGGCGCTTGCGGAGCATCGCCTCGGTGTCCCAGACCGTCCTGCCCCAGAGGTCGCCTGCCGGCAGCAGTTCGGCGCGCTCGTTCTCGATGTGAAGGTAAACCGGCTGCGGCGACCTGCCCTCGATGATGATCATATCCCAGCCGGCAAACTTCAGCTCGGCGCCGAAATAGCCTCCCGAATTGGAGCAGGCGACGGCTCCCGTCAGCGGACCCTTGGTCACCACCGAGTAGCGGCCACCCGTCGAGGCCATCGTGCCGGTCAGTGGCCCGGTGGCGTAGATCAGCTTGTTGTCCGGTGCCAGGGGATCGGCCCCGGGATCAATCTCGCTCACCAGGTACTTGCTCGCCAGCCCCCATTGACCGAGGAACTGCGCCGCCCAGGCCATGTTCAGTGGCTCGCTGACACAGCTGCCCCGGTTCAGGTTGACGCGAAGGAACTTGCGTGTCCAGGCCATGGTCGTTCCTCCTCAAACGTGTGCCGCAGTGTCGGTCTTCTGCGCCCACTGGCGCATCCGCTCGAGGCCCGTCCAGTCGGCATCGAGGTAGCTGATCGCCCCGGTCGGGCAGGCCGTCGCGCAGGCCGGATCACCGCCACAGAGGTCGCACTTCTGGACCTTGCCGGAATCGCGGCTGTAGTTGATCGTCCCGAACGGACAGGCAATCGTGCACACCTTGCAGCCGACACAGACGGCCTCGAGCACCACTTTCGCGCCGGTGGCACGATCAACCCTGATGGCCTCGACAGGACAGGCATTGAGGCACCACGCCTCGGCACATTGAGTGCACGTGTAGGGAACCTTGCGACCCTCGTGGTGGAAGTCGAAGACCTTGATGCGCGACCTCGACGGGTTGAACATCCCTGTGTTCTCGTACGAACAGGCCATTTCGCACTGCAGGCACCCGGTGCACTTGCCCGAATCGATGTGCAAGGACTTCTGCATGACGTCTCCTCCTCTGAGTGATCGATGGTCGTGCTGATCAATGTCGCGTTTTCGGCGATCGCAGGATCACTAGAGCAAGATGAAAGGCCGATGGAAGTTGCGCCGCAGCAATTCTCAGGGGCAGCTGCCGCAGGCGCTCGGCGCAGCGCGGCCACCGTCCCCGAGGCATCGGGCGGGGCCGATCCCCTGCAACAACGCTGACGAGTGCAGCGCAAAGTCCGGCCGCAGCCAGCGGATGGCTTAGAATCCGGCTTTCGCGGACCGTCTCGCTGCCTGCTGCGGCTGGCGGAAGGTGGCTCGCGGATGCCGCCGGCGTGCTGTTCCCACCCGCACCAGCCCCTCGGGTCGCGCGCTGGTGGCAGCGAGCCGGCGACCTGCCTCAGCTCTCTCTGAACATCGTGATGACCAACATGGGAATAACCCGAATCTGCCTCGTCCGCCATGGTGAAACCACCTGGAATGCCGACAAACGCATTCAGGGACAGATCGACATCGGACTCAATGCCGCGGGGCTGGCGCAGGCGCAGGCGGCGGCAGACTGGCTGGCAAACGAAGCGGTGAGCGCGCTCTACAGCAGCGACCTGCAGCGCGCGCGCCAGACAGCCGCACGCATCGCCCACAGGATGAGACTTTTGCCGGCTTTCCGGCCCGAGTTTCGCGAACGACGCTACGGCTTCTTCGAGGGTCTGACCTACGACGAGTCACGGGCCAGGTACCCTGCCGATTACCACTCTTTCGAAACCCGCGATCCCGAATTCGTGATCCCGTTCGGCGGCGAGAGCCTGCGCCAGCTGCACGACCGCGTCAGCGGCGGCCTGCGCCAACTGGCCGCCGAACACCATGGGGAAACCATCGTCGTCGTCACCCACGGCGGCGTCCTCGACATCGTCAACCGCCTGGTGCGCGGCAATCCGCTGTCGGCTCCGCGCGACTTCCTGATCCCGAACGCCGGCATCAACTGGCTGCAAATCCGTGACGCGACGTGGACCCTGGAAAGCTGGGGACAGACCGAACACCTGGCTGCTTTCGGCCTCGACGAGCTGCCTTAATGTGAAAGTCGCGTCTGCGACTCGCGAATCTCCCTTCTCCCGTGCGCGGGAGAAGGGCCGGGGATGAGGGAAACGGTCATGACTTTCATCATCAGGGGTGGGTCGAAAGTGATGACCGTTGGCAAGAAGCCCGCGCCGCAGCGCGGGCCGATGCCGGAGGACGACGGCTGCTGCGTCAGCCGGTGATGTACTTCTCCATCTGGTCGATGATGAACTGCTGCTCACAGATCGTTTCCTTGACCACGTCGCCGATGGAGACGATACCGATGACCTTGCCTTCCGCAAGCACCGGCAGGTGACGGAAGTGCTTTTCCGTCATGATGGCCATGCACTCGTCGACCGTCTGCTCCGGTGTCACGTAGAGCACCTTCTCGGACATGATCTCGCCGACGCGGGTCTCCTTCGACGCCTTGCCGTGCAGGATCACCTTGCGCGCATAATCCCGTTCGGAGAAGATGCCGACGAGCTTGTCGCCGTCAAGCACGAGGACTGCACCGACATTCGCGTCCGACATCACCTGCAGCGCGTGGAAAACCGGATCCGCGGGCGAGACAACTGCCAGGTCTGCGCTCTTGGCAGCGAGAATTTGCCTGAGTGTCTTCATGAAGCGTCCTTTCTGGTCAGGGAAGCACCCGTTCTGGAGCGTCCGACGCTCGCTCTGCCGAGGGGTGCGAAAACTGCTGGCGACTGCACGCTGACGGGCAGTTGCCGGCACCAGCCGTCCGCCAGAGGTCTAGCGTAGACCCGCAGCGTACTCGGCAACCGCGTTGATCTGGTGATCGGAGAGTTTGCCTGCGATGACACGCATCATCTTCTCCGAATCATTCGCCCGCTCGTGACTCCGGAAGCTCTTCAGCTGTGCAGCGGTGTACTCGGCGTACTGGCCCGCCAGCCGTGGATACTGGATCGGCAGGCCGCCGCCGGCAGGACCGTGACAACCGGCACACGCCGGCACGCCCTTGTCGAAATCTCCCTTTCGCCACAATGACTTGCCCTCCGCCAGGAGCGTTTCATCCTTGGCCATGGAGGGCTTGATCTTCTGCTGCGCGAAGTAGAGCGCGAGGCCGCGCATGTCTTCATCCGAAAGTGCCGCGACCATTCCGCCCATGATCGCATTGTTGCGCACCGGCGGCTTGCCATCGACAGACTTGAAGTTGCTCAGCTGCTTGTAGAGATACTCGGGAACCTGGCCGGCGAGAATTGGATTGGCTGCAGTCGGACTGTTCCCGTCAGCAGCATGACAGGCCACACAGACGCCCTCGGCAATTTCCTGGGCTTTGGCGAGGTCGGGCTTCGCTTTCGCCTGTTCTGCTGCGAAGACTGGGAAACTGGCGGCCAGGAGAACCGCTAGTGCCATGGTACGAATCATGTCCAAACTCCCATTGACAACGATGACTGATCTGAGGACTGCGAAGCCGGGCAACAAAGCTGATATTCTATATCAGTTTGGCAGCCTGGCGCGCGCCTCCCCGTTTCCACTTTCCACCACCCCGCGGGTTCCTCCATGCCCCTCTTTCAGAAGGCGGTCTTTCAGACGACGGTCGCCCGGCTGCAGGATCTGCCAGCCGATTCGCAGGCCGAAATCGCCTTTGCCGGCCGTTCGAACTCGGGCAAGTCCTCAGCGATCAATGCCCTCGCCAACCACACGCGCCTGGCCTTCGTCTCGCGAACGCCCGGACGGACCCAGCATATCAACTACTTCCGGATCGAAGCGGGAAAGTATCTCGTCGACCTGCCCGGTTATGGCTTCGCCAAGGCACCGGAAGAGATCCGCTCGCAGTGGGAGGGTCTGCTCGCGCCCTATCTGCGGTACCGCGAGGCGCTTTGCGGCCTCGTCCTGATCATGGACAGCCGGCACCCGCTGACCGAACTCGATCTGCAGATGCTTGGCTGGTTTGCCCCGACCGGGAAGCCGATCCACGTGCTGTTGTCGAAGGCGGACAAACTGACCCGGCAACAGCAGGACCTCGCTGCGCGGGAGGTGGCGCAGGTCCTTGCGACAACCGGCGGCCGCTGCACCTGGCAGCTGTTCTCGAGCCTCAGGAAGTGGGGGATCGTGCAGGCCGAGGCCGTTCTTGCCGGCTGGCTCGGGTTGCGCGTCAAGGAAGCGGCGGCGGCACCAGCCAACTCGCCAGGCGCGAGAACGGCGCACCGGAAGCGTGCGGCCATCGGCTGGAGCGCGCGCAGTGCCGCCGGCAGCAAGCCACAAAAAAAACCCCCGGCAAAGGGGGGGAGCCGGGGGCAGGACATGCCTTAAGGGAATAAGGCACCCGCTCAGGGAGGTGAAGCGGGAGACGGCAACGCCATCTGCTGACATGGAGTGCTGCATCGCCGAACAGTTCCCTCGTCAGGCTGCAAATTCGATTCATTGTGTTTATTTCCACCTGAAGACAGGCGCCGCACACATGTCCAACCACTGCCACTTCCCTGCCACACGCATGCGACGCATGCGACGTGATGACTTCTCCCGCCGTTTGATGCGCGAGAACCGGCTGAGTGCCGACGACCTCATTTACCCGGTCTTCGTCCTCGAAGGCAGCGGACGCGTCGAGCCGATTCCCTCGATGCCGGGGATCGAGCGTCAGAGCCTCGATCGGCTCCTGAATACGGCCGAACGTGCCCTCACTCTCGGCATCCCGGCGGTGGCCCTCTTCCCGGTGGTCGACGGCAGCGCCAAGACAGCGGGTGCGGAAGAGGCGCTGAACCCCGACGGGCTGGTGCCGCGGGTGGTTGCCGCGCTGAAGAAGGAATTCCCGGAGCTCGGCGTGATCACCGACGTCGCGCTCGATCCCTACACCAGCCACGGACAGGACGGCCTGATCGACGCCGACGACCCGCACGCCTACGTTCTCAACGACGAGACGATCGAGGTGCTCGCCAGGCAGGCGCTGGTGCATGCCCAGGCAGGCGCCGACATCGTCGCGCCGTCGGACATGATGGACGGTCGCGTCGCCCGCATCCGCCGCGAACTGGACGATGCGGGCGCGATCCACACCCGCATTCTCGCCTATGCGGCGAAGTACGCCTCGAGCTTCTACGGCCCGTTCCGGGACGCGGTCGGTTCGGCTGGGAATCTGGGCAGGGGCAACAAGTACAGCTACCAGATGGACCCCGCCAACAGCGACGAGGCGCTGCGCGAGGTGGCTCTCGACATCGCCGAAGGCGCCGACATGGTGATGGTCAAGCCGGGAATGCCCTACCTCGACATCGTCCGCCGCGTCAAGGACGAGTTCCGCGTGCCGACCTACGTCTATCAGGTGAGCGGTGAATACGCGATGCTCAAGGCGGCGGCACAGAACGGCTGGCTCGACGAGGAGGCCTGTGTTCTCGAGAGCCTGCTGGCGTGCAAGCGTGCTGGCGCCGATGGCATCCTGAGCTATTTTGCGCTCAGCGCCGCTGCCTGGCTCAAGGCGTCTGCCTGACCGGCGCCGCAGCAGCCGTCAGGCGGCCAGGCTGCGCCAGGGCATCCTCGACGAAACGGAAGAACAGGGCGGCAGCGGCCATGCTCGCCAGCCAAGCGATGACCAGGCCGCCGAGGTTGAACCACGGGTCCTGCACGCCGAAACGCGAGAACAGGGCGTTCACCAGCAGACAGACCGGGAAGTGTACGAGAAACAGCGAATAGGAGGTCCGTCCGAGGTAGCCGACAACGCTCGACTTCGGCCAGCGCTCGAGAACGCCGTAGCGACGCGCAAGGGCCAGCGTCAGCGCGACCACCAGCGCGACCGCGATGCGTGGCCGGTATTCGAGCAGCAGTGCAAGCGCGACCAGCGTCACCACCGGCAGGAGCCACCACGCGGCGCGTTGCGATTGACCATTGGTCACCCAGTAGCTTGCCACACCGAGGGCATAGGAGCCGAAGAAGTAGACGCCCCAGCTATCCCACTCGGCTTCGAGGTTGAAATGGTAGAGCGACGCAACGCCCAGCGTGGCGACCAGGCAGCTGGCAACGACCGCCTCCCGGGCAGCGCCGGCAGCGACCTGACGTGCCAGCCAGAGCAGGCCGAGCAGCAGGGCGAACAACTGAAAGTCTATGGCGATGTACCAGACGCCTGCCGAGAGGCCTTCGTAGCCGAGAATGCTCTGCAGCAGCAACGCATGCGCCAGCACCTGCGACAGGCTGGGACGTGCCGGCAATGAGTCGTGCTCCATCAGCATGCGGCCAATGGCGGCACTGAGCAAGGCAAGCAGCACGGCAACCACGTAGGGGCCCACCAGCTTGCAGTAGCGCTTCCAGAGCAGACCGAGCGGCGCCGTTGTGCGCAGGCGCCCCGCCGGCGCCAGACTCTGAACTGCCAGGAAACCGCCGAGCACGAGAAAAACCTGGACTGCATAACGCGCATCCTGGCTGAGCCAGGAGATCAGATCCGGCGTCAGTGCGTGCGCGTGGTCGGACATTGGCCCATAGAAGGCAAGATGATGCAGGACGATCAACTGCGCGGCAAGCGCCTTGAGCGCATCGATGAAAGGCAATCTGGAGGACATCTGGAAGTCTTTGGGCTCAACAATGGTCAAGGAAACGCTGGCGGTACTCGTCGATCGGCAGCGGTCGTCCGCAAAGGTAGCCCTGCATCTCGTCGCAGCCTTCGCTGGCCAGAAATTCACGCTGCACGGCAGACTCGACACCCTCGGCGATGACCGTCAGTTGCAGGCTGTGGGCGAGCGCGATCACGGCGCGGGTAATGGCGCAGTCTTCAACGTCGCCCGGCAGTCCGCGGACGAAGCTCTGATCGATCTTCAACTTGTTGATCGGCAGGCGCTTGAGATAGGCAAGCGAGGAGTAGCCGGTACCGAAATCGTCGATCACGAGACTGATGCCCATGGCCCGCAGATTGTCCAGCACCTGCACGCTGCTCTCGGCATGGCTCATGATCGCGCTTTCGGTGATTTCCAGTTCGATACACCCCGCCGCCAGCCCGGAAGAGGCAATGGTCTTGCGCGCCGTCTGCTCGATTCTGCCACGGCTGAACTCGACCCCGGAAACGTTGACCGAGAGCACCCCGGGAGCCAGGCCGGCGGCGAGCCAGGCGGCCCAGTGGCTTGCCGCCGTCAGCAGCACCCATTCACCGATCGCGACGATCAGCCCCGACTCCTCAGCCAGCCGGATGAACTCCCCGGGCATCACCAGCCCGTGCTGCGGCCGCAGCCAGCGCACCAGCGCCTCGGCACCAAGCAGGCGGCCGTCGCGCAGGGAGAACTGCGGTTGCAGGTAGACGAGCAGTTCGTCACGTTCGATGGCGCGCCGCAGATCGGTCTCCATCTGCAGACGTTCGAGCGACGACCGGGTCAGGGCCTTGGTGAAGAAGTCGTAGGTATTCCGACCGCGCTCCTTCGCCCGATACATCGCGACATCGGCATTCTTCATCAGCGTATCGACCTCGTTCCCATCCTGTGGGAAAACGCTGATGCCGATACTTGCGCCGACAAAGAACTCGTGTTCGACCGTCACCGGAGCATCCTGCAGAACGGTGAGGATCTTTTCCGCCACATGTGAGGCAGCGCCCGGATCGGCAATCCGCTCGACAATGATCAGGAACTCGTCGCCCCCGAGACGACCCACGGTGTCCGATTCCCGCATCAACCTGCTCAGGCGACGCGCAACCTCGCAGAGGACACGATCGCCCGCCTGATGGCCAAGCGTATCGTTGATGACTTTGAAGCGGTCGAGATCGATGAAGAGAACGGCAAGCTGGGCTTCCTCGCGGTGAGCACGCTGCATCGCCTTGTGCAACCGGTCGCCGAGCAGCAGCCGGTTGGGCAGGCCGGTCAGCGGATCGTGGTGCGCCTGATGGTCGAGCTGGTCGTGTGCCTTGCGCAACTCGGTGATGTCCGAGAAAACACCGACATAGTGCGTGACGCGACCCTCGCTGTCCTTTACCGCACTGATCGTCAGGGATTCGAGAAAGGTCCTGCCATCCTTGCGCCGGTTCCACAACTCGCCCTGCCAGCGACCAGTCGTCCGCAGTTCCTGCCACATCTGGCGATAGACATCCTGATCCTGACGGCCGGACTGCAGCATGCGCGGGTTGCGCCCGATGACTTCCTCCTCACCATAACCGGTAATCTCGGAGAACGCCCGGTTCACCGCGATGATGCTGCCGTCGGGAGCGGTGATGGTGATGCCTTCGGCACTGCTGTCGAAGACCGTTGCCGCCTGCTGCAACCTCGCCTCCATCCGCTTGCGTTCGGTGATGTCGAGAATCACGCCGACCAGGCCACTGCCGGGCTCGTCGGGCTTGCCGTAGGTCGCCTTGTGAAAGATGACATCCCGCTCACTGCCGTCGGCATGGCGGACCTTCGCCTCATAGACCAGCGAACCACCGCGCGCGAGGAGTTCCTCGTCGGCAGCCCGGTAGCGATCGGCGAGATCATGCGGCGCCAGGTCATCAACTGTGGCGCCGACGACTTCGCTGCGCGCCTTGCCGATCAGTTCGACGAACGCCTGATTGCAGCCGAGGTAGCGCCCATCGCGGCTCTTGTAGAACACCGGGCCGGGAATCGCCTCGATCAACTGGCGCATGAAATGGAGCTGCTGTGACAGTTCTCGGGTGCGCTCGCCGACACGCTGCTCAAGTTCGAGGTGGCTTTGCCGCAGCCTCTCTTCGGCAGCCCGCTGCGCCGTGACATCCTCGTATGTCCAGATCCAGGTATCGGCCCGTTCATGCTCGCCGATCGTGCGACCGATCACCCGCACCCGGATTGGCTCACCGTCGCGACGGCAATACACGAACTCGCCTGCAAAGGTCTCCCTTCCATGGTGATGGTCATAGACCAGCCGCCCGTCGCCTTCCCACGCCTCGTCGGTGGCAAAAAGGATGCGTGCCGATTGTCCGTTCAGGCCCCCTGGCGGATAGCCGAAAATCTCCTCGCAGCGCCGATTGCAGCGGAGTATCGTCTGTTGTCGCTGATACGAGATGCCGATCATCGCGTTGTCGAAGATCAGCTGCTGCTCCCACAGGCTGTCCACGAGAGCCTCTTCGGCAGCGCGCCGTGCCGTGACGTCCTCGAACAGCCAGACCAGTCCCTCCTCCGGGTTGTCCGGGTTGAACCGGCTGCCCGTCACCTGACACCAGATCGGCGTGCCGTCAGCCTTGCGGTACTCCAGCTCGCCACTGTAACGCCCCGTCTCGCTGATCACCGCATGCGCGTGCTCGCCCGCCTCGCGCCACCGCGTCTCGTTGGCAAAACAGATGCGGGTCGACTGGCCCAGCAGTGCCCCGGGCGAATAGCCGAACATCTTCTCGAAGCTCGGATTGCAGCGCTGGATGATCCGGTCGCGCAGGAAGGCAATGCCGATCGGAGCACGTTCGAAGATCAGGGTCTGCTCGCGCAACAGGCTGTCGTTGGCTAGCCGGGCGCGCACCTCGTCGGATATGTCGCGAACGATCCAGACGGTCCCGCTTGCCGGAGCGGCAGGGTCGATCGCCCGCGCCACAAATTGGGCAACGAAGACGCTCCCGTCACGGCGCACCATTTCGGTTGCCAGATCGACCGCCTGACCGCGGCGCAGGGACGAGCGCACTCTCCGCCGCAGAGCGTCGCACGCACTGCTGTCCGGATGGAACACCTCGTCTGGCTGGCCGACCAGGGTCCCCGGCTGCCAGCCGAACAGCTCCTCGGCACGCGGATTGCAGCGATAGACCGAGCGGTTGCGCAGGCACACGACGGCGATCCCCGAATGATCAAGGATCGCGCGGTATTCCAGCATCTGCTGGGCGAGCGAGTCGGCGTCTCTCATGGCGCTCCGGCGAAACCTCCTGCGAACACCCTCCGCGCCGGTGACAGCGGCCGGCACGGCGCCAGTCGCAACTGCAGGCGCTGCCACTGGCGTGGCAGCTCGAGCACCGATGGCAAGCGCAGATCCAGCCACTGCGGCTGTCGGGTACTGTCACTGATCCAGACCGTTTTCATCCCCAGATGTTTCGCCGTTTCCAGATTGACCAGCGAATCCTCGACCATGATGCAGCGTCGCGGCGACAGCCGCTCGCTGCGCAACAGGTGGCGGAAGCCGCCGAGCGCCGGCTTCGGCTGGAAGCGGAGCCGCTCGACCGAGTACAGCGCGGAGAACCTCTTGCGCACGCCGACCAGTTCGAGAACCGCCTCACTGTAGGCCAGCGGCGCGTTCGAGAAAACGATCTTGCGACCGGGCAGGCGGCGCAGCATCGCGTTCAGCCCGCGCTCGAAAACCAGCATCTGCTTGAGGTCCGGAAAATCGTGCGTATGGCGCAGGAAATGCTGTGGGTCCGTGCCATGGTGGCGCATCAGGCCCAGCAGCGTCGCACCGTAGCGCTGCCAGTAGTCGAGCCGAAGGCGTGTGGCCTCGTCGTCATCAACACCGAGGTGGTGGCGAATGTAGGTCGCCATCGAGCGATTGATGTGCGGAAATATGTGCGGCGTGGCATCGTGCAGCGTGTTGTCGAGGTCGAACAGCCACACCGGTAACGCCGCGTTCAGCGCGATCTCCCGCTCAATGCGACTTGATCATCGTGCCAACGCCATGGTCGGTGAGGATTTCCAGCAGCAGGGCGTGCTCGACGCGACCATCGATGATGTGCACGCTCTTGACACCGTTGCGCGCGGCATCGAGCGCCGACGCGATCTTCGGCAGCATGCCGCCGGACAGGGTACCATCGGCAACCATGTCGTCAATCTGCTTCGGCGTCATGCCGGTGATCAGGGCACCCGTCTCGTCGAGCACTCCCGGCGTGTTGGTCAGCAGGACCAGCTTCTCGGCCTTGAGAATCTCGGCGATCTTGCCGGCAACGACATCGGCGTTGATGTTGTAGGTCTCGCCATTCTTGCCGACACCGATTGGCGCCACCACCGGGATGAAGCCTCCGGCCTCGAGGTGACCGATCAGCGACGGGTCGATCTGCGTGATGTCGCCAACCTGGCCGACGTCGATCAGGTCTTCGCTGTTGTCCCGATCGGCCAGCAGCAGTTTCTTCGCGCGGATGAAGCTGCCGTCCTTGCCGGTCAGGCCAACTGCCTTGCCTCCCGCCTGGTTGATGAGATTGACGACGTCCTTGTTGACCTGGCCACCGAGCACCATTTCGACGATCTCCATCGTCTCCGAATCGGTGACACGCATCCCCTGCACGAAGCGGCCCTTCTTGCCGACTCGCTTGAGCAGGGTCTCGATCTGCGGCCCGCCGCCGTGCACGACGACGACGTGCATCCCCACCAGCTTCAGCAGCACCACGTCACGGGCAAAGCACTGCTTGAGGTGCTCGTCGGTCATCGCGTTGCCACCGTACTTGACGACGATGGTCCGCCCGTGAAAACGTTTGATGTAGGGCAGTGCCTCGGCGAGAATGGCGGCTTCGTCGGCAGGAGTGAGCGAACGGTCACGCATGGCGAAAATCCTTAGGATGACCAGAAGATTTTACCCGGGCGTACAGCAAACACCAAGGCGCCCCGCCGCGATCCATGCGCCCATTCGGCAGCCCGAACCCGCGGCAGCGCCCGCAGACGATCCGCCATGAGGAGCGACTTCGCCTCCGCGGCCGAGCGGCCGGCGTCTCACCGCGGCCGCTTTGCACCGTCGCCGACGGGGCGGCTGCACTTCGGCTCGCTGGTGGCGGCCGTCGGCAGCTATCTCGATGCCCGGGCCAGGGGCGGCAGCTGGTTGCTGCGCATCGAGGACATCGACCAGCAGCGAAGCGTCCCCGGGGCCGCTGACGCCATTCTGCGCACGCTCGCAGGACTGGCCTTCGAGTGGGACGGCGAGGTCGTCTACCAGAGCCGTCGCCTGGATGCCTACCGCGCCGCATTGAGCCAGCTCCAGGGCAGCGGCGACGTCTACCCCTGCGCCTGTTCTCGGCGCGAAATCGCTGCCTGCTCACCGCCCGCAGCCGTCGACGGCGGTCTGGTCTACCCCGGCACCTGCCGCCCGGGACTGCCGCCGGGACGCAGCGCGCGCGCCTGGCGAATGCGCGTCCCGGCGCAGGAACTCCGCTTCGCCGATCGCGTCCAGGGAACACAGCGGCAGGACTTGGCGGAGGCCGTCGGTGATTTCGTCCTGCTGCGAGCCGACGGCCAGTACGCCTACCAGCTGGCCGTGGTGGTCGACGACGCCGAGCAGCAGATCAGCTCGGTCGTCCGCGGCGCTGACCTCCTTGACTCGACCCCACGCCAGATCTGGCTCGCGCAGCGCCTGCAACTGCCGATCCCGGCATACGCCCACCTGCCACTGGTCAGCAACGCCGCCGGCGAGAAACTGTCGAAGCAGACCCGCGCCAAGGCGGTCGATGCCGCCGGCGGCAGCCCGCTGCTGGCGGCGGCACTCGCGTTCCTCGGCCATGTCGTTCCGCCTGATGTCCGCCAGTCACCGCTGCCCGAGTTCTGGCGCTGGGCGATCGCCAACTGGTCGATCGCGCACGTCCCCGCACGACGCAGCGCGGTTGCCGATCATCGCCTGCCGTAGCCGCTGATGCCGACCAGCATCCGCAGCAGGCTGTAACTCGCGCGCCGCAGCAGCCGCGAGTACCACGGCTTGCGCTGCCAGCTGTCGACCGGCAGTTCGATCGCGCCGTCGCTCATCGCTGCCGCGAGGCTCCGCTCCAGTTCGTCGGCAAAGCCGCGGTCGCGGACGACGACGTTCGCTTCCCGTGCCAGGAGCAGACTGAAGGGATCGATGTTCGACGAACCGACCGTCGCCCAGTGGCGGTCGATCACCGCCACCTTGGCGTGCAGGAAACTGCGCTGATACTCGAAGATCCTGATTCCGGCGGCGAGCAGGTTGCCATACAGCGCCTGCGTCGCGTAATGCAGCAGCCGATACTCGACGAGTCCCTGCAGCAGGATCGTCACCCGCACGCCCCGGCCGGCGGCAGCCCGCAATGCGCGCCGGAAACGCCGGCCGGGCAGGAAGTAGGCGTTGGCGAGCACGATCTCGTCGCGCGCCGAGCGGATCGCCTCGAGGTAGGCGAGTTCGATGTCTCGCCGGTGGCGGATGCTGTCGCGCAGCAGGAAGGCAGCCGTCTGCTCGCCGCACGCCGCGCCGCTCGCTTCGACCAGTCTCGTCAGGCGGTAGCGGCGATTGAGCCTGGCCCAGAGGACCACCTCCCACAATCGGCGCAGCGCCCGCTGGATGGGCACCAGCAAGGGACCTTCGACGCGCACCGCGTAGTCGTAGCGCGGCGACGACTGGTAGGGCGAATTGAAATCGTCGATGACGTTGATGCCGCCGACGAAAGCGACGCGGCCATCGATCATCGCCAGCTTGCGATGCAGTCGCCGCAGCCGATGTCGTCGCAAGCGGAAGCGGGCAATCTCCGGCCGGTAGACCATCGCCTGCACGCCGGCGGCAAGCAGCGCGGGCTGGTGCTGCTCGGCAAAGTCCGGGGCGCCGAAGCCATCCACCAGAACGCGCACCACGACACCGCGACGCGCAGCCGCCGCCAGAGCAGCAGCAACCGCACGCCCGGTCTCGTCATCCTCGAAAATGTAGCTCTCGAGGTGCACCTCACTTTCCGCCTCGCCGATCGCTGCGAGCAGCGCCGGGAAATACTCGGCGCCGCTGTTGAGCAGCCGCAGACAGTTGCCGGCCAGAAACTCGGGAGCCATACCCGGCCAGTATCACGGTGCGCCGGACGCACACGGCATCCGGCAGCACTCGCAGCCAAGGCTACTGCTGATTGACGAAAACCACCTGCGCCGGCATCGGCGCCGGGAAACCACCGGCGCCCAGCGACTCGCGAATCGTCCGGTTGGTATCGAAGTAGACCTGCCAGTAGTGATCCGTATGGCAATACGGGCGGACTGCCAGCACCGGGCCGACGAGATTCAGCTCGAGAATCTCGACATCGACCGGCGGGCTGGCGAGCACGTTGGGAATCGCTGCGACCTTTTCCCGGAGCAGTGCCATCGCCGCGGTGTGATCGGCTGCGCCGGACAACTGAGCCTTCAGGTCCACGCGACGATAGGGATTGCTCGAGTAGTTCTGGATCGTATCGCCGAAGATCTTGCTGTTGCCCACCAGCGTCAGTACGTTGTCGGGGGTGGTGATCGCCGAGGTGAAAAGACCGACTTCCTTCACCGTGCCGGTAACGCCGGCGACCGTCACGAAATCGCCGACCTTGATCGGTCGCAGGATGATGAGGAAGACACCACCGGCGAAATTGGCGAGAAGCCCTGACCAGGCAAGCCCGATGGCGACACCTGCGGCGGCGAAGAGGGCCGCGAAGGTCGTCGTCTGAATGCCGAAGTAGCCGAGAATGCCAACCACCAGCAGGATGTTCAGGGTGACGTTGATCACCGTCCCGAGGTAGCGCATGACCGTCGCGTCCACCTTCTGACGCTCGAGAGCGTTTTGCACGAGGTGGCCGACGGTGCCGATCAGCCAGCGCCCGACGACCCAGAAGGCGATCGCGGCGAGGATTTTGATGCCCAGCTCCGAACCGTACTGCAGCGCCAGCTCCTGCCAACGCGAAATGTCCTGAGTCGTCATGAAGTTCTCCTAGGGGTATGGGGAAGGGCGAGTTTCCCATCGTCCGGTGAACAGCGCAAGCATGCACCCCGAAGCTGCGTGGCTAAAGCCAGGAAGACGGCTGAGATAATCTCAGCCGTCGGCTGAGTTTTTATCGTTTGCCGGCTGGCTTCCAGGCCAATAGATTTTTCCGCAAAACTCGCTCAGCGATGCCCGACGGGCCACGCTGAGCCGGGTTCGGGTTTCGCGAACAGCGAGACCATCGACGAAACTGGACAGTGACGACGCGCGGTGCTCACCCCGGCTGGCCACCGCTATCGGCAGGCAGCGCGGCGTGGCAACGGAGTGACCCGTTGCCGTTGCCGGACGCTCGCCTGCTGGTGACTCTCCCGACTAGGCGGGATGGCGGTACTTCCCCCACGCACTCCAGCTGAAGACCAGCAGCCCGAGCCAGATCAGGCCAAAGCTGAGCAAGCGGCTGGTCTGCATCGGCTCGCCGAAGAGCCAGACGGCCGTGACGAACTGCAGCGTCGGGTTGATGTACATCAGCATGCCGACCGTCGCCAGATCGAGACGCTGCGTGGCAGCAGCGAATGACAGCAGCGGCAGCGCGGTGAGCACGCCGGAAGCGATCAGCAGGGCGCTGGTCATCGCTGCCTGCCCCGACCAGACGGAGTGTCCCTGCTCCCCTTGCCAGATGGCGTAGAGCACGCACAGCGGCAGCATCGCCAGTGTCTCGAGCCAGAGGCCCGAGACGACATCGACCGGCAGACGCTTGCGGATCAGGCCGTAGGTGCCGAAGGTTCCGGCGAGGACCAGCGACACCCAGGGCAGGCTGCCGAAAGCGAGAATCTCATTGCCGATCGCCGCCACCGCCAGCGCCACCGCCAGCCACTCCAGCCGATTGAGGCGTTCCTTGAGAACGGCGAGTCCGAGAACGACGTTGACCAGCGGCGTCAAAAAATAGCCGAGGCTCGACGCGACCACCTGCTGCGTGTCGACGGCCCACAGGAAGACCAGCCAGTTCGCACCGATCAGCAGCGCGGCAGTGCCCAGCAACAGCAGGTGGCTGGTGCTGCGGAGGACTGCCGCGACACTGGCCCACTGCCGGCGCAGCGTCAGCAGAGCGCCGACGAAGACGCAGGCCCAGACGGCGCGGTGGCTCAGGATGTCCATCGGCGGCACATGCGCGAGCTGGCGGAAGAACAGCGGAAAGAATCCCCACATGCCATAGGCCAGAAGACCGAAGGCGATGCCGGCGAGCTGCTCGCGGTCCTTCACCGGCCCTGCCGGCGAATGGACGGCCGCCCTGACGAAACGTCTGCCGGACCAACGCCGGCGGGCGGCCGTTCTCCGCGCATCGGCAACGCGCTACGGCAGCGTCGGTGGCGCGAAGCGCTCGTGGCTGGTCAGCGTGTCGAGAAAGGCGAGCAATTGCGCGATCTCCTTGTCGGCCAGCTTGCGATCGACCAGCAGGCCGCTCCTGTTCGCATCGGCCTTGCCACCCGAAGCCATGTAGCGCACTGCGGCATCGAGGCTGCTGGCACTGCCGTCGTGGAAATAGGGACCGGAAATCGCCACCGAGCGCAGCGACGGCGTCTTGAACGCCGACATGTCCGTGGCGTCCTTGGTCACGGCAAAGCGGCCCGGATCAGGGTTGGCCTTGCCCGCTTCAAGGCCGACGTTGTGGAACTGGCTGTCACTGAAAAGCGGCGGCTTGTGGCAGCCGGCGCAGCCCGCCTTGCCGACGAACAACTCGTAGCCGGCTGCCGCATCGGCCGACACGGCAGTCTTGTCGCCAGCAGTGTAGCGATCCCAGGGCGACTCGCCGCTGTTCAGCGTCCGCAGGAACGCCGCCAGCGCCTGCGCGGTGTTCTCGGCGCTCGGTCCGGCGCCAAATACTGCCTGAAACTCGGCCTGATAAGCGGGAACCGCGGCGATCACGGCGGCTGCCCGGGCCGGATCGGCACCAATCTGTGCCTTCCAGGCAGCCGTCACCTGGCCCTCCAGCGTCTTCGCCCGCCCATCCCAGTACCACGAGGTGTAATAGCCGGTGTTGTAGACGCTCGGCGTATGCCGGGTGTTCATGCCACCGCCGACCTTGCGCGACAGCGGCAGCCCGTCGGTCCAGCCGAGATGGCGGTAGTGACACCCTTGGCAGGCCATGCTGCCATCGCCGGAAAGCCGTGGATCGAAGAACAGCTTCTTGCCAAGCGCAGCCTTGGCCGGCGTCGTCGGGTTGTCGGCCGGGTCGGCCGGTGCCGGCAGGGCCGACGAACGTGGATAGTCGCCGCCACGCTCGGGCGTGCCAACGCAAGCGGGCACGGCAGCGGCAACAGCAATGGCGGCAAGCCAACGACGGGATCTCGCTTGCATCGTCTCTCCTCCTTGGTGGTCAACGCGGCTAGGTTACCACCGCGCGGGCGCGCAGGGCAAAGACCGGTGGTCGCTTCCGGCACACCGCCGTTGGGTCATCGGCTGCCGCGCGGCACCGCCTGGCGGGCTGTCAGGAGTGTCGAGGCCCCCTCGCGGCAGGCAGCTCAAGATCCCTGCCGGTAAGCCGTTGACGAGGGCAGACTGCACGATGAACGCAGGCGACCCGGCGACCGGGTCCGCCAACGACATCTTGCCCGACTGCCGTCGCAAGTCTATGGTCCACACTCTTCGCCGTTTCCGCAACCCAGCGCCCCGAAGCCTCATCATGAACCTGAACCAGCTCTCGCTCAAACGATCCCTGTTCTACTCGGCACTGCTCATCTGCGCCCTGCTCATCGGTGGCAACGTCATTGTCTGGCGGAGCAGCAGCGCGCTGTCGCTGGCCGCCGACGAAGCCGCGCGGGCCGAACAGTCCATTCGTCTGTTCAAGGACGCGCGATACCACGTCGTCCAGATACAGCAGTTTCTCAGCGATGCCGCCGCCGTCGGCGAAGCGAGCTTTGCGGAGGCCGGCGAGCAGCGCACGCAGGCACTGCACCACATCGACCGGCTGGCCGCGCTCCTGCCCGAGCGGCAGGCTTCGCTGCGGCAACTCGACGACGCCGTCCGGCGCCTGTACGAGATCGGGGAGCGCATGGTGCACGCTTACGTCGGGCAGGGTCGGGAGGCGGGAAACGCGATCATGAAGGGTGAGGGTGGTTTCGACGCCTCGGCCGCGAGTGCCGCAGCAGCGCTCGCCGGCCTGTCTGGCGAGCTCGAGACGCTGGCGGAAAACACGCGGGCACGCGCCGACGCGGCCCGCGAACGGGTGCTTTACACCAGCGTCGGCGTCGCTGTCGTGACGCTGCTTTGCGTCATCCTGTCCTATCTCGGGCTGGGGAAGATGTTGCTCGGGCTGCTCGGCGGCGAACCGGCGGCTGCCGCCAAAGCGGTCTCGCGACTGGCTGCCGGCGATCTCACGCAGGCACTGCAGCTGCGACCGAATGACGGACGCAGCCTGCTTGCCGACATCGGCGTCATGCAGGATGGCCTGCGCGAAACGGTACGGTCGATCCGCAAGGGCTCGCAGGAAGTGCTGAACGCGGCTGCACAACTTGCTGCCGAGGCAGGTCACGTGGTGACGGGCTCGCGCACGCAGAGCGACGCCGCCAGCGCCATGTCGAGCTCGGTCGAACAGATGGCACGGAGCGTGATGCAGACGGCCGACTTCGCACGCAACGTGCGGCAGCATGGCGGCGAAGCGGAAACGCTGGCACAGCAGGGAGGCGACGAGGTCCGCGCGGTCAGCGAGCAGATCGCTCGTGTGGCCGACTCGGTTGGCGTGGCAAGCGAGCTGATCGGGGCGCTCGGCGACGAGACCAGGCGCATCACAGCGATCACCGAGACCATTCGCGAAATCGCCGAACAGACCAACCTGCTGGCGCTCAACGCGGCCATCGAGGCTGCCCGCGCCGGCGAGCAGGGACGCGGCTTCGCCGTCGTTGCCGACGAGGTACGCAAGCTGGCGGAGCGTACCGCCGGGTCGACGCGCGAGATCTCGGCCATGATCGAAGCCATCGGTGCCCGTTCCGCCGAGGCGGCGCACGGCATGCAGCAGAGCCTGAGCGCCGTGAACCAGAGCGTTGCGCAGGCGCGAGGGGCCTTCGCAGCGATGACGACGATCAGGCAACAACTCGCCGGGGTGGCGAGCGAGGTCGGCGAGATCACCGGTGCCATCGAGGAACAACGCGCCGCCAGCTCGGCGATTGCCGTCAGTGTGCAGCAGGTGGCGCAGATGGCGGAAGACAGCCGTCACTCGCTGAGCACGATTGCCGGCAGCGCCAATCGCCTCGAACGACTCTCGCGCGATCTCGACCAGATCGTCGGCAGGTTCCGTCTATGAGCAGCGGGCCCGTCGACGGTGCTGCCGCAGACGCCGCCTGAGCGGCGGCAACGGCGAAGTTGCCGACCGGATGACGACGAACGCTTCGCCTGGCCAGGCCGCGCTGCAGGATCTCTGGTCGGCAGTGCACCGGGACTATGGCCCTGCCCGCCAGTGGCACCTCAGCAATCTGACGGCGCACGCGCAACGCTACCTGGCCGATCTGCGGCTGGTCGCCGGTCTGGCACCCGTCGGCAGCATCATCGACGTCGGCGCGGCACCGTGCCACATGACTGCCCTGCTGCAGCGCGCGAGCTACCCGGTCATCGGCGTCGACATCGCACCGCAGCGGGTCGCCGGTCTGATCGAAAACCTGCGCCTCGACGTGCGCCAGTGCGATATCGAACGTAGCCCCCTGCCCTTCCCCGATGAGCACTTCAGTGGGGCGCTGCTGTGCGATACCTTCGAACATCTGCGCATCGACCCGGCCTTCGTCCTGTCGGAGATCTGCCGCGTGCTGGTGCACGGCGGTTTCCTCCTGCTGACGACACCGAACGTCTATTCGCTCCCGAGCCTCGCGCGCTTCGCCCTCGGCAGGAGCGTCGCCGATCCACTGACCGAGTTCGGCAAGCTGCGCCGCCTCGGACACATGGGCCATGTGCGCGAGTACTCGTGCGCCGAAGTCAGCCGCTTCGTCGAGGCATCCGGCTTCGCCCTGCAGTCCGTCGGCTATCGCCACGACGACCGGCGAGGCAGTCGTCGCGACACGATCCTGCGGCTGGCGTACCGAGTCGTACCGCGATGCTTGCAGCGCGACATCGTCATCGTCGCCCGCAAGTGCAGCCGCGGACCGTTGCTGCAACCCCTGTCATGAGGCTGCCGCAACCCGCCTGGCGCCGCGCCGCCTCTGCCTGCGGCCGGCCAGCCCGCAATTGACTGCCGGCGCCGGCCGCCCATATACTCGGTCGTTTTTTGGTAGCGTTTCGGCATCCTGAAGACTGGTCCGCGGCTGGCGGTGACGCCCGCCTGGGGTACCGGCAGAGCAGCCGGGATCCTGAAACGAGCGAGGAGTAGTTGATGCGCCGAACCAAGATCGTGGCGACGATCGGCCCCGCCACCTCCGAGATGGAGCCGCTGCGGCAGCTCCTCGAAGCCGGCGTCGACGTGGTACGGCTGAACGCCGCGCACGCCGACATGGAAACGCACAGCGCCAACGTCCGCCGCGTCCGCGAACTGTCGCAGGTGCTCGGACGCAGCATCGGCACGCTGGTCGATCTTCCCGGCCCGAAGATTCGCTCCGGCATCATCGTCAACGGCGAAGTTGAACTCGCGAATGGCCAGGAGTTCATCCTCAGCGGCAGCGACGACGGCCGCGGCGACGAGCGGCATGTGGCAACCACCCTGTCCGACCTGGCGCATTGGGTCCTTCCGAACGACGATGTCTACCTCGCCGACGGCGCCATCGTTCTGCGGGTGATCGAATCGCTGGGCAACGACGTACGCACCGAGGTCGTGCGCGGCGGCACCCTGCGTTCGCGCAAGGGCATGCACCTGCCGCGCGCCGAGGCGCACGTCGAGCCCTTCACCGAGCGTGACGCGCTGGCTCTCGAGATGGCGATCGCCGCCAAGGTCGATTTCATCGGGCTCTCCTTCGTTCGCCGCGCCGAGGACGTCGAGCGGGTACGGGCGATGCTCCCGAAACGTGGTGTCCGCCCGGCGCTGGTGCCGAAGATCGAGACGGCAGCCGCGATCGACAACCTCGACGGCATCGTCAGGGCAGCCGACGCGGTGATGGTCGCGCGCGGCGATCTCGGCATCCAGATGCCGGCCCGCAGCGTGCCGCTGCTGCAGAAGGAGATCATTCGCCATTGCAACCTGGCAGGGAAACCGGTGATCACCGCGACGCAGATGCTCGAGTCGATGACCCGCTCGCCGCTGCCGACGCGCGCCGAGGTCAACGACGTCGCCAACGCCGTCCTCGACGGCACCGATGCGCTGATGCTTTCCGAGGAAACCGCCGTCGGCCTCTACCCGAGCCAGACCGTGCGCATGATGAGCGAAGTCGCCGAGTCGGCTGAAGGCTGGCCACGCCAGCGCGTGGCGCCTGCGGCCACCGGCGCCGACGGCGACCGTGTCGCCTGGGCGGTGGCGCACGCCGCTGTGCAGGCCGCCGAGGAACTCGGCGTCGCGGCAATCCTCTGCCCGACGCGCAGCGGGCAGACGGCGCATCGTGTCGCCGCCTTCCGGCCGAAGGTGCCGATCGCCGGCATCTCGACGAGCAGCCAGGTGCTCGGCGACCTGTCGCTGGTCTGGGGCGTCCGGCCGCTCGTCGTGCCGGCGAACTCCGACCCCGGCGAGCAATTGCGGCTGGCCGTCGTTGCCGCCCGCAGCGCCGGCCTGGTCCGTGAAGGCGACCTGCTGGCCTTCGTTTTTGGCTCGGCCGGGCCACGTGCGGGCAGCACGGACAGCGTCCGCATCGTTCGCGTATGAGGCAGCGCGCTTCCGGCCGGCGTCGCCGCGCGCCGGCCGACTTTCTGGAGAACTCTCGATGAAACGGCTATCCGCTCTTGTCGCCCTGACCCTGCTGACCAGCAGCCTGTTCGCCCAGGCAGCAGACCCGGAACGGGCGCGCAATCTCGCTGCCACCTGTGCCAACTGCCACGGCACCGACGGCCGGCCGGTCGCCGGCTCCGGGATCGACCCCCTGGCGGGTATCGAGAAACGCCACAGCCTGCAGAAACTGGCCGATTTCAAGAGCGGCCAGCGGCCCGGCACGATCATGCCGCAGATCGCCAAGGGCTACACGGATGAACAGCTCGAACTGATCGCCGCCTACTTTGCGGCGCAGAAGTAGGAAACAGCGACATGGCAGACCGCAACCGACGCGCTTTTCTGAAGGCCGGCACCCTGGCCGGAGTACTCACCGTCGCGGGCTGCGCCGGCAGCGCCCTGCGGCAGCCGCGCGGCCACGTCGTCGTCGTCGGCGGCGGCTATGGCGGCGCCACGGCGGCGAAGTACCTGCGCATGTGGAGCGCGCGCGGCGTCGAGGTCACGCTGGTCGAGCGCTCGCCCCGCTTCGTCTCCTGCCCGATGTCCAATCTGGTCATCGGCGGCAGCCGCAGCATGGCCGACATCACGCTCGGCTATGATCGCCTGCAGAGCCACTGGGGGGTGCGCATCGTACATGACGAGGTGCTGGCGATCGACGCGGCGGCGCGCAGCGTGCGCCTGGCCGGCGGCGGCGACCTGCGCTACGACCGCCTCGTCCTGTCGCCCGGAATCGACTTCATGTGGCAGGAGATTCCCGGGCTCGACAATGCCGGCGCCCAGGCCACCATCCTGCACGCCTGGAAGGCGGGCGCGCAGACCGTGGCGCTGCGGCGGCAGCTCGAAGCGATGCCGGACGGCGGCGTCTTCGTGCTCTCGGTCCCGAGGGCGCCGTACCGTTGTCCGCCCGGGCCATACGAGCGCGCCAGCCTGGTTGCCGACTACTGCAAGCGACACAAGCCGCGATCGAAGGTCATCGTCCTCGACGCCAACGACGAGATCGTCTCCAAGAAGGGACTCTTCGCCAAGGCGTGGGCCGAACTCTATCCGGGCATCATCGAGTATCGGCCGCAGAGCGAGCTGCGCGATGTGGACGTCACCACGAGGACCGCCCACCTCGACTTCGACAAGGTCAGAGCCGACGTCCTGAACGTGATTCCACCGCAGCGTGCAGCCGACATCGCCGCCAGATCGGGGCTGCAACTGATCAACCAGCGCTGGGTCGAGATCGACTGGCTGTCGATGGAGTCGAGCAATACGCCGGCGGTGCATGTGCTCGGCGACGCGATCTTCCCGGCGCCGACGATGCCGAAGTCCGGGCACGTTGCCAACCAGCAGGCGAAGCTGGCCGCGGCGGCGATCCTCAGGCTGCTCGCAGGCGAGCAGCCTGACCCGGCGCCGGTGCTGATGAACACCTGCTACAGCTTCGTCGACTCGCGCAACGCCATCCACGTCGCCTCGGTATTCCAGTACGACCGCAACACCGGGGTCGTGCAGCCGGTCGCTGGCGCCGGTGGCGTCTCGAGCGCACGCAGCGAACTCGAAGGCCGCATCGCTGCCGGCTGGGCGCAGAACATCTGGGCCGACATGCTTTTCTGAGCGACTGCCCGCCGGCGGCGAGGACCGTGGCGAACCAGAGCTGCGCCGTGGACAGCGACGGCATACCATGCCCCCGATTCTACCGGCCGTAAACGAGTCCCCGATGCTCCCTCCGCCGCCACCCGTTCTCTTGATTCTCGGCACTGATGCCGCCGGCAAGGATTACGTCGCCGAGTTCCTCATCCACCGCTGGCGAGCGGCCGGCCATCGCGTCGAGAAGCGCGCCGGCGGATTCGCCGCGGCGCCGGCCGCCGATGCACGCTCCAGCAGCGAGAGCAAGGGACGCTGGGGCCGGTTTCGAGAGCAGGCGTTCCTGGGCGTGTTTCCGCTGCTGCGCCCGCTGCTGTCGGCCGTGGGCCGACTGCTCCTGGCGCGCGACCGGCGCCGCTATCGGCCGTCGGCCGCTCCCCTGGTGGTGGTCAGCCACACCGCGCTGCGGCTGCTGGCGCTGCTTCTGGGCCAGCAGCGCGAGGAGTGGGCCGCACGCGCCCGCAGCCCGGCTCTGGAACGTTCCTTGCGCGCGGCGCTGCCGCCCGAAACGACGGTCATCGTGCTCGACGTCGCCCCCGCCACCCGCCACCGGCGGATCGCCGCCCGGATTCGAGCCGGCACCGTCGATCCTTTCGACCGCTACATGCTCGCCGACCCGGACCGCGCCGAGCGCATCGAGCGTTGTCTGGTGGAACTGGCGACCCGCTACCTGGACGCGGCCGTCATCGAGAACGATGACCTGGACGACGACGCGCTCGAACGCGAACTCGCCCGCGTGCTCTGCCGGCCCGCGCCGTTCCTCCCACCTTGAATCCCGAGTTGCCTCCGAGAACTCCAGGAACTCCGGAAGGCATCCTGCCAGCGAGCATCGGAGAAGGGCGAAGCGTCAACGTCCGGGTTCGCTCGGAGCCTGAGTGACGATTGACCCCGATCGATCGCGGAACATATACTGCCCCGGGCGTGTCGCATGATCACGCGCGTCGTCATCAAGGGAGGTCCGGGGCAATCGCTGAACTGTCGTCGTACTGCGCGCCAGCGCGCATTTTCCTGGACGCATGCCTGCCAATCAACCAGAGGGGCCGAACATGACCGAAACTGCCAAACTGGTGCTGCCGAGCGAGTCGCAGCCCGCAGCCGTAGCCACCGCCACACCCGAAGCAACAACCCTGCAGGTTCCCATCATCCGACCGGAGATGGCCAGGCTGCTTGAGCTGACGCAGACCAACGGCGCCAGCACGACGGCCAAGGAGATCAACGCGCAGCTAGACCGTGTGCTGCGCGACTACGAGGATCTGACGGCGCTGTACGCGGCAAACAATCGCCGCATCGACAGCGAACTCGGCGAGATCCGCCAGTCGGGCGGCGCCCTTTCCGGTCGTGTGCATCAACTTGGCGCCGACCTGCGGCAGCAGGGTGAGTCGCTGACCGCACGTGCCACCGCCACCGAACAGCGGCTCGCTGCGCTGCACGGCGAAGCCCGTGCCGCGCTGGCGGACTCCGAGCAGCGCTGGGAGGCACGGCTGGCGGGCAGCAACGCACGCATCGCTGCCGAGCTGGCAGATCTCGACGCCGGCATCGGTTCGCTCGCGGCGCTGTTCAGGGCGCAGGAACAGATCGTCTCCGAGCAGCGGACGCGCCTCGATCAGTTCGACATCGCCTGCCAGCTGCTCGACACGGCGACGCGCGGCAACAGGAGCCGCATCGAAACCGTTCGTGAACAGACGGAGCGGCAGCAAGCGATCGTCGAGGCGCGGATCGACGGCCTGGGCGCCCTGCAGCGCGAGCGCTATGCCGAGTTCCAGGATCTGCGGCGCCTGGTCGGCGTCCTGCAGTCCGAGACGCAGCGCCTCGACGACGAGATCGGCAAGCTTGCAGTTGCGCTGGCGACACATCGCGGCGAGACGCGCGACCGGTTCCGCTGGACGCACCTGGCGATCGCCGGTCTGTTGTTGCTGACCGTGCTGGGCTTCGTCCTGGTCAAATGGCTGCCCGCCTTCGCACCCGCAAGCCTCGAGTCGGCAGTGGCGCAAAGCCAGTCCCACATCACTGCGGTCGACACCCAGGTAGCCGCCCTGACGGCGCAATTGAGCGCCCAGCAGGAAGCCGATGCGCAACAGCAGGCGAGCATCGATCGCGTCGGCGGCAAGCTCGGCAGCCTCGAAAAGAGCCTCGCCGACCTGCGCAGCACGGTCCGCAAGCTGCGGGGCCAGGGTGGCGGCGCCGGCGTGTTGCAGGACAGCCAGTGGCTCCTGCAGCAGAACCCCGCAGCGTACACGGTGCAGCTGGTAACGTCGCCGAGCCAGGGCGACATGGCGCGCTTCATCGACCGCAACATGGCACATCTGGCGCTGGACTCGCTCGCCTACTCCGTCAGCGCGGGCGCGCAGGGCGAACGCTACAACCTCTTCTTCGGCGTTTTCCCGACGCTGACGCAGGCACGCGCGGCCATTGCCGCGCTGCCGACCGAACTGCGTGTCAATCAGCCATGGGTGCGCCCGATGCGCTCGGTGCAGGAATCGCTGCGCTGAACCGGCTGCCCAGCGGTGGCCCACGGCGCAGCACCTCGTTGCGCCGTGGGCCACCGGGCAGACCGCCAGGGATGAAGTGAGCGCCGGCTGCCGTCCGGGCTACCGGCCTGCTGCGAGCAGACGCTCGCAATAGCGTGCAATGAGGTCGACTTCGAGATTCACCCGGCTGCCCGGAGCCAGCCGTCCAAGTGTCGTCGCCGCCAGGGTGTGCGGGATGAGGTTGATGCTGAACGCAGCCCCCTCGACGGTGTTGGTCGTCAGACTGACGCCGTCGACGGTGACCGACCCCTTGCGGGCGATGTATCGGGCGAGTTCATCCGGCGCGCGGATCTCGAGCAGGCGGTTGTCGCCGACTGCGTCGAAGCGCAACACCTCGCCGACGCCGTCGACATGCCCGGAGACGAGGTGGCCGCCAAGGCGGTCGGCCAATCGCAGCGCCTTTTCGAGGTTCACCGGAGCGCATTCTGCAAGGCCGACGGTGCACGCCAGCGATTCGGGCGACACGTCAACGCAGAACGAGTCGCCCCGCCGGTCGACCACGGTCAAACAGACGCCGTTGCAGGCGATCGAGTCGCCGAGCTCGACATCGTCGAGCCCGAGTCGGCCGGCGTCGATCGTCAAACGGACGGTTGCCGCGCCGTCACCGCGGGGGGTGATGGCGGTGATCTGACCAATGGCAGCGACGATTCCTGAAAACATTCCGCCAACCTCGAACAAGGGCTAAAGGTGAAAGAAGCGAGCGTGCGCGGCGCCGACGACCTCAGGGTGTCCGCGCGTCTGCGGCTGCCGGTGCCTCCGCAGTCACCGCCGGAGCCCTGCCGACCTCGGGCGGAACCTCGCTGACCCAGGCATCGAGAAGGGTATAGGCAACGGCCAGGATCACCGGGCCGACGAACAGACCGACCAGGCCGAAAGCGAGCATGCCGCCGATGACGCCGGAGAGGATCAGCAGCAGCGGCAGGTCGGCGCCCTGGCGGATCAGGATCGGCCGCAGGAAGTTGTCCATGGTGCCGACAAAGACCGTCCACACCAGCAGGAAGGTTCCCCAGCCGGTGTTGTCTCCCCAGTACAGCCAGACGACCGCCGGCGCCAGAACCAGCGTCGGACCGAGCTGGGCGATGCAGAACATGAACATCACCGCGGTCAGCACCGGCGCGAAAGGCACCCCGGCGATCGCCAGGCCGATACCGCCGAGAAGGGACTGGACGACCGCGGTGACGCCGACGCCGAGGGCGACGGCGCGCGCTGCCTGACCGGCGAGGATCACTGCACCCTCGCCACGTTCGCCGGCGAGGCGATAGCCGAAGCGGCGAACACCCGCCGCGGCCTTCTCGCCCGACGCATAAAGGACGGCGGACAGGGCGACGGTGAGCAGGAACTGCACGAAGACGAGCCCGAAGCTGCCGATCTCGCTGACGAACCAGCGCGTCAGGTTGCCGGCGTAGGGGGCGACCCTGGTCGCCAGCTCGTTGGTGCCGGTGGCGGCGATCTGCCGCCACGCGTGCTCGAGCCGCCCACCGACCACCGGTACTTCGCCGACCCAGGCCGGCGGCGACCCCTGCATGCGCAGTCCACTCAGCGACCTGCCCCACTCGGCAATCTGGTCGGCATTGCCGACGATGGTGGCAATCGCCACCGACAGCGGCACGACGAGGCCGAGGAGAACCAGCAAGGTCATCAGGATCACCGCCGGCAGGCGGCGATTGCCGAAGCTCCGCTGCAGGCGGAGCAGCAGGGGCCACGAGGCAACGACGACCATCGTCGCCCAGATCAGCGCCGGCAGAAAGGGCCGCAGGATCCACAGCGATGCAGCGATGAGCACGCAAAGGAAGAGCACTGCCAGGGTTGGCCGGGCCATTTCGAAATGCCTGTCAGGGGAGTTCATGATTGCTTCATCCAGGGTTCTGACTGTCGTCTGCCGGCGCACACGGTGGGGGCAGGCGCTGCGGCACGGCGACGCGGGTGCAGCGCGCATGGTAGCCGATTTCCTCAACCGGGTGTCCCTCGCTGGCCTCGGGCCGCATGCTCCTTCGCATGCAGGTACCGGCAACGCATAGAATGCCGGGCATGCGCCATTCACCGATCGACCGCAAGCGAGACGCCAGCCGAGGACCCGCCGTCCGCGGCGGCGCGCCGGCGACGACACGCGCCGGACGATGAAGCAGGCGCTGCTCTTCTCGGTCTTCGTCATCGCCTCTTGCGGGCTGGCGTATGAACTGATCGCCGGCGCCCTCGCCAGCTATCTGCTCGGCGATTCGGTGACGCAGTTCTCGACGGTCATCGGCAGCTACCTCTTCGCCATGGGAATCGGCTCCTGGCTGTCGCGCTACATCGGTCAGAACCTGATCCTGCGCTTCATCCAGGTCGAGCTGCTCGTCGGTGTCCTCGGCGGCTTCTCGGCGGCACTGCTTTTCTTCGCCTTCACCTGGTCGCCGGCGCCGTTCAGGCTGCTCCTCTACCTCGTCGTCTTCGCCGTCGGCGTGCTCGTCGGACTCGAGATCCCGCTGGTCATGCGCATCCTCAAGCGCGACCTGGTGTTCAGGGAAGTCGTCTCGCAGGTGCTGACCTTCGACTACCTCGGCGCGCTCGCGGTGTCGATCCTCTTCCCGGTCCTGCTCGTACCGCATCTGGGACTGATTCGCAGCGCACTGCTCTTTGGTGTGCTGAACGTCGCCGTGGCGCTCTGGGCCTGGTGGCTGTTTCGCGAACAGTTGCCGAACGCCGGCTGGCTGCGCGCGCAAGGCAGCGTCGCGCTGCTGTCGCTGCTCACCGCGTTCGCCGCCGCCGGCGAACTGACGTCGCTCGCCGAGCGCCAGCTCTACGCCGACGAGATCGTTCATGCCGAAAGCACGCCGTATCAACGCATCGTCCTCACCCGCTGGAAGGACGATCTGCGGCTGCACCTGAACAACAACCTGCAGTTCAGCTCGCGCGACGAGTACCGTTACCACGAGGCGCTCGTTCACCCCGGGCTGGCGACCCTGCCGTCGGCGCGCCGCGCGCTCGTCCTCGGCGGCGGCGACGGTCTGGCCGTGCGCGAGATCCTCAAGTACCCGCAGATCGAGACGGTCGTCCTCGTCGATCTCGACCCGGCGATGACGCGCCTCTTCGCCAGCGCGCCACCGCTGCGCAAACTCAACGAGGACGCGTTGAACTCACCAAGGGTGCGGGTGATCAACGCCGACGCGCTGCAGTGGCTGGAGGAAAGCGACGAGAGCTTCGATTTCGTCGTCGTCGACTTCCCCGACCCGTCGAACTTCTCGCTCGGCAAGCTCTACAGCGCCTCGTTCTACCGCCTGCTCGACCGGCATCTGGCAGCCAGCGGACTGGCGGTGATCCAGTCGACCTCGCCGCTCTACGCGCGCCAGTCGTTCTGGTGCATCGTCACGACGCTCGAGAGCACCGGCCTGCTGGTGACGCCGTATCACGCGCTGGTCCCTTCGTTCGGTGAGTGGGGCTTCGTCCTCGCCGGTCGCCGGCCGTACCGGCCACCGCAGTCCTACGCGGTCGCGACCCGCTTCCTGAGCCCCGAGACCACGCCGGCGCTGTTCGTCTTTCCGCGCGACATGACACGCGTCGATGCCGAGGTGAACCGCCTCAACAACCAGGTGCTGGTGCGCTACTTCGAACAGGAGTGGCGACAGGTGATCCGTTAGCACGATGCACCGGCGCGACTTCCTGAACTCGATCGCCGCCGCCGCCGGCGCCGCCTCGCTTGCCGCCTGCCGCAGCCAGCCGCCGGCACTACCGCCGGGCGAGCTTCTCGGCACCTCGCTGCAGATCGGCCATCGCCTGCGCGAACAGGGGCTGCCGGCAGTGAGCGAAACCCGGAAGGTGCCGGTGCTCATCGTCGGCGCCGGCGTCGGCGGCCTGGCGGCCGGCTGGAAACTGGCGCAGGCGGGCTTCGGCGATTTCCTGCTCGTCGAACTCGAGTCCGAGGCCGGCGGCAACTCGCGCGCCGGCCGCAACGCCGTCAGCGCCTACCCCTGGGGCGCCCACTACCTGCCGCTGCCGACACGCGAGTCCACCGCCGTGCGCGAACTGCTTGCCGAACTGGGTGTGCTGCACGGCGACGCGCGCGCCGCGCGGCCCTTCTACGACGAAAACCATCTCTGCGCGACGCCGCAGGAGCGTCTCTACCTCGACGGTCGCTGGCAGGAAGGTCTGCTGCCGCTGACCGGAGTCGGTGCCGGCGAGCGCAGCCAGTACCGCCGCTTTGCCGACCTCATCGAGTCCTTTGCACGGCGGCGCGACGCCAGCGGCCGGCCCGCCTTCGCGTTGCCGATGGCGTTGTCGAGCCGCGACGCCGATCTGCTGCGGCTCGACCGCAGCAGCATGCGCGACTGGCTGCTCGCACAGGGCCTCGATTCACCGCAGCTGCACTGGTACGTGAATCACGCCTGCCGCGACGACTACGGCACGGCCAGTGCTGCCGTCTCGGCCTGGGCCGGGATCCACTACTTCGCCTGCCGCAGCGGCGAGGCGGAGAACGCGGCCAGCGACACCGTCCTCACCGCACCGGAAGGCAACGCCTGGCTCACCACCGGCATGCTGCGCTCGATCGAGGCACGCGTCGGCAATCGCCTGTTGACGGGTGCCCTGGCTTTTCGCGTCGAGGGTGGCGAAGGCGGCGCCGGCGACGGGCCGCTGACGGTCGATCTCTGGCTGCCGGGCGAACAGCGCACGCTGCGCGTGCTGGCCGAACAGCTGATCTGGGCGGCACCGCTGTTTCTCGTCCCCTGGGTGTTCAGCGGGCATGCCCGACTCAAGGATGCCGCGCGCAGCTTCAGCTACGCGCCGTGGCTGGTCGCCAACCTGACGCTCTCGCGCCCGCCGGAGGAGCGCAGCGGCGCACCGCTGGCCTGGGACAACGTCCTCCATCGCGGCAGCGGCCTCGGCTACGTCGTCGCGACGCACCAGCAGATGCGCGTCTGGCGGGGTGGCACGGTCCTGACCTGGTACCGGAGCTTCGACGAACTCGCTCCGGAAGTCGCCCGTGCCGCACTGCGCGAGACGCCGCGCGAGGCCTGGGCAGAGCAGATTCTCGCCGAACTCGAGAAACCGCACGCCGACATCCGGCACGTGACCAGTCGCCTCGATGTCTTCCGCAATGCGCACGCCATGGTCAGGCCCGTTCCCGGATTGATCTGGAGCGACGCCCGCGCGCGGTTCGCCGCCGACGGCGAGCGATTGCGCTTCGCGCACGCCGATGTCAGCGGATTCTCGTTGTTCGAGGAGGCACAGTACCGCGGCATCCTCGCCGCCGAACGGACGCTGCAACGGTTGCGGGTGCGCTTCAGTTCGTCGCTGGCGTAGCGTGCCGGGAGAACTCGGCTGGCATCCGGCCGCGTGCTGCCGGCGGGAGCTTTTCTGCCCGCATGCACCGGGCAGCCTCAGACGCGAAAGACACCGACCGACTGGCGCAGCTTGAGCGGCCGTTCCCGCCCGATCCCTGGCCGTGGCGGGAAGCCGGTGTGCTGCACCGCTGTTCTCGCCGGCCCGACTCGGCATCTTCTCGCCGGCACGCGAGATGTCGCCACTGCCCTGCCGCTACGCCGCGAGTCCCTCGGCAATCTGCCGCATGTCGGCAGCCAGGAGGCGCCCCAGGGCGACGATGTCTGCCATCGTCGCGCGCGCCCGGTGAACGGCATCGGTGCTGGCGCGCGCCCCTGCCGAACCCTAGCGCATCACGTCCATGGCACCCTCGACGCCGGACTGGATCTGGGTGATCATGGTCGCGATGCGGTCGGTCGAATGCGCCGTCCGTTCCGCCAGCTTGCGCACCTCGTCGGCGACGACGGCAAAGCCCCGCCCATGCTCACCAGCCGTCGCCGCCTCGATGGCCGCGTTCAGCGCCAGCAGGTTGGTCTGATCGGCAATCGCGCGGATCACGCCGACGATGCCGGAAATCTCCCGCGAATGTTCGCTGAGCACCAGCATCGAATCGGCAGTGGCCTGGACATCGGCGGCCAGCGTCTCGCCGACGGTCGCCGTGGCGGTGATCTCCTCACTTCCCTGATCGCAGCGGGCACCCGCCTGCTGCACCCGCTGCTCCACCGAAGCGGCCTGGCCCGCCATCAGCGAAATCCTGTTCGAGATCTGGTCGATTGCGGCAACCATCGCACTCGCTGCTGCATCCTGGCTGCGTGCACCTTCGACGACACCGTCGACGGTTTCCCTGACGCGTGCCGCCGAGTCAGGGACCGCTTCGGCGGCAGCGCGAATCTCCCGGACGGTCTGTGCGATGTTGTCACCCGCCACGTCGATCGACCGCAGCAGGTCCCCCACTTCGTCACGACGGCTGACGGCGCACGTTGCCGAAGTCAGATCGCCGCGCGCCAGATCGCCCAGACGCCTCGCCGCTACACTCATGCCGGCGAGCAGCGAGCGGTCGAACAGGTAGTTGGCAACGATGGCGAGCGAGATGCTGGCGACGAACACGGCCAGCAACACCCACAGGTCGGAATGCAGATCCGCCGTCTCGCGCGCTTCGACCTCCTGCAGTTCGCGCGTGCTGAGGGCCACCACATCGTCGATCGCCTGACGATGTTCGAGATAGCGCTCTTCGAGCTTGCGCAGCGCGTCCTGTGTCGCCACGCGGTCGCCAGCACTGATGGCCGGCAGGAGTTGGCGATCTGCCAGCTCGAAGAACCCCACCGCCGCCTGGTGGGCATCCTTGAGAAAACGGGCCTTGATGCCCTGCGGCAAGTCCTCTTCGAGCCAGAACTTGTGGCGCTGCTCGCAATCCTTGCGCAACAGGCTCATCTTGGCGACGAGAACCTCACGCTGACGCGCACGCTCCGGGCCCGCGAGCTGCAGGACACTGCGGGTACGATTCGATGATGTAGTTCGGTGGCGACAGGATGCCGGCAACCAGATCCTTGTAGAGCACGATGCAGTTGTAGCCAGGACCGCCGATCCTGGTCTGGCTGATGGTGTGCCAGGTCCAGGCGCCGAACACCGTGAAGCCGACCGCCAGTGCAAGGCACACCAGAAAGAGCTGCATACGGAGAGGAAATCGGCTCATCTGAGGGTCTCGCAAGGTTGGCCACGCAGCATGTTAACCGATTTGGTCAGCGCATCAGTCCGCCTTCGGCGAGCAGTCGGAGGCGACACGGAGACGAGAGATTCCTCGGCAAATGAATCAGCGCAATGGCCAGGCCCCTGTCCGAGATTCACTCTTGATCCGGCTCCAAGCGGGCAATCTTCGCGCCCGATCCCTTGGCGGAGCAAGATTTCCGAGGCTCTTCATTGTCACGGACACCAACCGCCGGTTCCTGCCCGCGGGCGCGGGGGACACGCCGCCGAGCATGAGCCCGATGCGCGCGCGGTACGGTTCATCCCCGCGCCGCTACAGATCGCCTACCCCGGTTCATCCCCGCGGGCGCGGGGAACACGAATCGGCGCTGTTCGACGATGCCCGATTCACCGGTTCATCCCCGCGGGCGCGGGGAACACGGGCATCGTGCGCGTCTGCGACCTGCTGCTGATGGTTCATCCCCGCGGGCGCGGGGAACACCCCACCCTTGCCGCCCTGCTGCTCGCCCTGGGCGGTTCATCCCCGCGGGCGCGGGGAACACGGCTGGCACACGGCGGTCGGCTGGTCCGGCTCAGGTTCATCCCCGCGGGCGCGGGGAACACGCCTTCGCCAACATGGAAGACGCCCTCATGACCGGTTCATCCCCGCGGGCGCGGGGAACACAATCCCGACGTCGACCTCGACCAGACAATCGCCGGTTCATCCCCGCGGGCGCGGGGAACACGGGCATGCATAAACCGGGAAGGGCTCGCAAGACGGTTCATCCCCGCGGGCGCGGGGAACACGATCGGCGCTGTGTCACCGGGCCGCCGGATTTCGGTTCATCCCCGCGGGCGCGGGGAACACGATCGGCGCTGTGTGACCGGGCCGCCGGATTTCGGTTCATCCCCGCGGGCGCGGGGAACACTCGTTCCCATGTACAAGTTCGCGCCCATCTCGACGGTTCATCCCCGCGGGCGCGGGGAACACTCAGTGTCGAGGATTGGCGCGACATGCCGCGTCGGTTCATCCCCGCGGGCGCGGGGAACACTTCCCGCCGATGAGCCGCCGCCCTGATGCGGACGGTTCATCCCCGCGGGCGCGGGGAACACGGTATGTGGCCAGGCTCGATTCGGCGCGCGCGGCGGTTCATCCCCGCGGGCGCGGGGAACACAGCCGGCGCCACCGTTGGCGGATTGGTGCGAGCGGTTCAGCCCCGCGGGCGCGGGGAACACGGCGGCGTGAGCACGTCGGGTCACGATTCGTGCCGGTTCATCCCCGCGGGCGCGGGGAACACGGGAGCAACAGCGATGACGGCACCGCCAATTTTCGGTTCATCCCCGCGGGCGCGGGGAACACTGCTTGCTGGTCTCGACGTAGGCGCCGACGCGCGGTTCATCCCCGCGGGCGCGGGGAACACATCTGGTAGATGCGCATCTCGGTGAGGCCGTGCGGTTCATCCCCGCGGGCGCGGGGAACACGCTTTGGACTGGCTGCGCTCGGCCCAATCGACCGGTTCATCCCCGCGGGCGCGGGGAACACGACGTTGCCGGACGTGGCGATCATCCAGCCGTCGGTTCATCCCCGCGGGCGCGGGGAACACACCCGTAGCCGGAGCGCCCAGGCAAGCCAGACCGGTTCATCCCCGCGGGCGCGGGGAACACTTTCTTCTGCGGCCGGGCGCAGAATGTGCCGCCGGTTCATCCCCGCGGGCGCGGGGAACACCGACACCGGCGTCGTGCATGCGGCCGGGAAGTGCGGTTCATCCCCGCGGGCGCGGGGAACACTACGATTACATGCGTACAGCGATGGGTCCGACCGGTTCATCCCCGCGGGCGCGGGGAACACGACCGACCGACCCGGATACACACGCTGAGCCTCGGTTCATCCCCGCGGGCGCGGGGAACACGTGAACACGAGCAGAGCCGCGACGATCGTGATCGGTTCATCCCCGCGGGCGCGGGGAACACGCCGGAGCGCCAAGGCACGCCAGCCCGTAAGGGGGTTCATCCCCGCGGGCGCGGGGAACACAAAACGGAATTTCCGCCAAGACCGGCAAACAGTACGGTTCATCCCCGCGGGCGCGGGGAACACAGCCGCCACGCTGCAGTCAATTTCTACCAACACGGTTCATCCCCGCGGGCGCGGGGAACACGGCCCGGCCGAAGACCACAAAATCACCGTCACCGGTTCATCCCCGCGGGCGCGGGGAACACAAAATTGATCTGCAGACCAGCGCCATTGATGACGGTTCATCCCCGCGGGCGCGGGGAACACCAAACCACCTACACCGTTCTTGGCCAGATATCCGGTTCATCCCCGCGGGCGCGGGGAACACCGCGGCGCCGACGAAAACCACACGACCAAGGTCGGTTCATCCCCGCGGGCGCGGGGAACACGCAGTACCGCACACGCCACGCGCGGGAAGCTCCGGTTCATCCCCGCGGGCGCGGGGAACACGTCGGCGCCAGGGGTTTCGCCGCTGAAGAGGGCGGTTCATCCCCGCGGGCGCGGGGAACACGCCCAGTCGAGCCAGCCGCAGGGGGGATCGATCGGTTCATCCCCGCGGGCGCGGGGAACACGCCCAGTCGAGCCAGCCGCAGGGGGGATCGATCGGTTCATCCCCGCGGGCGCGGGGAACACGTCTACCGCATCACCAACAACGTCCTGATGGCCGGTTCATCCCCGCGGGCGCGGGGAACACGACAGCGCAGACATTCCCCGTCGGCGGAACGTACGGTTCATCCCCGCGGGCGCGGGGAACACTTCGACGTCGTCCAGCGCGGCTACAAGGTGACCGGTTCATCCCCGCGGGCGCGGGGAACACGCGCCGGCAATCAATCCGGTTGCGATCTCCGGCGGTTCATCCCCGCGGGCGCGGGGAACACGCTTGAGCATTCGGAACGCCGTTGCATCATCGAGGTTCATCCCCGCGGGCGCGGGGAACACGTCGCAGGCTTGAGCCGCAGACGGACGCCGACCGGTTCATCCCCGCGGGCGCGGGGAACACTAATACCCTCCACACTTAGTCAAGTATTCCCTGGGTTCATCCCCGCGGGCGCGGGGAACACGTGGCACCCAACCCCGCGACCTCACCGAGATACGGTTCATCCCCGCGGGCGCGGGGAACACTCCCTTGATGCGGCCGTTCGGGCTGTCGAGGCCGGTTCATCCCCGCGGGCGCGGGGAACACGCAGGACGCCACTTTTGGGCAGATCGCGCCGACGGTTCATCCCCGCGGGCGCGGGGAACACGGTTTTGATGCGGTCCTCGTAGATCCTGAATCGCGGTTCATCCCCGCGGGCGCGGGGAACACGGCGAATACTACGGCGCCAACGAGGCGGGCATCGGTTCATCCCCGCGGGCGCGGGGAACACTACTGCTGCGCGACGGATAGGGCGGACAGGTGCGGTTCATCCCCGCGGGCGCGGGGAACACACCACCGGCGCGACGGTGGTATCGATCAGCGCCGGTTCATCCCCGCGGGCGCGGGGAACACCAGTCCGCCACCGCCAACACCATCACCGTCGCCGGTTCATCCCCGCGGGCGCGGGGAACACGGATCTGGACTGTACCGCTTGCGCTCTGCCTTCGGTTCATCCCCGCGGGCGCGGGGAACACCAGACGACCGTACCGTTAACCGTACCGTACGACGGTTCATCCCCGCGGGCGCGGGGAACACCCCTGGTCGCCGTGAAAAATCAGCGTCGAGCGCGGTTCATCCCCGCGGGCGCGGGGAACACTGCCCTAGTCCATAGTAGTCCGATTCCTCGGGCGGTTCATCCCCGCGGGCGCGGGGAACACCTGCTGCGGATCAAGGTACGACGTGGGCCACGCGGTTCATCCCCGCGGGCGCGGGGAACACCCGGACTCACCACCAGGTAGCGACGGGACAGGCGGTTCATCCCCGCGGGCGCGGGGAACACGCTCGGGCAAGACTGCGCTCGTTGTGGATTGGCGGTTCATCCCCGCGGGCGCGGGGAACACAGTCGCTTGGCTGTCCATCCCCCGTGCAGATTCGGTTCATCCCCGCGGGCGCGGGGAACACGTATTCGCCCATCAGGTTGCCGTTGGCAGCGACGGTTCATCCCCGCGGGCGCGGGGAACACTGGGAACTGGACCAGGCCATCAACGACCGTGGCGGTTCATCCCCGCGGGCGCGGGGAACACCAGCAGCGCGACCTTGTGTCCGTTGCTCGTCATCGGTTCATCCCCGCGGGCGCGGGGAACACACCCCAGCACCGACCAGTGCTGGCTCGCCGGACGGTTCATCCCCGCGGGCGCGGGGAACACGGCGCGCTGCTGATGGGCCGGCGGTTCCTCGGCGGTTCATCCCCGCGGGCGCGGGGAACACGCTCGGCCGATTCTCGATCGAGACCACGGATTCGGTTCATCCCCGCGGGCGCGGGGAACACGGATCAGTTGCCGCCGCTGTCGCCGACATGAACGGTTCATCCCCGCGGGCGCGGGGAACACACCAACCACCACCCACCACCCAGGAGCCTGACCGGTTCATCCCCGCGGGCGCGGGGAACACGCCATCCGACGCACGCCATGGCCCTGCCGAATCGGTTCATCCCCGCGGGCGCGGGGAACACGGCTGATGATTTCGGGCGGTTCATGCCGTGCACGGTTCATCCCCGCGGGCGCGGGGAACACTCGCAGCTTGTGGTGTTGAATCTGGGTTGTCGCGGTTCATCCCCGCGGGCGCGGGGAACACTCGTTGATGCGGCGCTCGAGGGTGCTCTGCTGCGGTTCATCCCCGCGGGCGCGGGGAACACACATAAACCGTGAAGGCACCCGTGGTCGTCTCCGGTTCATCCCCGCGGGCGCGGGGAACACGACCGGAGCAGGACACCCAAGCGACTCCCCCGGCGGTTCATCCCCGCGGGCGCGGGGAACACACCCTGAGAAATTCCGAGGTGCCTCACGGCCGCGGTTCATCCCCGCGGGCGCGGGGAACACTCCAGCCCACCGGGGAGGGAGTGGGCGAGCGCCGGTTCATCCCCGCGGGCGCGGGGAACACTTCGAGGGGCTGTGGGCCGCGCTGGCCGATCGCGGTTCATCCCCGCGGGCGCGGGGAACACGCCTGCGCCAGCATCCCGAAGAACTCGACGTTCGGTTCATCCCCGCGGGCGCGGGGAACACTTCTCACCCTGGGCCATGCAGAGTTCATACCGCGGTTCATCCCCGCGGGCGCGGGGAACACGCCCTTCCGGCACTCTCCAGCACGGATCCAGACGGTTCATCCCCGCGGGCGCGGGGAACACACTTAGTCTATCAGACTGATTTGTATAAGGAAATGAGCCATCGACATTTCTACCGAGAACATGGCATGCAGGAAGCATTATCCCAATTGTCAAAGATCGAGGGAACCTGGCTCCGGGTGGAAGCTCACCAGCCTCACACCATCCCACTCGACGGGAAGCCGGCGGTTGGGTCCCAACGTCTCGAACTCGAACCCAACCGCATTGTTCGACCGCCAGGCAATGACAGCGCTACCGTCCTCGATGCCCTCTTTGACGTTCGCCCAGATATGCTCTCGCACTTTCCGGGAAAAGCTCCCGACGTATACGCCAGCACGGAGTTCGAGCAACCATACGGCCAGCCGCCCGCGTAATCTCGGCGGGGCGTTCTCAACGACGATGACCAACATCACCCAAGGCCGTAGGATCTGGGTACGCTGGCATGATGGCGTCTTCCGGTGGGTCAGGGCGTGGTACTTCGCCAGCGGCGAGAATTCCCTCTATTTCGGGAATGATGCGATCGAGGAGCTTTGTCTGCCGGAAGATGTCCCGGCATGCGACGCGCACCGCTCGTTCAGCGTTCACCGGGCCCGCCGCCGCGACTTTGAAAGCGACGGGCACGACCGTCTCAAACTTGTAAATGTCCGCAATATCATAGACAAACGACAGTGCCTTCCCCGTGTGAATGAAACCAACCGCCGGCGCATACCCTGCAGCGAGCACCGCTGCTTCGGTAACGCCGTAAAGAGCGGCTGTCGCCGAAGAGAGGCAGCGGTTGGGCAAGTCCGAGACATCCCAGTTGTCCGGACTGTAGTCCCTCCCTTTCCAGCGAATTCCAAACCGCTCGGCCATGATCTGGTAGGTTCGCCGCACCCGTGCGCCTTCGATCCCTCTCAACTGCTCGATGCTGCGGCGCGCCGGGGGTTCTTCGCCGAAGCGCAGTGCGTACATCTTGCGCACGACCTTCAGACGCAGTCCTTCATCCAGAGCCAGCCTTGCCTGATAGAGCAGGCGATCGGATCGCGCGCCACCAGGTTGACCCGAGGAGTACAGGCGAACGCCGGCTTCACCTACCCATACCAGCAGAGTACCTACACGTGCTGCCAGCGCCGCTGCCCGATGCGACAACCGCGTCCCAGGCTCCAGCAGGATACACGCGACTCCGCCAACCGGAATGTGGGTCAGGACCGGACGCGATCGCTGCCCGTCCCGGTCGACAACCACGAACGCACCGTCGATCACGTCGATCTCGCCTTTCTCGACGAAGACGATCGACAGGCGATCCTTGATTGAAATCGGTTTCAGGGGCGGCAGCATGCTTCCACACTCCTCGTCCGACGAAGCCCCTCAGATCGACCCAGCGGCCAAGCAGTTCGCCGCGTGCCCCGAGTCCCCCGCCATCCACTCGTAACACCGCAGCGCCCGGACGTCCACCCGGCCACACCGCGCACTCGAGGCCAGCCGCCAAACCCAACGCCTGGTACGGCGATGGCCCCACCCCATTCACACTGGATCGGCGAGCGAGGCATTCAAGCAGACCGGCGTACGAGCAGCAGCCCGCAACCGAAGGCTTTTGCATGGCCGACTCCGCGGTATAGCGCATCAAGCATCCGCGTCGGCTCGACGACGGTGAGTCCACCTGAAAAATCCACCGTGCTGAACTGTACCTTCTCCCCCTTCCCTCGATGTTGCTCGTATGCTTCTACGGCGAGGCTGTCGCGATCGATCTCGCAGCCCAAGCGCTCGGCACGTTGGTCGAGCCAAGTACTGCATGTGTCCCTTACTAGATCGGCAAGCGCCGGCTTGTCGCTCTCCTTCCACTGCGCCCAAGCGCTGAGACCCCGCTGCTGCAGCAACAGCTTCTTCCCATGCATCACCACATCATGGCGTCTGGACTGGTTGCCGTCTGTAACGGTAACGACGGGATTGGCACGCAAGTCGAACTGAAGCTGGTCTCCCGGGCGAAGGATCGGTGCGTACTCGCGGCTCTGCACGCTCCACGCCGAATTGCCGCCGTCCGGCTGAGTCTGGGATACCACGTAGTAGCGGGGCGCGTCTGCACGGTCCTGACGGCGAAACAGGAACTCGCGGCTTCCCCCGGGAACTGTTCGGAAAAAGCGCCACAGCCACTGGTGGTCTGCGTAGGCGTCTGCTCGCATTCGTTCGTGCGCTGCGGCGCTCTCGCGTCCTTCGGCGGCAGTGATCAAGCTGAAGTACATGTTCATGCTCCCGCAAGCAGTTTGATGTGTTCCGTACGATCGCCGAACTGCCACGCTGCCCGGCGGATGACGCGATCCTTACGGGGCGCGCTGAGGTCAGGTTCGGCCCCCGCCAGCGTACGCTCCGACCAAGCCAGTCGCACAAGTCGACGAACCGTCACCCCGTTGCGACTAGCCAGCTCGATGCCGTACGAGTGCAGCGCAGCGAGGGCATTGTCGGCCGCTATGATCTGCGGACAAAGTGGCGCCGCCGGAGGGCAGGCCTTGCGTCCGAGGTACAGTACAAAACGTGGCTGGAGCAAAGCCTCTGCCAAGGCAGCCAGCGAGTACACCGCGTCCGGCATCGACTGCATGGCGACGATGCACGCTGCGCCCTGCCGGTAGTCTCGCGTTGACAGGATCGTGTTCAACTCATGCCGAGACGGCGACAACTCGTCGCTTCTTGTCACACGCGGGCGTCCTTTCAGTGTCGTTCGGCTGGGAACCTGCGCCGTATGGTAATCGCGCATGAGCGTTCCGGCCTCGTGCACACCCACGGCGAAGGCGTAACCCGCACGTAGCCGCTGCTGTGCGGGTTCGTCATCTCTTCGCACACCCAGAGCTGCCCCGAGTAGGCCGATCAACGCTGATTCGCCGGGGTATTCGCGGCTGCCTCGGTACTCGCCAACTGCGGGCTCGCCCCAGGATGCGAGCGGCGCGCGAAGCTGGAATACCAGAAACTCGGTCATGGTTCGGCCTGCACGAAAGCAACGAGGTCGGTCAGCCGCCCGTCACCCGTGACCACGTTGATCGTGTAGCGGCTGGCGGCGCAGGCACCGTACACGTCGTCGAAGTGCTTCTGCCATGTTTCGAGCTTCGCGATAGCCGAATCGAGCATGCCGCGGTCACCCGTCGGCTTGATGGGCTGGAGGAAAGCCTCGGCAAGCGAACGGGGCTGCTGATCGCCTTTTTCCCCAAGCACGTAGCTCGCGTACGCGCGCGAAGCGAAACTGCTCTGCATACCATTGGGCGTGACCTTGGTCACTGCATGCACCAGTGCCGCCAGCGCCCTGGCAGTCAGCTCACCGTCGCAGCCGAGGTTGTCAGACAGCAGCTCTCTATTGATGCATACATACTGGTAGAACAATCCCGCTCCGTACCCGCGCTCACCAATGTGGCTGGCGTTGGGCGCATCGCGGTTGAGGTCGTCGATGGCACTGAAGTAGTCGTCCTCGACGGTGCAACGGTGCACGGTTATCGCGTGCGCAACCTGCACGGCAGCTTCGACATTGAACTGCGGAGAATCGGCAAGCATGCGTCCAAACATTGCGATGTCAACGTCGTGTCGAGGCTTGCGCAATAGCGACAGCTCTTCCCCCTCCGGTCCGCTGCCACGTTGCGCGCATTTTGCTACCAACTCCCGCACCGCAGCCCGCTCGTCGGTGCTCACGTGTGCGAGCTGCTCGATCTCGAGATCCTCATCATTATCGGTCTTCTTCTCGGATTTCGGCTTTCCGAAACAGCCGGCGATCATGCGACTCCATTTGCGCGCATCTGCTTCGCGCACCCCAGCGTTGCAAAGGGCCTGAAACGCCTCGTTGCCGAGACGCTTCGTTCGCGTGCCGAGGTGATCGCCCAACGCACCTGCAAAGGCATCCGAAGTTCTCCATGCGCGCTTCTGACACTGGGAGGAAATGCGCAAGCGGAGCGCATCCCCGACGAGGGCATTCTTCGGTCGCCCAGTGTCATCGCGGTTGAGATTGGAGGGCGCATAGTTGGTCAGAAGGTGTAGCTGAACAAAACGGGACATTCGTGGCTCCTTGTATGGGATGCGAGAAACTGCTCAGTCATTCGGGCTCTTGCTCGATATCAGGTTTTCTTTTCTTCTGGCCACTGGTAGTCGTACGCCCATCGCTTCCTTACTGCATCGCCCCAGTAGAAGAAGTCGTTGGCCAGCCCCAGCACGTCGATCCTGTAGTCCATCAATGGCAACACGCGGCGCAGCGCAGTGAACAGCGAGTCGGAGTCCGGCGACTCGAGGAGGCGCCGAAAGCGCAGCTCGCTGACCAGGGGGCGATCGGTTCTCCTTTGACTCATCGCTGCCGAGATCGATTGCGAACCGCCACTCGAACGTGCCGTGTCATCCCTGACGTGAGCCAGCAACCCGACAATCGCCGCCAGCCGCTCGTCCTGCCCATCGGTCGCATCGGCCGGCCAGCCAGCTTTGAGCAGGCGACGATACAGCCGCTGATATGGTCCAGTCAGTGCGACCGCTGTGGGGGACGCCGCGCGCCGCACGATCGCGCGGCTGGCGTGATCTTCTTCGAGGCCATGCCACCAGTCAAACAGTACGCGTCCAACTCGCGTCGGCTCATGTGTGCTGCCAATGAATTGAATCGACATCTTTCCTTCCTCTGTGCTGGGTGATCAGGATGCTCGCGGGGCTGCGGATGCACCCTTGGCCTTGTTGCTTGTGCCAGGACCTTCGGCGTCCGGGAGTCCTAGCGCTTTGCGAATGGCCGGTCCCCTGAGGTTTGCCCTCAGGCGGTGCCAAGACTTGACCACGCGTCGCATGTTCTGACGTTCGATCGCCGCGACGCCGACAAACTCGCCATCAAAAAGGCTCTCGCACGTGTCGATGAGATTCCGATGCCAAGCGGCCCGGACCGGCAAGCGATCGACCCGGGAGTCGCCATCACCATCGCTGCGCAGGGAAGTGATGAGCGACTCGAGCTGCCGATAGAACTCCGGCTCGGTCCGGCTCCAGAAACCTGCTTCGACTGCGCTGAGGTCACCTCGGGCTTCCTTGCCGAACCAGGCTTCCTTCACCGCACTGCGCAAGCACGACGCTGCCAGTTCGGCTCCGGCAAGCCAGCGGCCCACCTCCGCCTGCGCCTGCCGCTGCGCCTCGGGCTGACAATCGGCCAGTCCGTAGAGCGGTATCGTCGCTTCGTACCAGCAGCGGGCCTTCATGTTGTCCATGTCGAAACCAAAGGCCCACAAGCGACGCTGTCCCTTGGCGCGCGGAAAGAGGTGCGCGAGGAAATGGCTGACCACGGTTGCCGGCCGCCTGCCTTTTTGTTGCGTCGCTACGCCCATGACCCACGCCAGCCAATGACGGTAGCCGATGCCGCCCGGCTGCGGATGAATCGGCAGCCAGCCTTCCTTGGTCTCGTAGTACGGCGACAGCGGATGGTTCCAGGGGCCTTTGTAATTGAGGCCGTGATTCTTCGTTTCGTAGCGCCGGATGAGTCTGTCGCAGTGCCGGCCACAGAGGTCGCAATCGCCAAGGCCCGTATCGGTCAGGTCCAACCGAATCCGGCGCGGCATCGCCCAGAAGACATGGTCCGGATGCACGAGCAATGGTGAGGTCTCGCCACCATCCGGCTGGATCGCGCCGATCTCCCTGAGCCATGGAAACCGAAAGTGCGGTGCCGCCTTGCGCGGGTCGCCTTGAGACGCGAGGAACTCGGAGCGGGAACGCACGTTGAGCCAGAGGTCGTGCCACAGACTGCGCTGCGGATGGCACAGGACAAGAGTGGTCAGCGGCCCGCCGCCGCGCAGTCCGGTGCGGTGGCCTGATCCACCCGCTGGCGCGTTGATCTGCAGCGTGAGCAGCGCTGTCAACGCGCAATGGGGACACATGCCCGCCACCTGACCGTGCTTGACGAAGTGGTCGGTGTTCCGCTGCACCGACTGTTCTCCCGCCGCTTCGATGAGCAGGCCGGCGATTTCGAACGAGACGCCCCGCCCCGCCCTCAGCTCGAAATCCTGCAGGAAGCGCGCGCCTTCACCGTCGTACTCGAAAGCTGCCGCCAGTGGTGAAAACCAAGCGGTCAGGGTCGCCGAATCGGGCGGATCCTCGAACCAGAAGTCCCAGTCATCGGGCTCAACCACGGGGGTGCTGGTCTGCAGGAGGGCAATCGCGAACTGCACGAGGGCGCCGTTGAAATCGGCACGATCGGCGTCAAAGGCGACGATGCGGGGATCGGCGAGTTCGCTTGGTGCGACCCAAGCGCGGCAGCCATCACGATAGCGAACCGGCATCCAATCTTCGGTCAGTAGCGACATCTTCCTTCGTTCTCCTTGAATACAAGGTGGAGGTGGCCAAGTTTGGAGGCTGGCCACCCCACGCAGTAGGTGACGAAACCCGAACCTTGGAGGAGCGGATTTCATGCAGTCAGCCGGCGCGGGACCCACAGCTGCGATACTAGCCACCGCCAGGGATCGTGTCAAGTGTGTAGCTTCTTAGTGCAAGTTGCTTCAAACACAATTCGAGAGCGATCGCCAACAGAATCCGGGAAACCAAGATAGTCCAAACCGGGCAAGCCGCTGATGCGCTGGAGTAGTGGATGGTTGCGATGCATGTATAAACGCGGAATTGTCGCCGAAGCCACTTTCTGCGTTTGTTAGTCGGTCTCTGCGGGAGGTAGACTTCCTTCCTCGTCTGTGGCTCTCGGAATGTCCCACGTTCTCCATTGCATGGAGATGAACCGTGTGTCGCTTCGTAATGCTGGTCATGACCGATCCGTTCCCCGCGCATCGCGGGGCAGCGCCGAGTGCGCCGCACTCGGCGCAACCACCTGCCGCAACCCGAGCTTTGCGCAGTACTGCCAACGCGCCCGCTCTCGCTGTCCTTTCAGTGGCTGCCGCCAGGCCTCCCCAATCCATCCTTCTGGTGTTTCATCGAGCGCCAGGACCACCGACCATTTCCCGTGATCTGGCAAGTCCTGCCGAAACCGATTGAACTCGGCTCGCCGGGACATCTCTTCGGGCTCCATCGCCTCAGCAATCAGCCGCTCGGCAACGCGCAGGCTGCTGTACGCAAGCGCCCCAGGCGCCCAGAGCTTCAGCTGGTCGCCACGCCAACACGCGAGAACGACCGTCGCAGTCACCTCGCCAAGCCGCGAAGGGCTCTTTGCCTCCCCCCACCAGTCGAGACCGCAATGAACGTAACCGTTTCCCAGCTTGACCGTGTTCTGCTGTGCGGCGGCCGCGTCGGCGTAGGCTTGGCCCACGGCCCGCATCGCGTTCTCTTCCAGTGCCTCCGGTAGCGGCGTTTCACCGCCAAACACGCACTCGATAAGGCGACGTGCGTCGTCGGGCATGGTGATGAAATCCGCTTTCCGCAGCGCCTGGGCGGTCAGCCATAGCTGCCCGTGGTGAGGATAGACCTTGGCAGCTCGCGGGAACGCCGCGGTAAACCAGGCTGCATCGGGATTCTCCTCCCAGACGGGCCCGAGAACCCACAGGCAAGGTGTGCCGCGCATATCGGTCGCGCGAGGGTCGGCGAGCCGCCTTCCGGCAGTGTCGCGCGGATGACGTTGCAGCCGGCCGGCACGCTGGATCAGACGATCAACAGGCGCCAGATCGCTGATCACCAAGTCCCAGTCGGCGTCCAGACTCTGTTCGACCACTTGCGTGGCGATCACCAGCCGCCCCGCACGGGACTCCGGAGTGCTGTCCTTCCCGAACGCCGCAAGGACGCGGTCTTCAGCATGGAGTCGATCGCGCAGCGCGAAGCGGGCGTGAAAAAGAATGATCCTGTCGGCCGGAATGCGCTCCTGGAACAAAGAGTGGGCATCGAGCGCATCGGCAACGGTGTTGCGCATCCAGCAAACACACTTGCCAGCAGCCAGCGCCGCTTCAATGACGCCAACAACCAGATCAGGCTCGCTGATGTAGCGCACACCGAGCGGGCGGCGAACGTCGAAGCGGGTCCCCAGCGGCTTCTGTTCAAGCACATCTGGTCGCGCTGGCGACCAGCGGCTGACCAGCGGATACGGAGTTTCCGATGCCGCAGCCGGTCGCGGTGGATCGGCGCGACAGCCGTGCGCAAAGGCTTCAACCAGTTCCTCCTTCATGCGATCGGTCAGGGTCGCCGAGAGGAGGATGGCGCTGCCGCCAGAGCGTGCGTGAAACTCGAGCAGCGTTTCGAGGACTCGCTGCATGTAGGCATCGCACGCATGCACCTCGTCCACCACCAGAACCTTACGGAGCAGACCGAGTAGCCGCAGACACTGGTGCTTGCTGGTAAGAACGGCAAGCAGGGCTTGGTCGATCGTACCTACGCCAGCGGGGGCGAGCAACGCACGTTTGTTGTGGTCAGCCAACCAGGCGGTGCAGCGAGCCGTTGCCGTCTCGTCGCCCACACTGGTATCAGCAGGGCCAGGTGGAACGACCGAGGCAGCGAACAGTTCGACGAGATCACGTTGGCCGTTGGCCAGAACGAGGCTCGCGTTGCCCATGAACAGGCGGCGGTACACACTGGCTATGCGCCCGTACATCGCGTTTGCGGTGGCCATCGTCGGTAAAGCGACGAAAAACCCATCGGCGCGGCCTGCTGCCATCAGCCGCTGTGCGAGCTTCAATGCCGCTTCGGTTTTCCCGGCACCGGTGACGTCCTCGAGGATGTAGATCTGGGGTCCCGGCGACAGCTCCACACGGCAAGCCCAATTCTGCAAGGGAGAGGGTGACTGGATACCGGGAAACAGGTCGCCGAACGACACGTCGACTCGCTGCGCCGCTGGCAAAACACCAGACGCTTCAAGCGCCTGTACCGCCACGCCCTTGCTGCGCAACCAGTATTCGCGCAGCGGTACGGCTGCCGTCACATAAGTAAAGCGATCGGAATTCGACCCCAGCCAGTCTGCAAGAACGGTCAGTCCCGCGAGCCACCAAGACGCATCACGGCTCGCCGCCGAAAAGCGCCTGGCACCATCGGCAGACGGGAGGCATGGCGGCTCTCCCGGAAGGAAGAGTTCCAGCAACTCGGCGACAAAGGCACAGATAGCCGCGCGGTCGTCCCTGTCGAAGTGGCTCAACCAATCGCTCGCCGGCTGCGGGGGCATGCCGTGGTGGCCCGTCACCGCCCTGGCCCACCAGTCCAGCCCCTTGAGGGCGGAGGAAGTGCGCGCTCCGAACCAGCTTTCTGCCGCAGCCTTGTCCCGAAGGACTTCTGTCCAGAACAACCAGCCGAGGCTATCGTGCCGCAGGCTATAGGTTTTCGACGCCAGCGGCTCGCGCCCACGCAGCGAGGCGACGATGTGGGGCTGCTGGCCCTGAAAAGCTTCGGCGAACTTTCCGACGTCGTGCAAAGCCAACCAGAACGCCAGCCACTTCAGGAGCCGTTCGTCGTCTGCGAAGCCGGTGAGGTGTCGGAAGATGTCCAGTAACGCCGGGGAGCGGCGCAGGTAGAGGGTTCCAACCGCGGCAACGTCGAGGCAGTGGTACACGAGCAGGTGGTACGCATCGTTCTGCAGACCCGTCGCCCGCGCCTTGCCCCAGTAACGGAAGTAACTCTGCGCCTCATCTCGCATCGTTCATCTCCTGTGCGTGCCGTGTTCGCCTCTATTGGCAGCCATTATGAACGCGTGCAGGCGCAAACTCTGAGCCCGGTTTCGCCTGTTTTGCTCCGTGGCGGTAGAAAACCGGCCAAAGCGCGTTCGGCAGCCCGAAAAAAGCCAGCCATCGTTGCCCTAGCCGTGTTGGCTCAACCAAGGTGCCAAACAGACCGACAAAAGCGTCCATTACTTCCAGAGAGTGGGCTACCAGAGTTTTCGGGGTCTGGCCTTTCGGGACCGATTTGGCAAGGAGAAGAGTCATCTCGTTTGCCATGGTACAAACACTCCACACCCCAGCTTCCGTCTTCCTCCCAGCCCATGTTCCTGCAGCCGTATGGATTCCTCTGCCGTCAATTCGCTGACCAGCAGCGTGTGAGCAACGACTTTCCTGTCCTTGATCGTGAAACTTCGTCGGGGACCACGTTGCGGGCTACCTCGAATCGCCAGTTCGGCCAATTGGTGAGCCATTTCGGTGTCGAACCGACTCTCATCCTGGCCGTTACGGGTGGTGACCAAGTGGGCGTAGAGCGCGGGAGCAGGCTGGAGGGCTTGGGGTTGAGGGATTCCCAAGCGCAGCGGGTCGGTACCCAGCGTCAGTTGTTGGCCCGCCAGGAGAAGGAACTTGTGGACCAGCGTTACCGGCAGGCGGATGGCAATCCGCGATGCGGGGCTCAGCGCCAAGCGGCCCTTTCCACGATAGCTCCCTCGGATGAGGTGCAAACCCACATCCTCTCGTGTGTGCAGCCAGGGGTCGGTCGCGGATTCGAGCGCATGGGATAGCGCAGCGTACAGCGCATAGCCGTGATCCAGGGGAATTTCATGGCCATGCAGCGGAAAAAGGAGGTCTATCCTGGGTGATTCCATGATTGCGATTGGCTCCAAGGGTTTCGGTTGTGCCGGGATGCGGATTCGTGTGAGGGCGTCACGCCTCTTTGTCCTGATTGTGAAGGTCGGCAGGCTCAATTTGTGAGCACGCGCCCAGATTCTTGCTCGCCGCGAGGTGCTCCTGCTGAACTGCGTCGCGCAGCGAGTCGGGGGCCAGTACCGTCACGTGACGGCCATGGCGCAGGATGTCCATGATAAGTTCCGGCTCGCGGCTGTAGGGAAGGGATAGCCAATAGCGTCCGTCGTCCAGGAAACGGCCCCGCTGGGCCGGGTGCCACTTTTCATTGGCTACCCACCGTGCGCGCTCGGCGCTGAAGAGTAGCTTGGCCCAGAGCACCGAGGCGCCCGAGAAAATGCCGTAGCCACTACCCAATTCCCGATCCAGCTCAGTGTCGTCGATGTCGACGGCCGGTCGATCGAGCACCCGGACATCGCGGATCGCGTCGACGGCGAATGCGCGCAGCTGGTTGCGCAGGTGGCACCAAGCGTCGAGATACCAGTTGTCCCGATAGTGCACCAGGCGCTGAGGCGATACTTCGCGCCGGGTGTGCTCGTCTGTGCCGCGGGCATGGTAGCCGATCACCAGCCGGCGCCGTCGCAATAGACCACTGCCCACGGCCTGGAAATGTTCCAGGCGGTAGGATCGGGCAGCGACGGTTTCTATTCGGATTCGGCGAGCCACTTCCGCGCTCGGGTTGTCACCCGCTCCCAGCAGTTTCGTCAAACGATTGAGCAGTGGCTTGATCTGGCTCCCCAGCAGGCCGCTGGTGTCGAGGTTGCTCAGGAGATGCTGCATGGTCAGGAGCGCGTGGATCTCTTCCGCAGAGAACCACATGTGTGGCAGTTCGAACTGGCCTCCGGCTTCTTCAGGAGCGCCGAGTCGGTAGCCGCCGTATTCCGGGTCGTAGTCAATGGGAACCTGGAAGCGGTCTCGCAACTCCTGGATGTCCCGACCAAGGGTGGCGCGAGAGATGCCGAACTTTTCCATCAGTTCACTTCGGCAAGTGACGCGGCGGGGGCTGAGTAGTCCCTGGATCTGGCGCAAGCGGTCGGTGCGGTTGATTCCAGTCATGTCTATTGCTTCCTGCTCGTCTCGTCTTCTCGGGCAGTATGCCTCGTTTTATGTGTGGATACGCAAACGTAACCGGTGTTGCCTGGCCGAAAATTGAGGTGGGGCACGTCGACAAAGCAAGACCGATTTGATTTGTCATATTCCACTCGCTCCGGGCCATCTTTCTCTCTGGCGTTGCTTGCCCGGAATGGCCTCATCTTTCGCTCCGACAGCTGCGATAGGATCGAAGTCGGTTTGGGTGTGCCGCACCACGACGTGTTCCACGTCATCGGCAATTATTGACATTTACCGATGTTATGGCCCACCATGCCCGACATGAACAACGTTGCCGAGAGGCTGATCGACTTGGCGCGATCCCAAGGGCTGATCCGCCCGTGTGATCTGGCACCTCTGGGAATCTCCCGGGTTTCCCTGACACGTGCCGTTTGCCGTGGGCAACTGGAGCGCGTTGGACGGGGTCTCTACGGGCTGCCCGGGCGAGAGGTTTCCGCCCACGGGGCGCTGGCAGAAGTGGCGCGCCGGGTGCCCAAAGGAATCGTCTGCCTACTCTCGGCACTTCGTTTTCATGGCCTGACCACCCAGGCCCCGTTTGCAGTGTGGCTGGCTATCGAGAACAAGTCCATCGCGCCGAAGCTCGATTACCCGCCGCTACGCATCGTCCGCTTTTCGGGTGCGGCACTCACCGAGGGTGTCGAGGAACATGCCGTGGACAGGGTGACCGTCCGCGTCACCTGCGTCGCGAAGACCGTCGCCGACTGCTTTAAATACCGCAACAAGATCGGCCTTGACGTTGCCCTGGAAGCGCTACGTGAGGCATGGCACGAGAAACGCGTAACCAGTGACGACATCTGGCGCTACGCCAAGGTTTGCCGTGTCGCCAACGTGATGCGTCCCTACCTGGAAAGCCTGGGATGACGGTCCGGAATATTGGAGCCTCCATCCGGGATCGACTGCTCAACAAGGCCCGCGCCGATAGGCTGGACTACAATCTGTTGCTAACCCGCTATGCGCTGGAGCGCCTGCTCTACCGCTTGAGCATCTCGGATCAGCGCGACCAGTTTCTGCTCAAGGGCGCGTTGCTGTTCGACCTGTGGTTCGACGTGCCGCATCGGCCCACCCACGATGCCGATTTCCTTGGGTTCGGATCAGCCGAGATTCCTCATCTGGCAAAGGTCTTCCAGGACATCTGCCGCATTGAGGTTGAGGACGGCATCGTGTTTCAGCCTGATTCCGTGACGGCCGTCGAGATCCGCAAGGAGGCGCACTATGCCGGCTTTCGGGTGACGCTCATGGGGCTGCTGGACAGTGCCCGTTGCCCAGTGCGGGTCGACATCGGATTCGGGGATGCCGTCGTACCAGGCCCGGAGGACGTCCACTACCCCGTCCTCCTTGGCGAGATGCCCGCGCCGCAACTCCGCGCCTATCCTCGTTACACGGTCATTGCGGAGAAGTTGGAGGCGCTGACGTCGCTCGGCATGCTGAACAGCCGGATGAAGGATTTCTTCGACCTCTGGGTGCTGGCAAAGCATTCGGACTTCGACGGCACGGTGTTGTCGCGGGCCGTCGCGGCCACGTTCGAGCGTCGGCGCACCGCGATTCCCATGGGTGTGCCGATCGGGTTGAGTGACGAGTTCATCAACGACGCTCAGAAGGAAAAACAATGGCAGGCGTTCCTGCACAAGAACGCCATCGCTCTGATCCCGCTGGCGGCAGTGATCGCCGATCTGCGAAATTTTCTATTGCCGCTGCTGGGGTCGGTCGCCGCGAGGGACAGTTACGCCATGACATGGCGGGCAGGGGACGGATGGCGGCTTCATGACGCGATGCTTTAATTGGCCGAACGGGGTGGCGCAAGAAGTCCCTGGATTTCAATCACTCTTTCAACCCACTCACCAATTTTTTTGGCAAGGACACCGGTGCCGTTTCCAACCGTGGAATCGAACAGCGCAGACATCAGCAGACACCTACATTACCTGCACAGACACCATCACCAGTCCTCTCTAGCCCCGATAGCGAGTTGTGATCCAGGTCGATCGCGTCCAGGTGCAGGACAGTCTCGTCCGGCGCCCTCTCGTGCGCTGCGATGAACCCGTTCACAAAATGCTGGCCTACCGTCCCCGGTCGTGGGCAACCCTGTGGTCGCGATCGTCGTGATCCGCCTCCGGAGCATGTTCCAGACGGTTCAGCGTCGACTTGCTCGCGCGCGTGGGTTGAAACGCGTTCTTCGCCGTCGTTTCGCTCACAACCAACGGTCGCGCGGCTCACGGGCGCGCGTGGATTGAAACTTGCTGACCAACACCCGACGCCTAAGGCGTTCGATTCAGAGCAAAGCAAGAAATTACCCATTTACACCCATTCCTAGGCCGCTCGGCTTCAAAATGGGTGTTAATGGGTTTACTATTGGTTTCATGCTACGTTCAGACACCCTCCAGATCACACCCGAGATCCTGAGCCTGATTGCCCGGATCGACGAATTCAAAGGCGCCTGGCGGGCCTTGGGAACCCTCGCACCGGATCGCCTTTCGGCGCTGCGGCGGGTTGCGACCATCGAAAGCATCGGTTCGTCCACGCGTATCGAGGGCAGCAAGCTGACTGACCGCGAGGTCGAGCGCCTGCTCTCCAATCTGGCCATCCAGTCCTTTGACACCCGTGACGAGCAGGAAGTGGCCGGTTACGCTGAACTGATGCATCTGGTGTTCAGCTCGTGGCAGGACATCCCCGTCAACGAGAACCACATCAAGCAACTGCACCAGATCCTGCTGCGCCACAGTGAAAGGGATACGCGCCACCGGGGGCAGTACAAGACGAATTCAAACAGCGTCGCCGCCTTCGATGAAAAAGGGACACAGATCGGCATCGTTTTCGAGACCGCCACACCGTTTGACACGCCACGTTTAATGGCCGAATTGGCGTCGTGGGTGAACGACGAACGGGAGAAGAGGCATCTGCACCCCTTGTTGATCATCGCGATCTTCGTGGTGGTGTTTCTGGAAATTCACCCTTTCCAGGATGGCAACGGACGTTTGAGCCGGGTGCTGACGACCCTGCTGCTGATCCAGGCCGGTTACGCCCATGTGCCGTACAGTTCGCTGGAGCGTGTGATCGAGCTGAACAAGGAAGCCTATTACCTGGCCCTGCGCCAGACACAGGGCACCATCCGCGCGAGGGCTCCCAACTGGCAGCCCTGGCTGGTGTTCTTCTTGCGCTCGCTGGCCGAACAGGTTCGGCGCCTGGAGAAGAAGGTCGAGCGCGAGAGGATCGTGCTGGCCGCGCTGCCCGAACTGTCACTGCAGATCGTCGAATTTGCCCGCGAACATGGGCGCGTCACGATGATGGATGCGATCAAACTGACCGGAGCCAGCCGCAATACCCTCAAGCAGCACTTCCGCGACCTGACCGGGCGCAACCATCTGGAGCAGCATGGCAGTGGACGCGGTGTTTGGTACGGGTTGAAGTGACTGGGATCGTCAGAACGACTGTTCGAGCGTCAGCTCGATGATCCCGGCGCTGGATTTGACTGCCGCAGCGATGACCGTTATATTACTGACCAGTCAGTCACTAACCAGAACGAATGCATCCCACGGCCCATCACGAGTCTTCGTCCCCCTCGCCGGGTGAGGCTTCGACTCGCCGCCGGCGCAAGGACGCGCGCCCCTCCGAACTGCTGGCAGCGGGATTGGAACTCTTTGTCGACAAGGGTTTCGCTGCCACCCGGCTCGACGATGTCGCGCGCCGCGCCGGGGTCTCGAAGGGCACCCTCTATCTCTACTTCCCGAGCAAGGAAGCGCTGTTCAAGGCGGTGATCGAGGACGGCATGGTGGCGGCGCTGCTGGCTGCCGAGGAACGGATGGCGGCCCACCAGGGCCCGGCTGCCGAGCTGCTGCACGAGCTGCTGCTCGGCTGGTGGCAGCAGATCGGCAGCACGGCGCTCGCCGGCGTCAGCAAGCTGATCATTTCGGAAGCGAGGAACTTCCCCGAGATCGCCGATTACTACCGCGAGCGGGTGATCAGCCGCGGCCGTGCGCTGTTGCGGCAGGCGCTCGAGCGCGGCATCGACCAGGGCGAGTTTCGTCCGCTGCACGTCGAGGCGGCGATCGACGTCATCATCGCGCCGCTGCTGATGCTGGCGATCTCGCGCTTCTCGCTGCGCCTGTGCGGGCACGAGGTGTCGCCCGAGGCCTACCTCGAGACGCATTTCGAGTTGCTGCTGTGCGGCCTGCGGCCGGCGGGAGACCATTCGTGAGAGTCCGCCACGCGTCATCGCCGCTGCGCCTGCGGCTGTTGCCCGCGCTGCTGCTGTTCGCTGCGCTCGCCGGCTGCGGCCGGGAAGCAGCAGCACCCGAACCACCGCGACCGGTACTGACACGCGTCCTCGGCGAGACCGCCGGCGACGAGACCCTGAGCTATTCGGGTGAGGTCCGCTCGCGCCACGAAACACCGCTCGCCTTCCGCATTCCGGGCAAGATCACGGCCCGGCCGGTCGATGCCGGCGCCATCGTCACGGCAGGGCAGGTCCTGGCGAGGATCGACCCGGCGGACAGCCTGCTGTCCGTCGAAGCCGCCAGTGCGCAACTCGAACTCGCCGCTGCCGACGTGCAGCGCTGGCGCCATCTGCGCGCGCAGAACTTCGTCAGCCAGGCGGCGCTCGACGGCAAGGAAAGCGCCTACCGGGCGGCCCGCGCACAGGCCGAACTGGCGCGCAATCAGTCCTCGTACACCGTGCTGCGCGCCGACCAGGCCGGCGTCATCGGCCTGATCACCGGCGAGGTCGGACAGGTGGTGGCCGCCGGCCAGACCATCATGCGCCTGGCGCGCGCCGACACGCTCGAGGTGGCGATCTCGATTCCCGAGGCGCGCATGCCCGAGCTGCGTTCGCTCGGCGCCGCCGAAATCAGCCTCTGGGCCGACGCGCAGGCGCACTACGCCGGAACGCTGCGAGAGCTGTCGCCAGTGGCCGACCCGGTGACACGCACCTATGCGGCACGGGTGGCGATCCGCCAGCCCGATGCCCGCGTCCTGCTCGGCATGACGGCGACGGTCCGCTTCCTGCGCCAGGAGGGCAGCAGCCGCCTGAGCGTGCCGCTGACGGCGATCTTCCAGCACGCGGGACAGCCGGCCCTCTGGGTGGTCGACGCGGATCAGATCGTCAGCCTGCGGCCGGTCGCCATCGCCGCCTACCGCGAGGACAGCGCGATTCTCGCCAGCGGCGCCGCCGCCGGTGAGCGGATCGTCGTCGCCGGCGTGCACAAGCTGAGCAGCGGCGAACGCGTGCGCGTCATCGAGCAACCCGACCGCCGCGGCACGCCGCCGGGCAGCCGCGCGGCCGATCCGGCGGCGCGATGACGCCGCCCAATCTCTCCGAGTGGGCGCTGCGCCACCGCTCGCTCGTTGCCTACCTGATGGTCGTGCTGATGCTCGCAGGCGTCTTCTCGTACTTCCGGCTCGGCCGCGCCGAGGACCCGGACTTCACCTTCAAGGCGATGGTCGTGCGCACGCTGTGGCCGGGAGCGACGGCGCCGGAAGTGCAGTTGCAGATCACCGAGCGCATCGAGAAGAAACTGCAGGAAGTGCCGTGGGTCGACGTGCTGCGCTCGCAGACGCGACCCGGCGAGTCGCTGATCACCGTGCTGCTGAAGGACTACACGCCGAAGAAGGAAGTCCCGGATTCCTGGTACCAGGTGCGCAAGAAGATCGGTGACATGCGGCACACGCTGCCGCAGGGCGTCGTCGGCCCTTTCCTCAACGACGAGTTCGGCGACACCTTCGTCACCATCTTCGCGCTCACCGGCGACGGTTTCGACCTCGCCGCCCTGCGCCGCGAAGCCGACCGCATCGGCCGCGAACTGCGGCAGCTGCCGGACGTGAAGAAGATCGAGTTGTTCGGCGTGCAGGACGAGAAGATCTACATCGAAGTGTCGCACGCCAAGCTGGCAACGCTCGGGCTCAACCCGCTCGCCATCTTCGATGCCCTGCAGCGGCAGAACGCGATGACTCCCTCCGGTTTCTACGAGACACCTTCCGACCGCGTTCGCATCCGCGTCTCGGGAGACTTCGAGTCGGTGGAAAACATTCGCGAAATCGGCATCCAGGCCGGCGGCCGCCTCTTCCGCCTCGGCGACATCGCCAGCGTCGGGCGTGGCTTCGCCGATCCGCCGACGCCGCGCATGCGGGTGCAGGGACACGATGCGATCGGCATCGGCATCGCGATGAACCGCGGTGGCGACGTGATCCGGCTCGGCGAACGGCTGCACGCCGCACGCGAACGCCTGCAGCGGCAGTTGCCGGTCGGCATCGACCTGCATGTCGTCGCCGACCAGCCGGAGATCGTCCGCCAGTCGATGAACCTCTTCATGTCGTCGCTCGCCGAGGCGGTGGTGATCGTCCTCGTGGTTTCCTTCATCAGCCTCGGCCTGCGCACCGGCGCCGTCGTCGCGCTGTCGATCCCGCTGGTGCTGGCGGTGACCTTCCTGCTCATGTACGCCTTCGGCATCGATCTGCAGCGCATCTCTCTCGGCGCCCTGGTGATTGCCCTCGGGCTGCTCGTAGACGATGCAATCATCGCCGTCGAGATGATGGTGGTGAAGATGGAGCAGGGTTGGGATCGCTTCCGCGCCGCGACCTTCGCCTATACCTCGACCGCCTTTCCGATGTTGACCGGCACGCTGATCACCGCCGTCGGTTTCATGCCGGTGGGCCTCGCCCGCTCGGGTGCCGGCGAGTACACCTTTTCCATCTTCGCCGTCGTCAGCATCGCCCTGCTGGTGTCCTGGGTGGTGGCGGTGGTCTTCACCCCCTATCTGGGCTATCTCGTGCTCGACGCCGCGAAGCTGCAACGGGCGGCGGCAGAGCATGGCGCGGATCCCTACCAGACGCCGTTCTATCGTCGCGTGCGAGGCAGTGTCGAGTGGTGTCTGCGCCATCGCTGGCTGGTCATCGGCGCGACGCTGCTGGCTTTCGTGGCCGCCCTGGCCGGGCTGAGCCTCGGCGTGCAGAAACAGTTCTTCCCCGCCTCGAGCCGGTCCGAGGTGCTGGTCGACCTGTGGCTGCCGAACGGCTCATCGCTGAAAGCAACCGAGGCCTACGCCCGGCGCGTCGAGGAACTCCTCGCCGAGCCGGACATGGCGCGTTCGATCCGCCATTACGCGAGCTATGTCGGCAACGGCAGCCCGCGCTTCTACCTGCCGCTCGACCAGCAACTGTTCAACGACGGCTTTGCACAATTCGTCATCACGACGCACGACATCGCGGCACGCGAGGATCTGCGGCGCCGCCTCGAGCAACGCTTCGCCGACGAAGGCGGCGAATGGAGCGGCCTGCGCACGCGGGTGCTGCGCCTCGAGAACGGCCCGCCGGTTGGTTTCCCGGTCGTCTTCCGCGTCTCCGGTGAGGACATTGGCGAGTTGCGGCGGGTGGCGGCCGAGGTGGCCGCGGTGATGCGCGGCAGCCCGCACCTGAAGGAGGTCA
>ERZ761602.338-NODE-338-length-106621-cov-18.116322_pt1 | contig 106621 bp, 146 predicted proteins | sample MGYA00512165_ERZ761602 | MGnify/ENA primary metagenome ERZ761602 (study PRJEB28899, sample SAMN02445085) | bioreactor sludge metagenome | biome: EBPR sludge; isolation source: Thorneside wastewater treatment plant | place: Australia: Brisbane, Thorneside...
GGTCCGGCGTCGTGCCAAGGCCGGGCGCCATGCCGGCTCACAAACCCTCACCTTGGGCAGGCCCGCGCTCGCCCCGTCTTGCTCACAAAGTATCACCATGCATGCAAGGGACTGATTAACAAGGAGAAAACGCGGAGGGCAGGGCGCGGAAGGGGGGCGGCGGTCCGCTCACGAAGGCTCACATGCGTGCCTGGAGCGGATCACAAAGCCTCACTTTATGGTCCGGCGTCGTGCCAAGGCCGGGCGCCATGCCGGCTCACAAACCCTCACCTTGGGCAGGCCCGCGCTCGCCCCGTCTTGCTCACAAAGTATCACCATGCGAGCCGAAACCGGATCACAGACCATCACCTTTCAAGGTCGAACTGGCAGCGATCAAGCTTTCTAGGGTATCCACGGTGGCTTTCGCCGTATTGTCGAGCGTCGGCCCATTAGCCCTGCAATGTGAATGCTGGGCAAGGGGCCTGGCAACTGACCTAGGAGTGGGCGAATCATGGATGAGTTGGTGGAAATTACGGGCGAAGAACTCGAGTGCCCGCAGCGCCTGGAGGTCTGGCTGTCCTCGGTCGGCAATCCCGATCACGGACAGGACCCAACCCAGCCGTTGTTCGGTGTTCCTCAATACTGGCAGGTGGTCGAGTCGCTCGGCCGCGCCTCCGCGATGTGCCGTTCGTACATCGTTGGCAATGATCTGGGCGGCGGTAACTGGACGGGCGGGCTGGTGCGTCGGCGTGACACGCACGAAGAGCTCGCAACGGTCAGCTACAACGGTCGGGTGTGGCGCAAGGGGTCTGGGCGCGAGATGCACCCGGTCTGCTACGTTGCCGATGGGGACGAGGTGTACGCAGTGATGGATGACCTCGACGGCGTGAGCTATGCGATGAATGGCCGCACCTTCATGCAGCGCGATGAGCTCGAGGCGACGATCGCGCCCAGGACGCTGCAGCCGATCGAGGAGACGGCAATCGAGCGCGGCCTGAAAGGGGAATTGTATCACATCGTTGCGGAGCAAAGGCGTTATCTGCGGATTGAGCAGCGCAAGCGCAGTGCGCTGGTCGTGCTCTCGCCTCTGGGGTTTCGAGACTGTGATGACCCGGAGGCGCCTGGTGAAGTCTATGTGCCCGAAACTGGGTTTCACTTCGATTGTGCGACGGGAAGCCCTGGTGAAGTCATCAAGGCTGCGATTGCTTTCGGGCGCGAGCAAGGAGAGAAGGGTTTGCGCGAAAGACTGAGAGCGTTGCTTGGCCTTTGAGCTCAACAAGGTCCTGCCATGATGGGCTGGGCCACTAATCGAATGGAGTCGATCGTGGATCAATTTGAACGTTGGAGCCTTGCTCAGAACTCGACACGCGTCTTGCGAGACGGGCAGGAGCAATTTACCCTAACCGCAACGTGCCGGGATGATCTGGGGCCTTGGCTCGTCGGCGTGCTCAATGAGCGTGAAAAGTCGCGGGAGATCATCAGGCGCGTACTCGAAAGCAGCGACAAGGGCTATTTGCGCGGCCTGTACGGGCCGCTGCACTGGGCGATGATGCAGATCCTTGCCGCAGAGGAGATTGGGCGTCCAGGGCTCGCCTCGCCGGTCGTGCGCGCGGAAGCACACTCCGATGACCGTCTGTTTGAGGTCTCGTTCATCGCAAATGAATGGATGACCGATGCTTCCGATGAGGCCTTGCTCGAGCTCGCCGGAGCAGGTTGGGCCGGTTGCGAGGAAGCCGACAGCGTTGCGCTCTCAGCAGAGAGTGCAGGGCACGGCGGTATTGGTGCCTTGCTCGATTACGTTCGCCGAACGAAGGATCGCATCAATCCGATCGGTTTTGAGTGCAGCGTCGACCAATCGGACGCGATGGCGTGGCTTTGCCAGCATCGTCCCGAGATGTTTCGCCGTATTCAGGAAATGAGCATGGCCTGATCGCTCATTTTTCAATCAACCCGACCCCACACAAGCTTCGCTTCTGTGGGGTTTTTCAATTGTATGTGGCTTGTTTCTTGGCGTTGCTGCGGATGTGTCATCATTGATTCACGTAGCTAAGCGTCCAATCACCAGGAGAACACAGTATGAACAAGGCACAACTCATCGATGAGGTTGCGGGACGGACGGGGATGTCCAAGAAGGCGGTCGGTGACGTCCTCGATGGCATTCTCGAGGTGGTTACCGATACCCTGGCATCGGGCGAGTACGGTGGTGATGTAGCCCTGATCGGGTTCGGGACCTTCCAGGTGAATGATCGGCCGGCGCGAATCGGTCGAAACCCGCAGACGGGCGCTGAGGTGAAAATTGAAGCATCTCGCGCTGTGAAGTTCTCTGCGGGCTCGAAGCTCAAGGCGGCGGTGAACCAGGGGCGATGACCGGATTACCGAGGGGCACTCATTGGGGAGCGCCCCTCGGCGGTTTCAAGCGGGCACTTGTTGCGCCTGGTGCTGCAGCGTCGCCCATTTCCAATACAGATCATTTCGTGCGATGCCGTCTTCTCTTTCTTCTTTCGAGAGGAGCGAACACCGGTACCGATCCAGGATCACCGAGATCCTTCTCATGAGCGCAAAGCAGTCATTGAGTGACTGATCCCTGATGACTTCAAGGCGCCCGGCTGATTGCTTGCTGAGCATGCCGACGAAGTAGCCTCTCAGGATTGTTTCCATGTGAGCGGTCGTGACAGTCGACAACTCCTCGGCGAGCGCCGTGCGCAAGCGTTCCTTCGATGGTGTCAGTGGCCGCCTGCCTCCGATGAAAGTGTTCATGCAGACATAGGGTGCCCCGAGGATGGCGTCGCCTAGGATGGCCCCGCTCGGGGTGGGCAGCATCAATGGAAAGCTGCCTGGTTCAGTTGAGTCCAAGTGCTTGCCGCCCTGATGCGCCATCACGATCCCCAGCACGACCCCCAGCAGGGCAACATGGCGCAGTTCGGCAAGTACCGCAACGGGATCTGTCGTTCCGAGGCGCTGAAAGGTTCGGTCGATCAAGTGAGGGCGTAGCCGGGATGGGAGGGCGTATGCCTTCGCCAGTCCGCTTTCCATGTCGGCAACGTGTGCGATGACTCCCAGATCGCCTGCTTCGTGACCGATGTGATCCACTTCGTCGAAGGCGTGCCAACACAGCCACACGCCATAGCGCCCACCAAGAAGGTCCGCAGGCGGGACAAGCAGAAGGCGTGAAAGGATCCGGGTCTGCTCCTTGTAGAGACGCCGGACGCCCTTGCGCGTTGCAGGTGCGCAGTTGATGCGGGCGCTTGACTGTGAGAGGTGCATCATCGCCGTCTCAGCCGCTGCAACATCTTTCACGATCCGCGTTCTGAGGCCCCGGGCCAGCGCTTCATTCACCGACCCGGAGCCTTGTTGCGGCGGCACTATCCGACAGGCGTCGCCAGCGGACCTCGCATCGGGAGATGCGATCTCGGTGTGGCGCCCTCTCAGGATCTCGAGTTCGTTTTTGATTGCAGGCAATTGAGTATGGTCTCCAGAACTTCGTCTTCAGTGCCGGTCCGCGCCAGGAAAAGCTGCGGAGAGTCGATTGCACCAGACCACATGCCACTGGGGGACGGGTTTATCTCGATGCACTCTCGAGAAGCGACGTCGCCGGTATCTGAGTCAGGCGCCAGATGAAGAATGTCTGGCCCCCACAAGTCTTCAGCGGGATGCGGTTCGACCTTGAAAACAGTGCCGGAGTATGCCTTGAGAAAACGCTCGCTGAGGGTCCAAAGGCTGCACGGCGTGACTGGACCAGGGGTGGCCGGTTCGGAGGAATTTGTCATGGCTGCGCTCCCGGCTCAAGAGCGCTGACGGTGTTCGCGGCGCTCTTGCGCTTCGATGCAGAGGGTTGCCGCCGGTTGAATCAGGAGACGGCCGAGGCCGATCGGTTCGCCTGTCTCGATGCAGTACCCGTATTCGTCATCGGCGATTCTCTTGAGGGCCCGGTCGACTTCCAGAATCCTCGACTCGACGCGAGCGCGCTCGCGATGCGCCTGTGCCCGCTCTTCCTCCATGGAGGCGCGATCGACCGGGTCCGGGTAGGACGAGGGATCTTCCAGATCCGTGCTCGGCTCCGTCAGACGCTCGAGCAGCGCGTTGCGTTCTCGGCGCAGCAGTCCTTCAAAATACGCGAGTTGAGCCTTGTTCATGTACTCGGCATCGTCACTCGACAAAATGGCTTCGGTCGTCAGGGGGTTCATCACGGTTCTCCTTTCGAGGGTGGCGCCGGGGGTGTAGTCCCGGCGGGGAAAAACTGGCGGATATCGCCGATCGTGCTGCCAAGCTGGATGCCCAGGTACGCATAGGCAAACCAGAACTCACTGAGGTCGACGTTTGGGACGGCGCTGTCCGCCGGGTCGAGCGTGGTCTGGCAGAAGTAGGCGTCGGCGTCCAAGGTGAAGTGCAGCTGGCAGGCAATAGGTCTGTGCTCGTAGATCGAGCACTGACGATCATGCATGAACGGGCATGCTGAACGGAAATAAAGACGCTCGAAATCGGCCTGGTCCTGCCCGGGAGGAGGGGAGACAGGCCGGATGCCAATGCGCTCCCCCAGTCGCTGCGCCTCGTGCTCAGAGAGCGCGACTGAAATGTTGCAGCACGCTGAGCAGCCTTTCTCACAGCTCGAGTGAGGCGCGATAGCCGCCGCAATCTCGTCGGCGATCCGCTCGAGTTGTCCTAGCTTGCTCCGCGCGGAGGCATTGGCATTCATCGTCCGCTCCAACTGACTTCGGAGATAAGCCATCCACGGCGAGGCGGTCACAATCGCGTCGTACTGCCGTTGCGCTCGATCGCGAACGCGGTTGAGGCGGAAGCTGTCGCTACGTCTGATTGTTCAGAGGCCAAGCGATTTGATCGCGGCCACGGCATCAGGCAGGTTCGAACCGGTGCGGGTGCGATGCAACTTGACGGCGGCTACACGCCCTCCTGCTTTGAAGGCCTCGATCAACTCGGTTTCAAGTTCTTTTGGGCAGGAAATGGCGTTCTTGACCGCGTGCGTTCCCGTGCCCTTGATGGGCTCGAAACGATTTCCATCATGAGACCAGACCTCTCCGCTCTCAAGATCTACGAACGCCCAGCGGCGAGGAGCATTCGTTTCCAGCACGATGCTGACCGATTCATTCAAGACCGGTACCGTCTCGCCAGTACGCAAGGGCGTGATTCTGCGTACCGCGGTCTTGAAGCGGAAACATGCCCCAACCTTCAGGGAAACAGCTTGGACGGTCATCTCGGGCTCCTCTTATTCTTGGTTTTTTTATGCTAAAGGAAGCGCCGAGAAGCACCTAGAAAACAGAGATCCTGCATCCCTCACGAAATGACCAAGACGGGTACGCCTCCTCGGGAAACCGATCGGCAGACTGTCCAGCCCTTGGTAAATTCATCCTTTGCGATACGTGCTCCGTGGGTGTCGATGTCGATCTTGATGAAGCCGGATCTCATGTTGTTGTCGGTGCCCAAGATTCCCACGGGGGTGCTCCCCGGTAATCCGGCCGCTTTCTGTGCTTGCAGCGCCTCGATCAGTTCGTCGATGGACATTCTCTGGTTTCCTGTTCCTGCGTTACGCGTTCTCAACGACAACGCCGATTGCCTTCATTTCCTCGACCCAGTTCATCTTGATTCCGATCTGGATCATCTCGAGCTTAGTGAGCGTGCGGGGGCCTTCGTCGAAAACAGGTGACCGCGTCTCGTAGTCCCAACTCGCCGTGAGGCTGAAAAAGCGTCCGGACGCGCTCTGCGCATACACAATCCACCGGTCGGGCATGTGTTCCGTTTCAAAGAGAAAGCGCTCAATGTCGTTCGATGGCACATGAACGATGCCGATGATCTTGCTCGAGGCGCCATCCCATTTCAGAGCCGAAGGGTGACTGCGATCAATATCCAGGCCTGGCGTGATCGTTGTCCAGGTCCTGAAAATGGCTTCAATCCGAGGGGTTGCCTCGGAGATGACGGGGGCGCGCTCGGCGCGGTACTGATCGCGTTCATGTGCGTCGAGAGTCTTGAGCGTCCCGACACCCACCACAACGCTGATGCCAGCGATCAGCATCCAGTTTTCGAAACGAATCCGGCGTAACCGCATGCGCAGTGTCGATGGGAAGGGGGTGGTATTCGAAGCGCGCATGTTCAGATGTCCTTCAGGGGCATTCTCAAGCGACCGCACAGGTTTGTGAGATTGCGACGTGGTGAGGCGCCACGATCAGTTCGGACTCGTTTCGACTCGCCTTGTATGCGATCACATGTTGCTTTGCGACTAGCCCCTCGAGTACAAGCGAACGTGATCGTTTTTCCAGTCGAGCTGTCCGCTTTGCAAACCATACCGCCACATCTCTTTCGATCGTCCACGAGTAATCCGTCGCCACCTTGCGAACGTCTCCCCTGAACACCTTGATCTGCTCCGGCAAGCCGGCCAAGACCTCGCGCTCTGCCGAGGTCATCATCAGGTCTCGAGCAGGACGATCCGCATTCAGGATCTCACCCCATAGCTCGAAATTCTCGTTCACATTCTCTGAGTCGGTGTAGGCCCAGGCAACGACGCGCCAGTAGCTCGCATCATCCATCGCCGAGGCGTACTGGGCGATTGCCTGGGCTCGCCATGGACGCTCGTGGAGCAGGATCGTCAGAGACCAGTCGCCGCACGAAACCGCTTCGGAAAGCCGAAGCTCCTTCTGCGCAAGCTGTGCGTTCAACAGTCCAGCCATCATTGGATGATAGGGAACGCTGTAGACCAGGGGGTGCCTCAGAACGGCCCCAAGCACAGGATGGGTGCTTAGATAGGGCTGCAGGCGCTCGCTGAGGGGGTCGTTCGTGTTTAGTTCGTAGGGGTGCATGAGGCATTCATCGAGATTGTGGTTCGCGCGAAAAGACTATCGGGCTTCGATCAGTCGCGACTCTTCGTCGCGCGAGCACGGACGATAGAGGTGTTCGTCCTTTGCAGCCAGCATTCCGGCATACGCCGCGAGCTTCTCGTTATTTCCGATTTTCTTCAGGCCTCGCGTCTCGAACGAGTCATGGGAACTGGTGCGGCTGCTCATATGCGCCGAGATCGCAGCATCGATGCCTTCAGGGTTTGCGAACGCGTGAACGCGTTCATGGATCTGCACGACCCAGCCCTCAGCAAACGCGTCCCCCATGCGTGTCATGCGCGCCTTGGCGCCCGGGATTCCCCGGCCGAGCCCCCCGAAGTTTTCCTCCAGCCACTTCGCGCGGGTTGCCTTGCACTTGCGCGTCAGGACCTCCGCCGTGTAGGCGGCAACCTCGGCTTGGTGCTTGAGGCCCACGAAGACGTAACGCCCCTCGTTCGCGTAGCCCCTCTTTTGCCGCTGGCCAACCATCATGAGCTGACAGCCGAAGGCCTTGCCGATCACGCCGACCAGGCGCGCTTCCCACTGCGCCGGCTTGTCGCGGGAAAGTGTGCGGCTGGGTGTTTCTGCTTCACCGATCTCGGACTGCGCGATTGCAGCTTGCGTCACCCCGTACTTCTGCATGAGGGCGTTCGCTTGGCGCATCGCGGTTGCCGCCTCGGTCGGGTTGGGCGAGGCGGAGAGCGCGAGGCATTTCTTGATCTTCGAGAAGATCGAAGGCGGGATCGAGCTCATCAGCACTTTCCAGTTTCGATCTCGCTGACCAGTTCCGCGATCCTCGGACGCAACTCGGCCTCGTCACAGCGGTCGCGAAGCGCGGCCAGGGTCGAGCAGATCCTGCGCAGCGGTGCAGCGGCGGCGGCGCTCAACACGCCGGCTTGAGCGCCGCGCTCATGCAGCATCATGGCAAAGGCGGCGACATCGAGAAAGTTGCCGGGGTTGTCCTTCTGCAGGTGCCCCACCAGGAGCTGCGCAAGATGCTCGTCGCTGCACTGGGTGCGATCATCCCAGCCTCCCCGGCCTTTTTCGCGGCCACGCGCAAGCTTACCTTTGAGGGCAGCCGCGAACCGATCTACTACCGCGTTGTCCGGATGCGTGCTGTGTCCGTCTGCGGATAGCCGCGCGACATACGCGACGTCCGAGGCCTCGGCTTCTGACATGCGCTTGAACTGCGTGCCGTCATGCGACCAGAGCTCTCCGGTCTCGAGGTCCACCACCGCATACTTCGAAGGACACCGCGTTTCGATCGTGATCGAGGCAAGTTCGGCCAGGCACGGGGCAGCGCGCAAAGACGGGATCAGCTTGCGGTGTTCGCACGGGGTGCTCGAGCTGATTTTGCCTGTCCGCATCTTGCTGTCTGGGGTGTCCATGGTGCTTCCTTGGGTGAGTGATCCGTGAGTCCAATTGCACCTGATCGGATGCGAAGACGCAAAGAAAACCGATGCCGGTGTGAGGCCGGCATCTTCGAATCCAATCAGTCGGGGTAGGCTTGGTGGCGCATGCCGTCCAGAAGGAGCCATTGAGGTTTTCGAAGGGTCTGGAAGGCCAGGACTGCCCCTGTTGCGGAACCCCATGCGCCCGGCTCGAGGAGATCGAAGTGATGCCGCCCGTCACGGTGAAGAACCGCCTGGGGAACAGCACATCGCTTGCCCCACACGTTATCGATTGCGGACTGGTCCTCAGGATTGCGTGCACGTCGCCGCGATCGATACAGCGATGCGTACCAGTCCGATTCGCCCTGGCAGATCGGCCGCCAACTCCCCCAACCGCTGAAGTGGAACGGGATCTGTGCCCGCGCACACTGATCGCGTAGGCTCCTCATCCAGTCCGGGTGTGATGGGCGGGCGCGCTCTCCCATCTCGCCGCACGCCCGAACCCAGTGCAAGCGATAGCCACGGTCCCACTCTTCGAGGGGGATTTCGTCGGGAGCGCCTCGGGCCGCGTCTTTGCCCCAGGTCGCGCTCATGCAACGCTCGGTTGCACAACAAACACAGCGGTCCGGCCCAAAAGGATTTTTCCCGTCCGCATCGGCAGAATCGAGGCCGTACGCGCTCCCGCACGCACTGCAGTGCAGCCGAGGTTCGATCCATTGATCAAGATCGATAGGCCCGACTGCCGGTTCGACGTTGATCCACCTCAGTGCTGCCGGGGTCTCGAGCAGCCGGGGGATGAGCGTCTGCGCGCTTTGCTGATCTTCAACCGGAACGCCGACGGCGATGCGAGGGTGCGGCTGACGTGCGGTACGCAGCAGGGCATCGCGAAGCCGTTCGCGATCCTTGATCTTCAAGCTCTCAAAGGTGCCCATGGCCCACGCCTCGGTGTGGTCCCCTGAAAGGTAGGCCCGCATCCGTTCCGGGTGCCGCGTGAGGAGAAAGAAGGTGTGCTGGGGGCCCCTGTCCTGCAGGAGGTTTGCCCACATCAGACCGAAGGCTGCGTCGATCTCTGACGTAGGGCGACCAGCGTCGAAAAGATCGATCTTGGGACTGAAGAAGATCCGACGGGGCGTGCGCAAGGACAGCACCGCAGCGAGATCATCGCTATCGAGCGTAAGCACGGGCTGTGACATGAGACAAGCTCTCCTGAAAAAGCCACCAAGAGCGCGGTGCGGGGCGTGCACGGCGCACGCCCCGCACCGAATCGCGCTTAGACCGCTTCGGCAGATTCAGGAACCTGCGGGGTTTCCGTTGCCCGGCTGAACGGGTTCCCCCCGGTGTCGTCGCCATTGGAATCTGCTCCGGCTTCTTCGCCATCGCCCGGGCTCGGATCCGCCGGGACATTGAGCGCCGGGGCACCGGCCGCCGCGGCAGCTTCGGCCTGGGCCTTGAGCTGCGCAGCTTCTTCCTTCTCGCGCTTCTCGATCGCGCGAATGTGCTTGCTGATCTCCTTGCTGCCCAGCCGCTGGACGTCGAGCCCCTCGGCAATCCAGCCGGCCACCAGTGCGGCAACGGCCGCCCGGTCGGCAATCGACATCGACACGCAGCGAACCATTTCGTCGGCGTCGTCGAAGGCCCCGTAGAACGCGACCTGACTCTTGACTGCGCCGACGCTGAGCGGCTTGTCGGCGAAATCGGCTGCCGCCAGGGGCTTCTCATCGCGCGGGTTCATGCTGACCATGACGCGACCCGGTTCGACGGAAATCTCGCAACCATTGACTTGATGGGCTTCCATGATTTTCAGGCTCCTTTCGTTGTGAAAATGAATCGCGAACGTCATGTGCGCGACAGAATCAAGATACCGACAAGTGCTTCGATTCCAAAACAAAGTGCATGTGCTAGCAGGTGCTCTCCGGCAGAGTCAAGGCCATCGCAACAGGGCGGACCCAGATCGGAGTCGATGACAGCACGAAGGTCTCTCCCGACCAAGCGAGCAACAGAGTGGTGCCCATCACGCCGGCGATTGCTTCGGCTGCAGCCGGCGGGACGGCGTTGCCGATGCGTTCGCGCCAGGCGCTGTCGGAGAGGCCGTCGAGCTCGAGCTGTTCCTCGGGTTCGACCAGGCTTTGCAAGGCGGCGAGTTCCAGCGTGGTGAAGGGGCGGTGCCACGTGCCATCCAGCGATCGGATCATGGCAACCAACCTGTCCGCCGACGCCGGCATAACAGTTTGCGATTTGGTGCAAGCTGAGCATTCCGGCAAGTTTCGCGGGTCGGCGACGGACCAGCGGCCGTTGTCGTGGCAGGCGGCGGCCGAGACTGCGCCGCTCGGCTCGTCCCAGCGCGCCACGCCGTAATGGCCGCCGGTGAGGTAGTGGTCGCCGGACTGCGGGATGCGGTTGGGACGCGGGTCGGCTACCGCGTAGGCACCCTGTCCGGTGGTGCTGCCGGAGATCACGGTGCCGGCGGCGGCGTCGAACTCGGTGACGGCGTACTTGCCGAAGCAGTCGCCGATACGGCGCGGGTCCGCCACCGCCTGCCCGCCCGCGGTCGGGTGCCCGCCGGCCGTCACGGCCTGGGCATGGTCGCCGAAGCCGACGATGCGGAACACGTTGTTGTGGCGCACGCCGTCGACGCGCGGATCGGCCACGCTGTACGCCCCCTGCATCGGCCCTTGCTGGCCGGCGACGGTGCCGGTGGATTCGTCCCACTGGCGCACACCGAGCGCCTGGCCGTCCTTCCACTTGGTGGATTGGTCGAAACGCGGGTCGGCGATCGAAAAGGCACCGTTTGTCGGCCCGCTGTGGCTCTGCACGGTACCGGCGTGGTCATCCCAGCAGCCGACGCCGAGATAGCCGGCGTGGTACTCCGGCACGATCAGGTAATCCCGCAGCTGCCCGTTTTCAACAGCCAGCCGGTTCAGGCTGCGCCAGTCGCTTCCGGCCTCCACAAAGGCCAGGCGCACCCAGGTCTTCCACTGCAGGCGCGGCACGCGGTGCATCGGCCCGCCAGCGGCGTCGCCTGGCAGCGGCATGCGATCGAGAACGGTGCCCACGGACTGCAGGCGCTTCTTGTCCGGTTCGTACAGGAAGGGCGCCACCTTGGCCATGTGGCGGGCCACCAGCAGGAAGCGCTTGCGGCTCTGCGCCAGGGCGCCGATTTCGCCACAGTCGTGCGTGGTCTCGGCCACCGCGTAGCCGTATGCGCGCAGCAGGTCGCCGATCTGGTCGAGCAGCTGCCGGCCGCGGCTGGCGATGCGCGGCACGTTCTCGAAGACGATCAGCTCAGGCGGATCGTCCTTCCAGGCTTCCAGCATCAGCCAAACGCCGCGCAGGGTGAGGCGGTTGAGCGCGATGTACTTGACGCTCTTGCTCTTCTTCTCGGCGAGCAGGCCGCTGAAGCCCTTGCACGGCGCCGACAGGAACACGATGTGGGGGCGCTCGTTACCTGCGGCGCGGCGGATGTCGTCAGGCGTCGACTCACGCCAGCCGGCGGGCGGCTCCACGCCGTGGAAGTCGCGGAACTGGCTGCGGTCGAACAGGTCCAGCACCGTGCCCCGGGCGCCGGTCAGGCGCTCGAAGTCGCGGATGGCCGGCGCGTCGACGTCGATCCCACCGATGCACCGGAATTTCGCCTTCAGGTTTCCGACGCGAGCCTGTCCTTGGTTGAACCCTTTCGCACCGCCTCCCAGCCCGCAGAAGAGGTGAAAATGGCGGATCTCTTTTTCGATGATCATGGCGTTTCCCTTCGAGTGAATCGCAGGCGAATCAACGCCCGCGTTCGGTGGTTCTGCGCACTTCGCGTGCGCCTATCCTTTCTGATCAGCGAGGATAGGCGTCGTGCAGCGATCCGTCGAGCAAACGACCGGCCGCTTTCTTTCCAACCCGCCAACTGCTGAGCCCGTCTTTCCAGTTATGCTCACTGAAGAATTCGTTGGGGTCAGCGATCTGCGGGGCGCGCAAGTTCGCGCTGTCGATGTTGTCGTCGTCGATCCACTCGCCCCATTGCTTGAAGAGGAACGGCACGCCGGAGGCTGCACACTGATCGCGCAGGCTACGAGCCCACGCTGGGTGCATCTGCCGCGCCTTAGGGCCTGACTCTCCGCCGACGACGACCCAATCGATCGGCGCTGTGCCGCCAGTCCCGAAGCAGAATGGGCAGTACGTGCGACTGAAATGGGTGCTGTCATCGCAGCGATCACCGTTGCAGCAGTGATTGCATCGACGGCGGTTTCCCGGGAGCTCTCCCCAGAATCTTGTCGGTAGATGCAGACGCAGCGGCCCGAGCAACGGCTCTGCGCTGATCCAGCGCACCGCAGCCGGAGTCTCGAGCAACAGGGGGATGCGCTCGTCGGCCGTCGCCTGGTCCTCGACGCTCACCCCTAGCCACACGTTCGGAAGTGGCAGGGAAACCAGCGCGCGTTCTTCAAACATCACCGTGTAGCCCATCGATCGTGCTGAGGATTCGATCCTGGAAAGGGTGAGGGCGCCCAGGTATTCACGCATGCGCTCAGGGCGCTTTGTGAGCACCTGGAAGACATGTCTGCGGTTCAGGGCCATGATGGCAATCACCTTGTCGATGAAAGCATCGGAAACGTCAGGGTGAAACACATCCGACATTGAGTTCACAAAGATCCGGCGCGGGCGTTTCCATCGAAGCGGTTGCTCGAGTCGGTCTTCGTGCGTCGCGACGTCTGTGAACGCTCGTCCCGCATAGGCTGGAAGACGCTGTAGTCGGACCCAATCGCGTTCTGCATAGCAGTGGCGGCAGCCAGCCGAGACCTTCGTACAGCCGGTGATCGGGTTCCACGTTGCGTCCGACCATTCGATCGATGTTTTGTCTGCCATCTTCGTCTGCTCCGCTGTGTGGCAAGTGGATAACCGTTCTAGAACACACCCGCCAAGGTGAGCGCCGCAGACGTGAGCGTCCCGATCGTGGCAAGCAGAACGATCGCCCTCCAGCCGTGCCGAAGAACCGATGCGCCGAAAGTCGATGTCAGTACGCCCACGGCGCCGCCGAGCACCATTGGGAAGGTGCTCCCCGAATCGACAATGCCCGTGTAGTGCGCCAGCGCCACGAGTGCCGACCAGATGCAGATAAGTATCGCGGCCCCCGACAACTCGCGCGTCGAAGGGTGCTTCAGTTCGATGCCAAGCACTTTCATGACGGCTCCTCTCAGGAATCGAGTTTTTCCACGATGAAGCTGGCCTGCTCGCGGCCGACGATCCGCACCGGCTCGTCCTTTGTGATGGCTGCCCCCGCCTGCGCTGTCGCCGGATAGGTGCTGTCCTCCAGGTAGATGCGGCCGACTCCGTGCACAAAGTCGGCCGACGCCACCGCCGTCCGCCCGATGAATCCATCGAGCCCCTGGTTGAGGAGCGTCCCTTCAGCCGGTGCGCGTCGCCTTCTCTGGATGAGGAATCCGCCGCCCACAGATCCGCTCATTGCGATGGCAAACACCACCATCTGAACGCCAGCCGGCAGATCCGGCAACAGGGACAGGAGGGCACCAACCAACACAGCACCGACGCCTAGCCAGAGCAACATCACGCCCGGCACCACCGCCTCGAGGCCGATGAGGGCGGCGCCGGCCGCAAACCAGTACCAGTAAGCACCCAAGACACTCATGGCCCTTACCCCTTCACGCCAGATGCGTGCGTGCCGACATCTTTGATGAGCTCGGCAATGCCACCCACCGCCCCGGTGACCCCGGCCGCATCCAGCGGCATCATCACCAACTTTGAACTTTCCGATGCACCGATCTCTTTCAGTGCTTCGACATACTTAAGCCCCAGAAAATACTGGAGTGCAGCCTTCTCGCCACTGGCGATCGCTTGCGATACATCCAGCGTCGCCTTGGCCTCGGCTTGGGCTTCACGCTCGCGGGCTTCGGATTGCAGAAACGCAGCTTCCCGTTCGCCCTGCGCACGCAGGATCGCTGCCTGCTTCTGACCCTCTGCCCGCGCGATCTCAGCCTCACGGTCGCCGCTCGCTTGCGTCACAACCGCACGGCGATGACGTTCGGCCGTCATCTGCATGTTCATGGCCTTCTGCAACTCAGGCGACAAAGCCAGATCCTTGATTTCCACCCGCGTCACCTTCACGCCCCAAGGTGTCGTCGCAGCATCCATCGCGGCCTGGATGCGGGCGTTGATCTCCTCACGCTTCGAGAGCATTTCGTCGACCTGCATGGAACCCAGCACCGAGCGAAGGTTGGTCATCGCCAGGTTCGTAATGGCTTGAGAGACGTTCTGAATCTGGTAGCTCGCTTGTGCCACGTTGTCCACGCGGTAGAACGCCACTGCATCGGCCTCGACGTTCGCGTTATCGCTGCTGATCACCGTCTGGCGCGGGATGTCGAGCACGCCCTCCATCACCGACATTCGGCTGCCGATGGTGTCGACGAACGGGATGATGAGCTGCAGCCCGGGCTGCAGCGTTCGGGTGTATTGGCCAAAGCGAAGGACGGTCCAGTTCTGGCCTTGCGGCACCGTCTTGACGCCGGCATAGACCAGCAGCACCGCTGCCGCGACCAAAACTGCACTGAAAATCAGGAAGGCGTCCATTTCAATTTCCTTTTGTTGAGGCGATGAGAATCACCAGACTACCGAAGTCCGGTTGAAATCGAGAACCGGGGCGTTAGTGGAGCAGGGGGGAGGGCTTGCGGACGGCTTCGTACCCGTTCGGTGCGAGCGCCAGACGGACCATGCCCTTATGAGTGAGTTCGGCGAGCAGCGATTCGGCGCGATGCTCGGAGCATTCGCATGCGTCCGCGATCTCGGCCAGGTTCATCACTCGGCGGACCAGCGTAAGCGTGTGCAGGATGCTGTGCCGCAGTTCGTTGCGCAGCGACAGAGTGACAACCTGCCTGCGGACCTTGACCTTCTTCGACTTCTGCTTGGCCGCTTTCGCTCTTTCGGCCTCAGCGGCACGCTCTCGCGCAAGCTGTTCTTTCAGCTCCCTCAGCATCGCCGAGGTGACGGCCGGAGCCGCGCCGCTGAAGAGATCTCCCTGCAAGTGGACAGGGACGAACGTATCCTGGGTATACATGACCTGACTCCTTTCGAGAATCCCAGCAAACTCAATCGCCGGGAAAATCCCTTCATTCAAGAAGGGCGCTTAGAAAAACAAAAGGCGAAACCGCTCGCAAAATGTCTTCTTTCTATGCGCTAAGGGTAGCCAGGGAATTGGAAGATGTCAATACCAAAATCGCTGTAGGCCTTGAAACTAAAGGCCGGTCGCCCTCTCAATACAATCCCGCCAACGCCTCTCCCCGGATTCGCCAGAGCTCAGTCGCCTGGCAACAATGTCCAGCCTGACCGAAAATGTCCGACACGCCGGATGCAGCGCATACCACGCTCAAAAGCTGAGGATTCTCGCCCAGATATCCATCCCACAGCCGACTGTACAGCGCAGAAACCTCGTCCATATTCACCGCCCGCCGGCCCTTCGCCTCCCTCCAGGTGCGCCCCGTACTGCCGTCCTCGAAAACCTTCGCCGCCTGATAGATCTCCTCGATCGACCGCCCCCCACGCCACCGAACCCGTGCGTAGAACGCCGAGAAACGCCGGTCCCCGCGGCTCGAGCACTCCAGAAACGGCGCCTGCCCATGTCTGATCATCGCCCCTCCCTCACGCCGGCTCGAGCGCACGCCGCTCTGCACGAACCATCCCCACCCAGCGCGTGAGCTCCGCATTCATCTGCAACGCCCGCCGAGCTCGCGTGATCGCCACGTACAGCAGATTCACGTCCTCAGCCGCAATCTCGCCTGGGCCCAACGGCCGCTTCTTGTCCTCCGGATCGAAAAGCCCCGCGTAGTCGTCGGTCAAAATGACCTGCTCGAACTCAAGTCCCTTCGACTTGTGTGCCGTGCAGAACACAATCCCCTCGAACCCCTTAAGCCCGGCCGAGCCGAACTCGCTTGCGTCCTGGTGCTTCGCCTCGATCTCTTCGATCAGCTCCGGAATTCCATCCCGGTACTTGTCAACCACCTTCACCAGCATCCGAAGCTCCGCATCCTCCGTCTGCTCGGCAAGATCCTTCAGCTCCTCAAAGCTTGAGAACGTCCGCAGATAGGCGTCCCGAACCTCGACGCGGCGCCCGCTCCACAACAGGAATGCATCCAGAATCTTGTCGAAGCGCAAACTCTGCGGCCCTCCAACAAAATGGAACCGGCGCTTGTCACGCAGCCTCGATACCGCCTCGTCGAACACCGTCACGTTCGTGCGCGTGATCACCGCATACGGCCTGCGCACATCCACCCGAAACAACGTCTCCCCAGGATCCGCTACCCCGTGGATCAACTTCCGCTCCCCCTTGAGCCGGCCCAGCAGCATGTTCGCGATCTCCGCCAGCCCCGGCCCAAACCGGAACGATTGCGTCAGGTACAAGGTCTGGTCGGACTCAAACTGCCGCATTGCATCAATTGCCCCCCGGAAACCGAAAATCGACTGGTGCGGATCCCCGACGGCAAGCAACTTCACTTTCTGGCGAAGTAGAAAATCCAGCACGACTGGCGATGTATCCTGCGCTTCGTCCAGCAGCACCGTGTCGTAACGGTCCAGCTTCGCGGCCGACGTCGCCCAGGCCCGAAGATAGCCATCGTGCGGCATCCTGATCCGCGGGTTTCCTGGGTCCGCCATCGCTCTCCACACCCGCTGCGCAAGCTCCACCGCATAGACCCAGTCCGGAACCCGCTGCCGCAACTCCTCGGGGACATGCTCTTCCGTAATCCCGCGATTCGTCGTGGCAAACCAAGCCTGCAGCGTTCGTAACGCAACATAGGCCAGTACCACCGACACGCCGAACTCCTGCGCCACCACCGATGGCCAGGTGTCGCCCACCTTGCGCGATACCCCGTCCTTCCCGAAATACTTCAGCGCCAACACAAACGCCAGCGAGTGTGTCGTTCGGCAGGTCGTATTCCTCGGAAAACGCGCTTCCCCCTCGCGCTGCACCGCCTTTGAGAAGGCCACGTACAAGATCCGCTCCTTCGGGTGCGCCCGCGCGTACAGCTCCTGCGTCGTCGTCTTCGCCGCCCCCGCAAACGCCACCACCTTGATCCGGTTCCCGCGGGCTCCGCATACCGCAAGCTGCTCAGCAGTCGGTCTCATCACCTAGTCCGTCATTTACGCAATACAGAACACTCTACGGGATGCGGTCGAACGACCCAAATTTCAACACCACAACATTATCACGTAAGTCTACAGGCTCGCGCGGGTTCGACTGCGAAGCAGTTCCCCTGCGCAGCAGGTCCACGCCTTCCTGCGAAGCAGGTCAATCGCCCGCGCCAGCGGGTAAACCCGGCTCCGAAGGAGCTTGAACCGGGTCCGAAGGACCTTCATACGGCTCCGTCAGGAGCTTTCTCGGCCCGCCAGGGCCGGTCATAACTCCATTGCCTTTCGGTTCTTGGGCGGTTGAGCAAGCGCGAAAGACATTTCGTTCACAAACTACACATACACGTAAGATCTAGCTAAGCTAACGCAAACAAGCTGGCCACTTCCACATCACTGTTATTTCGAGCTTGCGAGATCAGAGACATGCCGAAATCGATAACTGTCATTCATCTACCAACGACCTTGATCGACCGTAGCCACCGTATCGAAAATGACCTTGCGGACTTCATCGAATACTCCTGGCAGTACGCGTCAAACAACCCGTCCTCATTCTTCTCAAGGCGCCTGGCCACAGCATTCCCGTTTGCCTGCTGGACGGACCCTGATGCCTCACCCCAAGTCTCACCGGAAGACCTTCAAGCAGCGGCTATCGGCGGAGCGCAAGAAGGTGTCTTCTTAATTCGGTGGGCCGCACAAACCGACGTTCAGTGTTCCAATCGCTGTGCTTCCGAATCGTTCTGGACGTGCGGGCCAACGTTCGAAAAAGCCGCAGAGCTTGCTGAAGCAATTGAGAGCGCCAACCGCTGTGCAAAACCTCGCCCCGCTTCCCCGCCCTCGCTGCTTAAAACCATCACAGCCATCTTTACATGACTCGGTCCGCGGAACTACAGAGGCGAGCGAGTAACCTCAAAGCAAGCGAACATCCTGGCGTCGCCATTTCCGCTCCACGGCAACGACTCTTTCTTTCCTTCGCGCTCTCGCGCGCAGAATCGTCAACTTTTTCACGCTGACGGATCAACAACGCTTGCATTGGACACGGGCAATTTACGACACTGCAGCACGTGAGCGTTGCGAGACGGGCGTAATGACCGTCTTCTAAGCACGATCCTCACTGGCCTGTCATTCGCTAACGAGGTAGTTCCACCCCGCACAAACAAGAGGCAAATAATGGATCTTCGGGGAGCATCTAAACCACCGCCTATCAGCAAAGCTGCATCAAATGGCCTTGATCGAGTTGCATGCTGCTCGAAAGGGGCGCGCGTAATAGCAAGGACAAACACTTCCTGGTGCAAGTGCGGAGAGATCGGCCTCATCGTAGACATCGAGTTCGATCCGAAGAACCAAAAGCCACAATACTGGGTCCTCTTTCAGGATGGTGGTTACTCGATGTGGTCGCACGACATCTTGAGCGAAACTCTCGCAATCACCAGTTACATCGACCCTGCAGCGCGGGATAATATGCTTGTTACAGAGGACGCGCTGCAGCAAATGCGGATCAACGGTTCCTTTCGGTTCTAAACGCGTGCTTCCCAGGATTTAAAAAAGCCCAGGTGCTACGAGCAGCCCTGGGCTTTTTATATTCACTTATTGTTTACTTCTTGCACAATAATTTTGTATTGTAGTTCTATAGTTACTACTAGGGTCGCCTACGCTAATGGACAACTTCGAATTGACTGCACCTCTAATTGAGGACCTTGTCAACGCGGTGATGAATCTATCGCCCCAGCACACTTTGGCGTTGCTCATCTCTAGTGGTACTGCAATCTCTTCAGCGCTCGTTGCCCGGAAAAAGGCTCGGAGCGCGTACCGCTGGTTTGTGGTTGGTTTTTTCCTTAACGTAGTTGGTCTCGCGCTAGCCTTGATCGCACCAAATCGACAAACGCACGCCAGATGCCCAACCTGTCACGGAATTGTCCCGATCAAGGCCCCTTCCTGCATGTACTGCCACACCAGGTTTATTCAACCGAAGAGTCTCCTTGAAAAGCTGAAAGCGAAACTGGCAGTGTAGCCTCAGCCGACCTTCTCCATCGCCATCACTTTCAGCTCGGGTCCAGACGGGAGAACTTGCTCAATAACCTTCGTAACCTACGTGCGCCAAAATAACCACTCAGGGCGTCATGATTTCCACGAGCAGAGTTCCTTCCTGCTAGATGCTCTTCCTTGCCTCGCTTTATCAACTCTTAGAATGAGCCCTTAAACTTGAGCGAAACCGCTCGGCCGTATTCTCGAGTGCGGAAAACGACCCCCCTCTCTCAAGATAAACACCTATCCACTCAGGCTCTACGCCAACACCATCCCAGCACAAGTCTCGATTGGCTAGGTGCATGTACTTAATGGCGCTTGATATACGTGCTTCTGCAGACAACCCCGCTTTTACAAAATCCCCGCTCTGCCCGACCTCTGCCTGACTCGACACCTCTATTTCGCGAACCATGTGCAAAGCGGCATGAGAACCTGTCGCTGCCGTTGCGGCTCTTTTTACCTTGGGCGCTGTCTTCTTCTCAAGCGTCTTTATCTGCCCTTCAATTTGGGTAAGTAATTCTTTCAATTCCTTCAGTGATAGATCGTATATCCTAAAACCCATTTTTGTTCCTTATTCTCGGGCGAATATCTTCAACCTAATATATTTATGAAGTAGATTCCCGTCACCCTCTCTCCGCCTCTTCCTTCTTGCTTGTCGCTGTTTGTTCATTATAAAGGCTTTCTCTTAATTCCAAAGCTAATCGCTTCCCTCCTGTAGGAGAGAAGTGCTTATGCTCATACCAGTATTGATTGTCGCGCACAATCTCATGATCAATAAAGTCTAAAACGCTAGCGCTTGGCATAGTGCCTGCAATTGCCGCTCGGGTTCGATCATAAAGCGATGACAACTCATTGTCGCCGATATGCTTGCGCATTGCAGGATGCACTGGCATGAACACCCACGTGGTCTCGATCTTCCGGCTCTCGAGCCACCGAGCCAAGCTCTCAAGATGGGTGAAGCTTTCGCTGGATGCCCTATACTTTCCGGTTTTCTCTATTTCTTTTTGGCTAAACTTTCTCGCAGCATAGCCCTCTGGGTTTCTTTCCATTTCCTGGTCCCACCGAACAACGCGGTAATGACCATAGTCAAGATCAAGGTGAATATTATCGCCAGTGAGGACGTTTGCGAGCTTATACATTATTTCTTTAGCACTTGCCGCGAATGCATATTCTATATACCAAATTATTGGATTTTCCCCCGTGACAGCATACGGCATTCTATAGGCTCCATCTCGCGGTCCGCCTCCAATAAACATAGCCGGATCCACCCCGATAAGCAACTTGCCTCCTTCGCGGAGATGCCCGGCCGCATACTTAACGGATTGATCTAACACCGCGGCATCAACCGAAAAAGCAGCCATGTTGAAACCATCTTTGTCAGCTCCAACTATCCAGCGCGGATCAATCATCTGCGTTACCGATGATCCTGCGACGAGGAGGTCATACTGCATGCCTTGCATACGTTGGACCTTCAGTTGCCGCATATTCGCATTCGCTACGGTGAACGGAAGCACCTTTGTACCAAAGACCTCGAACGGGTCAATCACAACATTAAGGACAGGCACAGAAAGTAAGCCAACGAAAAAAGCCGTCGCAAACAAAGTCTTCCGAATCCTAAAACTTCGATTCATCATTGCCGCTCTCTCAGAACTGGAAATACAAGAAAGTCGATGGAGATGCAAGATAGAAGCCACTTGCGACAGAACAAAGCCCAATCGTCCAGGTTCTGCATCCTGCTGGACTGAGAGAAGTCTCATGAACATTCTTCGCGTTCATGCAAAACAGAAGAAGAAGGAACAGCAAAAATATCTCTGTCCCCCACACAGTCATTGATTCTTGAAAAATAATCCCTGACGGCATCAATGTTGCAAACTGTTCAAAGCCAAGCGGTAGAACAATGCCCTTAAGGCCTAGCATGGCTTCCCATATGTGAATCGCGTCCGCGACTGACTCGGCTCGAAACACGACCCAGGCGAACATTACGGACAACATCGTAAGCGCCATACCCGCAGCCTTGGGGACCATAAGCCCTGCAGTTCTCCAAAGACGATGCGCTATTAACATCATTCCATGCATCAAGCCCCATACAACGAATGTCCAACCAGCGCCATGCCACGCCCCAGCAAGGAACATGGTGAGAAATAGCGCGCCGCAAGTCTTCATTACACCAGACCTGCTTCCGCCAAGCGGAATATACACGTACTCCCTAAACCATCTCCCTAACGTGCAATGCCACATCCTCCAGAATTCCGCGATATTCGTGGCTTTGTAAGGGCTTAAGAAATTCACTGGGATGGCAATCCCCATCAACAAGCTCATGCCCATTGCCATCTCGCAATATCCGGAAAAGTCGAAATACAATTGAAGCGTGTAAGCGAGGCTTCCGGTCCATGCCTCGTAGAACGTAACGGTCTCCGCTGCTCCGAATATCGGCCCCACGAACGGAGCGCAAAGTTGATCTGCGACGATAACCTTCTTGAACAAACCAACGGTCAAAAGGAACCAACCTCGAGCAATAGTCTCAGGGGCAATATCCCGAGTTCGCCCAAGAGCATTAAATTGCTTATGCATTTCATCGTACTGCAGGATCGGCCCCGCAATAAGATGCGGAAAGTAAGTGACGAAAGTCAAATAGGGGAGGGGGCCGGAAGGTGCTAGCCGGTTCCTGTAAATTTCAACAAGATAGGAAATTTGCAGGAAGGTGAAGAATGAGATGCCGAGCGGGATCTCTGACGGGCCTAGTGCTTCGCCGAACTCGCCAGTCAGCCATCGCGTATATTTCCAGAACGCCAATGGCGCCAGGTTCATCGAAATGCCAACAACTAGCATAATACGACGGCGTTGAACCCGCAGAATATTGCCGAAGCAATAGTTAATGATAAGGCTTGAAAGTAGGACCGGTGTGTATCGAATGTCCCACCAAGAATAAAAAATAAGTGATGCAACGACCAGGACCAGCATGGCAGCTTCGCTGGAACTTCGTCGGGCGTATTGCACTGCCACGAGCACCAGCGGCAAAAACCCAAGAAGAAACTCAAACGAATTAAATAGCATTTTGGAGTTCCGACTAAAGCCGCAGATCCAGAACTTTTACGGAAACATGACTAACAGATGCTCCATCCTGTTCGCTCATAAGTAAGCGATATGGATGCAAAGACGATGCCGTAGCCCCCCTCGAGAACGCATAAATACCGGGAGAGCTGCGGAAAGGCAGCGCACCGTTATCTCGCGCGGTGTCGAATAAGCACCACAGCGTTCCCCCGTTAAACGGCCCTGCGATCTGTACATCAAACCCCATGCTTTTTTTTGGAACTGTAGTAGCTATTTCTATCTTTATCTCCACAACTCTCGTTTTAAGGTACTCAAATAATCTAAACGCCTCTGGAAATTCAGTGCGACCATCGTTAGGACCAACACAAATCCCTTGAGCGCCACTCATCAGCCCTCCGGGGTTAACGCCATAGCCCGATGAAACCGTAGCGCCACTTACCCGGAACCAACGGCCCAAGATCCTAGCGTACTCATCGATACTTCTCGGAAGAGACCAATAGACTTTCGTGAGAGCAACAACCGGCTCTCCAAGGGAGGGTGGATTCCGGCGCCTGAAATCAGATGCTTCCCCGTCGAGTGCTCGTATCACCCGTTCAATACGGGCATCAGCCTCAGTGGTGCGAACACTAGATACAATGTCACGCTCAAACGCCTCCACTGCAGCCCCAATGACATCTTTCGCCTGCTGCCCTAAGCCCATCAAGCCTTCGGCCCCAAACGTCTGTTTTATCTCCGTTTCTGAGGCTAGCAAAGCATCTAGTGCAGCTCTTCGGCGCGCTCTTTCATGTCCCTGCATTGCCTGGTCCGGAGGAATGCCCGCCAGAACTGCTTCCAATCGCGAAACTTCCAGTTCAAGTTCACGCAACCGGGTTGCACGTATCCTGTCCCCGGCCAATGCTTCCGAAATTCGCTCCGTAGGAATTTCTTCAATTGCCACCTTTACTACTATCTCAAGGTATAGCTTCCCAGAGATCATTCTCTCCTTTACTGTCATTATCGACGCACTGACAAATGCAGCCGACAAGGACCGGATTCGCTCATCATAGTGCTCGCCAGCTAACGTGCGGGTCGCCGTCACCAACTCGGGGGCCTGATCTGCGGCACGTCGTTTGACGATGCGTATTGCAGCATCCAACGCGTCCTCCTTCCGATCACCCATCACGGTCGGAACCAGAACAGACCACTGGTTCGGAGCAACAAGACGCGGCGTCATCAGCTCCGCAGCGACTGTAAGTTCTCCTTCGGCAGCCAACGCCGTATCGATGTATGCTAAATTTGCACCAAAGACGACCGACCCGATAACAAGCCCAGCGATCCCTAGCATGATTCGCTTCATCCCTTTTCCTTTTGCCATACTTACAGCGCTAAGCCAGCCCGCTTATGCGAAAGATGAGATGTTCTCTCACTTGCCCCGAGAAGGCTCTTTGAGCCAGAACTCGAGCCTCGAAGGCGCAAATCGCCTAAAGAGCTTACTTTCTGAGCGACACCGTCAACCGGAAGGCCTGGCTGTGCGCCTATCGTCCGCGGAATCCAACGCTCAACCAGGTCGCCTACACGTAATCATCCACAGTTCAGAAACATGGGCCCCGCCAAGCTCCTCTCAGCGCAAACCCTAGCCGGCACGACTTCCTTGGTACTAGCCTTCATGTCTGTTCGTTTTCTCATGACATGTCCCTCGTAGCGCTTGCGCCCAGCAGGATCTGTTGTATTGCGCACAGTGCTGATGCAAGGTTCATTGGTAGAACCATCGCGTTAGAGGGCAGTGCCTGTCACCTCCCTCTATCCGCACCGAGCCCCGCGAGGTCTCGGTGACCTAAAAACTGCATATACCCGGATGCAGCAGACCGACCAAATATGTGCCGTTCCCCTTCTATGAAAACGGGGCGCTCACACACCCAGGAGCGGCTCAGGCGACCGCGAAACTTTATTCAAGGTGTGATAGCACGCGCGGGACTGGCGCATCTTCGAGTGCAGTTGCAGCAGATCCACCCGATCAATCTTTGCTCGACGCGCCCGATGGCACACCTCGATGCTGGCAGGATCGCCAACCACGTTGCCAATACCCCAACCCTCCAGCAAGCGGAACAGCCACAGCCCATCCTACCCCGCTTCGTAGCAGGAGCGAACCTGCGCCGGGTCGGGCACCTCCAACTTGCGTGAAGCCTCCTCGAGCGCCATGTGCAGTTCGCCTACCGCACCCCCCGCCACACTCTTGATCCGGCGCTTGCCCTTGCTAATCGAAGCCAACCTCCCGGGGCGCCTTACTCAGTTCGAACGCCATGTACAACACCCGCCCAATCCACTACAGTCCGCTTGAAGGGCCGTCTGCGCCAGCTTTACCTCCTGGATTCCCGCACAATCGCCTCATGGGAAGAGAGGCCGGACGGCCCTTCATGTTTTCTAAAAGCTCACCCTAATTGGGGTTGCTCAACGGACGGTCAGGCCAGAGCGCACCTCCTTGATCTCTGAGGGCTCAACCGCGGCCGGATCCTCATTCACAACAAATGCGTGAGCACTTAGCGGTGCAGCCAACCCCTTTCTCTCTCTACGCTCGGCAAGCCGTCGCTCGAGATCGTTAAACGCCTTCTCGACCGAAGGATCTGTGCTCTCAGAGCGCTTAGCCTGCAGCACCTTGTTGAACGCTTCGTACGGCATCTTCAGTAGTACGAACGCATGAAACTTGCCCTGCAAAGGCTTCACCTCCTTTTCCAGCGTTTCAACGCCAACGACCGGAACCTCTGCGACAAGCTTGTCAATCAACTGCCGGTACCTGGTCACCGGACGTCCAGCCCCGCGGTCCTCTTCGAAAACACGCTCCGACCCCGACAACTCAGCGTCCAGTTGACTCGCTAGCCCATACTGGGCCTGCAGCTCGGCAATTCTTAACGCGGTCGTCATCTTGTCAGACTCTCCGGCCCCAACTGCGTAGACGCCGGTTCCGTCGGCAGGGGGTGTCTCCATCGCCCACGCTGGGACCTCCTCAATGAATTCCGCCTTTCTCGTGTTCTCGCGCTTCTGAGCGCGTGCTTCGATCTCCTCTCGAAGTTCCTGCAGGTTCTCCTGTGCTTTTGCTCTTTTTTCCGCCGGGGTCGAGCAAGCGCCTACAGCAAGCGCGCACGATATAGCCAAGACAGCGGTACGTACTTTCATGGACATCTCCTGTGTAAGTAAGAAAAGTATGCGCTCATCACCCACTCAAACATAAACAAGTCCCGCTTATCGAATGCTGTAAAGCTACCGCACCTGCAATGTTACCTGCGCACCTCGCGCAGAGGCAGTCTGCCTCTTCGTTACATCCACTTCAAAGAAAACGCTATGCTGAATGCACCAACCACTACCACCTGCGCCACGTGCAAGGAGGGACGTGCCAGCCCTTCTGGGCGCGTAGCCTGCGCACTGCTGAACTCGGCCGAGAAACTGCGAACCATCGCCGGCCGTCGCATACGAACACAGCCGGAGGTTCTTGCTCTCATCTCCGCCATCCTGCCCCCAGGAACTACTATTTTCACTGGTTGGGCGTTCCTTGATGCGCCTTACTCAAACAGCGCGTTCGAGAAGCCCCTCCCCGCTCTGATCGACAAGGACTGCTACCTTCTCGAGCCCTCCTCAAGTTGCCGTCATGCAAAAAAGCGTGACAACCTCAACCGATGCCAGCCAGAATCTTTCTGAAGGCGGCAGGCAAGAACCCTTGCAACCTGTTGACTCAGGTCGCATGAACAAGACGGGCTCGTTACGAGCCGGTCACTGAAAGGAGTCCCAAAATGAATAGCACCACACAGTCTTCATTGCTAGAGGCGATCGACGCACCTTTCGACGATAACTTCGTTAAAGGCTCCGTGAAGACCGCCATGAAGAACGCGGGCGGATCCTCGGCGGACCTGTGGAATGTTCCGCTCGACGAGATCCACGTCATGCCCGGCTTCAACACACGAGTGCGAGACGCCGCGCTCGAGGCACACATCCGATGGATTGCCGATTCGATCAAGGCCTCAGGGTTTCACCGCGACGAACCTCTCGGGTGCTTCATCGTCAGCGAAGAAGCCGGGCCGAAAATCTACGTTCACGCCGGCCACAACCGCCTCGAGGCCGCCAAACTCGCGCGCTCGGAAGGAGCCGAGATCACACACCTTCCTGTCGTAGTGGTCCCTAAAGAGACGAGCGTTGAGGATCTCATCTGCGGCCTCGTCACCACAAACGCCGGGAAGCCTCTGACGCCCTACGAGATCTCGATCGTCTGCAAGCGACTTGCGGGCTTCGGCTGGAGCAACTCCCTCATCGCCCAACGCCTGGCCTTCACGCAAAGCTATGTTGACGCTCTTCTGGAGATCCCCGGGTATCCCATTAAGATTCGCGAGATGATTCAAACTGGCCAAGTCTCTGTCTCGATGGCGCGCGATCTGGTGAAGACCTACTCACACAAAGCCACAGAGAAGCTGGAAGAGGCCGCGAAAGCTGCAGCCGAGGCAGGGTCCAAGCGCGTGACCAGTAAGCATATCCCTGGACGCAAGTTCGATAGCTTCATCAAGCGCACCGCGCCACGACTGTATGAAGCCACTCGAGCTGTGCAAAGTGACCCTGCATATAGTTCGCTTTCGCAGGATACGCGCGATACCCTAGACGCCCTCCTGCAGGAACTCTCCCTCAAGCAAGGCGAGCTGAATGCATCGGAGGTCGCCTCCGCCAACGACGAACTGCCTGATGCGCAGTGACATAGGACTATCCTAGCCTCCTGGCAACGGCCTGCGGCCGAGCGCCACCGGTTGCCACCGTAGCCAACAGGCACCCTAGCTCGCGCCTGCACTGGCGTTCCATCCCCGCGATCATCGCAGTACATCGCTATCCAACCCAGGGAGAGTCGGCCTCGCCGGTTCTCCCTTTTTTTGTCTCCTCAGGTGACAGCGCCTCTTGCGCACGAACTTCTACGCTGGCTCGTCACAAGGTCAAGCGCCGTTGGCGGCACCGACGCCACCAGAGCCCTTCATTGCCTTCGCTTCCACTCTGGATGCCCATTTCTTATCGGGTTCCGTCCGAACATCAGACACACAACGCAGTTCCCTTTCCCTGTCGTGGTCACCAGGACCGAACAAAGGAGTCTCTCATGCACCAAGAATCACTCATCACTCAGATGCAAGCCATCTTCGACGCTTTTAAGCGCCTTAATCCTCACGTCCGCGACGCTGATTTCACGGAAGTAGACCTGAATCTCATCCGCTTCTACAGCACCGCCCATTCCAACTTCATCTGGGTGCTAAATCCTTATGGCACACACCTTAACCCGGTGGGCCTGCACGCTCGAGGAAACAACGATGCCATCGCATCTATTGAATGTGCAGAGTCAGCAGGCTACAACTTTGACCTCTACCACATCTCAATCAATCGCGTCAGGCCGATCAGTCCCTCCTCCGGAAAAGAAGCCGCCAAACAACTGCGCTACCAAACGAAAAACCACATCGTGACGCGCTCCTCCGATAAGCGAAATCTTGCAACCACCAAGGTCGAACTCCTCGACCGAGAACTGCACGCAAGAATCGAGATCGCTTCGCTCCCTGTGGAGCAACTGACAATTGACGACCTCGTTGCTCTTTATCATATTGCCATTTGCGAAGCTGTCGACACCGCCCACTCTTTATGGGTTAAACCCCAGGAAATTCTCCTTAACGGCGATGATCTCTACGAGCTGATCATGCGCAAGCAAGCCGCCTCCGCGGATCTTCGACGGGCAGCCTAAAGATCGTCTCGTTGCCGAACCAGAGGTCAGCGCGTCGCGCCGGCCTCTTCTTTCTTTTCTGCATTCTGGTTTGCTAGCCTCGCCACATGAAACACGCTCTCGCTGACCAACTCCTCAGAACGCTGCCTCCATCAACGCCTGGACTCTTCAATCCATGGCACGATCCCTGCCCCTGCGACGCGCATCCGAATGGCCCAAGCTCCAAACGCGCACGATTAGCCCGCCACCTGGACTGCACTCCCGAGTTCATCTTGGTAGGAGAGGCCCCGGGCTATCAAGGCTGCCGCTATACGGGGATCGCTTTTACAAGTGAACGCCTAATTCTAGAGGGCGCTATTCCACGTATTCCGATCACCCATGACCGGCTCTCCTCCCGGCATATTCCCTTCTCTGAACCAAGCGCCACTATCGTTTGGAGAAAGCTATTCGAGAAGGGGCTGCAAGATCGCGTAATCCTATGGAATGCTCTTCAACTTCACCCACATCCCATTGGACAGATATGGGCCAATAGAACTCCGACGCAAGACGAACTAGCTATCGGTCGCCCAGCACTCCGTATCTTGCAATCCGCCTTCCCGTCAGCAGCTTTCATCGCCGTAGGCAAGAAAGCTCTGCATGCTCTTCATTCTGCTCATATCAATGCAATCACAGATCTTCGCCATCCCGCCAACGGAGGGGCTACAAAATTTTCTCTCGGTCTTGATGGCATCCTCCATTCCACGCGAAATTCATAGCCATCTCCCCATGCAAGCGCTCGAAACACGACAAGGATTGCCTTTTGCAATCATAGTAGGCAACGAAACACGACTAACCATCCATCTTCGTGATCCCGATTTTAAAGAGGCATTCTATTCCACGGCGCTCATCTCGCCGGCCGGACTCTGCGAGTCATTCCCGTCATCGTGGGTATGGCCCGACGTCACTTGTGTCGTTTTCACCCGCCTCCACCGATGGGACAAAGCTTCTATAGAGAACAATTTAACCGCTCTAACAGAAGCTGCAGCTTCTCGCAACAGTCTCGTTGTTTTGCACATCGAATTCGAAAGTGATCTGCGTTACCTTGATATCAAAATAGAGCCTCAGTACATCCTCCGGCTTTAACGTTGGCTATTCCTTATTCGCCAGTGTTTCTCCATCCCGATGCAACGCTTTCTTTTTCCGCATCCGCGGAAGTTTCCAGCCGCCTTGCTGCCGCACAATGGAGAACCACAGTGAATATCTCGATCTATCACAAAGCATCACCAGATTTTAGGGCCTACACGACCCCCTTCGATGCAAATAACTTCACTTGCGTCGGTGTCCTGCACACGAGCCTGTCCGGTGATGATGCGCTCGAATACGCTTACTGCAAGACGCAGAATATCGATGGTCCCTGGAACCCATCAAGCCCATGTCGCTCAACGTCCGTCGGGGATGTACTCGAACTCGACGGCAAGCACTACGTGGTAGCGCCTATCGGATTCACGATGCTGCCCGATCCGTCCGATCACGCCACATCAAGGGGCGTTGTCATCTATCACGAGAAAGACGGCGTCTATCTAGGCAGCGCCCTCGGCCTAGCATTCTTTTCTGCCCTCGACCCTGTCGGACAAAGCGAAGCTACCGCCTTTCGTTCCCGTGATGAAGCCGCCGAACACGTTGCATCCTGGCGAACAGGCGACACCGCTAACACAACAGCCTACCGCTTCATCGAAGTGGACGTGACCGACCGAGGGTCCGCTACCATCGACGCTTGCGTTAAGGCCGGCTTGCCAGCTTGGAATCCTGAAGGATAATCTCCCTGTCCGAGATAGCTCTGCACCTCGTGCAGAGCTTTCCCTCCAGCATACCCCCTCTCAAGTCATGTCCAAATTTACCCCTTCTCGAGAAGCTCTATACAGCACACCGCCGTATGAGCTACTGCTTTCAGGTGATGGGCGCACGCTATGGATAAACGCCGAAGACGGATCGTGTATAGCGCGGTTCTCAAAAACGTTCGGAATTGATCTGCATCGAACAGTGACCGAGCAACTTGCTGGCGCGACTCAATGTCTTTTCTGCACGCATCAAAAGCCAACCGAAGATGACTGGGCGAAATTTCGCTACTTGCTAGAAAAGCACTACGACATTGAAATTCCCCCCGTTTTAATCACATTCCCTTAACTCCAGTACTTGGGCGTTCAATCTTCGCTGAGAAGCGAGGATAAATTCGAAGCCCATCCTCCCATCTAGGGACTTACGACTCTGCGGATCCCTAGCCACATTTGGCGCTTTGTCTCCGTAACGTTGTGCATCGTCCTTGCAGTTTCTCCAATGCGGCGACCGAAGGCATTGAACCGAGAGCGGTTTAGTGCATCGCTGCTACAGTTCCTGCCGACGGTGCCTTAGTTTCCGACTCAACCCTCGAAGTCTCCATCTATTTAAGGTGTATCCATGGCTACAACCCATCTTGCAGCTCCCTGGAAAATGACCGTCCCAGTGATTTCGATTGCCCATATGCCGTCCGAAGATGCCTTTCACCACCTTCCCCAAAGATTTACTCGCGTTGCTGAAATTCCTGAAGGGGTTTTTGTCTATGTCGGCACCAACGGTCCGGCCGAATGGGATGCGGTCCATTGGTTTCAGCGAATTATGACCTGGTTCAGGACATCCTACGGCCCCGATCAAAGCTGGATTCGTTTCGATCGCGACGGCGACCAGATAAAAGGCCTTGATGTCTTCGACTGGTAATTTTCCTCACCGAAAGCCGAGCCTCGCTCGGCTTTTTTCGTGCCTGGCAACATATAAATCAGACGGCGCAAAAAAAGAGGCTCTGAACGATGTCCAGAACCTCTTCCAGCTACACAATTTCCTATATGGGATCAGAAGGTACGCCAAATCGACTTGCTTTCAGCGTATCCACTGCACTAGCCACCTTTCGGAAGAGCTCATCGGGAAGCTTCCCGATTTTCGGTGAATCTCCGAATGGTTTATCGCACGGCACCTTGAACCAGTTCGCGTTAAAAGGTAGTTCTCTGATAGAAGAAAGAGAAAACTTTGTCGAAACCTGTAATCCAGTCTTCTTAAATAGCTGGTATCCGTCAACATCGGGGTTAATCAAAAAGTCCCCGGGCTGAAGATCACCTTTGTGTCTCGACGTTCCATACGCAACGCTTAACACATACCCGCTCGCGGTCCGGCGAACCGACGTCACCACCGTGCACCTCGGTTTCCCGGGGCGGCCGGTCGTGCTATCCGGCCACCTCGTCAACACGATCTCACCCACCTGTGGTGCCTTCATTGCTTGCGTCCTCCAATTTCTTCCTGCGGAGAGCAGCGCCGAGCTGCCTAACTTCTTTCCAGTTCTCGCCCAAGAGCGATGTTTCCTCGAGCGTCGGCTCCTTAAGGATAGGGTCGGCAATAACGCCTTCAAACTCAGGCGCATCTTGAGCCCAATTCTCTGCTTCCATTTTAAGTTTGCCCCTCTCGTGTGCAAGACGACTCATGGCCACGTGGATCGCTTCCGTTTCCGAAAGACCCAGCGCGGCAGCGACGTCCTTCCAGGTTTCACGCGTAACCCCGAAAGCGCAATCGCGCTTGCGGAACTTCAGTAGAAGAGACTTGCTACCGTTCTTGCTCATGATTTCCTCCTTGACGTATATATTTAGTATATATCGCGAGCAGGGGGGCGCAAGTAAACGCATCGCTTCGTCCTTGTACCCAGGTTGCGCCACTACATCCGATAAACAGAGGGACATATCTCCTCGCGTCCAACCATGATCCTTACAACGGTTACCGTCGTGCCACGCACGACTCTCGCAGCCTGGCGCTGACGCCCCAGGATCCGCCCAACTGGGCTTTCTCGAAGGAGTCTTTTCAACATGGACCTACAGCTCTTCCAGCGTCTATGCGTGCCACACGTTTCCGTACTCGTTGTGACTGCCGCCTGGATCCTCAGCAACCTCGGCTATCGCCTCCGCACAGTTGCCGGACATCTCACTGAGGACCGCAGAGCGCTAGTGCTCATCTGCAAAGGAATGCGATCTGACAAACCTCGCAGATTCATACTGCCCTTCTACTTAGGCCCCAATGCGATCGCGCATCGCGTGTACTTCATGTCTGTCCTCGAGCAAACGGGGGCACGTCTGACATATCAACTAAACGGACGTGCCAGTCGCGGAACCCGCGAGCTTGCCTACTACGGGCCCTCAGACCGATGCCAACTTTTGTGGTCATCTGACATGACCCACAGGTATCTCGCATCGTGCAACTTCGGCTGGTCCGGAGCGAAGCTCAACGAAATGGCTTCGCATTACCCGGACACCCCCATTCTTCTTCTTGATGACCTGCAACATATCCTGCCAACAGCCGATCAATGCCTCCAGATCTACGAAGCCTTAGAGCACCACCACGGGGCTATCGAGCCTCGCAACCCCGCGTCCAACAAAGACGGTCTGGAGCACACTGGCCTGCAAGTCATCTGCGCCGATCACAACTTAGGTCGGATGCAACTTCGTCTTCGGCCACAAAAGCCTGCAGATCCCCTCGACACACTAGCGGTAGAGCCTTCCATCAACGCCTAGTCACTCCGCGTTTGACCGCTAAGACCCCTACTTACCAAACCGTCACCTAACCGTGTCGGAAACCCCTCGCAAGGAGCTACCATGACTGCCACCTTTCAACGGCGCATCATCAATCTGTCCTACCGTCCCGACGCCCTTCCAGGCTTCCAAACACAGGAGGCCCAGGATGACTACTATCGTGCCTTGGGGCGCATGGTTGCGTTCGGACTCCTTCGGGATCCGAGCGAGGATGCAATCCAAGTGGTTAATGCCACAATCACCGAGCACCCCCTCGAGATCTGCGCCACCTATCATCCGCCGGTTTCTGCTCAGCCTGAGCAATACGAGGACGGTCATCGCAAATACCTCGGAAGCCCTGGGGAGCGCACCGATCACCTGATCTCGGCCATGCTTGAAGATGCACGCAAAGCAGGCACGCCGTTCGTGATGGCTGCTGTGCGTCACAGCGATGGCCAATGGGGTTTCCACAGCTAGAGACCCAGCTTCCCGAAAGGGCCGTCCATTCAAACGTTTTGCCATCTCACGCAAGGTGCTTAACCAGCGACGCGCGTACACCGCCGTGCTTTCAACCCCCGCAAACCTCCCGATCGCCTCGCGACGGGAGGTTTTTTCTCCCCACTGTGACATGCACCGCGTTCGGTTACTCCCTAAAGCGGCCTTTGCGCACCCTGTTTCCGTCCAGGCTGCTCACCCAGCCGCAAAACAGCGCCGTCTCCTTATCTGGCTACGTCGAGCCATCTCCTCACAACGTCTTATCACCCCCTCCCCACGTGTTTTCCCGTGGCGCCACGCCAGCTCTCGTTTGCCACCACCCAACGTCTTTTCTTGAAATCAAAAATCATGATCACCTTGACCTCCACGGAATGCATCGTCCATGAACCTGATGTCCACGGTTTAGAGGCACACATTACCGACGCGCTCTTACGCGCCTTTCCAACTGATCCCGAACACTCCACCCTCGTAATCACACTCATTAGCCGCGACGCTCCTGGCGAAGTGCTCGACGGGCACGCTTTCGAGGGGCGAGAGGGGCTTCTCCAATGGTATGAAACCTCAGTCGGCTACAACCCCGATGCAGCGCGCAAAGAGCCAATGCCCATTCTGGACCTTCTCGATCTTGTTGCTTCCATGCTCCTTCTTTATGAGTGGGATCGCACTACGGCCAATTCTTAAAGGAAATAGAAATGAACCGCAAATCACATGCTTTCTTCTTTGCCGACCTTTACTACTGCGTGGGCTGGCTCCTCATGACCGCCTCTGACCGTCATGAACGCCTTCGTCAGATAGATCCCTCTCTGCTCGAGACGCTTCATCGTGAAGCCTTCCGAGCCCCGAGCAGCACCCCCGGTTTACACAAGTCACATCTACTTGACTCCGTCACCTCGCAGGTGAACGCCTTGTTCGCGAACCGTCCGTCATTGAACGACCATCTCGCCCAAAAAGCTGCTTGGCTTCCTGGCGTTGAAGCGTGGCTAGATGAAGAGGGCAGGGCGCTCATCCAATCTGCACTGTACGCAAACAGGGTATCGAATCTTCCTACCCGTCAGACGCTTTCCACTCTTTTGCCGCCATTCTACCGGCCACTTCTCGAAACGATCCCCGACTATCCAGAGGATATCGTTGATGCCTTCGTCTTCAATACGCTACGATCATTGGCTTCGGCCAACCGCGGTTGCGGCCTGCCTGCCATTCAGGCAGGAATGAAACTTAAGGCCATGAACTCCATGTCGTATCAGAAATTGCGACAGGCAGCGCAACAATCTCCAGACTTCCTGCTATTCATAAGAGCCAACGAAAACACTGTGGCTTCAGGCCCGCAACCCAAGCAAGCCTAAACCCCATTTCTTGAACTCCGTATAGAAATCCGTTCCGCCAAGTTGACGCAACGGTCCTCGATCACTTTATTGAGATCGAAATCAACTCGAAGGAGAATGACGTGCACAAAACTTCTTTCCAAACTGAGAAAGTGGCGACGGCTCGATGGCTAATTCGCTCTACGGACGGAAGCCGGAAAGGCGAAGTGTTCGGCCGATCTGGTCATTACCAAGCTCAGACCATGCGTGGTCGATTCGTCGGCAACCATGCCACCCTGAACGGGGCCGCCGAACTTCTGTTCGAAGGAGCGCAAAATGGCAATCCTTGAACCAGAGCTTGACCATCCCGCATACCACGCCCAAGTCAAGCTCCGCTACTACAACTATCCAGTCTCGGTCTTTCAGGCCGTTACAGATACCGACGCCGCCAAGATACTGCGGTGCCTAAATCCTGAATGGACCAAGCAAGATCACGCGAACCTCGCCCAGCGACACCGGGAAGCGGCCGAACGCCAATCGGAAGCTTGGAGCCGACTGCTCAACGAAGCCGCGGAGCAAACCTTCGGTCGCCCATACCGCGTTACCGACTACAGGGTTTCAGGAATCGCCTGCGACGAATTCTCAGACGCAATGAAAACCCAGCTACGTTTTGCGGCTCATGCCACCACTTACCACAAACGCGCTAGCAGCGCCCATGTCAGAGCAGCTAGAACGGCCCCCAACGCCTTGCAATTGCCGCACTAATTCTTGCCCTTCGGCCCCCCCGCGGGGCCATCTCGTGCAGCAATTCCGATGCCCCACCAAACCCAGCTCTTCGAGCTGGGTTTTTTCTGTTCAAAAGCGTTGAGATATATACTTCTCCCATCATGAGCACGATCATCGCGTGACGCTATTCCGAATGCCAGAAGAACTCTCCAGCACAGCAGGACCGCCGCCCTTTGATAATCGACTCACAATCGAGATGGAGGACGGCACGTTCATTCGCTTCATTACCGATCCACTCGCCTATAACTACATCCATGAGCCCGGACGGATCTATAGACCAGGCATGTTGCCGCCATCCGAGCTCGAGCTTCGCCATGCAGTAAATGACCTCAAGGATGCTCTCCTATATGTTGCAAGCTTCAACGCTCTTGGACGCGCTCTCCTAAAAACACGGTATCAATCAGCTCAAGCTCGTCTACAGCACATCGTCGATTACATTTCCGCTAAGGTTCGCTCTTCTCCTGAGCATCACGCTGCGTTACGCAGGATCTTGAGCACCATGCCTCCAGAAACCTTCGGGCACAAGTTGTTGGGGCAATTTCTCAAACGCTGAACTTCCAGCGTTCCGAGTTCCTTGAAGCCTTCTCGCTCTTCATATCTGAGCCTGTCGTTCCAACTCGCTGCAACGTCTACGTCCTAAGCCAGGATCGGCGCCTTGCCGCTGCTCGCTCATCAATCGGCCGCAGCGTTTCCGGACTTGAATCCGTAATCAGATAAAGGAGCATTTCCCATGCCCAGTCACTCCCAGCATCCGGTTCTCGTCATCATCGATCAGGTCATCGCCGATTTTGACGGGTCAGGCATCTACTCCGCAGGCTGCGCAGGCGCTCTCAACGCAATGCGCCCCCACTGGGCAGCTCGCCTCACCCCGTGCCATTCAGCCACCCACCTCATCAATGATGACCTGGCCGAGACCCAACAGCGCCTCGAGATCATGCGCTCTGAGATCTTGCGTCGTCTTGATGCGGAAACTTCAAACGAAGCCTCCGACCTTCTACCCTTTGATGCCAGTACGCCAACTGACCCTTGGATACTCGTACAACAGGTGGCCTCCTTGTGCGCGGACCTCGAGGACACCTCTGAAGGAGCCGCTCTCACCAGTCCCGCACTCGAACCATCGAACTTGATCGGCCAGATTTCGAAGCAAGCTCGCGCGATGCTCGCAGAGCGAGCCCGAAGGGAAGCGCCCGCGCTATTGCCAGATCATCCGGAGGAGTCCGGCTCTGACTTTATCCTTCGAGCCGACGCCAAGTCCGCTTGGGTCACCGTCGACAACCTTTCCATCCATATCATTCGTCATGGCGATGGTGTGGAGATCATGACTCATCCGAAAGGCTGCGAAGACCAGGATCTGGAAGACAGCTACACCTATTTCGACACCGCCGAAGACGCGCTTGTCGATTTTCATGACGTCGATATAGATGATGTCGCAGAGTGGGTCGGTCTCCACTACCGCCGGAATTTTGAAGCCGAGACCATTGCCGCTCGTCACGACTGGATCCGCCGCTACATCGAGACTCACACAAGCAGTGCCTGTGGCTCTCCCATCGAATCGTAATCTCACCCCAGAGCGTTAAGCTTAAACGCATCGGCTCACCCTAAAGCCCTGTCCGCTTCGCGCACAGGGCTTTTCTCTGTCCGTCGCCCGTCCCAGTCACCGGGCGAGCCCCTGCCTCGCCTCGTTTTCGATTCCACCTTCAGTTCCATACACTACCTTCACACATCAGGAGTTTTTCATGACCACCTGCAAACCCATTCGCCAAGTATCGGCAAACCCTTCCGGACGAGACTTCGTTGTCGGAGACATTCACGGTGCGTTTGGTCTAGTCATCAATGCAATGCAAGCCGTCCGATTTGATCGCAACATAGACCGGCTCTTCACGGTCGGAGATCTGATCGACCGCGGGCCAGAGTCGCATCGCGTACTTGAGTTCCTGACGCAACCCTACGTCTACTCCGTTCGAGGAAATCACGAAGACGAACTCCTCAGCCTATACGCGTCCGGCCCCCCAGACGAAGATGTCCTCGCACTCGCATGCCGATTCAACGGCCTTCAATGGTGGCTAGACATCCCCCATGAACAACGCCTTTGCATCCTCAACGCTCTCTCGCAGCTACCTCTCGTAATCGAACTCGAAACACCTCGCGGCACGGTCGGCTTCATCCACGCCGACGTCCCGCAGGGCATGAGCTGGGGGGTGTTTCGCCGAGCACTTCTCGCTGGAGACGAACGCACTCGGGAAACCTGCCTCTGGGGGCGGTCCCGAATTCACACCCGCGACCAAACGGGCGTGCCAGGCGTCGGTCGCGTTTTCGTGGGCCATACCCCTGACTGGCGAGGTGTTCAGCGATATGGCAATGTCTTTGCGATCGACTCCGCTGCCTGTTTTGGCCAGAACGGTCGAATCCCAGAAGGTCACCTCTCCCTTGTGGACGTGATCATGCGCACCAGTTCACTCACCGCTCCGCGCCTCACGCCCGAACTCCTCATCGAGATCAAGGACTGGGACCCTGTGCCGGATCTGCCCTTCGGCGCCTCCGGCCTGCTATCGCCGACGGCCTGAGGTATCCGACGAGCCGCCATCCAGCCCCGCCGAAATCACTCGCCGGGGCTTTTTTCGGGCTCTATCGGCCCACGTTTGTCCAACCCATCACAAGTCTTTGCCCGAAGTCTCGGGCCCCCTGCCAGCAGCGTGACGCTGCCGGCCCTCTTGCATACTCATCGAAAGGAAACAGCCATGCAGATGACTCTGCTCTCGCTACTCGAAAGCCTGCTCGACGCGGAATGCGCCATCTCGGTCCACCGCGGACTCATGACGACACCCGACGGTCACACGCTCGACATCAACCAAGCCATCCACGGACTCCAGCGCCAGTCCTCAGGTTCTCAACACGACTTCGTAGAGCAAGTCGCAAACCTCAGGATCTGGGGCTACGATCAAGACGACGGTTCGACGTATCTGGAGTGCCCAGAACCATCCGATGGGTATCTCGATTCCCATTGCTGCCTCATGGGCCTCATCGAGCAAGCCCGGGCCCTGCATGCCCCGCGTGAAACGCCGCGCTTGTCCGACTTCGGCCGCGCGCAACAAGGGGAGGGCGCAAAATGACGACGCACGCCTACGATGACAACGTCGTCATCCCGCTCCTCAAGCAAACGCTCCTTTGGGAATCCCCTACATGCCACGCAGCCTCTCCCCGGCCTGGTGCCTTCTTAACTGCTGAAACCGTCGATCTTGCGTATTACGACGTAATCGTGCTTCTGATCTCTGGCGGCAAGGATTCGATTGCCTGCCTGTTACATCTTTTCGACCTCGGTGTTGATCGTAGCAAGATCGAGCTCTGGCACCACCGCGTCGATGGCCACCCCGACGAAGGAAGCACCTTGATGGATTGGCCTTGCGTCGACGCTTATAACCAGGCGCTTGCCGACACCTACGGCCTGCCGATCTACTACTCCTGGCTCGAAGGTGGGTTTGAAGGCGAGATGCTCAAGGAAAACGCAATCAGCAGGCCGCACAAGGTGGAAACACCCTCCGGCCTCATTACCCTCGAGCGTGACCCCAATCGCTCGAAAATCGCGACTCGTCGAAAATTTCCTCAGGTCTCTCCCTCGCTCACAACTCGGTGGTGCTCCAGTGCCCTCAAGATCGATCCGGGACGGCGTGCCCTCAATAACCAGGAACGATTCAACGGCAAGAAGGTGCTGTTCATCACCGGGGAACGCCGGCAAGAGAGTGCATCCCGCTCGAAATACTTCCAGCTCGAGCCCCATGCTTGCGATCGCCGAAAAGGGCGCACGGCACGCCTGGTGGACGCCTGGCGCCCCGTCCTCGAGTGGGATGAAGAGCGAGTGTGGGACGCGCTGCGCCGACACCGCGTCATCGCTCCCGTGCCTTACCGCCTTGGATGGGGCCGGTCAAGCTGCCAAACCTGCATATATAACGGGCCCCGCATCTGGGCAACCCTCAGAACCTACTTCCCGGAGAAGCTGGAACCCATCGCGCGATATGAGCGCGAATTCGGCGTAACCATTTCGCGCTCACGGCGCGACGTCATCACCATCGCACAAGAAGCGCGGCCATTCGAAATAAACGATCTCGAAGCGCTTGAACAAGCGATGCGCACCGCCTACACGCTCCCGATCCTTGCAGAAACGGACGCTGAATGGAAACTGCCAGCCGGCGCCTTTGCACGAGAAGGCTGCGGATCCGACTAATAACCCCTCCACCCTGAGCAACCGTCGGTTGCCAGGGTTTCACCCTCGACGAGGAACATCATGTCTCAATCGCATTTTCGGGCTCCTTCGCCCCAAGCCCCACATTACGTCTTCTGGCAACACCTCAAAGCCGGTGGGCGCGTCTGGCGTAACGATCCTTTAAACAACGTTGCTGAATGGATCGACTTGGCCAAGCTTGAAGGAGATCCCAACAAGATCGTCATCTACGGATATCAGAACCTCTCCTTCCAAGGGCCGACCATAGACACAACCCTGCCTCTATACGACTCAGACGGCTATCTTCACACCTTCGTGGCTCGTTCCCACACCCAGATCGTCACCAAGCTCTATGGCCTCTTCGCAATCTGGAACGCGGCGACAGGAAAGCTCCTCTGGCCTCAGGAAGACGACTTCTACCTGTCCAACATCCCTCTATCGAAACAAGCGTTAGCCCAGCGCAAAGAGCAGGGCGCTCGAGTTCTCTCTGAACTCCGAACTCAAGTCGATGCATAGCCCGACGTGATCCAGTCTCCGCCTGCGATCTGAAGACTCTCCACCGAAACCCCGCGCTTCGCGTCGGGGTTTTTTTTGCCTCCTACGGCCCCTTGACCTCAAACGCTCCGCGGATTTGCCCACGTCCTATTGGGCGACGTCTCGCTACACCATGTGCAATGCCGTCGCGCTTCTCTTCAACTACGGAGCTCTTTATGTCCAAACAAACCGCCCACACGGAGCAAGCTGTCCTCTCGGACACCTGGCAGCCCATCGAAACCGCACCCAAGGACCGCTACATCCTCGGCTGCGAAATCGGAATGAAGCGACCCTACATCATGATCTGGAACGTCCACGATCAGTGCTTTTCCGTCTCCTATGGCATGGAGGACGAAAGGCCGACTCACTGGCTCGACCTCCCGCCTGTACCCCGCTAACCCCGGCGGATTACATCGGACCCGCTTGATTGCGGATCCATTCTCGAAAGGACCTCTCATGAACAACACGATCGACCCCGCAATCCACCAAGCCATCCAGCAATCCATCAAGGCCGGCGCCACCGACTACCGCGTCGGATCAGGCCACCTCACCCTCCACTACCCCGACGGCGAAGAGGCGCTTCGGCTGCCCATGCTCTCTGCAGACCCCGCGAGAAACAAGGCCCAGGTTCGCCTCGTCCTCCAGGAGCTCGCCTGGAATGACTACCAGCAAATGGCCGGGAAAGTGGTCCTCGTCACGACGCTGTACGGGAATGACAACGGCCGCAGCTACGAGATGCGTTTCGATGCGCCCCTCCGTGTCCGGGTTAGCCCGAGCACGCACCCGGACGACATCGAGCGATGGACAGACTCCGAGTACCTCGACCCTGCCTGGGATGTCACGCTGATCGATACGCATGTTCCTGAAGCAGCGGCGCTTACCTGGCCATGGATCTATGGAACCTCACGATCCTTGTCCGGCGCAATCGAGCCAGGCGACATGATCCGCGAAGAATCATTCAAAGAGCGGATTCAACGCTTCGCTTCAGATCTCGGCCTCATGAGGCCTCGGGCTCCAGAACTCCTGATCCGCCTGTAAACCCCCCCAGCCCCGACTTGGCAGCGCCAAGACGGGGTTTTTCTTTGTCATAGACCCTCGCACGCAACGGCATGCAGATGCCAACTCTGAAAGTCTCCCCTCGGGTTCGTTCGGGATTCTTCGAGCAATTTCGTATGCTGTACGAAACCTCGGTTCATCCGCGGAACCCCACAAACAGTTACCAACACCTTCCCCCGTCATAAATGCCGAACCTCTTCTCAGGACGCCGACTATGAAAACCATCGGACTCGTCGCCTGTTCGAGCACAAAGCAACCAGGGTTTCATCGCGCTGCCGACCTCTACACGTCGCCTCTTTTTCGACTGTCACGAACGTGGGTCGAACGCAACTGCCCAGATGGCTGGTACATCCTCTCGGCCAAACATCATCTTCTCCACCCCAGCGACAACGTCTGCTCCTACGACCGAACGCTTCGGGACCTCACCGCCGCGGAGCGCTCCGCATGGGGTTGCACTGTGACCCGGGAGCTTCAGGCACTCATGCCGTGTCACTTCATCGTCTTTGCAGGCCATCTCTACCGCAACGCTTTAAACGATCTCCCTCATGCGGCACCCCTGCAAGGGCTCGGAATCGGCCGCCAACTCCAGTGGCTCAAGCGGGCCTGCGCCCAACTTCCTGCGCCGGCCACCGCAATCAAGAACTGACTGCGCCGGGTTGTCTTGCCCACGGCACCGCATATAGGCCTCCTCCCCGCCACCGAAGTGCATTGACTTCAGTGCTGCGCACCCATTTCGCGCAATGCGCGCTCAACCTTATACCTGAGACGATCATGCACCCCTACGAACGTGCCCTCATCGAACGCTTCAACAACGCCCAATCCCTGGTCCTCGACAACAAATTCGTACCGACTTGGACGATCGACCAATCCGGCCCCCTAAACCTAGGCCCCGAATGCCAGATCATCCGGCTCGAATGGCTCGACGACGAGGGGCGCACGTGCTCAACTTCCATTGACCGTGCTGGCGTGCAAAAAGGCAGCTTCTTGCCTGGTGCTACGTTCGTCTGCACCGACACAGAAGGCACTGGCGTTCATCTTCATTTCACCCCGCAGACAACGTCACACCCGACCCTCGACGACTTCCTCGTTGACCAGCCCTTGTACGCCCACCTGGCCTTCTCGCCCGAGCTCTTGGCGATCGATATCACAACTATCCTCGGGCAATGGATGGCATTCATCCTGAACCCCTCTCGAATCTATGCCTGCGCTGAAGAGGAGTGGCCCAATCTCGCCCAACACGCACTTCGCTCGGCTCACGCCGTTCTCGCCAAGGCGGATCAAGCAGAAAAAAGGACCCCATTCGAACACGCATGTTCGCGACAGGACGAACTCGCCCGATCCCTCATCCAGGACTTCGAGCGACTTCTTCGCGCCGTCGAGGACGCTACTCACGAATTCGCAATCGCACCATTCGGCGGGCCGGAAAACGACGCCCTGTACCAAAAGACACAAGATGCCCGGAACGATCTGATCGCCCTATTCACGACGGCCATCAAAGGACGGCCGCCTCTCATGTGGGATTGCCCTCAGTAACCCTGCATCACCTTCGCAGCGCCGCCTGCCGGCGGTCGCCTTGCCCTCAATCAAGGCTCTGGAATCATCACCATGAAACATCCCCATCCCCGCGATCACCACTATCGACTGCGTGTCGCTGATACCACCTATCTCGTCGGCGACGCACATGTAACCGGAGCACTCTTCGCCAAACTCTCTGGCCGGGACTTCCTTCGCCATGCAAGCCCGATCGCAACCCACCAATCCTGGCTTCGCGCGACCGAGCGAAATTCCGTCACCCAACTGCATGAAGGTGAGTCCATCGAACTGCTCTCCCCTGAAGGCAAGCTCCTGCAGAAAAGCGCAATAGGCGCGTCGCTCATCAACTAGCGCCGCATTCACCGATCGCGCTGCCCGGATCGCTGAGCACAGTCCGCAGCGCACCCGCGTCACCCCCAAAGGCCACCACGACTTCGTCGTTCGTGGCCTTTCTCGTTTACTTGCATATCGTTCGACGTCACCAAATCTCCATCGCAATGACTTCCGCCCGACTCTGGGCTCGCGTTGCGCCTCTTCTGGGCGCGCACGCATATTTGCAGGAGAGCCTCCATGAAGCACAACCTAACCCGGCAGAACTATGTGCCGAAGTCCTACGTAAAACTCGACCTCAATGATCTTCCGAATGGCTGCGAAGTTTATCGAGATCCTGCGGCGATATCGGCAATCGCATTCGGTGGCAAGCGCATGAAACCCGATTGGCACTATCGCTTTCACTCTGAAGATCGCCTGCACGGGAAAATCCGAGAATGGTCTGACGGCATTAAACGTAGCCAAGACCGCATCGCTGAGCGCAAGGCCGAGCGCAGCAAACCTCATGACGTGAAAGTAGGTGATATATTCGTAGCGCATTGGGGCTACGATCAGACGAATGTAGAATATTACGAATGCATTGCCGTACGAGGTCAGCGACAGATCGTGATCCGTGAAATCGCGGCCGAGCGTCGTGAAACGCAGAGCATGCAAGGAGAGTGCGTTCCGAAACCAGGCCGGTTCATCGGGGATGAGCGGATCAAGACCGTCATGACATACGGCGAAGAGCCAAGGATCAAGGTCTACGAGTTCGCCAATGCCGTCCGTATCAAACCAATTGCAACCGTTGCCGGCGCGAAGATCTATCCCGTCGCGCACTGGACCGCCTACGCGTGAAAGGAGCCATCCGTGACTGTCACATTAAACGACCTTGTCGAGCAAGCCGAGGCGCGCATTCACGAGCGCCAGATGAGACTTTTCTTTCTCATGGAGAAAACCAACCACGATCCCCGAGGACTCGAGCTGACAAATCGCCGTGGCAACTACCTGACCCTGCTCGATGAGCCTGGGCAGCCAGACGCCGTCCGGCTACTTCGCTTTGATGAGCGCGGGTTCATCGGCCACTCCGTCTATCGCGATGTCACCTCCGCTCTGGAGGATGCCTTACGCGAAGGCTACACCGATGAGGTGCCCGGCACCCTCGATCGCCTCTCAGTCACACCCCTCTGGCAGCACTCAACTGCCATGTTGGAACTGTTCCATGCCCTTAACGATGGAACCATCACCGACAACGAAGCGCAACAACGCCGCACTGAAATCGATCGTCGATTCAACCTCGGCAACAGCGGGATCGATCAATCAACGTCCCCGGCACCACAACCTCCTCAGGAGTAGTCATGACCACGAACCGCATTCCGCTTTCCATCATCGCTTTTGCTGTCCTTGGCTGGATCGCAGCAGGGGTAATGCTGATCACCACCACAAAAGCCGAGTTTCGGGCCCAACTGGCATTGCACTCAGCCCAGACCTGGCAGATGTACGCTTCGGCTCTGAACGATCGCCGCGCCGATACTTTGCTCCAACCGCCTTTTAGCAAAAAGACGTGCGCACTGCTCACGTCCGATATCGACGGCCAGGAGCGATCCCCATGCGACCGCTACCGCCGTCACAACTCCGACGCGTTCTGATCGGATCCTCAACCCCCAAGAAAAACCCAGGCCTCGCCTGGGTTTTTGCTTTCCGCTCAGAGAGGAGCCGAATTCACAACGGTACGGAACTGGTTAAAACCGCCAGCCAATCCCGATCGAGCCCGAGGTTGTGCGCGGCTTCGCAGTCCACTCCCCCTCTGCAGCAGGATCCGTCGGGACGCCAAGCACCTCCGAGCCATAGCGTACGTGATTCACCTCCGCGAACGCATACACGTTGCGGGCCACCAGCGTCTGCACGCCGAACCCAACCCCAAACCCCTTGAACGACGCGCCGATCGGAAGTGCCGTCACGTCGCTCACGCCCACATCGGTCACCCGGTTGCCGTTCGTGCCATCCAGCTTCATCTGGTGATAGCTCAGCTTCGCATAGATCATCGTGCCCGCGTGGAGCAGATAGCCCGGCTGAAGGTGAATCGAGTAATGCTGCTTCTGTTCGAGGCTTTCGAACTCCTGTGCCGAATAAGTGCCGACGCGCACCGAATCCAGCATGTTGTGCGCATCCGATTTCATCAGGTCAGCTTCAACGCCAACCTGCAGGATCCATCGCTTCGCCAGCGCAAAACCGTAATTCATGCCCACGGCGCCGATGATGTCATGCTCCCCAGAGAGCGAGGAGGTGTCGGTATACTCGATTTCGGAGTAGCCCCGCGTCTTCACGCTATCGCCGCCGGTATTCTTGAACTGGACCTGGAAATCCATGCCAAATCCGGTGAAGCCTGCTGCATAACTCGAGGAGGCCAGGGCGGAGAGTGAAATCGCAAAAGCGACATGCTTGAGTTTCATGGGATGCTCCTTTCGTGGGTGGCTGTCTCACCGTGAAAATTCGGTGACCTGATCACAATACAGAGTGACGCACGCAATCCCAAACAAACCCATGCATGACCGCGTCCTCTTCGGCCTCGCTGTATATCGCCCTGTCTAGCCACCCTCCTGCAGCGCCTTTCTATCGCCGAAGTCTAGGCCGAGCAACTACACTTTTCTCTCCCAGCCAGGTCGGCGTCGCCCCGCCCACGTGTCCTAATCACCCTTCGGCGACTCATTACTATCTCACTCTTCAAAGGAGCTACATCATGCAGATTCAAGATCAAGCCCCGCTTGGGAAGCTTGCAGCACAGTTCGGTTACAGGCTTCCACTCCGTGTTCTTTCCTCGGCCGCCGGCTACTACATCGGAACCGCGCAAGACGAAGGTCCTGTCACGCGAGAAAGCCTGGAATATTTCGCGTCGCGAGAAGCGGCGGACGATGCGTTCGCAATGGGGCGCTGGACTCAACGGGATCACGTGTGAAAGGAGTGCCAATGAACAAGCCAACCGGCCTTCTTCAGGTGGAAACCCTGGTCCCAGGGCCGCCCTCGCAACTCGCCGCGACGGCAACCATTGTGGTTCGCGATGCAGCAGGTTATCAGTGGTGCTTTCCGGCAACCTACTTTGCTTACGACCTTAAGCCCTACGTGGCGTCCCAATCTCTCAACTTTCTAGAATGGAAGGGCGCCGTTACCGCGGCACTCTTTCCTCGCTACCACGCTTGTTTGGAAGCGGATTGTTATGACTACGTGTCTGCTTATCGATCAGGTTTCTCGCCGCAATCAGCAGCGCAGGTCATCATCAACCTTTTCCACTCCGAGTTGGAGAGCCAAATGGAGGAGGGGGGTTCATCATGATTCCTGCGGGCACTCCTGAAATCATGTCTGCGCTGATCACTGCGCTTGGCGGTATCATGGCTGCGACAATCGCGGCCGTCGCCGCAGCCGTCATAGGAAACCAAGTTCTCGGTCGCAAGCGGCTTGAAGCCCGGTTAAATCTCGCGCTCCACGACATCCAGTTCTTGCTTGAAGTCGAGCGCCAGCATTGTTCATTACATCGCGATCGTGAGGAGCAAAGTTACAAGATCGTCATGCGCCGTCATGCCCGAAAAAATGGCTATCGATGGAGCGGTAAGTTCACCGCCCCGCCCCGTAATACGCCCACCTAAACCTACTAAGAGCCCCGTGATTCTCACGGGCTCTTTTCTTTTTTTCGGGCGAGATTGCTATCATCAACTCATCTTCTCAACTTCAACTAAAAAATCCAACAGGAGCTTTCTTGATGACCAGCGCACCCCTCCCTGCATCGAATCTGGCTGAACTCAATAACGAAGTGCTGCGACATCCACCAGGCGCTGCGCTGCCATGCAATCTCTCCGACAAGTGGCTCAACCTGCTCGCGCGCGATCTTGAACATTGCGTTGGAGACAGTATCAGAGTGCCCGACGCTGGCGACTACATGGCGGCGCCCTTGGCGGCGATTCAGCATCTCTTGAGCGGCAAGTCGGATTCAGCCTCACCATCCCGCCGCCTCGAGGAAATCTACGAGTATTTCAAGGACTACCACGTCGAGATCACGCTTGAGATCGTTCGCCGCAACACCGACATCACCCCTGAGCCGGCAACAATCGAAACGATATTCACAGACCGACGAGTACGTCTCTCCCAGGCATGAAATCCACAGCGGAACAATTTCCTTTCTTGTGACTGTCACGCATACTGCAGCGCCGCGCTCAGCATTCCTCCCAGCTCATCGTGCCTGTCACTCAAAAGAGAACCTCTGACGATCGCCCCACGCGTCCCGCAACCGCTGCAGAGCGAAAACGCGCCCAGCGCCGACGCGCCCGCGCCTGGGATGGCACGAACATCAGCTCCCTGCCGGCGTCCTCTTTGCTCGAAGAACTCGCCAGGGAGTTCTCCAAGGGGAGCTTGACAATGGTTCGAGCGATCTGCGACGAGTTGGTGAGGCGAACCCATGCAAAACAGAGTCGCCATCGCCAGGTTGTCATTGAAGGAGACGACCACCAAAACGCTGCCGAGCCCAACAACGTTTAGGCACCCAAACGGCAACGCATCCCCCATATTCCGCAGCGTACGTCCAAGGCATGGCAATGCCCAACCTTATGCCAGGAGCCCCATGATGCACACTGCACTCCAAATCTCCCCCCAACGGGACATCTCCCATCCTCACTACGCGCTCACCCTCACGCAGGTCGTCGCAATCGCCAACGGCATCGCTTCACTCCGTGAAGAAGCTCCCCCGAGCACGCTTGTAGAAGTCAGAGCGCTGATTAAGCAGGCATTTGATCGCACATCCCACCTCTGGATTACCGGTATTGCGGCACTCGAGCTCCTCGACGCCGCAGTCAAGCTGGAGGAGGGCGCATGATCGTCACCGCCTATCACGGCACGGTACAGCGCTTCACGGCGTTCGCCCCCTCGCAATCTGGCCTGCATTTCGGCTCACTCGGCCAGGCCTCCCACCGCTGCTCCATGCTCATGGCTCGCCTCAGTCCTCGCGAGTTCGAAAAACTACCATTGATGACTGGTGGCCAGCCCGGTTATATCTTGCGCGCTCAGCTCGAAGTCGGCCGGTTCGCTCGCGTTGACGATCTCCGCACCAACGCAGCATGGACCCGCGCCATCACGAAGGCACGCACACTGGGTTTCGATGCCTTGTGCTACCGCAACGACTTTGAGATGCCGCCAGAAGAGGCCGATAGTTGGATTGTCTTCGAACCTGCTCAGGTCCTACAAATCGACTTTCCGTTCAATCGTCTTGAGGATATTGCCCTAAGCGCCCAACGCTCACCGTCATCACATGTGATCTAAGCGGCTAAACGGAACCTGACAAGGAGAACACTCCTCATGATTCCCATTTACACGCAAAAGGCGCTCGTCCACGAAGTCAGCGAGCTTCTCGAGCCGTATCAACATCTCGATCTGAGTGTCACTGGCTACCGGGAGCGGATCACCGCTGCCGAAGTCCTGCTCTGCACTACCGCACGAGAGGTTATCCATGCAAGAGCACGGTATCCAAAACACATCTTTTCGAACGAACACTACCCCCTGGAGACGATCACGACCGTCGGCGCTTACATCAAGGCCCTCCGCATGGGCACTGTGGACAAGTTCAACGAGCGTCTCGATACCATCGAAGACCCTGAAATAAGAGAAACCCACCGGCTATGCACCAACGCACGTTTCGCCTTCGTTGAACCCGAAGAAGCCTGCGCCATGCGCACAACGGACGAGGTGCTCGACCACATCCGGCTCGTGCAGTCCTACGACTGAACGCTATTGCGCCGAGGAAAAAGGATCTTCCAGCTCCCCTTGCCCGCGCAAACCTGCTCCGCGCTTATCCCTCCCCGCCCTGGTACGACCTCGTCGACCAGGGCATTTTCATGCACGAGTGGGGCGCCTCCATACCGCGGCTGGGCTGCCATGAAGAATGTCACATCATTTTCTCGAGCGCCCAGCTATCGTATCTACACGAGTACAAAGGCAAACGAGGCGAGAACCTCGGACGCAAAGCCACGGGCCCAACCTCACTACGAGGCGGGTAGCCGGGTTGTCTCGCCAAGGCCCGCTGCCCTGTCTTGCTTCCCCTTGGCTTGATCTTCCTTCCCGTGCCTGCCTGGCACTCAAAAGATCATCATTACCACCAAGGGGTCATCATGCGCGTCAAGGATTTCTTCCCCGTTCTGGGTCTGTGCGGGCTTTTCGGCGTCTTCTTCAGCGTCATTGCGTACTTCGTTTGGCGCGAAGCTTACGACGCCACTCCCAACAGCTTCTGGTTCTCCATTGCCGGCATTGGCCTGCTGTCCAGCCCACTCTCTTACCTGTCTGTGAGGCAGCGCACTCAGTGCCCCCAATGCAAGAAAGCATTCTCCATCAGCGATACCCATCAAACCGACATCGAGAACTTCGTGCGATACAAGAATGAGTCGGTCACCGAAAACGGTCATACCCGCAACAAGGACGTTCCCTATAACGTCCGCCGCTATTATCAGCACACGAAGTGCGATCACTGCGGCTACCAGTCCAAACATGAGGCCCAAGAAGAAAAGAAAGCCTGAACTCCGATCTCTCCAGAAAGCAGTAACTTTCAGCCCGCCATCTCCCCGTGGCGGGTTTTTTTGCCTGCGCCCCTAACCCTTCCCTCTCTTGCCTATAGAAGAATGTCCGGCCATGTGCTTCACAACGTCCTTGTGACACCCACCACAGCCACCTGTTGAATCAGGCGGCACACGAAAGGAGCATCATGATGCAAACAAAACACCGTCTCTTCCAATCGATGGGCGCAGCATACGCATCCTGGTACTGGTCTCGTCCCGGGCGCCTCGCCGAAAAAGACAAGGCAGCTCGCGTCCAGCTCATCCTCGAGTACCGGCGTCTGCGAAAAGCCTACAACGAGGGCCAGTACACCCTCGAGTACAACGCCCGCGGCAACATCGTCTGGCGCGATTTCGATGCCGACTTTCGCGCCGCCGGCCGCAGGAAAAACGGCGGCAACCGGTACTACTATGACTTCGGCCCCCTCCAGACATGGCAGCAATATGACACCCGAGAAGATGCGGTGTATTTCGGGGTCTGGGTCGATTTTGAGGGCATGCGCACGTTCACCTACGCAGAAGGTGATCGAACGCTCGTCGAGTGTCCTACTCGCGACACTTTCCAGGCCGAACTCGACGACTTGGCCAGGTTCTACGGGCCTCCGCCGCCGGCATTCATCGGGATTGATCACGACGGCACCGTAACCCACTTCTATGCCGATCGGCCCTCTCTGGAGCTCCGCCATGCCTGACACCACACCCCTCACGTGCCCATCTTCGCCTCGGTATCCAGGCGATCTGGAAGGGTGCGGATCGCGCCGTCTCGCTGGGCCCGACGACGAAGGACTTTACGACTGCCTCGAGTGCGGGCTTTTCTTCACCACGGAAGCTGCTTCCGCTGAAACTGAACAAGGTACAGCCAATGCGCCATAACCTCTTCCAGCTCATTTGCTACATGACCCAGAGCGAAGACAAATACGAGGCTGACTCGCAGTATCGGATCTTCCTCATCGGCGATCGTCACAGCATCTGGAACACCTGGTTCCTTCTGAAACGCTCCGGGCAGAAACACCTCGAGATCCTCGACATGGCCGGCATCAAGCAAGAGCCCGAAAAAGGCATCAACGGTCTTTGCGGCATCCAGGCCTGATCCATCCCCCCCCACCCTGGGCGACTTCGTCGACCAGGGTTTTTTTCGTCCAGTGTCAGCGCTGAAGCGGGAAGCGGCGTTGCTCTTATTGCGGGTCGTCTCCGTACAGAACGTGCAACGTTCTTTGGGCCCGACGCCCTAACTATGGAGATACGCCATGCATTCCGAAACAATGCTCTCCTCAAACAGCGCATCTGAGTACCCACAGGAACTCATCGACGAAGCTGTCTTCAGCGTCGGTTTGGGCAACAACGGCTACACCTACGTGAATTACATGGAGCCGCGGCTCGTCGGCCCCGCGCGAGAAGCTGCGCGCCAGGGCCTGATCGTCGAACACTGGGGCAAGTTCTTCTCTCTTCGCGGCTGGGCATCATGGTCGAGTCCTGAGGGAATCGCCGACCGACAGTCGCTCATGTTCATGCGCAGAGATCCTCCGAAGGTCCCTCAGTTCGACTACCCAAGCTTTGAGGATGAACCTGACTTCGAAGCGATGATTCTTGCCCGAGACTCGGTGTTCTTCGACTGAATCGGGGTGATGTCATGTGCCGCACATCAGCGGTTGCCCCTCAAAACACAACACCTCAGCCACTACTGCACATCCGGCTAAGGCTCGTCACAAAACTCACAAAAAGGATCCCATCGTGACTTTCTACGTTGACCCCACTGGCACCCTCTTCGAGGTCGATCGCGAAGAGAACGGCCGAATTTTCTACTACCCGCAAGGCGGTGGCTTCGAACGCTCGTGTGACAAGCTCGACTTTGATCGCCACTTCAAGCCTGCAGCGTCCGCACCCTTCTACCAAAGTTTCGTCAGTGGAGACTGGATGGAAGAGGATGAACGCCTGCCTGCCTGGCTCAATGGCCTGCGCTGGAACGGCTGGGCTCAACCCCGCTTCGAGAAAACCGCCGCTGACAAGATCATGAGTGACACGCCCGACATGTTCTTCGACCCGGCCCGAAACGCCTACATCCTTCCGGCCGACCTCGAGCAGGGGCGCGATGAAGACGAAGTCTTCCTTCCGGAAACACTCACCACCCCCGACGGACCGATCACCACCTGGCCGATCGGCGCCGGATACTGGTGCTGGGACGAGCTCAAGAACGCCTGATCCCTGCCCGCTGAGGACTTTGCCTCCTCCTTCAACTCTGCCCGAACCCGCTCATCGAGCGGGTTCATCCTTTTGTGCTGCGATCCTGGCTTATCGCAAACCGATCGGCCACCGCAGCACAACGCTCGCCTTCGTGCGATCACTCCGTTCTCTCTGCGGAATCGACGCACCCCCTTTGGCCCGGGTTGCCCCCGCGCCATCCAACGAAAGGAGTCAATGCCATGAGCCTCACCATCGACCAAGAAATCCCCTCTCTCGCCGCACAAGCCGGTGTCCGCCTGCGTGCCTACGACCATCCTTCCTCCCTCGACCGTTACACCGTTGTGTTCGACGACGGGGCCCAACGTCTCACCTACATCGGCATGAACGCCTCTCCCTTCCACCCACAGGGCTTCGGGCAGCACGGCGAGCTCGAGCGGCACAACCTCGGTTCGCACCTGGGCAAGCGCATCAACATCTCGGACTTGCCACAAGACTGCAAGCGTCTCGTCCTTCAGGATCTGCACTGCCTTGCTGAATCCACGCTCGACGTCGCTTAACCCGGCACTGGACCCATCATGACCACCCAGACGATCAACCTTCTCCAGCTTGCAGTCACCGCCCTGACCGACATCGACAACGGCTGGCCACTCACCGAGATCGCTGCGCTCGAAGGGAAAGGCCTCTCGGCCCTAATAAGCGACCTCCAGGCTCACATCACTGACCTCGAGCCTTCCGAGTCCCTCAAAACACAACCGAATCCGTCCTCGACGCTGCGGTACTACCAATGCACCATCGATGTTTCCGTTCGCGGGAGTGTTCCCGAGGGCGACATCCTGAAGGTGCTCGATCGCCTCATCAACGCCGGCCTTGAAGACGCCCATGCAGCCCTCGAGGAGAATGAGGGGGACCTCTCGGCGGCGCAACTGGCCGTCGACCTGAACATCAGCACGCCCGCGCTGCGTTTGATCGGGTGCCCGACGCCGCCCAATCAGGCCGTTACAGCGATTGCGATGGAAGAGACCCTGCTGCCCGCCGGCTACACGATCAGCGAGGACCCCGATCAGCCCTCGCGCTGGCTCTGGCGCACAAAAACTGAAGGCAGCGAAGCCTCCTATGATTTGCGAGCCGAAGCAATCTACGAAGCATGGGGGCATGCCGTAGTCCGTGTTCTGGCCATCACCAACCTGACCGCGGCTGAATTCGATGCCCTTAGCTTTGACGAACAGAAGGCCGTTTTCGCCAAGACGCTAGACCCCGAGGAACCTCTGGGCTAACCCGTCCTGATACCACCCCACCTGCCCGCCGTCTCCTCGAGATGCGCGGGCTTTTTCGTATTACGCCACGTCCCGGGCTTCTTTATGCCTCATCGAAGAGCCAAGACAGGGCAATGCACTTCCTCCTCTCCATGTCACTCCAGAGGACGGCCATCCCCAGAAACCTAGGAGCACTCTCATGCAAACTCTCTACATCGTTCCCGCCTTGACCGATATCGCCGGGCAGTGCCGCATCGTGGCTCGCGACTACTTCGAAGGCAGCGCACGCGACAACTACCGCAAGGAGCCCGAACAATGGCGCGAAGTCGGCCTCATGAACTCCCGCGGCAAGCTCGTCTGCTTCGATGGCTCCGATCAAGCCCGGCAAGAACTGAAGCACTGCGAACCCCTGAGGGCAGGACTCGTCTTCGAAGTCCCGCTCGAATCCCTCAAAACTCAATAGTGAGGATCCCAGATATGCCACCCCGAACCATCGTGCATGGTGACGCCGACCAAGCCCTTACATACGAGGCCTGGACCCATGTGGTTACCGCACAACTTTCCGCCCAGGGCCTCGATCCCACGATCTCTTCGTCACGGCTGAGACTGTATTTCGACTGCGGCTACACGCCTTCGAGCGCAACCTACGCCGAAAGCACCCTCTGTCCGCGTTCCGATGCGCCCGCAAAACAGGCGCACTGATGCGCACCTGGATCGTGAAGGTTCTGCCCGTCTCTCCGGCCTACGATGACCGCGGGGTCGAGATCCAGATCGAAGCGCCCCTCAAGCGCATCGCAATCGCCAAGGCCCGCCGTGTCCTCAAACGCAATCTGACCTACGACCGGCTCGATGGCCCGCTGCGCTTTCTAGCCACTGAAATCCTCGATACCCCGCAATCCAGTGCCCACGCCGACCCCCCCCGCGCTGAACAACCCGTTCGAAGCGACGGCCCCCCCAAAGCCTTACCCCCGCATATCGGCAAGCTCTGCAGGAACGGAGCGCCCGTGTACTACACCTTTCCGCCGCACGCAGCGTATCGCGAAGCGTCGGACTGGTACGAACTCGTCTGACCGGAAGGCAGGCGAATACCCCTTGAAAGGAACACCCCTCATGCAACTTGACCAGCAGCATCTCGTCGACATGGCGAGCCTCATCCTCGAGGAGGCCGAAACGCGCTTCTCCACGTGCGGCGCTGAAAACGACTTCTGCGTGCAGCACGTCGGCCAGAATGCCGTCTTTGGTGGCACGAACCGTCTGATATGGAGCGCCAAACATGGCTGGCGGCCCGATCGTACGTCCTGCTCCGAGCGCTTCCTCGCCGAGTACGATGCCCACTACGGAGATTCCAAATGACCTATTCCGCAACCGACCTCTCCGATGACGTCTTCAACCTTGCCGCCGAGACCGGGGTCATCACTGCGGCCGAAGCCGCCGATCCCAATCTGGCGGACAACGCCGAACTCCAGTTTGCGTATATCCAAGGCGGCCTTCTCCGTCTCCTTGCAGTGCGCGATGCGGCCGAAAAGCTCCTGCTGAAGGTGCAATCGGCTCAGCAACTGGGCCCCGATCTCTCTTCAGCGATGGCCGATCTTGCGAAGGCCTACGCAGCGCTTCGCAGCGACTGATCTCCGATCCGGATCCTCGAATCCAACCACAACCCCCGCCCCAGCGAGACCTCGTTCTCCTGGGGCTTTTCCTTTCCTGGTTTATCCCTGCTGGTGCTCATACCGCGTCGGCAAAGCCGACGCAGGCACGCCTGCACCCACAGACCACATGGAAAGGAACCTTCTTCATGAACCGCTTCGAAATCCACGTCTTTACCATCGTCCGCGTCAAAGTCGCCGGCACCAACTTCAGCGCCGATCCTCAAATCATCGCTGATGCTGTCGCGGATGCTGTCTGTGCATCACCGGACGAGTGGATGCGTCCGCACCACGGCACCGTCGATGTCACCGGACATGGCAAGCACGACATCATCAACGTCGAGTTCGCCCAGGGCATCCACGGCGTCCTGGTCGACGAAATCGGAGACTCCGATCGCGTCATTCGCGAGCACCTCTTCGACGAAAACTGCCGCCGGACCGAGGTCGGGTTCAGTCGCCAGAACGCCCTGCAGGAAGCCTACCAAGCCCTTCTCGGTCACCCGGAAGCGCAGATCGGCAACAGCAAGGTGCATTTCGCTCTTATGCGGCTGAAATCGCTTGTCCCTGAAGCGCACGTCTCCGACACGCCAACTTCGCTCCCCGAACATCCGGCCAGCTTCGAGCCCCAAAACGAGGCCGATTGCCAGGCTGACGCTGCTGACGAAGATCGTGCCGTCCGACGCGAGGCGATCCGCTTTCTCAAGCAGCAGGCTGTCGAACCAAACGTGAACGGCCACTTCTCCGTGCCGTATTGGGTCGACGAACAAACCTGCTCGCACACGGTTTTCGACGATGCCGTCGACGCGGCCCAATTCCTCAAGGCAGAGCTCCTCAAGCGCGGCGAACTCGAGCAGTACCGCGTCTCCCTGCAAGACTCCGGGGGCCGTGCCACTGTGCACTTCGACTGCGCGGCCACCGATCCGGACGACGCTGTCGAGCAGGCTGAAGCCGCCTACCCTGGCTGCCTCATTCTGCTGACGACCAGGCTCGAAACCCTGTTCCCAGCCTCCTCGGGTGCCGATCGGTAACTCGCGCACATTCCCTTGGGCTCGCACAGCCTCTCTGCGCCTCCAGGCCAGTAACCCCAACCACCCCAGCGAGAACATCGTTCTCCTGGGGTTTCTCCTTTTCTGGGGGGCTATATCTGCAGGCGCAGTTCCATCGTCCGTGCACCGCCATTGCACGCTCGTGAGCGCGTCTCTCACGCCGCAAATCCGACTTCGACACCACCACACCTTTGGTGTGCCGACGTCACCCGGCATGACGGCAATTTCCAATACCTCTTTCTGGAGACCCTCCATGCAAGTCAAACTTCTCTTCTCGTACGTCGAGAACATCGTTCCGCCTCGCTGCCGCAACCCGCGCCCCGTCCGTTTTCATGACGGCGAACTGAGAATACACATCCGGGAGATCGAAAGCGCCAATGCGCCCGTTGCCCTCCGCGCTCGGGGTTCGCTTCAGCGCAATCCCGACGTGCACTACGAGTTGGTCTATCGCTGGTGGAAGAACCAGCTCTGGTCCCCGATCCGCATTGATTCCGGCCAGCCGCGTGGAATGAGCGCAGGGAAAGAAGACTGGGCCTATGAGTCCTGGCCCGACGTTCTGGATCTGCGAACACAGGACGCAATGCTCCAGTCCCATGCGTACGACATTTTCGTCAGCACTTACGGGGGCAGGCACGCAATCGAGTCCTGGTTCAAGTGCGTAGCTCGTTCGAACGTCTTGATCGACGGCGTTCCGCATCGCCCAGCCGGCGAACCTCGTTACGTCGTGATGACGTTCGGGCTTGGTGGGAACCATGGCGGTACCGCGTGCATGATCGCCGATTACTACAACTCGAACATCAGCCGGGAAGCCTACTTCAACCTGCTTGAACGAGACCTGGCCATCAAGGACGCCACCGAGATCGCAACCGAGCGGGGCGACACCAAGTGCCTTCCGATCAAACCTCACGGGCCCGAATGGGAGATTCTGCTACCCGAGGCCCTCCAAGTTCCCCTTGTCGAGCCTTCGCGCTGCGTCAAGGAAACTCAAAAGCAGTCTCAAGGAGTTGTGCTATGAACATTCGTGCAAAAGCCGAGAAGCAACCCGAGATGCGTAACGGAAAGCTCGTCCCGATCGCCGTGACGCGATGCCGTAATGCGCATGGCGACTGGTGCTTTACTGCACACCGCCCCGAAGATGCCGGCCCAAGTGCCTATCGTGCAAAGGGCAGCAACAAAGACGGCTGGAACGTCTATGACGCGCACGGAGAGCTCGTCGGCGTCGTGAGGACTCTGGACAACGTTCGCGCTGCCATTTTTGGCTGCGAGTTCTGAGCCTCGCAAAGCAGAGTAGGGCGCATCCTGCTCTGCTATCTCTACACCACACCAAGAGACCACGCCCTTCGGGCCTGGTCTCTTTTTTTCGCCACGGCTCACCTTAACGAAAACCGCAGCCGATCCATAGCTAACTTAACTTCACCCCCATTCTTGCGGTGCTGATCGAATTCCGCCTTGATACGAGCGTGCAACAAACCAGGTCACATGACTAAATCTCAAATCCATAGCAATTGCATCTGCAATGTGTTAATGATGACAAATGGACGGCACGTGCACTCGAGACGCTGGAAATAACTTGACAACCTTCGAATAGAACCAATCATGACCACCCAGCTCCGAAAGTGGGGGCCTTCAGTCCCCGGCAAATTTTTTACGCGCACTGGGAGCTGGGTTTTCACCCTGTCCGCAAACGTCTATCACCTTCGCGCACCCCACATGTCGGCACAAGGCAATGTGGTCGAAATCGAACAGTTGCGCGCCTCTTCTGGACTCCTCTGGGCGACAGTAACCTTCTCTCTGCGTGGGTGCGCACCCATAGCCTTGGACGGAATCCCGAACGCCGAAGCCCGTGACTTAGTGGAGGTTGTTCAACAGGCCATCCACAAAGTCCGAGTTGGAGAATTGCTACAGAATTTCGTTCAGGAAATTGCGCCCATCGTGACATGGGCCGAGAATACGCGCGGGGCCTGCAAAAGACAATTGGCGAGCAAAGGTTGGCTCAACCAAGAATTCAAAGAAACTCAGTCGCGCATAAAGCCGCGAGAACTAGAAGCGCTTCTAAGTGAGCCTGCAGTCGTACAACATCTCGAGACTCGAGCGCCCGAACTGAAGCATGCAGTCTCACTCTGGCGCCGCAACTTCGATGAAGTCGCTGATAATATAAACGAACGTCATCTCACGCAGCAGGTTAAGGAAAACGCCACGTTCTTCGAACAGGTGGAAAAATCGCCTTTGACCGAAGAACAGATAACGGCCGTCGTGTGTTTCGATAACCGTGTTCTCCTCGTGGCGTCAGCGGGCTCCGGAAAGACCTCTACGATGGTTGCCAAGGCCGGTTATGCCCTGAAGCAGGGGTACTTCAAACCTGAGCAGATCCTGCTGCTAGCTTTCAACAAGGATGCCGCAGCCGAGTTGCGTGAGCGGCTAATGCTCCGCCTCCTTCCTATGGGGCTGCCTGCCGAAAAGGTCGTTGCGAAAACTTTTCACGCTTTTGGCCTTGATATCATCGGAGCCGCGACGGGCAAACGACCGACTCTCGCCGCATGGCTGGAGGGCGGACGGGACCTTGAGGTGCTGCTCGAAATCATCGACCACTTGAAAGACAGTGATGCCGCATTTAGACGGCAGTGGGACCTGTTGCGTGTAGTTTTCGCCCAGGACTTGCCGAAGTTCGGCAAAGAGCATGAATGCCCGGACGCGTGGGACAGCCAGCAAAAGCTGGCTGGCTTTTGGACTATGAACGGTGAGGTCGTAAAGAGCCGCGGCGAGCTCTTAATCGCAGACTGGCTGTTCCATAACGGCGTCAAATACGAATATGAGACCCCATATAAAATAGACACTGCAGATGCGCAGCGACGCCAATATACACCGGATTTTTACCTGCCCGATATAGATGCTTACCTGGAGCACTGGGCGGTAGATCGGAATGGGGAGCCGCCACCTGAGTTTGAGGGATACAAAGAGGGGATGGCGTGGAAGCGGCAGCTTCATGCAGACAACGGGACGACGCTGCTCGAGACCACCATGGCAGGCCTCCGAAGCGGGGAAGCCTTCGTCTACTTGGAAGAACAACTCGCCATGCGCGGCATCGCCCTAGATCCGAATCCAGACCGTCCAGTTCGGGGCAGGCGGCCGATAGAGAACCCACGGCTCGCACGGACCTTCAGGGCGTTTCTGACCCACGCCAAGAGCAATCGCCTTTCCATAGGCATCCTGTGGCAGCGTATGGAGGCCGGCGGCGCAGGAGATTTTCATCTTCGCCACCAGATCTTCCTCGATCTTTTCCAGAAAATATGGGCTGCATGGGACGCGAGATTAAAAAGCGAGAGGGCGATTGATTTTGAAGATATGCTGGGGCTCGCTGCCGATTACGTTGAAGCGGGGCGCTGGGAAAGTCCATACGAACTTGTGATGGTTGACGAGTTTCAAGACGTTAGCCAGGCAAGAGCGCGCTTAGTGGGCGGCCTATTGAAGGCGCAGGGGAGGTATCTTTTTGCGGTAGGGGACGACTGGCAAAGCATTAACCGCTTTGCGGGATCTGACCTGGCAGTAATGACGGATTTCGAGACCAAATTTGGGAAAGCTACAACACTCAAGCTAGAGAAGACCTTCAGATGTCCTCAGTCGCTCTGTGACATCAGCAGCCAGTTTGTTCAGAAGAATCCAAGCCAGCTTCAAAAGCGCGTGAAGTCTGCAAAAGGGGACATCCCGCTTCCGATACGGATATTACGCGTCGCCGACGTGGCGCAAATACAAGCGGCAGTGCGCGCAATCATTCGTAAGCTTGCTAACGCCGCCCCGGTAAATGACAAACCGCTTAGCATCTACGTCCTCGGTCGCTACCGAGACGACAGTAAATACTTGCCGCCAGGTCTCGACGATAAACGCGTGCAGGTTGCGTTTGTGACAGCTCACGCGTCAAAAGGCTTGGAGGCCGATCACGTGATTCTTCCAAGCATGAATTCGGACAATCTGGGCTTCCCAAGCAAAGTAGAGGATGACCCTGTGTTGCAACTGGCGATGCCAGACGGTGACACTTTTCCCCATGCGGAGGAGCGGCGGCTTTTCTATGTCGCATTAACACGCGCGAGAGCGACCGTCACCCTGATAACACTAGCCCAGAAAGAATCCGCTTTTATCCTCGAACTCGTAAACGACTACCAACTAGATGTTCATGACCTGAATGGTGAAATGCAACGGTCTCGGGTATGTCCTGAATGCCGTGAGGGCTTTATGGTTCAACGCAATGGCGCTTACGGAGCCTTTCTCGGGTGCAGTCGGTTCCCAAGGTGTTCTCACAAGGAAAAAATACGCTTCGATGCGAATGGACGCGTTCGTGATCACGGGACAGGCGCGAGCGCACGGGTTGCGGGGTAGCAGGCTGTGCTACCCGCCGCGAGGATGATGGAATGCGATGGGATCTATCCTTCGGCTTCAATCAAGCCACGCTTGGCATCAAACGCGAAGTGCTCACGATCCCGTGCAAGGCCATCGATCTCACTGAACAACTCAAGGCCAGCGGGCTGCCTCTGTCGGCATGGGTCATGCCCGACGGAACCATCCTGACCGGCCTGCCCATCCATCCCGTTGCCCTTGGCCGAACAGTGCCCCGCCGCGGCCGACCGACGTATCAGCAGGTCGCCTCCTCGCTCGACGTGCTCACCCAACGCTTCGCGGACCTCCATCGCACCTTCTTCAATCTGGAAGATTTTCTTTGGAAGCAAGGAGCCGAAAGCCCATCCGAATACGGGCGGAATCTCTACAAAGCAACCGCTTGCGGGCCTTGGGTCAGCTACGCGAACCAAGGCCATGAGCGGGGATATATCTACTACGAAGATGTTCTTGCTCGACGACCCAAAGCGAAGCAAGGCTTGTAGGCTTCGTGCGCCGGCATTGAAATTGGTTCGATCGTTGAAGGCTCTGACGTCAAGGCAAGGCCGCACAGGTGGGTCTTCCCCTTCACGCAGGACGAGCTCGACAAGGTTGTAGCCGAAATTGATGCTGAAGCTGGCTTCTACTGGAATTAAGACAATTCGACCTACTACAACATCTGCAACGCTCTGGGCGAAGTTCACCTGGCTTGTGTCTGGACACATTTCGACGAAGCGCCAACGGGGAGCTGGGCCGAAGGCGACGAAGCATCGCTCGAGCTGACGAAACTGGCCGGCGAGACCCTCTTCACCGCCGGGCCACATACCTACGAGGACCTGATCCCCATCCCCGGCACATCCTGGTTCGTGCAAGAATCACCCACGCTCGACCTCATCTACTAAGCGGAGAACGAGCAATCAAACCCTCCGACCTTCGGTATGCAAAAGAGCTCGCTGTCGCGCTCAAGCTTTGCATCGACGATCAGTTTCTCGTAGCCAATAACGAGGACGGCCGGCACGCACTCGAGTTTTGCTGATTCTCGATTGACGAAGTCCAGAGAGCAGTCCCTTTCGTCCAGCCGGCAATCTTCGAAGCCTTCGTGACGCTCCAGCGCCCGGCAAGCCCCTGGCAACCCGATGATGCTGATACTTGCACCCTGGGCACTGCACCCAACCTCACCGAAGCGCCTGCGACTCTGCGCACAAGCGCACTTCGACTCCTACTTCGATCGGATCGCTGAAAACGTCCTGTATGTGGAGCATGAGCCGCTACTGACCCAGGACCCGAGCAGCTAAGCAGCTCCTTTTCTCCACTCAACGCGCCTGAAGAACTTCGTTCTCCAGGCGCTTTTTCCGACCGCCATCTCGCCCTCAAGGGCTGGCGATCTCCTTACCCCCGTCGTTCAATTAGCGTATCAGGCCACAAGAAGTACGGACCGAATCGCGATTTCGGACGGAACTCCCCTCCGGTCTCTTTCCCTTTTTCTGTCAGGTAGTGCTTACCGTCACGAACTTCGAGAAGCCCTCGCGTAACGAATTCGTCGAGGAGTTCGTTCGTTTTCAGACCACATTTCTGCGCAAGCTTCGATGTAGTCAATTTCTCGGAATGCTCCCCGCCATCTTCATGGTCACCGGAAGAGCCAGCGGTCGGCTCGCTGATCACTCGCTCAAGGCTAATCCGAACCTCGTCGCTAATCCGGATGATTCTCTGCGCTTCTTCGTAGGCGTCCTTGTAGAGGTCCGCATCCTCGCTTCTTCGAATCAGGACGCCCATCTCATTGTTATTGACCTGGCTGAATTCGTAGAGATTGAGGCTCGTAATGATCGCAAGTTCTTCGTTCAGGTAGCATTTAGCATGCAGGTTCTTGCAAAAGCTCGTTCGAATATACGTCAGTTCTCGTAGCCAGCTAATTTCCTCAGGCTGGAGTTCGCTTTTCCCATAGACGATGCGGACGTCGATCTTCAGCCGATTCTTGTCCGAAAGAAGTTCTTTTATGCGATCGTTCAGCTTGAGAAAAGGACTGATCAGAACCAATCTATCCTTCGCGGTCTTGATCAGCTCTTCGAGGAAGTAGTTGGTTGCGCTCGTATTGAGGAACTTCGCCATTTTCAATGCCCAGAAGTTGAAGGGTGCGGTACCTAAGCTTTAAAATACAGAATGTTCTTCCCGAAAAGAAACGGGGGTCGAGCAGTCATGAATTTCTGATCGACCCCCGTTTCGAAGACTGTGATCACTTGACAAAGGCGCCTCAGGCCCAATCTCAAGCCATGCAGGCAGCCTCGGCGGGCTCTCGATTACCTTCCGCTTGGGCCTGCGCAAGCTCTCCGCCCAGCGCAGTAACCAGGCTTGCGATCAACTCGCCCAGTTCGCCGGCCATCAGCGCGAGCTGCGCATCAAAAAGCGCCGAGGCGTCCTCGGCGTCTTCCAGCGACTCGCGCGCCACGTCCAGGAAATCGATGCTCTTCACCTCGCCCTTCTCGGTGAGCACGAAACTCACCCGATCGTTGTAGGTGAGCGCCAGGCGCGTCGGGAGCTTGCCGGCCTCGAGGTGCTCCTTCACATGCGCTCCCTCGAGGTCGTGGCGCTTGAAGGTTGCCACTGCGCCATCCTCGGCGACGGACTTCAGGGAGAAGTCCTGATCCAGCGTGAAGCCTTCCGGCGCCTCGCCCGAGGCCAGCCATTCGGCCATTGCCGACGTCGGGCTGCGCTCGGTTCGCAAGAGCGAGAGGGGAAAGCTATCGAGCGTGTGACGAAGCGCCTCGAGCAGATCCTCGGCCTTGGACTGGGAGGGCGCATTCACCACCAGCCACCCACCCTTCGGGTCGATCCACGCATGAAGCACCCGCTTGCGGCTGAAAGCCCGCGGCAACAGTTCCTGCGTGATCTGCTCACGCAGTTCCTTGAGCTGCTTCCTTCCAAGCTTATAGCCCTGCTGGTCGGCGATCTCGGCGGCACGCTCGTCCGCGAGCTCATTGACCACCGCCGACGGCAGCAGCTTCGATTCCGACATCAGCGCAACCATCCAGTGATCACCGGCCGCGGCCACGAGCGCCTCGTCGCCCTTGGGTGCCACCCAGCCGTGGCTTTCCATGTCCTGGCTGCCGCAGCCCTGAAAAGTGCGCTTGGCCAACTGCGCTTCGAGTTCATCGCGGGTCAGTCCCCAGTTGGGATCGAGACGGTAGATCTGAGCATTCTTGAACATGAGAACTCCTGAGCGGGTGAGAAGTGAGGAAGTCTGGAAGGGCGGGGGGCTTACGTCTAACGCCAATGTCGCGCTAAGGGCGTCACGCGAAAATTTTCCCCTGACCCGGAAGCGGTCGCCAGCACCTGCCGACAGCCGCCTCGCTTCACCCAAACGGAGCCTTCCTGACGGAAGCCCAGCCGCACCAGTTCCACGCTTGAAAAACGTCTGCGCGTGGTCGCGTAAATCCGGGGGCTTCTTGGCATGGCGACTCCTTCCGAGTGGTGCGCGAGGCTGTCATGCCGAGCGCGTGAGAAACATTCTATGTGGTCGCTTCATCAGTCCAAAACAAAGCGGCTTTTCCCTTCAAGCCATGGGCTACTCGAGCGGGGACAGCACAAAATCCTTCGCATTCCATCGATCGATCGCGGCCCGCAGCGCTCTCCCAAAATGCTCCGCCCTCTCTTTCTCGACCGTCCACTGCAACCCGAGCCAATACGTCGAGATGACGGGGTCCGGCCGAAGCCAATGCAACTGCATCGGATCCACAATGAAGACTTTGCCCTTGGAGACGCGATGTCCATGCGGGTCAGATGCCGCGCCGTAGCTGTACTCGCCGCCTTCAACCGTCAACGTGAAGAACATCGAGCCCTCCCAGTCGGGATCGCAATGGGGCCAAGCATCAGATGCGAAGATGATATCCGACCGTACCCCGTCAACAGCCAGTTCAGACGGGCCAAAACACACATCGATAGATTGCGGCTCCAGGGTGTCGAGCCGATCCCGCAAGCCGGCGCTCAGCGGGAATTGTCGAGTTTCGAGATCCAGGTTGCCCCAGTCTCCTGTGTGAGCGTTACCCACCGGTTTCTCCTTAATACTGCGGAATCAATGACACTGGATCGGGGTGTGCGCAGATGCCGGTTTCGCCATTACGCTCGAGACCCGCGACCCCTTCCACTTGAAAGCCTGCCAGCTATTCCAGGTCAAAGCAGACCATCGGCGGCAAGAACACAGGTCCCATAGACGACCCCCTGCCACACTGCCTGTATTCGCTCATGTTCTTCCAACTCCTTGCAAGGTTTTCAGTTCGCTTTTCTGGCGAACGTCCGCGGGCCTTGACTGGCCGGCGATTTCAACTCAAGGAGTGAAACATCATGGAAGTAACCATCAACCAAGCCCAGCAGCTCTACGTCATCAACCGAGGGGAGGGCGTGTCTTGCTGGGGCTTCACGAACGCATTCGAGGAAACCCGGCTGCTCGCGCAGCGCCTCTCGCACCCCGAACTCAATCCGTCCGATGCTGAGTTTGGCGCTCTTACCGTGCTCGACAAGCATCGCGCGCTCATCGATATCGCCCGCACTGCAGGCGACCTTGGCACGTGGTTCCGGGCCTCGACCCCCGACAAGGTGAAACGCATCATCAGCCGCCTCATCCACACCGACGAACTCGTACGCCTGTTCTACGGGGACCCCAACACCGGCAAGATGGATGTCACGGAGTTTGAGGTGCTGGGGCGGATCGGCCGAAGCGGCGGCATTCTCAAGGTGCCTCTTTTGCTCGAAGAGCAGTCCTCTTTCGGCGGGATCATCCGCGACGATTACATCCTCCGGATCGTCCGCGTTTCCGACCGCAAGGTGCTCTACACCGCTCCACGTTTCGTCATGCCGACGTTTTCGATCTTCAGGTGCGACGACAAGTGCTATCCCTACGCGGTGAACGTGGACGGCGAGTTGTACGCGCGCTTCTCCTCCTACGCGAAAGCGTGCGCCTGGGTCGCCTTCATGGCCGGCGAAATCTTCAGTCAGCCTGAAGCATAACGAGGCCGCCCATGAATGCACTTGTGCAAGCTGGCCAACCTCCTGCCAACCCACTCACGCCTGCACTCGTTCGCTGTCAGCACGTCATGGCACGCGCGGGCTGGGAAATCGAGTATGTGGATCTGGACTTTACGCGTCCCCAGCCGGCTGTCGAACTCAAGATCATGCGATCGGACGGCCGTTGGCTCTGGGCAAAAGTGGATACCTTGGGCCGGTGCACGATCGAAACCTTTCATCGCGAGCGCAAGCTCGGCATGGCGCCCAACCAGAAAGGTCGGCGCCCCCTCGTGCCGATCGTCGAGGACACCTTCCTCGGCCGGCAGCACCCCGCTGGCCCAAGGCAAATGATGCGCCTGGTGACCTCCTACGTCGCCGACAACGCGCTCTCACAGGTTGCGCTGTCGGACATACGAGCGGCTTGGGCCGGCATCATGGCGGCCCCTATTCGCCAGGATCGCACCTTGAGCTGACTCATACCACCCCACACCCGAAGCTTCGCTTCGGGTGTACTTTTTTGCGAGGCGCCGAATGAATGGGCTTCCTTGCGCTTGTCGCGGAGCTGGACCTTCAGCTCAACTGAAGCGTCATCTCCAGCCTGTTATGCCATTCTTGAGCCTCATCTGAATCCAAGGAGCCAACTTTGTAGAGCGGCTTTTCCTCATCGTTGGTGAGGAACACAAGATGGTTGTTCGTCTTGCGCCCATTACGATCGATCCACTCCCACTCAAGGCCCCTGATCTGATCAAAAGCTATCTCCCAGTGGTCATTAAGCGTCAAGAAAATAATGTTCCTAGCGCCCTTATCAACAATTGCGCCCGTCTTTTCGCCCTTTATATAACGCTCCATGGCGATGCCTTTCTTTTTTGCGATACGCTCAGCTTTACGCTTGAGTAATACGCCGTAACCGTGCTCCGCAAGAGCCGGCCATACGAGAAGAAATGAAAAAGGAACCAACAGTCCAATAAGCCAGAGGCACAACTTGAAAATGAATCCGACAATCGACTCAGCGATGAACATCGCACGGAATTTAAGGACGATGGCGCCGATCATGTTAAAAATGAACACAGTTTGATCTCGTTATTAAAATGACAGTGACGGCCCGATTCATTCGCCCAGGTAGTGGCAACTGGGGATCCCGATCATCGGTTTGAAATCGTCCAGCTTTGAGTTCCCATCGACTTCTTGCAGGTTCCAGGCGGTCTTTTCTCCGGCGCTACTGGCGGCGACAGGACTGAGGGTGCTCATCGTCATCAGGTACTTCGACGTCGGGGTCGTCTCCATCTGTCCCGACGTGAGTTTTTGCGCTTCTGCTGCGCTCAACAACTTCAGCTCGGATACGGTGCCCCGCTCGTCATCGCCGCAGCTCGTGTCACCTGCGCCCTGGTATTCGAGGATCTGTTTCGCGGTAGGCGCCGCGTGCAGTGCGGAGGCCGAAAGGGAGATGGTGAGGCCGACGAGGATCCTTGTGAGTTTCATGAAGTGTAAACAGCGCGTACTTTCAGGTGGAGATCGCTATTCGACGGAATTATGCGATTGGAGAAATCAAATTCACGAGGGCTTACTTCACACTTTCTGCCTTTACTTCCGCCGTTGTGCTCGTGAAAGAGATGCCCAAACCGCGCAGGAAGCTGAGGGCACCTCCGGCGCAACAGCGCTGTCGGCATCATGGAGGGCGCGATCACGGCCCCCTCAGGTCGCTGTTTGGTGCTCCTCGTGACAGCCTTTCCTGTCGGGGGAGCACGAAAACCTAGTGATGGGGGCGCCGAACGCAGGGCTTCTTACGGTCTTTCTACCTCCTCGCCCGGTGCGCCGCACGCCTCGCAGATGTGCATCCCGGCCTTCTTTGTCTTATGGGTCAGAGCGGAGGAGGGGGGCTGATGAGTCGCCGTCCTTCGGCGGTGAGGATGGCAGCCTCCGAGCTCTCCGAACCGTATATTGGCACAACGACCGCTACCATGCGTGCAAGGTCTCTAAGCGATCGCGCATACACCCATCCTCCAAGGAGCCAACATGGCCAACCCCAACAACTGTTCAACCTGTGACCACAATCAGCACCCCGATGGCGGGCATTGCTACATGCTCCGGCATGAACCTCAGGACGTCTGCATGCAGCACACGGGACGCAAACGCTCGTTCTTCAGCTTCGTCGAGGTTGTCTCCGAACCCAAGCCTCGCGAGACGCCAGGCCCGACGCCGTCCGAAGCCGTCCCCGAGATGCGCGACGCGCTCCTCGACCTGGTCGCAACGCTTGGCAAACACCACCCCGGCGGGCTCCTCCCCGAGGTCGCTCACGCATTCACCAAGGCCCGCGCTCTCGTCGAGCGTATTGCTCCCGTCCGTCTTCCCGGTGCATGGGAGAGGCTCGAGGGCACCGAGAATCTCTACGTCAAAACCTACGCCACCCCCGGTGTCTGGATCGAAGCCCACCTGACCGGCTCGCGTATCAGCTTGCGGGCAAAACGGGAATTTCTCCTCGGTGGCGTCATGAAGGCCGCGATCGAAGTGGATCGCGCCAGCGTACATGCCTGCGATCGCATCCAGATCGATGCGGCTATCCGGCAGCTCGAGCAACGTCTCGACGAGGCACTCTGTTCGGCCAAGGAGAGCGATCATGCGTGAAGGCAGACCCTCCAAGCGCTTCGGCCACCTCGGTCTCCATAACGTGAGCCTCGGCGGCGGCAGTGCCCCCGTGCTGATCAAGCTCTACGACACCGAGGACCGGGTGATCGCAACACTGACCGAAGAGCAGGGCGCTTGCATCGACCCCGGGCACGTGGATTTTTTCGAAGGACAGAACTGCCGGCCCGCGCGATACGCATCGTGCCTTGTCGAGATCCTCTCCGACGGCACAAAGCACATCGTTCACGACAACCCGAAAGCCCTTGCTGCCGATCCAGAAGATTGGCTCTCGTTTCTCGGGGACTGGGTGCACCGCCATCAGCGCCAACCGGCCTGACTTCGCCGCTAACGCGCCGCAATTTCTTCAACGTTCTCCACCAGAGAAGCGACATGGAAACACAACCCACCATCGGTATCACGACCGAAGCGGGACAGCTTTACGTCCTCACACCGGTCCCTATGAAAACCATGCCAAGTCACGATCCGGGCACCTGGCTGCGCTTCATGGGCAGGCATGTTCCCGGCACGCAGCTCCCGGAATCGACGCAGGATCGCATCCAGGCCTTCATGCGCAAGCACCGCACCGAAGCGCTTCGCGATGCCCATGGCGTCACCTATACCTTGGCCGGCGGAATGCTTGCCACATGTCACACCGAAGTGGTCTAGCAATGACCCACTTCGGATGACCGATCACTAACCTCCCCCAGCCCGCTTGTCATCGACAGGCGGGCATTTTCATCGCCAGCCCTGCGGTGCGTGCCCGTCCATCCCGAAGAGCGGGGCGCTCAGCAATCCCCCGGCCGCCAGCCCCGCTGCGGTGACGAAGAACTCGCGCTTGCCGCGCGGCGGATACACCAAGGTGGCCGCCCCACGTACTGCTACACCAGCAAGCTTCGGCGCCTTCTCGCTCAAAGCGTACGCGTGCGAGTGACGGCCGGAAACCACAATTCCCAGCTTCGAATACGCGCTCCGATTCCCCGCACTTGCCGAGTCGTCGAAGAGGTCCTCCATCACTTGCGCCGCCATCACAAGGAAATGGCCCTCGCGATGCGACCACTCAATCCACTCCCGTGCCACGTCCCGCGAGGCAACCATCCCCGCTGTCTCGTCGGCAATGACCAGCGAGCCCCGGGGCAGATCCTCGCAAACCATGCGCAGATCATCGGTTCGTGAAACGGCGCGAGCCTCGAGCCGTGAGCCGAACTCTGAGCGCAAATTACGGAACAGCACGGGAGCCAAATCCATCGGCGAAGTTTTCATCGAGCCTTGAGTCACGAGTTCGGGTGGCAATGCGACACAAACATGAGGGGCGCCTTGCTTGAGCGCCTGGCTCGCGAGATGCATGGCAAGAACACTCTTCCCCGTCCCGGCCATCCCAAGCAGAAGTGCCGCGTGCTGACTGCGGTTCAGAGCGAGTTCTCGCTTCGATGCAGGCGCTTCACCGGCTGTCACGCTGAGCACGAAAACGAGCCGCAACGGTGTGACAAGCGGCCGTCCCAATTCAGCATCGATGCCCTCAACAGCTTCCATCACCTTCTCCAAGAACGGAATGCCTTCTCTTATACCGCTTCGCCTTCTCGTTCCCAAAGAAACTGGCTATTCCTCGCATGACGTCCCTCGGACTTGGACGCGTTTCGCGGGCTCAATGCTTATCGAGCGGAGTTCCCCTAACAACTTTGCAATGCGAACCGGGCCCGCACATGCGGAGCCACTTCCTGCTTCCCGTAACAGGCAAGCAAATAACCGAAAGGAGTCCTCATGCAATACGAAGCAGCACGCGTCCTGCTGGGCGCAGATGGTCGCGAGAGCGCTGAATTTCCGCAGTGCTTTGAAACGTATCAACAGGCGCTCGAGTACATCGACACCACGCCTGTTTCCAAGGATGGCGTACGCCCCTGGATTCGCGACACCCACGTGCGCGATGGTCAATTCATGGTGATCGGTGGAAAACACTACTGGATGCCCATCGACGCAGCCACCACCGGAGACGGCCATGCGTTCCACCAATGACAGCCGCCGCGATCGCCTGCCAGTCAAGGTCGGTGCAGGGTTGCTCGACACGCCAATGACGCCCGCGCAAGCGCAACGCTGGGGTGAGCACAACATGCCCTCAGGGTTGCGAGCCGCTGGGTTCAAGGTCCGTGTCGTCCGCTCCGATCCGCAGATGCATGGCGGCACTTGGTTGCGGGTGAACTACGGCAAGTAAACCTCTCGCCGGCTTTCAGTGAGCAAATCTCTCGGAATTCTCAACATGACAAAACAAGTGATCTCTTTTCAGCAATTCGCTGACGATCTTCGCGCCTGTGTCCTCTGCGCGGTCAATCAGTTCGTCGAGGCAAGAACCGGCCAGCCCCTGGAAGCCGGATGGTGCACCCTTGAAATGCAGTCCCTTCTGACCGAACTTGAGCAGCCCGCTCAAAAGCTCGCCCAGCGAATCAACGCGCAGCGCTTCGACACGCTCGAAATTCTCGTTCCCGACGCTGCCGGCACGCCCGTCAAACTCGCCTCGCATCCAGCCTGGTTCTGGAAGTTCCGGAGCGACGCTGGAGCGCGCCACGCCGGCTTCATGATTGGCCGCGACCTTCGCGATGCTGTTTCCCGGGTCCTCACGGCGCAATTGCCCGACGGACAACTCTTCGGAGACGCGTATCGCGTGCCGATCGACGTCCTCGACGAAGCGCCGAGCAATCGGCAATCTACGCTCGTGATCGAACGCCCGGGGCTTCGTCTCGAGTTCCATGCGCTCTAAGCGCGAACATTCGCTGTCATACCCCCCAACGCTCCACAGGCCTCGCCTGCGGAGCGTTTGTTTGTTCATGGCGCCGAGTTCGCGTATGTTGGACGAGTCCTGAACCTTGGATGCGGCGACAAGTCTCAGACCCGGCGCCCGTGGGCTGAACCCTTGCGCAACCGCGCGATAGCCCCCCGAACCCCCCTCCAAAATTTGTCGTCTCCAGAACCCCTCGTATGGAATCGCTTTTTCCCCAGGCCATCGCCTTGTCATCCCTGGGCTTCCCCACAAGCCACGCTCCTTTGCCGATCGCCGCGGCGATCCTGTTGATAGCGTCGTCGCTCGGTATCCAACGGGCAGGCAGCCGCCCCACGGCAACACGTCCCCATGTACCTGGCGTACTCTCCGTCAGGCCGGTGGACAAGAGCCAGGGGAGGAGGCGGGCAGGCACCCCTTCAACAAGTGACGCAGACCCCATGCAAGGCTGAGCGTGCTCAAACACCTGCTCGTCTGGACCCTCTCTCTTTCCCTTTCTGTTGCTGCGTACGCCCTCGAAGGGAAGGTAATTGGTGTCGCTGACGGCGATACCCTTACGCTCCTCGACCGATACAAGGCCCAGCACAAGGTCCGGCTGGCCCAGATCGATGCCCCGGAAACCGCTCAACCGTTCGGGCAGCGCTCCAAGCAAACGCTCTCTGCGCTTTGCTTCGGAAAATACGCTCACGTCCGCGAGAAGAGCTCCGACCGCTACCAGCGCGTCGTCGGCACCGTTATTTGCGATGGCGTCGATGCAAACCGTGAGATGGTCGAGCGGGGGATGGCGTGGGTATACGTCCAGTACGCTCCAAAATCATCACCCCTTTACGGCGTGGAGGAGGGCGCTCGACGTCGGCGTGTGGGACTGTGGGTTGATCCTTCGCCCGTGCCTCCTTGGCAATGGCGCCAGGCAAAGCGAGCCGGTGCACCGATTCAGCCCGAACGCAGCGCCGCAACGCTGACGCCTGGCGCTGGCGATCCCGTCGTTGTCGCCAACGCGCGATCGAAGGTCTATCACCTGCCTCTGTGCCCAAGTTATGCACGCGTGAGCCCACAAAACCGCGTCGAGTTCGACTCCGAGCGGGCCGCATCAGCGGCGGGCTACCGGAAGGCCGGCAATTGCCCCTGAGCCGTTGCTTACCGAAACGCGGAACCTGGATCCGCCATGCTGGTCTCTGAGTCCGTAGGCATGAGCCCTGCCAGCAGGGCTGTGCTTGGGTTCAACAAAAACTTCATGACTGAGACGAATATGCACATTGACCTGGCGGGTACGGAGATAGAAGGCAAGAACGGGCTTCGTGACTACGTGGCCAAGAAGATGCAAACGGCTACAGCCCGCTTTAGAAGCCGCATCCAATGGGCTCGCGTGAAAGTGGCCCCTGTAGACCCGGACGGTGGCGAAAGCGATAAACGGTGCGTCGTTCAAGTGCGGTTGCGAAACCTGCCTGACGTCGTCTTTTCAATCACCAAGCTCGAAACTCGCGCAGCAGTCGATGCCGCAGCAGATCGCTTGGCTCGCGTTTTGGCACAGCGTCTGGCGCGTAATCAGCCAGCCCAACGCCGCGGCCCTTCTCCCTTGCCAGCTTGAGTGCAACACGATAACTTTCCGCAGTCTTTACAACTTTGGAGCACCAAGACGATGCAAAACCGAATGACGATGACACGCACCGACACCTCGGTACTGTCGACCAACAAGGTCATCCGAAACACCTATACGTTGCTCTCTTTGACCCTGGCCTTCTCGGCGATGACTGCCGGCCTCTCGATGGCAATGGGAGCGCCCCGTCTGGGCATCATCGTCACCCTGCTGGGCTATTTTGGTCTTCTGTTCGCTACCACCAAGTTCCGCAACAGCAGCCTGGGGATCGTGTTCGTGTTCGCGCTAACCGGCTTCATGGGCTTCACCCTCGGCCCAATCCTCTCGGCCTATCTCGCCCTGCCCAATGGCAGCAGCATCGTGATGCAGGCCATGGCGGGCACGGCGGCGATCTTCCTCGGTCTGTCGGCCTACGCGGTGACCACCAAGAAGGATTTTTCCTTCATGGGTGGCTTCCTGATGGTCGGCATTCTGGTGGCCTTTCTTGCCGGCCTGGGCGCGATCTTCTTCTCCATCCCGGCGCTGTCCCTGACCGTCTCGGCGGCCTTCGTCCTGCTGATGTCCGGTCTCATCCTGTATGAGACCAGCAACATCATCCACGGCGGGGAGACCAACTACATCATGGCCACGGTGACGCTGTTCGTGTCGATCTTCAACCTCTTCACCAGCCTGCTTCATCTGCTGGGCTTCGCCAATAACGACTAAACAACCGGGGTTCTCCCCAAACCGAAGGCCGCACAAGAGACCAATCTCTGTGCGGCCTTCGGCATTATGGATCAGTCCTTCGATCCTGCCTTCCAGCGTAGCCCCCATCCATAACGCTGGTCGAGTTCAACGTGGCCAGAGAAATACTCGCCAAGCTTCGTGATCTTCAGGCTGCCGCTTTCGTTCTCGAGCATGGCGATCGCGCACATGTTCTTGCTGTTGTTGTGGTTATCCAGGCGCACTTCGACCGGGGGATGCCCAGGCACTGTCAGCGTTACCACGCCGTCCGCCTGCCCCCAGTTCGCGACGCCCTCATAGATGAAAGCGTAGATACATACCCGATGCAGATCCTTCAGATGATCGCCGTTGATGTAGAGAAACTCACCCGATGAACTCGCTCCCGTCCGATCGTCGCCGGCCATGTGAATGTACGGGGCGCGATCGAAGTCCCCGAAGGTGTTCCCCAACGCTTGCACGGCACCTATGCGCCCATCGGACAACTCGAAGAGGCATCCAAGGTCAAGGTCGACCCCTGATGGCTTTGCCTTGCCGAACATCCCGCCGAGCAAACCCCGTTTCTCTTGAGCCTGCCCCGATGACCAGTTCAGGTTGCACACGATTCGCCCGTGACCGGCCTGGCCCCGCTTCTCGAGCGAGATCTTCTCGCCCCGCTTCTCGAGCGTGATCTTGGAGAGCGACACCTTGGGCGGTGCCGGCGCAGAAGGAGGGGCGGCTGGCGCGGGCGGTTGTGGCGCTGGCGCCGCGGCGGCCTTCTCAGCGACTGAACCACCAAAGTGCGTCACCAGCGCATCAAGCCCGCCGTTGAAACCCTGGCCCACGGCGCAAAGCCGCCACACCCCGTCCTTCCTGTAGAACTCCAGAAGCATGACAGCACGCTCGGACGCGAAGTGTCCGCCGTCAAAACGATAGCAGCCGGCTACCGTCGCACCGCTTCTCAGCGTCACCGATGAGGCCCCAAGCTGATGCATCGTTCCTTGGCCGTCGACCGCGAGTGTCATCACGAGCGCATCGATCGAGGCCGGCAGTCGTGCCAGATCTAGATCGAACTTTCCTTGGCCTGTCAGCTTCACCGCCCCGCAGGGCGTCGATGGCTGATTGAAGAAGGTCATGTAGCGCTCGTCGGAGAGCTTACGAGCTCCGTCCAGCCCGAAGCACGCCACATCCACTGTCAGCGGCCCCGCATTCAGATCAACCGCAACCGAAAATGCGCCGTCTGTGAGGGTCAGCGCGTCCAGTTTCAGGCGCTGCCCACGTGTGAGATCCATCATCAATTTCCCTTTTTCAAAGACATCTGACTTATGCGGCGAGCGAGTTTGCCTCTGCGCTCTGCTGCAGACCGAAACATGAGGCGGACTTGCACAGGTTGCGTGCCCAGTTACGGTGTGTGGCGGGCTCGCACATCGCGTCGTACAAGCGAAAGACGGCGGGCGCGTCTTCCCGCAGGATGTGGCTCGCCATCTCCAGATCCGAGGCGTGCACCCGATAGCAGGCATGAATCAATGGCACTTGGTCGGGATGAATCGCGGTCTTCCCGACTAGCCCATGGGCAAGGTCCCCCTCAACTTCTCGCTGCAGCGTTTCGATGTCGTTGAGGTACTCAAAAACAGGCGCGCTCAGGTTGAAGCCGCTCGGCTTGAAGGTGGTCACCAATCGCGCAATCACCTGCCCAAGCGAGGTTTCATACAGCGTTCGGCCGCGTGGGCGACGCATACCGATGATCGAGAGCAGATCGTTGCCGCCAATCCGAAGCGAGAGCACGCGTTCACGCACCCCGTCCTTGTCCATGACCCGACGCAAGGCGATCATCTCGCGCTCATCGAACACCTCTTTGGTTTCCAGCGTGGGCATCATCAGGTGCCCAGTGCCGCGCAACAACTTCAGGTATTCGGCAAGCACGCTTCGCGTTACCTTGGGAAGCACAAAACCATCCAGTTTCTCGATGCCAGGCAATGCGAGCACGAGGCGCATCACCTCAGGGTTGCGCACCCTGATGAACCGCATCTGAGCGGACGGCCGCGTTAGCGCTCGCACGGGCTCACGCAAGTTCTCGATAGCAGCCCCCAGGTCGTTCAGGTGCACCGAATCCTCGGTACAGAAAATCACTGACCGGACGTTCGAGAGCTTTACGCCTCTCACGACGTCGATCAGATCGGTACGGGTTGCAGGCAGATAAAGGCTCGCGCCCAGCTCGGTGGCGTCACGCATCACGAGCACTCCTGATGATCGAAACGGCGTTGTAGGGCAACGAGGCTTCGGTCTCGACCGGGACGGCTTTTTCCTCTGCCAGCGCCATGAGGTGCGCGACCTTGAGTTCGTGACGGTCACGCACAATGACCCGTTGCGGGGATCGACGCAAAAGCACCCGTGTTGCCTCGCCGATCCCTGGTTTGATGAGGTTTTCGTCCGTAATGCAGTACCGCCACATGGCCTCTTTCATGTAGCTGCGCGAAATCGCCGCTCGTGCCGACTGGCTTAGCCCCCGCGTCTTGGGTGCACCGCCGTTCTCCATGTATTCGATACCCCCGCTCACGACGTCGTCGACGAACCATTGCGACAGGTCGTGCGCCGCGAACTCTTCAAAGAACACGCAGCCGTGGTAGTCCCCAGGCAGGATCGCCTCGTTCAGGATCGAACGGCTCACTAACCCGCTGATGGTCGAATTGAGAATGCTCGACGAGATCAGGTAGTCCTCGCTCGAGGCAGCCAGTGCGGCCGACCCCGCCAGATCGGTCAGCACATTGAGCCCTGGGTCGATGGCGGTGCCGTGCGACTGATTGTATTGGGCGATGGCTTTCGTGAGTTCACGGCTGATGACCCCCTTCCCGGTCCATCCGTCGACGAACGCGATCGACTCCGGGCGATGCCCTCGCGACAAGATCTCACTCAATGCCGCGGCATCGATTCCTCGGTCCCGAATGATCGAGATCGAATAGTGCGCTGGGGGCGTGCCCGAGATCCGGGCAACGAGGTGCCGGAGAACCGCGCCGATGGGCGTGCCAGCCCGTGCCAGTGAGACCAGAGTCAGTTCCGAACCGTGCTTCGCATGGAGCAGTTGCGCCAGGCGCAGGCAATCCCCGGACAACTGCGCGCGGTTGCGCTGGTGAGCGTCGTGGAACAGCTCAAGATAGCGCGCTGAGGGCACTTTCTCAGGAGAGAGCATCTCACTGTAATGCCGCGCCCCGGACTGGATCAGCGATTCCTTGAGCTCGAGGTCACCGATCAACTCGATCCTGATCGGCTTGAGCAGGAATTCAACGTCGCTCGCACGATAGGAGCCACTGAACATCACACGCCTCTCCACTGCAGATTGATCTGACTCGGATTCGGGACTACCGCGTAGTCACAAGCTGTCATGAACCCCAGATCGGAGAGGCTGTCGCCCATGCCGAACGTGACGATCTCCCGGTGTTCTTCGCGCAGCCGTGCGGTCAAGTATTCAACGGCATGACGTTTGTCGAGCCACAAAGGCAGCACTGACAGGTTGTTGCCGTTGCGATGGATGGAAACCCCCAGTCCCGTTGCCTTACAGTGTTCCCGGATCAACGGCTCAGCCTCGTCGAGCGCGATTTCAGCGCCCTCATTGCTCTTTGCGCACACATAGAAGGGCACCCCCAGATCGCTGATCGTGCGAATGCGCAACGCCACCTTTCGAGCGTCGGCAATCGTTTCCAGCGTTTGCGCAACGTGCTCGAGCATCGGCAGCGTCGCCGAAGCGTGGTCTCGACTCATCGCGAGCCAGGCTTCGTCCACCGTGCCGTCGGCCTCCAGAATGACGCCCCCGTAGTTGATCACGGCCCCGTTTGTGAACGGCCAGCGCACTCGCGAAAACGCATCTGCGTTGCGCGCTGTCACCGGGATGACGGTCATCTCCTGCTGCATCAACATGAGAAAGCTCTTTTGGGCTTTCGTCGCAAAGGAGTGCGCCGTCCCATCCTTCAGATACGCCATCGGCGTCAGAGGCGCGTCATCGGGGCACTTGCGGCCTGACTGGAACAGCGTGTCATCAAGATCAGCAAACAGGAATTTCTTCAACATGATCATCTTGGGTGAAGTGAATCAGGCGGGCTTGCAGCATCGCCGCTAACTCCATGAGCCGATCGCTCGGGGCGATTTCATGGCAGATCAGCACCCGGGCGTACTGGCCGGGGCGCACGTTGTAGAGGTAGTTCTGGATGCCTTCGCCATAGGGATCCGGTACCGCAAGGGCGTGACCGATCGCGCCCCACAGCAGGATCGGAGAGCGGGTTGTGGACTGGACGCGCACGTCCACCCCACGCAATTCAAGCGCCCGGCCAAGTGCGAAGGCCGCATGCATGAATTCGCCCGTACCCAGAACCAGGGTTGTCCCCTCTACCGGCTCAGAGGACAACCGCTCGACCAATGCGCCTGGCACCGATACAGCACTGGTGCACCCGAGCCGGCCGTAGCCCGTGTCCTCGATCAGCACCTCATGCCCTGCTGAGCACTGGGCCGAACCGCCTGCAACCAACGCTCCCGGCGCAGCGTCCTGGTGGTATTCAAAGCGCCAGGACCCACGCAGCAAGGCGCCGATCGTGCAGGGGCTGCCCATGCGCTCGGAGAGCAGTGTCCGCCGGTCTCCGGTGAAATCCGCAATCGTGGCGATATGGACACGCGAGAGTGCGGGCATGACGGGACGCAGAACCGAAACGAGATTCACAAACGTGTTGCCCGTGCTCAACTCGTCATCGACCAATACCACCTGCCGGGCCCCAGCCAGCGCACCTTGATCTGCTTCCCGCCGGGGCAGGTGCAGGAACAATCGTGGGGCATGGCTGTGAGACTCATCGAATCCCAGCCGCTCAGCGCCCCGGACCTTATAGCGCGTGCTCTGCAAATACAGGGCATGCGAGCCCGGGTGCGCATCCGCCCAGGCCTCGAAGACCCCCTGGCCCAGCCCCGTTGCTGTTTCCGCCATGCCGATGAACACAACCGGCCCTGCGCCATCGGGCACCGTGGCAGCCAATTGGCGATGAACGGACATCATTTCGCTCGGGATCGACGGGTAGTGCTTGCCAAGGACCTTGCTCAGGAAGAGGAACGCACGCTTTGGGTTTGCCCTTGCCGCGAAATCAAGGAGCGAGCCGAATGCCTGGCGCCCCCCCTGCAGCTCCAGATGCAACACGCCGGCTGGCAGCTCCGAACGGATTGCGCTTGGCGCATGCCCAACAACCAATGCCGCGGCACTCATGACAGCCGCACCGCCTGATTGATCTCGCCGACGCGCAGACCATCCTCGATCGTCCACGGCATCACGGCATCACGGCCTTGGTCGAACGCCACGAGCCCCAAATAAGGCAGATTCGGCCCCGCGAGGCAGGCCATCGCGATCCCGCCCGACATCCGCGGATTGATCTCGAGGATCCTCAGACCCTGAGCGCCCTCCCGAAACTGAATGTTCACATTGCCGCTGAGCGCAAACTGCCGAACCAGGTGCGAGCACGCCTCGAGAATGTCCTCGCGCACGACGATCGTTTGCCCTTCTCCCGCACCAAGGGGTTTGCGCCGGGCGACGGCGCACACCAGCTCGCCGTTCAGGGCCACGCAGTCGACGCTGAACTCGTGTCCTGCCAGGAAGGGCATGAGCAACATCGGGCGAAAACGCCCAGCGCGTTGCAGCATCTCGCGCAGCGACAACAGATCGATTCGGTACGGATTGCCCTCGAGCATCAAGTTGAAGGCGCTCTTTTTCTCACTGATCTGCCGGAACCCGATCCCATAGACCGAAACCGATGGTTTCATGCACAGCACTTCATGGCGCATTCGCATGCGCTCATAGGCTGTGTCGAAGGCTTCTGCATCCTCGAAAACCTCGACCTCGGGCGACGGTGCGCTCGGGGCGCACGCCTCGGCATAGAACCGGGCCTTATCGTGCAGGCGCTCAAGCGTGTCAGGCGCCGCCGCGCTGAGCACGCGTACGCCCTGACCCAGAAACCGCGATACATGCCGACCGATCAGGGTGGCTTCCTTGCCGGGCACGAAGATGTCGACCTTTCTGTCCCGGCTAAAGGTCAGGCACCACTCCAGGTACGCCTCGCCAGTCAGCCCGCTGGGCTCCACAGCCGCCTCATCGGCAGCCTGTGGGCCCAGCGCATGCGGGTTCGGATGCGTGCACAGTAGTCGATACTCGCCTTCGGTGTCGCCCTTGCGAATCAGGGCGAGTGCCGAATGCACGGACGAAAACGTCTTATTGAACCAGACCCGCTTCATGAAAGACTCACAGATGCGGCCGGATTTGCGGCATCAGCTCGTTGAAGGTGCGGCCCACCCCGTTCTCGCCGATGGCGTGCATCTTCCACTCGCCGTTGTGGCGATACACCTTGGCCATGATCTGTGCCGTATGGTTGCCCCGCGCAGACAGGTTGTACCGGGCCACTTCCGTGTTGTTCGAGGCATCAACGATGCGGCAGTAGGCGTTCTCGACCTGATCGAAGCTCTGGCCAGTAAAGGAATTCACCGTGAAGACGAGCGACTTCACCTGAGCAGGAACGCGCGACAGGTCGACGATGATCTGCTCGTCGTCCCCATCGCCCGCCCCCGTGCGATTGTCGCCCGTGTGCGTGATGCTTCCATCGTGGCTCTTGAGTTGGCGGAACCAAACGCTGTCCGTGATCTGGCCGCTCTCGTCGAACATCAGGCATGAGGCGTCGAGGTCGATTTCCACAGCGCCACCGCCACCGCCCAGAAACCCCAGCAGCCCCTTCTTTTCCTTCTTCACCGCATCCCAACCGAGGCCCATCACCACCTTAGTGAGCGTGCCGCCGGCCTCCTTGCTCAAGGAGATTTTCTGTCCCTTCTGAAGACTGATTGCCATGTGTTCCATTCCTTCATGCTGGTTCAGCAGCCCGAAACCGCGATGGAGCGGTTGCTTTCAGGTTCTGCCGTGACAGTTCGTTCATCGGAAAGCAGGCCATGCCTTGCCGCCAGCGCCATCGGGCCTGGCGAACTTCCAGAATACGAACTCAAGAGAGTGAAGAAGAGGAGACAACCCCGCGGTGTCCGCCGGGTCGTCTCGACAGGAGACGTCGTGCTTAGACGTTCACGCCGAAGTTCTTCGCGAGCGGGCCGAGCCCGCCTGCAAAGCCCTGGCCGATCGCCTTGAACTTCCATTCGCCGTTGTGGCGATAGATCTCGCCGAAAATCATCGCGGTTTCAACCGAGGCGTCTTCGGAAAGGTCAAAACGGGCTACCTCCGCGTTCCCCTCGGCGTTCACGCAGCGCACGTAGGCGCTCGAGACCATGCCGAAATTCTGGCGACGCGCTTCAGCCTCGTGGATCGTGACGCACACCGAAATCTTCTCGATCTCGGCCGGCACCTTGTCCAGCTCGATCACGATCGACTCGTCATCGCCCTCGCCGTCACCGGTGCGGTTGTCGCCGGTGTGTTGAACGCTGCCGTCGGCAGACTTTGCCTGATTGTAAAATATGAAGCCGGCATCGTTTTGCACCTTGCCGGTGTTGTTGAGCAGGAACGCGCTCGCATCGAGATCGAAACCGTCACCGTCGGTGGACCGAACATCCCAGCCCAGGCCGACGATCATCTTCTTCATGCCGGGAGCGCTTTTCGACAGGCTGATGTTGCCGCCTTTTTGCAGACTGATTGCCATGTAGTTCTTCCTTGCTGGTTGTGGGTGGTGAGTGAAACAAAGTTACTGAACGTTGATGCCGTGCGCAGTTGCAAGCGCATGCAGGCCGCCGGCATAACCCTGGCCGACCGCCCTGAACTTCCATTCGGTGTTGTACCGATAGACTTCGCCGAAGATCATGGCCGTCTCCACCGACGCGTCTTCGGTCAGGTCGAAACGCACGATCTCGTCGTTCGTGTCGATGTTGACCAGTCGGATGTACGCCCCACGGACCATGCCGAAATTCTGGTTACGCGACTGCGCGTCATGGATGGTCACCGCGACGACCAGCCGCTCGATTGCTGACGGGACCTTGTCCAGCGCGACCTTGACAGATTCATCGTCACCGTCACCGTCGCCAGTTCGGTTGTCTCCGGTGTGCTCGACAGAGCCGCAGGTGCTGCGAAGTTGGTTGTAAAAAACGAAGTCCGAGTCTGAGCGCACCTTGCCGTTCGAGCCGACCATAAACACGCTTGCATCGAGGTCGAAATCGTCACCCGACGTCGAGCGCGCATCCCATCCGAGACCAATCAAGACGTTCTTCAGGTTCGGGGTTGTTTTCGACAGGCTGATGTTCCCGCCTTTTTGCAAACTGATTGCCATCTATCACAGCTCCTTTAAGAGTGAGTTCATCGGTCAGGTTGTATCACCTAAGGCTGCAGACTACGGCTGCCTGCTTTCAAAAGCCATTTTTCCTGAAGGGCAGCTCTGCATCGGGTTCGATCTCGAGATCAGCGCTGTTTCTGATCCAGGAAGGGAAGACTATTCGCATCCTGACAACCATTATGCAGATGTACATGTGGCCTGCAAGTGACAAGTGGGAACAATTTTCATGGAAACTAAAATTTCATGGAGTGGTGCAACATTGCACTTGTTGTTATGGCATATGATGATGTCCATGGAGCATGTCTTGGACCCATTTCGGGCAGCTCGAAGAACGATTCAGATCAAACCATGAAAAATCAGATCCCCCAAGGATTCCTCCTCTCAAGCCCCGTTCACTTCGTTTCGCTCGGATTTGGCACCGGCCTCAGCCCGCGCGGCCCCGGTACGGTGGGGACCTTGGTGGGTTTCCCGTTGTTCTTTCTTCTTTCTCCCTTGCCGCTCGCCGTGCAGATAGCCACTCTCCTGGTTTTCTTTATCGGAGGATGCCTGCTGTGTGAAATTACGGGGAAGGCACTCGGCGTGCCCGATCATGGCGGCATCGTCTGGGACGAAATCGTCGCGTTCTGCGCCGTGCTGATGACCGTACCGGGCGACTGGGCGTGGTGGGCGGCGGCCTTCGTCGCGTTTCGCTTCTTCGACATCCTCAAACCGATGCCGATCGGCTGGTTCGACCGGCGATACAAGAACGGCTTTGGTGTGATGTTCGACGACGTGTTGGCGGCAGCCTATGCCATCGCATGTCTCGCCTTCGCCCAGGCCCTGCTCTGAGCTTCGAATCAAGAACCTGCTTCCCTCAAAGGAGATACTCCATGCGTCGTCTTCCCGTGTACCTGCTCATCGACTGCTCCGGGAGCATGATGGGTGAGCCCATCGAAGCCGTAAAAGTCGGTCTGCAGACGATGACTTCCGCTCTGCGCACCGATCCGTACGCGCTTGAAACCGTGCATTTGTCGGTGATCACCTTTTCGCAGCAGGCGACGCAAAGCGTGCCGCTGACCGAGTTGGTTCAGTTCCAGGTACCGGACATTCACGCCAGCGGCACGACGGCACTGGGCGAGGCGCTGGCCTTGCTCGCGCAGTGCATCGAGCGCGATGTGAAGAAAACGACCCCGGAGAGCAAGGGCGACTGGAAGCCGGTGTGCTTCTTGCTGACCGACGGACAGGCGACCGACGACTTGAACCGCGGCATCGCCGCCTTGCGCAATGTGAAGATGGGCACGCTGGTGGCGTGCGCCGCAGGCCCTTCGGCCAACACCGCTGAGCTGCGCAAGATCACCGAGTCAGTGGTTTCGCTCGATACGGCCGACTCCAGCACCCTCAAGGCCTTCTTCCAATGGGTAAGCGCGTCGGTTTCCGTTTCGAGCCAGAAGATCGAGCGTGGAGGCAAGGAAGCTGACGGGCTCTCCGAGCTGCCCCCGCTCCCGCCCGAAATCAACCCCGCGCTCTGAAGCCCGGCATTCGCACAACCTCCAACCGGAAGAGATATTCGATATGGCAGTGAGTCTGAAGAAGGGCCAGGGCATCAGCCTGCGCAAGGATGAGTTCGATCTCTCGAGCGTCACGATCGGGCTCGGATGGGACGTTGCGACGGAGAGCAGGGGGCTGCTGAAGTCGCTGTTCACGAAGAAGGAAGAGGACTACGACCTCGATGCGATCGCGTTTCTGCTTGGCAAGGATGGCAAGGTGCAGGACTTGGGCCGCGATCGCGCGGGCAACGCGACGCTCGAGAACTCGGACGTCATTTTCTTCAACAACCTGCGCCACCCCAGTGGCGCGATCTGGCTGACCGGCGACAACCGGACCGGCGACGGTGACGGCGACGACGAGCAGATCATCGTCCGCCTGAATGATCTACATGCACGCTACGAGTCGATTATCTTCGTGGTGTCGATCTATCAGGGCAGAGAGAAGAACCAGAGCTTCGGCAAAGTCTCCAACGCCTTCATTCGCGCCGTCGATGCACGAGGCAAGGAGATCTGCCGCTACAACATCAGCGGAGACGCTTCTTACTCGCAATACCGCTCAATGACCTTCGCGCAAGTGAGCCGGCAGGGCGGTGCGTGGGAGTTTCGTGCGATCGGCACGCCTCACGAGACGGACCGCTTCGTCGACGTCCTCAAGAACTACATCTGAGGGGAGTCGATTCCATGAGTTCTTCTCGTCGTCTCCCGGTCTATCTGCTCATCGATACCTCAGGCTCGATGCGAAACGAGCCAATCGAATCCGTCAACGTGGGTTTGAGGGCCATGCAGACCTCGTTGCGCCAGAATCCGTACGCCATCGAGACGGTTCACCTCTCGGTCACGACCTTTGATTCGCAGGTCAAGGATGTTCTGCCCTTGACCGCACTTGAGGACGCGACGATTCCGGAGATCGTCTGCCCGGCTTCTGGCGCCACTTTGCTCGGTGAGGCACTGGAACACATTCTCGAACGGGTAAAGAAGGAAGTGCGCCAATCGAGCGCGGAACAGAAAGGGGATTGGGCACCGCTGCTGTTCATCATGACTGATGGCAAGCCCACCGACACCTTCGTATTCAACCAGGTGGCCCCCGCCATCAAGGCATTCAAGTTCGGTTCGATCATCGCCTGCGCAGCCGGCCCCAAGGCCGACCCTGCGGGCCTGCGGCTCATCACCGATCATGTCGTCAGCCTCGACACCATGGATAGCGCCGCTTTCACGGCCTTCTTCCAGTGGGTTTCGGTCACGGTCAGTAGCGGCAGCATGAGCGTTGGCGCCGCCAACGCGCTTAGCCTGCCGCCCACGCCTCCCGAAGTGAACGTGGTGATCTAACCAGGAGCCCAGACGATGAGACGCCTACCGATTTTCTTGCTGGTCGATGTATCGGAGTCGATGGCCGGCGACAACCTGCGTCAGTTGCAGGAGGGGCTCGAACGCCTGGTCCGTTCGCTACGAGCAGACCCGTATGCGCTGGAAACGGTCTTCATCTCCGTCATTGCCTTTGCAGGCAAGGCCAAGACCCTCACGCCGCTGGTCGAGCTCTTCCAGTTCTACCCGCCGCGGCTGCCGCTGGGGTCCGGAACCTCTCTGGGCAGCGCAATGGCACACCTGATGGACGAGATGGAGCGCACGGTTCAGCGCTCCACCCCCGACAAGAAGGGCGACTGGCGGCCGGTGGTCTATCTGCTCACCGATGGCAAGCCGACCGATGACATTGAGCCCGCGGTCAAGCGCTGGAAACGGGATTTTGAGCGAAGCAACCTGGTGGCGATCGGCGTGGGCAAACATGCCTCCCTGTCCGCGCTCCAGCGCTTCACCGAAAATGTCCTGCGTCTGGATGCCACCACCGAGGACGACTTCAAGCGCTTCGTCGACTGGATTAGCCAGTCCGTTGCGAGCCAGAGCCGCAGCGTGAGCATGAACCAGGACACGAAGATCAGTCTGGCCAAGGTCGATCCCTCGATCATGGAGAAGATCGAACAGATCGCCCAGGCCGCCACGGTCGATGAGGACTTCGTGATTGTTGCCGGAAAATGCCAATCGACCAAGCTCCCGTACTTGATGAAGTTCGAGCGCGTCGGGCAGCGCTTCTCAACCCAGGAACTGAGCGTAAGCGCGGATCGCTACAACCTCGTGGGCGTATTCCCGGCCGAAAAGGACTACTACGAGCTGTCTGATCCGCGAGCAATGGCCAGAACGATCAACACTGACGCCCTCATCGGGGCGCCCGGTTGCCCGCACTGTGGCAACCAATTCGGGCTGGCCATGTGCGGCTGCGGCCAGATCTTCTGTGTCAGTGGCCCCGGAGAAGCAACTTGCCCCGGCTGCAACCAGACCGTAGTGATGGGCGATTCCGACGGCGAAGGCTTTGACATCAGCCGGGCGAGGGGGTGACGATGAACTACGAACAACTCACCTATCTCAGAACCCTCCTTCACTACCCAAGCCCTACCGTGCTCGAGGAATTCGACCGGGCCGTCAATCTGCGCTCCATGATCAAGGTCTTCGAGGCCGAGGTCCATGCCGCCTGGCAGAAGTTCGTCCACGACAAAGTGATGAGTTCCTCGACGCCTCCCCCGGCTGATCAATACAAAAAATTGGTTTTCGAGGATTTCGGCAACAGCCCCAGCGTGCAGCTGGCCCACTCGCCTCAGACGCTCGCTGCCGCGCTTCAGCCACCTGCACGGCCGCTGCCAGCGCCTTCTGCTGCGCCTGCCGCAAAACCCAAGCCGCCCGATGAGTATCCTCAGGCAGCCTTGCCCCCCGAAGCCGTTCATCAGCCCACGCTCGCCTCAAACGAAGAGTCAAAGCGGTCTCCCGAGCCTTCCAGGGCGCCGGCCCCCGCAAGTTCGCCTCCGCCCTTGAGTCCCGCTATCCGCTTTTCAATTCGCAATGCACGGCAGAACGAACCCTACAACGAGGAGATTCAGCGCGACCCGAACCTGCCGGGATTACGCTTGCTGGATGTAACGCTGCCCGAGGGAGCAGGGCTCACGATCGACCTCGAGCGCTGGCGCATCACGGGGACGCCTGCGATCGCGGGAGAGTTCAATCTCGGGCTGCGCTATGCCTATACCGATCAGCCCACACACGGCTCGCATACCGCGGGGATGCCCTTCGTGATCAACGCAGACCCCAAGACCCTCTGGCAGAACATTCCATCAGATCGTTCTGCGCCCTTCTGGAAGGAAGACTGCGCCACGAGCGTTATCCTGGGTCAGCACGCGAAGCTGGTTGCCGCCCGTGTGCGGGGGCGTTCGCACGCCCATAAAGGCACCTGCTGTGACGACGACTTCCACCTGCATTGCGACGATGCACACGGCTGGTACCTTGCGGTCGTGGCCGACGGTGCGGGCAGCGCCAAGTTCTCGCGTCGCGGCTCGCAAGTCGCCACTCGGGCAGTGGGCAGCTATCTCAAGGACGTATTCTCGGATGAGCGCGGATCGAACCTTATCGGGGCGATCGAGGCGCTTGCCGCAGGCGCCCATGCTGATGCCCCCAGCGACGACGTGACCCGGTTGCAGAACAAGACCCGAAACGAGCTCTTCACGACCATCGGGTATGCCGCGCACCACGCCGTTCGCGAACTCCAGAACGAGGCCAAGAGCCGAAGCGATGTCATTTCGTCTCCGAAAGAGCTATCGACAACGTTGCTCATCGGTCTGGCTCGGAAGGTGGGTGAAAAGTGGTTCTGTGCCGCCTACTGGGTTGGCGATGGCGCGGTTGCAGTCTATCGACGCAACCAGTCAGTCCATCTGCTGGGATCGCCGGACTCAGGGGAGTTTTCTGGCCAAACCCACTTCCTCGACCCCACCCAGGTGAGCCAGGAATCCTTGCTTCGACGCTTGCGCTTCGAGCTCGTCGAGGACATGACAGCCTTCTTGTTGATGACCGATGGCGTCTCGGATCCCAAGTTCCGAAGCGAATCAGCCATGGCCGAGCTTCAAGACTGGGACTGCTTCTGGGATGACCTCGATACAGGTGCGCATCTGTCCTCGGACGAAGAGGGGTACGAGACCAGGCTGCTCGAGTGGCTCGACTTCTGGGCACAGGGCGAATACGACGACCGAACGATTGCCATCATCTACTGAAGACGCCATGAACCAGATCATCACACTGACCGCCAGTGACGGTTCCACGGTGCAGTTTGTTGACGAGAAGAAAGCTTCGGGCGGACTGAAGGACGTTTTCTTCTCTCCCGACAAGACCTACGTGGTCGCCTTCTACCGTGACAGGCTTGATCAGGTGGGCCGGGAACGGCTCAATCTGATCACCGGCACGTACCGTGAGCGGATCTTCCAGCAGGAGGGCGGCGACTACCTCAAGAGCCTCCTGTGCTGGCCGAGAGCGACCGTCGAACACAATGGCAGGGTGGGCGTGGTCGTGCCCTTCTTCGCCAAGCACTTCTTCTTCGAGTACGGATCGCGCAATGACGATCAGATGCTTGGTATTCGCAAGCGGGAGAAAGAGGGCAAGTGGTTCGCGTCGGCCAAGAACCGGTCCAAGTTTCTTGATCCGCGGGAGCTCGGCGACGGCCTCACGCAACTGAAAACGTGCATCATGATGGCGCGAGCTGTCCGGCGCTTGCATTCTGCCGGCCTCGCGCACTCGGATCTGAGCTACAAGAACGTCCTCGTCGACCCCTCTGCGGGCCGCGCCTGTCTGATTGACCTTGACGGCCTGGTCGTCCCAAGCAAGTTCCCCCCGGATGTCGCAGGAACCCCCGATTTCTTCGCCCCTGAGGTCGTGGCCACCTCCAGGCTCGATCGCCATGATCCCAGCCGCAAGCTCCCCTCACGCCTGACCGATCAGCATGCCCTCGCGGTCCTGATCTACATGAACCTGCTGTTCCGCCATCCCCTTCGCGGAGACAAGGTCCATGACGTCAACGACACGCAGCACGACGAGGAGTTGGCGATGGGCGAGCGGGCGCTCTTCATCGAGCACCCGACTGATCACAGCAACCGCGTGAAGTTGGCCAACGTGCCGCCGGCCGAACTGCCATGGAAAGACACCCAGAAGCTGCCCTACACGATCACCGGGCCCTACGTCTCGGAGCTCATCCGACGTGCTTTCATTGATGGACTGCATCACCCTAACGCCCGGCCGACGGCCGACGAATGGGAAACCGCCCTCGTCAAAACGGCCGACTTGCTGCAGCCCTGCCAGAACCCGCAGTGCACCCAGAAGTGGTTCGTTTTCGACAACACCACCAAACCCTGCTGCCCGCACTGCGGCACGGCGTTTCGTGGGAAGTTGCCGGTTCTGAACCTCTACTCCTCGCACAGGGAGGGCAGCTTTCGGACCGACAACCATCGCCTGATGGTGTATTCAGGGCAATCCGTATTCCAATGGCACTCGAACCGCCTCGTTTTTCCCAATGAGCGCCTGACGCCCGCGCAAGCGAAGCGCGTCGGCTACTTCGTTTTTCACAACGACGACTGGTACTTCGTCAATGAAGCGCTGCCATCCTTGCGTGACGTGACGGCCCAGCAGGACATTCCCGTAGGTGGGCGCATCAAGCTCCAGGACGGCGGGCAGATTCTATTTTCCCGCGAGACAGGAGGCCGCCTCGCAGTCATCCAGATGGTGCATCAATGAACATCTGCAACGAAGAACCGACGGTAGAGGCAGACAACAGCGACAAGCTCAGGATTCTCATTGAAGAATCCGGGCTTACGCAAAATGAAGCCCTGGCTCGATTTAATCGCGGGCAAGCACGAAAAATGGCCCTGCGGACGCTGAAATCCTACCTGGCATCACGCGACGCAAAAACACGCGTCACCTGCTCGCCTGCAATCCTCGAAAGAATGCAGAAGGTTTTGCGCCAGCACTGAACCCTATTACGCTCATCAACACGCCCCAAGCACTAAAGGATCGCATCGTGTCGCATTTTGGTTTTCCTCTGGAAGCAATCTTCATCTTCTTCGCCGTCATTGGCCTGTCGGTATACCTCGACCTCTTCGCGCATCGGAAAAGCACGGAGATAACACTGTCCGACTCCGTTCGCTGGTCCATTTTCTGGGTGGTGCTGGCCCTGGCTTTCTACGGGTATCTCTGGGTTCGATTCTCCAAGGAGTGGGCGGATCTGTACCTTGCCGGCTATGCCCTGGAGAAGTCGCTTTCGATCGACAACCTCATGGTCTTCATGGCCATCTTCGCGTCGTTCGGGATAAAGGGCGTGTTGCAGCACAGAATCCTTTACTACGGCATTCTGGGTGCGCTGGTGTTTCGCGCCATTTTCGTTCTCATCGGCACCAGCCTTTTCATGGCGAGCCCATGGGTCGGCTTCCTGTTTGCCGCCTTTGTGATCTGGAGCGGGATCAAGATGCTTCAGGCCGGCGGTGGTGATGGCGATGAGCTCGACGACTACTCCAATCACTGGAGCGTTCGCCTGACCGGAAAGATGATGCCTGTCTACACGCGCCTCCACCTTGACCGCTTCTTTGTTCGTCACCATGAGCTTCTCGAGGTAAACGGCGACAAGACGTCAAATCAAGTCACGCGAATCGGCGCAATGTATGTCACCCCCGCGTTTCTGTGCTTGATGGCGATCGAGACCTCAGACATCGCTTTCGCATTCGACTCGGTCCCCGCGGTCATCGCTGTAACCCAGGAGCCGCTGCTCGTGTATGCGGCGATGATTTTTGCGATCCTCGGATTGCGCAGCCTGTACTTTGTCCTCGCAGCACTCACGAAGTACCTCGTTCACCTCGAGAAAGCCGTGATCGGCCTGCTGTTCTTCATCGGCGCCAAGATGACGCTGCAGTCGTGGAACCATGCCATCGGCGACACGGGTATCCATATCAGCCCGAGCGTGAGCCTATCGGTGGTCCTGGGCATGCTTGCTCTTGGTGTCGTGGCCTCTTTCATCTTCCCGGCAAAGGACGAACCCGAGGAAGCCGCTTCAACGCCGTCGAGCCCGAACTAACCGATCCATAAACACATGGCCTGCGAGACTGCGAATCTGCGGGCCATTTCGCACTTGCCGCACAAGGAGTAGCAATGGCTTTCACCGACTGGCTCAAACGCAACATCACTGAAGCTCGCGATACCATCAATGCCGAGATCAGCAAGTTCAAATCAAAGGATCTGCTCGAGGCCATCGTGGCATCCAGTGCGATGGTCGCCTACGCGGACGGGCAGGTTTCATCGGATGAGAAACAAAAGCTCATGGGGTACCTGCGAAGCTCTGAGCAGTTGAAGCACTTCGAACAGAACGATGTCATCAAGATCTTCCAGAAATACGTCGAGAAGTACGAGTTCGACGCCACCATCGCGACTGGCGAAGTCATGGCCGCGGTCAACAAGTTCAAAGGTAAGCCGCAAGCTCAACTGGTCGTGCGAGTGTGCTGCGCGATCGGTGCATCGGACGGTGATTTCGATGCGACAGAAAAAAACGTTGTTCGACGGATGTGCGCCGAGCTCGAGCTCGATCCGGCCGCATTTGGCCTTTGATCCAGCAGGGCGTTAAGCGGATGGTTTGATCTGAGCGCCCTTCCTGTTCCCATTATTTGACCTTCAGGAGGAAACACCCAACCATAGGGCATCTTTTCTCTACAGGCGGCGCCCCATGCGCACTGACGACTTCCACCTCGTACGCATCGTCCTGATCGACTCGTATCGCAAGGGCGATATCGTTGCAGTGCGGCTCGATGGGCATGTCAACGTCAACGGCATCAATGCCGCCGGCAAGACCACGCTCTTGCGCACCATCCCGCTCTTCTACGGCGAGATGGCCGCCCGAATGCTCAGGGGCGAACAGAGCAAGAAAGCCTTCACCGACCACTACCTGCCGCGCAGCACGTCTTACATCGTCTTCGAGTACGCCCGCCGCGGGCAGCTCTGCATGGCCGTGCTGCACTCGAATGCGACCGGCGAGAGCGTGCAGTACCGCTTCATCGCAACGGGGTACAGCCGGGATCTCTTCGTCGTCGGGCAATCGATCGTCGAGAGCAACACCCAGCTCTACCGCCATGTCGAAAAACACGGCTTTCAGTGCACGAGGGCTCTCACACGCAGCGAGTACCGCTCCATCATCCAGAACGACGTCGATCGCCGCGAACTGCGCAGCCTCGCCGGACAATTCGCCTTCACGGGCAGCGGGAGTCGGCTCTCGCACATCGACCGGATCGTCACCGGCATGTTTGTGCGGGCAGCAACGTTCCGCGATCTGCGGTCGATCATTGTATCGAGCATCGCGCAAGACGAAGGGCAACTGGAGATCCGGGATCAGCGCGACAAGATGGACATCTGGATCCGCGACCACGATGCCTACGTGGACATCATGGGCGAGGCAGGGCGCGTCGCGGGACTGGTCGAAGCGAGCAAGGCGCGTGCGTCAGCGATTGTCTCCTTGAGCCTGACCAAAGGCCACCTCATTGCACTCGAGCGCGCCTCTTCGACGCAACTTCACGCGGTCAAAAAGGAGCTCAAGGCCCTCGAAGAGCAAGTCGCAACCGAGCGCGCCCAAGTCGCTCAGAAGTCGGCCGAGACGAGGGGGCGTCTTTCAGGGCAGGATGAAGCGCTCAAGCAGGCGCGGGCCCAGCTTGAGAGACTGGACGCGCAGGCCAAGCGCTATCAGGACGAGCAGTTCGAGAACCGTGCGCAGGATGAGGAACGTCTGCCTTCGGTGCAAGCGGATCTCGAGATGCAGGAAAAATCCCTTGGCGCATTGGTTGGGAACCAGCGCAGCGTGACCGAAGAGTACGAACGGCTCGAGTTGCAAGCCGATCAGCGCACGAAAGCAAAGATCGCAGACATCGAAAAGGACAGGGCCCCAATCTACGAAGAAATCGACCGACTCAAGGGTGACTGCGAAGCGCACTACCAAGGCCTCGAGTCGGTGTTGCGCAAAGAGCATGAGCGCGCCCTTCATGAAGCCCACGAGGAGGCGAGGGGCTACGCTGAACGGATTGGTTGGCTCAACGGCCGCATCAACGATGCCCAGGCCAGCCCCGAGCTTGTCATGCAGAAGGAGGCCAAGGACGACGAATGCGAAAAGGCTCGCTGCACGCTTGAGCAATCCCGAAAGGCCCGTGAGGATACTCAACGCGCACGACAAGCTGAAAAGGCACGCTTTGAAGACGCTGACCGCCAGCTTGGGCGGATTCACGCGCGACTCCAGGAACACAAGGGCGCATTGCAAGGCGCGATGCAGATGGGCGATGCAGCGCCGGGCACGCTGATTCACTTTCTTCGCGCTCAAGTCCCTGACTGGCGTGAGAGCATCGGCAAGCTGGCTTCGCGCGAGCTGTTACTGCGCACCGATCTCGTTCCCGAGATCGACGAAGCGCCAAAGCAGAGCCTGTACGGCGTGCGCCTGCGGCTCGACCGCATTGAAGCGCCCTGGCACGCCCACGAAGAAACGATCGAGGCGCGTATCGCCCAGTTAAAGAGCGAAATCGATGCTGAGCAAGCGCGTCACGCCGCGCAGGAATCCGTGCTCGGGCAGGCAAGGGCTGCGCTCGATGCCGCCGTCAAAGCCGAAGAAGACGCTTCGCGGGCCTACCAGACTGCCGATGAGCGGCTTCGCCGCCTATCCGGTGAGCAACAATCCTTGAAACGACAGATCGAGGAAAGCCGCACGCGAGCGAAGAAGCAGGCCGAAGAAGAGCGCCGCGATGTCGCCGCGCAGCAAAAGGCGCTCGAGCTCGAAATCCAACAGATGCAGACTGCCTTCGATCGCACCGTCCGCGAGAACGCAGCAGCCCGCCAACAAGCCTTGAACGCAATTGAAGAAACCAAGAGAGGCAAGCTCGCCGCGATCGAAGCGACCATCCAGAGGGAGCGGGCGGAACTGGCGGCCGAACTCGAGCGACTCAAGGCGGAGCGTCATCGCAGCCTTGCCGCCAAAGGCATCGATCCCGACACGCTTTCCCGTCTCGAGACTGCAATCACCACCCTTCGAGCGACGATCGACCGAATTCGTAAGGATATCCCTGTCATCGCGCAGTATCACGTGTGGCTTCAAACCCAATGGCCACAGCGCCCGGCCTATGTCGCCCAGGTTGAGGCCATCGAGACCGAGGTTCGCCGCCTCAAGGACGAGCTCGCGCGGATTCAAGCCGACGCCGAGCGCCGCAACGCGGCGTTCATGAAAGAGCTCGATGCACTCGAGAAGCAGGAGCACCGCATCGACGGTGAGCTCTCGGCCGTCAGGGTCCGAATCGAAAAGCTCTCCCACGTGCGCGAGGACGCGGATGCGGCCCACGCTGACCATGACGCAGCCCATACGCTCGCTTATCTCGACGAGATCAAGCGTACCAGCGAGAGCGCTCTGCTTGATGCGGAGAAGAAGATCGAAGACGACGTCGGTGTCATCCTGCGTGCTTTCACGAAGCATCGCGGAACGGCCCCCGACCGCTTCTACGAGAGCTATCGCAGCGATTTGGCGGCACACAGCAAGCGCGGGCGGGAATGGTTGCCAGCGATCCAGGAATGGTTTGCTAGCCGGCACCTCGAGGTGCGTCGTGTCTTGCGTGATGGCGCGTCTTTGCTGGGGCAGACTGTCGATGAGTTCTACGACGCTTTGCGCACCTTCAGGACGCGCACGCAGAGCTTTTCTCGGGAGCTCCAGACCTGCATCGATTCCTCGGCCGACTTCGAGAAGATCACCAACGTCCAGGCCCGCATCCAGACCACCGTCGATACCCTCAACTACTGGCCCAGCATTCAAGCGCTAAGTGAGGAGTTCAGGTTGTGGGTCGAGCGCCAGGACGATGAGCGCCAGGACGATGACTTGCCTCACCAGGAGTTCTGCCAGGCCTTGCGCCGGGTATCTCAATGCTTCGAACGCGAGAACACACTCTCCGCGGACCTCGTCGACCTCATTCAGCTTGAGATCGACCTGGTGGAGAACGGCCGGCACGTGACCGTGCGCGACGAGAAAACGCTGGAGCACGTGAGCTCCAACGGCATCTCCTACCTGATCCTCATCGTGTTGTTCCTGGGCTTCCTGCAGCGTGTGCGCAAGGACGCCCCCGTGCAGGTGGTCTGCGCAGTCGACGAGCTCAAGAATCTTGACCTCGGCAACACCGAGCGGCTCTTCAACCTGCTCGATCGGCATCGCGTGACCTTGATCAGCGCCTTCCCCGATGCCGACCCCGAGGTGCTGCGTCTCTTCGCGCACCGCTACACGATCCTGGAAGAGCGCCGGATCGGCAGTGTCGTGTTGGATGACGACTTGGAGCCCGCACAGCCTCGCGAAGAGCAGTCGCTCGGCAGCACGCAGTTTGCGCAGGCAGAAGAACCCGAGGGAAGCACTGAGTCTGTGGTCGAGCCTGACCGCCTCGCAACCACGCTCGAGGAGGATCCCGACCATGTTTGATGTGATCGCCATGCGGCTTCTCGCCGGCAAGTTTCTCTGCGAAACCACGGCGCCCGAAGCCTTTCGCGCACTCGAAGAGGACACAATGCGAAACGACGTCGATGCGTACCTGCGGCGGATCGGTCGCCGGCTTGCCTGCACGGCAGGCGGGCACGCGTACTACATGGCGTTTGAGCGCATCGGAACCGATGAACGTACGGAAGTGAAGCGTCTCTTTGCCGAGATCAAGCACGAGCTGCGTCCGATGGTGAACTTCCTGAAATTCGTCATGCAGGCGCTCAGAAACGAGGAGGCTCCGTCTCCCGGCGAGCGGATAGACTACCCGACCATTCTGGGCGCCGTCACTGCACATCCGCAACTCGTCGACGAGCTGCGCAATTTCGCGGCGCTGGGGCGAGATTTCACCGCCGCGGACTCCACGCCTCGGGCGATGCTCGACAAGGTCTTCGGCCAGGTCGTGAAAAGTGGCTATCTGGTTCAGCTCGATCGGGATCGTGAGGTCTACGCCTTCACGGGCAAGCTCGACTTTCTGCTCGAGGTCATCGAGTTCCTGATGGCAAACGAGAAGATCGTCGAAGATGCACCCGACGATCAGCCTAATCAGTTGCGAATGCTATGACACGCGACGTGACTGTCACGCTCTTCGAGCGTCTCCATGCTCACCGGCATCTCGTCGCCGAGGCCTATCATCAGGGCGCCGTGCTCCGTACCGATGATAATCGGAAGGCGATCGAGATCCTGCAGCAGCAGCGGGTCTTCGTGCCGCATTCGCCGGACGAATACCGCCTGCACAGCAGCTTGCGGCGCTTTCTCGCCTCGGCCTTCAGTTCGCACCGCATCCTTCAGAGCTCAGGCGACATCGGCGCGATCTTCGCTCACCTGGAGAAGCTGACCGACTTCTACATCGCAGCCTTCAACGAAGACGATCAGGCCGCCACCGACAGCTACGAAGACGAGATCTCGCAAACGGTTTTCGAGATCAACGACAGCCTCCAGGGCTTCATCACCAACCTGCAGGCGAACATTGAAACCCGGTTCGCGGCCGTCACTTCGCTGGCCGCCAAGAAACTGCAAAATGAGTTTTACCTAGCCGCTACGCATACGCTCGTTCAGGTGCTCGAGTCCTTCCACCTCTCGGATCTCCTCGAGCGCATCCAGGCGTTTCCTCGCATCGAAACGCTCTTGAGAACACAGCTTTTTGCCCGCATCCCGGTCTTTCGAAGCACGCTTCAGACCATATACGAGACGCTACGCCAGTTTCTCTTTGAGTTCCGCAAAATCGAAGCCCGCGCGAAGCGCATCCAGCAGATGTGGCTCTTCCTCAAGAAGACCCCCGACTACGAGCCCCGCGCATGGGACAACGCTTCGGATCTGCCGGCCTGGCTCGAACGCTCGCCAGGTCTTCCGATTGCAACGCACCCAGACGTCTCGGATACCGCTTGCGAGGACACGCTGGTCGAGCTCGCCCAATCAATCAAGGCGGATCAGAGCCCGCGCAAACGACGCGAGGCGGGCGCCCTCACCGCGGAGGAAGTCCCCGCAAAGGTCATCGTCAAGGTGCCAGCGCACGTCCTTGCCCTTCGACAGATGCTCAAGGATGCCAAGGCATCCGAAGCGCCCGTATCCGTGCGGCAATGGCGGGCTCAGCGCGCAACGGAGCTCGAGCTCGACGACACGCTCTGGCTCGAGCTCGCGCTCGATGTGCTCGCCAAGAAGACCAGCATCACCAAAGGTCTTGAGGTCGGCTACAACGAACACTCGCGCGAGGGGCCGTTCTCGACTGGAAACATTCTCATCAAGGATCTGAGCCTGTGGAAAAGCGCCTGATCGACACATTGATCCGCATCGTCCAGAGCCCCGAGACTCAATTCATGGATGGCGCCGGCCTCAAGGACTTTCGTCAACGCTACGGGATCGGTTTCCCCGTCGGCACCACCCGAGTGCGTTTCTCCGACAAGGACAAGGCCGAGATTGCGTCGCTGCTCAAGGCCAAGGCAGGCATCGACACCGACCAGGTGAAGCCGGGTGCGTGGCAAGGCCTCACCCGCGCCGAGGCGCTGGATCTGGGGCACAACGAAAAGCTCGCCCGCGGCGCAGTCAAACGAGACAGGATCTCGGTGAAAGCCGTTCCTGGGTACGCCTTGAAACTCTCCGGTCGGCACCTGAGCCTGCCCGACTATGCCCACGTGGACATCAACTGGCGGGAGATCAGCGCCCTCGAGCACCCTGTCGCCCTGGTGGTCGAGAACTACGAGGTGTTCGACGGCCTGCATCGCACTCAGATTGCACAAGCGCTCGCAGGCGCCGGGCACACGGACGCCTTGGTCATCTACCGCGGCGACGCCACCGAGAGCCGTAAGGACAACGTGCTGGCGTTTCTCGCTGCCTTCGAGTTGCCGGTTATCCTCTTCGGCGATATCGACCCGGCGAGCCTCGTCGAGGCCTCCCGATTTCCGGGCGTGTGCGCAATTACCGTGCCGGCCGATCCGGTTGCGGCCTTCAAGGAATTCGGGAACGGCACGCTCTACTCGCGCCAGGTGGGTCAGGTGGGGCCTGCCTTCGAGCAACTCCTCGACTCGGCCTCCCCGGGGCTTCGCGCGGCAAGCGGCTGGGTGCATGCGCATCGCAAGGGGCTCGTGCAGGAAAGCATGATTGGGCGTGATCTACGACTCTCAATACTGACAGCATGAATATCCATGGGAGTGCGCAATGAGTGTTTGGCGATATCGAGACGAGGCCATACGCCACGGATGGGAATTCCTGGACCTTGCACATGAAAGGGACAAAACCCACTTGTTCGAGGCCATCAAGAACAATCGAGCTGGCTTCGACGAATTCCTGCTCCGAAATCAAACCTCAATCCTGAACCTCGTCGAAGCAACCCCCTCTCGCCGGTCGGCGCAACTTCGAAGGTTGGCGCCGAAGGATGATCTGACCCAAATGGCTTTGATCCTAGCTGCTTGGCAGCACTGCAGAAAAGCAGTCCTCGCCTATGACTGGCTGATGGATCACGAGAGCCGTTTCACTCCTGGCAGGCCTTACCGAAAAGAAACAGCCTCCCAAGGGCTCCTTTTCGACGACCTGCGAAAGCGTGCTATCACTCGCTGGCCGTTTCAGTGGGGCGCATCACCGTTCATCGAAGAAGCCAAAAGGAGAGAGCCTTGCGGAGCTAACGACTACAACGAGGTGATGGACGAATACAATCCTGAAACTGGGCTTTATTAGTCTCTCAGGCTCCCCGTAAACGAAAAAACACCACCGAGCGAAGCCGGGTGGTGTTGGGGGGAGTGAGACGCTCAGCCAGCTAAATCTGGCCGATATCGCAGGGGCGTGGCGCCCAGTGGGTTGCGTGCTGATAAATTTCCGGTTGATCCGACGGATCCTCGTAGTAACACTCGTTGAGGGTCTCAGTCTTCACGTCGAAAAATTGCTCGCCATCAAAATCGACGCCCTCTGTGTAGATCAGAACCCGAGGATATTGCTCTGGGTCCGGCATCCGATCGGTCAGTTTGATGAAGTCCATTTTGCTTCCTTGAGTTGGTTGCATCGCGTTGTGCCCTTCAGAGGCGATGCGGCGGGGCTCAGTACCAGTCCGTCTCGCAGGTTCGCGTCAGCCGCAGTTCGCGCTTGGTCAGCCCGGAGTAGGGGCCACGCGGGACGTTTTCGCGGTCACGCTCGATGTTCCGAATGGCGCGCTTTTTCAGGTAGAGCAGGACGCGTCGGGCCTGCGCTTCACGCGGCGTGCCATCGAAGTCCCAGATCCTCTGCCGCATTCTGCGAAGAGCAGCTTCGGACGAGAGGCGCGGACTGGCGCTCGAGCCGCTGGGGATGCCTTGGCATGTCATGGCCGCCCCCTCAGTGAAATTGAAGCGGCTGGTTTGCATCCCACGGCGTTCCGGGGATCTCCAGGCGGATTCGGCCCGGTGAATCTTCGCTGACCTCGTCGTTGTAGTAGAGGAAGACCTCCGCAGCCAACGGCGGAAAGTCGTCGATGATCTGCCCCGCACGCTCGAAAAGATCTTCGGTCTCGTCGGTGTGATCGATCCCGCTCTCATCCTCTTCGATCGCGAAGCGCATCAAGCGCTCGTCGATCTCGGACAGTTCGCGCAGTGCGGTGGCAATGCGCATGAGGTGATGAAAGTTGTCGTCACAGATCGTACCTAGCGCGACCGCAGTCAGGATTGCTGCTTGATTCATGATGCTCTCCACGAGAAGGCTTCGCCAAAGGCGAAGGGTTGTCATTGCCTCCTCGTGGCACTGCATCGCGCGATATGGGCTTGGCGCCCTATGCTCCAGAACGCCCGGCAAGCCCGCCTGCAAATCAGAGGCCCTGGCTTCTGGCGAATTCCTTGCCCTGATCCGTCGCCGCCCAACACCGTGCATCGTCCTGCCGGACCAGGCCGTGGCGCTCCAGCGCGTGCATCGTGTCGACGTTGCAAACACGGCGACCGTTCACCATCACCGCAGACCCCGCGCCGGGGAGTGCCGACCAGCCCTTCCCGACCCACCTCATGACTTTCAACTGCGTTTGCGACAGGCGCATCACTTTCACCCTCGTTCCTTAAACCTCGGTACCGCCGACCCAGACCCCACCCAAGTAGGCCTCGGCACCTTCTTTCGTCAGCTCCTCGAGGAGCTCCGCCTGTTCCACCAGTCGTTCGTGCGTCCATCCCCCAGAGGGTGCGCCGATGCGCTCGAGCACTTCACCATTCAGCGACCGAATCTCCAGCCAATCTCCCTTCAGCAGCGTCAAGATGTCCGGCTCAACGCTTGATCGGATGTCGGTTACGAAGCAGATCATGCCTGTGTGCTCCGATTAGTCCTGTGCCTCGCCAGTCGCGCGTTGAACGTATCGGCGCCATGCCGGGCCACCAGCAGGTCAATCGCACGAAGGGCTAGCGGGCGAATCTGTGCAAGCTTGAAAGCCTTTCCAGAGTCGGGGCGCCCGAGCAGGAGCCCATAGACCATCGACACCACCGCGATGCCCGACTCCGGATCCGAAATCATCCAGTCGCGCCCGGGGCCGCGGTGAAGCGCGAGCCGATGACTCTGCCCGCCGATCGTTACCGGGAACGGATTGTAGAGCACCGTTTGAACGATTCCATCCTTGCGGGCAATGGTGAAGCTGGGTTTTGGCATATGCGGTCCTTGCGAGCTGATTCGTGAGCGCCGGCAGCACCGAAGATGGAAAGAAGCATAGCGTCCGGTCCTGTGTGGGGAAAACATTCGACCCTTTGCCTGTTCGTTCGCGTGACATGCACATAGGAAAATCCTGTCGCCTCGCCGGCAGGCAGCCCCCGGCAGTGTGCGGCAAGCCGCTCCTGCCGGGCGTTGCCCGGAGCGTGTTGTGTGGGCGCGTCGTCAAGGCCACGCCGCACTCCCCGCCGTCCGCTCACCGCGGGCGGCCACCGACGCACAGATCACGGAAGACGTCCGCCGACGCTCCGCTGCTGCGCCCCGGACAGCGGCGACCGCGTCGAACCTTGACGAAATAAGGGTTTGAGCAGGCTGGTCGCGGGGTGCTGCGCGACCCCGCTGCGCCGGGATGGCAGCCTTATCGACAGACGATCGTCTATCGGAGGGGCAATGTCTGCGCGTTCGCATGGGGTTCCCCCAGTAATGAACGCATTCAACCTGGTGCATCCGTGACGGATCGCCGCAAATGAACCGAAAGGAGCTTCACCATGACGCAAATGACCCGCCGCTTTGTCCTCGTCGCCGATCTGGTGTCCAGGGAGGGTAATGCTGAGTTTATGAAGGATACGGAGCTCTCCGATCTCGCCCTGTTGGCTGAGACCGCGCTGCTCAAAAGCTGCAAAGACGCACAAGACGTGACTGTCACGGCGTACGAGCATCTGACGCATGCCTTGATCGGGGAGCAGTTCAACCGTCCAGGGCAAGCGCCTGAACTCGACGGCCATCTGACGTTTCCCGATTGGCGGATTGTCGATGGGAGCGAATCGAGCTTGCCCGGTGGCCTGGACCAGCCGGGTACCGTTGAGCTGTCTCGTTGCGGCTATGGGGCTTGCATGACGGCCGTTTCGCCAACAGGGGACGTGACGATGCTTGGCCTTGAGTTTGATGCCGGCACTCTAAGAATCTTCGTATATGGGCCCGATGCTGAAGGTGCAGACGGGACCACTGACGAGCCCTTGTGCTCTATGGCCTCTACCCGTGAAGGCGTGATCGTGCATTCCCAGTACGGCCCGTTCGCGCGCATGTATACGACCGGAGGCGGTGAGGAGGACGCTGCTCCGTACGATGGCGACGCAGTCATCGAAGCACTTCGTACGCAGGCGGATCCGGAGCAGGGCAGTACGGAAGCCGACTCGGCCAATGTACTGCTGGACCCCACGTTCTATCTTGGCGCGGCCCAAGCGCATGGCGAGGATAGCGATCCGGATCACGAAGTCGGCGATCTTCAGGACTTCCTGAGGGCCGCATTCAAGATCATGACGCCTGAGCAACGAAAAGCGTTCGCACTTGACGAGACTGTGCAACAAACCCTCGAAGGCGCGTTCGGAGACCTGGATCAGTTCGAAGAGATGATTGCCCGCCTCGGAACTGTTGCATGATCATAAAACCGGATTTAGCTGTGTTTGCTTAACCTGACACCAAAAAGGAACGACACCATGAACAGCAGTCTTGTCACTGCGCTGCAGAACTTCAAGCAATGCGCAGAAGAAGCGCCGGAAGGTTGCTACGACCAAGCGAAAGCATTGAACGAAGTGATCGGAAATGCGTGCGACGACCTGATGCGAGAGCTGCGTGCGCTGGGCCTCAAGGCAAGTGCAGCCGACTTTGCATTCGAGTTGGAAGGTGCGATGTACGACTACGCCAGAAAGTCGAACCCTGATGCGACGGTCTTCCCTACCGCCGAGGGGTTCGGTGCTGGTCTGAATGGTCCAGCCCGAGAGCGAGTGCTTGCCCAAGCCGCGAGCAACCGCGACTTCTTGCGTTCGCTCGCACACTAAAGGAGGGGCTGGATAGCCGAAACTTCGATCTCACGTTCGGAGCCCTTCGGCCCCGCCGATCCGTAATCAACCCCAAAAGCCGTCCAAAACTTCGTTTTGGCGGCTTTTTTATTGGCGCGGGAGGTATGCGCGGTGGAAATTCATGAATTCGGCTGCGGTCACGTAGAATTACAATCAAGCGTTCAGATTTTATGTTTTTTTGGATAAGTGGATCTGCAGATATGAGAATCACGGTTGAGTTGCAGCGCTCGCGCCGGGAGCGTGCGTTGTATTCGGCGTTGGCGTGGTGGCAGTCATTGCGCCCAGACGGGTGGGATCTGCATGACCATCTGGCGACGCCCGAGATCAACGCAAGCACAGCCCACGAGAAGCAGCTCGCCGTGGCCGTTGCCCGCGCAGTGGAAGTGGGGGCCTTATGAAGAAGTGGTGGTGGTCGAGCCCGGACGCTCGGCTTTATGGCCAGGCTCGACGCCACCATGAGCACAACGTGTTGCCGTGAGGGCAATGCGACCCATGCATTTGTTGCAGGTAACCCCTGCACAGTTCTCGAAGGAGTCGATCATGCTTACCGTCGTGAGTGGCGGACGCAAAGTCCCGCCGGCCGCTGGCCATTTTTCGCATTTGATTGAAGACGCGCTCGAAATCGAAGCGCACCTGTCAGAACCTGAACGTATCGAACCGCTGGTTGCGACGCTCTCACCGATTGAGCGTGGCGTGATCGCAACGCGGCTCTTGCATGACGGGATCGATGAGGTAACGGTACTCGCGCTGCTGAGTACGGTGAAGGAGGGCGCATGAGCCATGTGTTCATCCTCGGAGCCTCGGACGCGGAGATGGATGCGATCGAGGGTTTGCTCAAGGCCAACGGGTATCCATTCGCGCATGCAACGCTCGAACGGCGCCGGGTGAGGGCAGGCAATGCGTACCGTGCGGATGCCACCCGTATCGACCTTGCGTCGGACTTTGAGCCCGTTTTCGTTGAATGTGCGGTCGCTGGCATCGAGCGTACGCACGTCATCGATCATCACCGTCCCGGTGACCCCGGTTACGACCGCGGTCCGGCCGACTACTGGACGGGGTCTAGCCTCGGTCAGGTCCATGCTTTCCTGGGGATCGATACCACGGATGAAGCGCGCATCGTGGCGGCAGCGGATCATTGCCCGACAGCGGCCTACCGCGGACTCTGTCCCGGGGTCGATCCCGAAGCACTGAGGGCCTGGCGACTTCACTCGCGGGCCTGCCGTCGCGGTATCCCCGTGCATGTCGTCGCGGCTGCAATCGAAGACGGCATTGCCCAACTCAGGCGCCTCGATCGTGTCTGCGTCGAAGGCCACGAAATCGCAAACGCAGTCGGGGTCACGATTGCCGAGTTGCCTGAAGCGTCCGCAATCACCGGCATTCCCGTGATGCATACGCTCAAGGAATTCGAGACGCAACGGCAGAAGGTCAGCCTCCTGGGTGCATCGCCTGAAGCGATCCGCGCCTGGATGGCTTGGGCTTCGACCTTTCTGGTCGACGTCTACGGTGCGCCTGAGCGTGGATACGCAGGCGCCTACGCGCCGTAACGACGCCTCAGCGTGCCGGGCACGCTACGCATCGCCGCGGCGGATCCACGCCGGACTGCCGGCACGTTGCATCAACTCGCCCAAAGGGATCTCAGTCCCTTCGGGACGACCTTTTGGGCAATACTTCCAAGGAATTCACCATGAAAGTCATTGCCGCAGATATTGGCACGAAACACTTCTGCACCATTCCGGCTTGGCCCTCGAATGACATCGAGGGGCTCTTCGATGCGCTTGCGCGCTGGGATCTCGACCCGCGACTGGACTACTCGAATGAGCCTGAATTCGCCGGCAAGCCCGGCGTTGCGCCGTTCAGGAGTCGCGCCTGGGGTCACTGCGTTCAGCAATACGACGAGACGCTTCAGAAGCGTGTGTGGGTCGGCACCCGGCCCATCCATCCAGAGCATCCCGACGCGGTTCGGTATTTCGGCAACTTCCTGGAGCACAGCTTCGGGTTCTGGCTAGATACCGACGATCCTGAGTTGATTGCAAGGCTTGACGGTGCGATCGCTGAGAATCTTTGCCGAAGAAGAAAGCGTCTATGTGGCGAGTGACGTTCAGCGCTGTCAGCGAGCACAATTTAGGAGAGTTCAGATGAGCGAAACCTTTGAAATAGCTTCAGATGGCGAGGTCGAAGTTTGTGTGAATCTGGTGGAAAGAACTTCGCCGGTCGTCTGGCGACAGGCCGGCAGTGGTGAGGATTGCTGGAACTCTGCCCCTTATCAAAGTGCGGACGTACGTGATGTGCATGATGCGCTCAGGAAGGTGACCCTCTGGCTCGATACGAGCTACGGCATCTGACGTTTTACCTCTAGCCCCTCGAGCTTCGCTTGAGGGGTTTCTCCGTTAACGCCCCCCCCCACCAATGCTGAGAAGCATAGGGCAGCGCAATGCGCCCTATGCAGAGCGCTCGGCGCCTGTCTGTTTATGTTTCGAGTGACCGCTCGGTAAGCTGAAGAGACTCACTAGGAGACCTTTATGTCCGCTGAACCCGAGATTCTCGAATCTGCACAAGCTCCGGCGTCCCCGGCGTGGAAAACGCTCGACCCGAGCAATCCGCCTTTGGCGCTCTCAGTCCTGCCTGGACAGATCGTAGCGCTGATCTTCGGCATCGCAGGCATGGCGCGGAACATGAAGTTTGCCCGCCTGGGCGACGTCACCATGCCCGATACCTGGATGCAGGCGGTCGCCAAGGCGGAAGATCTTTCCGAAGAAGGGCTCGAGCACCTGGCCGCGGCGTTGGATCGCGCCGGCCGCATCTCGCTCGAGGATGCGCTCAACTGGATCGTGATCGAAGACCGTGCGATTCGGGCCGCCATCAACGCGGGCGCGAAGAAAAAGCCCAAAGCCGCGTCCAAGATCGCTGTGATGAAGATCATGGGCGGCATCAAATGGCCCGAGTTGAAGGAGGAACTCGCGCTCCTCACCCCGAACTCCCAGATGCGGACCAAGATCGGGGCTGCTGCGCTACTCGAGCGCAGTGGGCGCGTGGTCGATCCCATCGAGGCTTGAGCATGAAAGCGCCTCCCTCCGATGGTGTTCAAAGCCGCTGCTGGCGCGACGCATTTTCTCGGCGCCTGTCCGATGGACTCATCGTGGCCAGCGCGGTGTCGCTGACCGTGATCGGTATCACCGTGCTCGGTGAATCGGTGTCGGCCCAAGCTGCGGTCGCGATTGTGCTCGCGCTCTACGGCCTGGCCGTTCTGTCCGCGGCGGCGACGGCTTTCTTCGGGCGATTGGCAGCTCGAAGTGCGAAGGCCCCGAAAGCGGATATCGATGCGAAGAAGAGCAAGGCAGCCTAGGCCCGATTCGAAGTTTACGTGAGCACGAGATTCGCCGGTCGGCCGCTCATTGAGGCGGGAGGGTATGTCGAGGAGAAAGGGGTAGCGCCATGGAAGGTCATCCGGATTTCGAACCGCCGTTGTCACGCAAGCCAAAGCACCCGTTGTTGTCCGTCTTCGGACTTGTTACGTCCACACTATGGCTGGCCGCTATGGCGGCTGGTTTCGGAGGCTTCTTCCTTTGGTATTTCTACACCCTTGAGGAAGAAGTTCAACCTGATACTCCCTTTGTTCATGCTCCCGAACAGGCTCGGCAGCCCGTTCATGAGGCGCCTCCACCCACTGACATCCTGTTGCAGAACATGAATACACAGGCCCGCGCACTTTCCGAGCGGTGCTCTTTGGTCACCCTTTGAAGCACTGCGCGGTGCGTGTGAACTCTTTTCAAAGCAGGGATTCCTTCCTGATCGCGTTTGTTCGAGCAGGGGAAAAGCTTCCTCTCAAATTGCCACGAGGCCACTATCAAGGAGTCCTCGCTTGTGGTTTGCATTGGGACGATCAGGATTTGAGCTTCGCTGGCGTAGCGCCGCTGGTTTATCGTGACCACGACTTGTTTGCGCAAGTGCAAGCCCGCCAGGCGACTGGCGTCGATCTCGGGGGGCTCTGGGAGAAGGGCGGTTATGGGCAGTGAGGGATAAGCCTGTTAAGCTGCCGACCGGATCGTGTGTCATTTCAACGAATTCCCCTTGCTTATCAAAAATATTCGCTGTAACCCTAAGTCAATAGTTCATGAAACCTTATTATTTCGTTGCAATCTCGCTCGTTGTACTGACGGGCTGCGGGGCCCAGCAGTACAGCGTAGATAGTCGCCTCAGTTACATCGAGCTCATGGGGACGCCCATGGCGCGGCTCGAATTGACTTCAACGGAAGATGAAGTGACCGTTGATTCTGTCGTGATCAATCGAGGTCAGTGCAAGGATATCGACAATGGCCGCAACTTCCCCTTCACGCTCAAGTACGGCGAGAAGAGGAGCGTCATCTCTGAGCGATGCAAGGTGCGGGAAGTGACCTGGACAATCAACGGTATCGAGCACACATTCAACTGGGATCCGCACTGATGCAGGATCAATCAGAGCAGCTTCAGTACGCCGGATTCTGGATCCGAACAGGGGCTACGATCGTCGATACGATCCTTCTCCTGCTCGTTACGTATCCAATCCTTTTCCTCATCTATGGCCCGTCGTATTTCGATCTGACGTATGAGGGGTCTTCCATCCGGGGAGGTGCGGACTTCATGATTTCCTATGTGCTACCGGCCGTCGTGGTGATCGCCTTCTGGGTGGCCAAGCAGGCGACGCCTGGGAAGATGGCCGTGTCGTGCAAAATTTTGGATGCCCGCACAGGCAATCCCCCCTCGAGCTGGCAATGCGTCCTCCGTTATCTGGGCTATATCGTTGCAATGTTGCCCTTGGGGCTTGGCATTCTCTGGGTCGCTGTCGATCGCCGCAAGCAAGGCCTGCACGACAAGATCGCGGGCACCGTGGTCGTTCGCCAGAGACAGCCGGAAGAGGTGAGATTCGACCCGGCCTGATGCTCGTGCAGTTTGAGAGTGCGTTATGGCACCGAGGAACAGGCGATCCGTCGACGAGCATCAACTGGATCTCTTCGCCGATAGCGAGGACGTCGGCCGGCGGAACACGGTGGTTGCTGCCTTGCTCAGGAGAGATGCGCCGCACGCAGGTGCTGCGATCGAGGCGCTCCGGGCGGCGCTTCCGACCGACTCGATTCTTGGCCCAGCATCTGTCCTCCGCGCGCACCTGATCAGGCCACTCCAGGGGATCGCAGACCATCGCTCAGCTGCATCCGAGCTGCAGCGTCTGCGGGAAACGATTCTTCCTGCCGCGGACTGCCTCTTTGGTGCGTCGTCTGCAGCGGAGTGGATCCGCGCCGACTGGGTTGCCATGGCTGAGCGAATCGCCGGGTTGGAATTCGACGGCCGCTGGCCAGAGATCCATTCGACTGCGTTGCTGTGCATGGTGTCGAGGTGGGAGGAGGGGCTTGGGCTCCCGAGTTCGACAGTTACGCCTGCAAGTGCTTGTTTTTGCTAGAGCGCACTTTCAAAAATGCCACTACAACAGCGCCAGCTGCTCCGGCGCCGCTGGTTTTTCGATTCCTAATGCATGAAGCACCTCACTCTGCTCCGTGCTGAGCGTCGACACCCCGGCCACCGGCTCACCGCCGTTCAGGCGCACCCGGTGATGCTGGATACGCTGTAGTTGCTCGAGCGCGCGCTCGGGCGTGTAGCCCGCGTCGGCCGCCTTGAGGCGGCTACGCATCACTCGATGCAGGATCAACGCCATGAAGCAGATCGACGCATGCGCTCGAATCCGCTCGGGCAGGCGGTGATATACCGGACCGATCTCGATCTCGGACTTGAGCACTTTGAAGCCGCGCTCGATATCGGCGAGCGACTTGTAGCGCTGAATCACGTTCTGCGCGGCGAGCCCCTCGGCATTGGTCACCAGCAGCAGCTTGCCGTCCATCATTTC